>Ga0181528_10001692_pt1 | contig 13628 bp, 17 predicted proteins | sample PEATcosm2014_Bin_47_FD_119742 | JGI IMG/M metagenome (GOLD analysis project Ga0181528, IMG submission 119742) | Peatland microbial communities from MTU Mesocosm Facility, Houghton, MI, USA - PEATcosm2014_Bin10_10_metaG | ecosystem: Environmental > Terrestrial > Soil > Wetlands > Peat | place...
ACATGTCCGAAGAAGGTCAAGAAGGTCGCAACGCCTTCGTCGAACACCGAAAGCCCGATTTCTCGAAGTTCCCCAAGCGTCCATGACCTTCGCTCCCGGGCCGTTTCGTCGTTGGGTCCTCGCGGCGCGACCGCGAACGTTGCCCACGGTCATCGTGCCCGTCGCGGTGGGTGCGTCGCTCGTGCGACCCGCGTCCATTGAATGGGTCAACACGGTGCTGTGTGTCGTGGTGGGTCTGGCGCTCCAGATCGGTACGAACTTCGCCAACGACTACTCCGACGGCGTGCGCGGCACCGATCAGGAACGCGTGGGTCCCTTTCGCCTGACCGCCTCCAAACTCGTGAAGGCCTCGAGCGTGCGACTCGTCGCGTGGACCTTTTTCTCGTTCGCCGCCCTCGCGGGATTGGTGCTCGCGTCGCGGACCTCGTGGTGGCTCGTGGTGATTGGTCTGAGTGCGATCCTGGCCGGTTGGTTCTACACCGGCGGACCACGGCCGTACGGATACTACGGTTTCGGTGAACTCTTCGTCGTCATCTACTTCGGATTTGTCGCCACGGTTGGCACGTCGTACGTGCAACACCTTTCAATACCGAGTTCGTCGTGGTGGTTCGGCCTCGCCATGGGCGCCATGGCCTGTGCGCTGCTCGAGGCGAACAACCTGCGCGACGTCGAGGGTGACCAACTCGCGGGCAAGAAGACCTTGGCGGCACGTCTCGGCCGGGTCCGCGCGTCCTGGCTCTACGCGGTGTGCGTCGCGGGCGTGGCGTTGGGCTTCGTCGTGGGTGGTGAATTCGTCATCGGGGCGCTCGCCGTTGCCTTGTTCATCCCTGAACTCCGCTCGGCGTTTTCTTCGAAGAGCGGGCGAGACCTGCTGCCCTTGCTGAAGGCGACGTCCATGACCCAACTCCTCGTGGGCGGCGCCCTCGTCGTGACGTTCTTTGGAACGCGCTAGTTCGAGAGGAACGTCGTCACCAAGCGCGCGCAACCCTCGGGATCTTCCAGGTGGGCGGCGTGCTGGGTCGCGGGCACGACCTCGATCGACGCGTTCGGAGCCGCCGCGGCGATGGCTCTGGCTTCGAGGAGGAACTTCTCATCGCGTTCGCCCGCGAGACACAACGTCGGCACGGTGAGCGAGGCGAGACGGGGGCCAAGGAACTCCTGGGTGCCCGTGCCGCACCGTCGCAGGGAGCTCGCGAGTCCGTGGGCGTCGCGGCTTCGAGCCGCGCGTTCGAGTGGGTCGGGTGGCAGCGTGGAGAACATGGGTTGGGCGAGCCACTCGTCGAGGAATCGCTCGGTACCGATGGTCTCGACGCGAACGGCGAGGGCCTCGTCGCGGGCCAATCGCTCACGCCGCTGCGCTTGGTCCTCGATACCGCGTGACGCGCCGAGCAAGACCAGCGCACTCAGGCGTTCGCGGTGGCGCAGCGCCACGTGGAGTGCGACGCGCGCACCCATCGAATAGCCCCCCAGGGCGACCGGGTACTCGGGCAGCGACGAGGCGAGAAGGTCAGCGGTCTCGTCGAGCGAGGCGTGCACGGCACTGGCGGCACCATGGCCCGGCAGGTCCGTGACGAGCAGTTCGTGGCTTCCTGCCAGAATGGTACGGAATTGGTGAGCGGATGCACGTGTCTGGGTGAAGCCGTGCAGCCAGACGAGGGTCGTCCCCGACCCTTGATGTTCGTACGTGAGGAGAGGCATTGCAAGGAAGCGTACCGAGCCCGAGCGACGTGCAGGCGACGTTCGCGGCCACTCTCTTTGACGAGTGGATCCGCTGCGGCTTGCGTGAGGTGGTCATTGGACCAGGTTCGCGCTCGACGCCCTTAGCGCTCGCGGCGGCCGAGCGAACGGAGTTGACCCTGCACGTTCGCATCGACGAACGAAGCGCCGCGTTCTTTGCACTCGGGCGCGCGTTGGTGCGCGCGCAGCCCGTCGCGATCGTGGTCACCAGTGGCACCGCCGCTGCCGAACTTCACGCCGCGTTGTGCGAGGCCGACCTCGCCGGCGTGCCGCTCTTGGCGTTGACGGCGGATCGCCCACCCGAGTTGCACGGCGTCGGTGCTCCTCAGACGATCGACCAGCGCAATCTCTACGGGTCAGCGGTTCGCCTCTACGAAGAACCCGGGGTCGCGCGCCTCGAGGCTGCGCCGTCGTGGCGAGATCTCGCGAGTCGACTCTGGTTCGCCGCGATTGGCGTGTCGAACAAACCGGGTCCGGTTCATCTGAACGTCGCGTTCGTCGAGCCCCTGCTCGGCGCGCCGCTCGAGTTGCCACCGGGCAGGATCAACGGTGCCGCGTGGCGAACGACGTCGGTGCCCGAGTCGCGGGTCGCGGCACTGGACGTGCACGGTGCTCGGGTGCTCTGTGTCGTGGGCGCCGGCGTGGACGCGGGCGTCGTCGCGACCTGTCGCGATCTCGATTGGGTCGTGGTCGGCGACGCCACCGCGCAAGGCACCTTGCCGTACTGGGACCCGCTGCTGCGCGACGACGATTTCGCGAGCGCCCAACGACCGGACTTGGTCGTGCGAATGGGGGGACTGCCCGCGTCCAAGGTGCTCGCGACGAGACTTCGCGAGTGGGGCGTACCGGTCGTGGCATTGCGCGGTGCGGGCGACGTGGCTGATCCCGAGGGAGTGGTGACCAAGAGCCTCGCTGGTCTCCCGCGACGCGACTCGTCCTCGATGCGTGCCGACTCCACCTACGTCGAGTCGTGGTACGCCGCCTCATCATCGGTTGGCGAGTACTTGCGTTCCCAGGAAGCCGACGACGACGAGTTAAACGAGCCCATGGTGGCTCGGACCCTGGTCGAACTCAGTGGCGAGAACGAGGTCGCTTTGATCGTAGGTTCGTCGATGCCGGTTCGAGACGTTGAGTGGTGGGCGGGTTCTCGGCGCAGTCCGACCTTCGCCAACCGTGGCGTGAACGGCATTGATGGCGTGGTGTCGACCGTGCTCGGCGTGAGCGCGGGCGCCAGGGGTATCGGTCTCGTGGGCGACCTCACCATGTTGCACGACGTCTCGGGACTGGTCGATGGTCTTGGTAGCGCCGAGGGGACCTGCGTGCTCGTCGTGAGCGACAATCGTGGCGGAGGGATCTTCTCGTTCCTGGCCCAGGCGGAGGTGCTCGCCGTGGACCGGTTCGAACAGCTCTTCGGGACGCCGCGCCCGCACGACCTGGCACTCGTCGCGCGCGCCTTCGGCCATTCGGCGAGCACGGTGGCGACTCGAAGTGACCTTCGCGCCGCCGTCGAAAAGGCCCTCACCGAACCGGGTCTCAGTGTCATCGTCGCGGTCGTGCCGTCACGCGAACGAAACGTGGAGATCCACGATTCCTTGCTCCAGTCGCTGAAGAATCGCCGGAGCGCGTCTCGTTGATCGCGACGCTTCCCGCCTCGTTGTTCGCCGCGTTCCCCTTGGCCTTCGCGGCGGGCCTGGTCTCGTTCGCTTCACCGTGTGTCCTGCCGCTGTTGCCGGGCTACCTGGCCTTTCTCAGCGGTTCGAGCGCGCGGGTCGAGGGGCGAAGCGGCCGAGGTCGCGCGGTCTTCGGGGCGCTCGCCTTCATCGTGGGCTTCGCCCTCGTGTTCGTCAGTTTCGGTGCGTTGTTCGGTGGCCTTGGCTCGGCGATTCGAACCCACGAGCGCGTGCTCCAAGAGATCTTTGGCGTGGTGACGATCCTGCTTGGAATGTTCTTTGCTGGTTGGTGGCCTTCGTCGTGGCTCCAACGCGACCGGCGAATCCACCACCTCCCTCGCGCGTCAATCCTGGGGGCCGGACTTCTCGGCTTCACCTTCGCCCTCGGTTGGGCACCCTGCATTGGTCCCACGCTCGCGTCGATCCTGGGGCTCGCCGCGGCGAACAACGACACGACGGCGTTTCGCGGGTCCGTGCTCGCCTTCGTCTACTGCTTGGGACTGGGCGTGCCGTTCTTGATCGCGGCCTTCGCGACCGAATGGATGGCGACCACGACCACGTGGTTGCGTCGCCACGCCAAGGCCGTGGGCGTCGTCGGTGGCGTGTTGCTCATCCTCATCGGCGTCGCCGAGGTGACGGGCTTGTGGAGTTCGTTCGTGGTCTGGCTGCAAGTGCACGTGCCGTCCACGACCACCATCTTGTAGTTCCTCGTCCTCGTAGACTGTGCTCATGGGCGTGCTCGATGACTGGGAGTTTCGCGGACTCGTCCACCAGTGCACCGACGAGGCGATCTTCGACCAGCTCGACGCGGGTTCGGTGACCGCCTACATTGGCTTTGACCCCACGGCACCTTCATTGCACTTGGGCAGTTTGTTGCAACTGTGCAGCCTTCGTCGCGTCCAGTTGGCGGGGAACCGCCCAATCGCTCTCGCGGGCGGTGGGACAGGATTGGTGGGAGATCCGACGTTCAAGGACGTCGAGCGACCGCTCCTCACTCTCGAGCAGATCGAAGCGAACGTGGAAGGGATCCGCCCCCAACTTGAGAGGTTTCTCGACTTCTCTCAGTCCGCGGGTTCATCACGCGCGCTGTTGTTGAACAACGCGACGTGGCTCACCACCATCTCTCTCACCGAGTTCTTGCGCGACGTGGGAAAGCACATCACCGTAAACCAGATGAGTGCCAAGGAGTCGGTGCGCGCGCGCCTCGACCGCGAGGACGTGGGACTCTCGTTCACTGAGTTCTCGTACATGTTGCTTCAGGGTTATGACTTCGTGCGACTCAATCTCGATCACGACTGCTCGCTGCAGCTGGGTGGCTCGGATCAATGGGGCAACATCACCGTCGGTACCGAGTTGGTACGCAAGATGACGGGACATCAGGCCTACGGGTTGACGACGCCCCTGTTATTGCGCGGGGACGGCAAGAAGTTCGGTAAGTCCGAAGGAGGAAACGAGAACGTCTGGCTCGACGCGGCGATGACCTCACCCTTTGCCATGTACCAGTACTTGCTCAACGTTGATGACGCCTCGACGCCCGCGTCCCTTCGATTCTTCACCTTCCTCACCCACGAGGAGATCCTGGCCCTGGACGAGGCGACCAGATCCAAGCCCCACGAACGGTTGGCCCAGCGGGCGCTCGCGAACAACGTCGTCACCATGGTTCACGGCGAGCAAGTGGCGCGCAAGGCGGAGCGGGCGAGTGAGGCACTCTTCAGCGAAGTGATCGGCGACCTCGACGAGGCGACCCTGCTCGAGGTCGTACGCGACGCGCCGTCGTCGACCTGGGCCCGCAGTGAGTTCCTAAAGGGAATCGAACCGGTCGACGTACTGGTTCGAACGGGACTGGCCAAGTCCAAGGGTGAGGCGCGGCGTTTCGTGGACCAGGGGGGTCTGTACGTCAACAATCGTCGGGTCGAGGTCGACGAGCTCGTCGACACCACGAGGGCGTTACACGATAAGTACCTGGTGATCCGTCGGGGGCGTCACGAGTTGCACCTCGTGGTCCTTACGTGATCCGGGCCGTCGCGATGCTCCTCGTGGCGGGTCTGCTGTTGAGCGCCTGTGGGACTGAAAGCGAGGCCCAGGCGATGGCGGGCTGGGTCCACCAGAGTGATTTCCACTCCAATACCTCGACGTTGCAAGGTGACGTACGCCATTCAGCCACCGCGCTGCAAGACGCCACGAGTTCGGCGCACGTCTTGCACGTGGTCTGTGGCGTGTTGGTGACCGACACCGAAGCCGCCAACGCGGCGCTGCCAACGCCAGACCCGCAGTCGACGTCGCTGCTGTCGCGCGCGTACACCGACATTGGTGGGGGCGCGAACACGTGCTTTGGTGCGGGTTCGAACGCGTCGCTTCGAAAAAAGGCGCTGGACTATCTACAAAAGGGACTGGGCGAGCTCAACGAAGCGGTGCTGCGAGTCGACGTAGCGCGCGGCTCGCCGCGTTAGGACTGTGGCGGGCGAAGGTCAATTTCGAGACGCAAGATCCCGCCCTCGAGGGTTGCGGTGGCGTCGCCGAGCATGGCGAAATCCTGGAAGTCGACCTTGGCCGCCTCGAGGAACCGCGCACGGTCGGGGCCTTCGACGGGGGGCAATCCCCGTCGTTTGACCGCTTCGGCTCGTTCGCGAAAACGCAGCACCATCTCGTTGGGGTCAAAGGCATCGCTCATGAGTGAATGTTAAGGGGTTGGTCGCGCGACCCGAGTTGGTATCATGGTTTTTCGGTTCAGTTCTACTGGGCCGCGGTCGCCGCCAGTTATGGCCCGCGACCAGTGAGGAGTTGACGTGAAAAAGGGCCGCCATCGTCGGTTTGTTGAAGCTCGCGAACTCAAGCGTTCTACCGGACCCCGCGCGACGACGTGCGACGAGTGCGGTGCGGCGCCCGAGGACGTGCACGCGGAGTGGTGCCTCGCCGAGGAAGATCGCTACGACGAGATCCTGGGATCGCTCCCTCGCACGTCATTCAACGAAGAAGATCCGCTCGCGGCTGAGAATTAGGCCTTTTGTCGTCGGACGGGGTGGGGCAGCAACGTCCCTTTTGAATGATGCGTGCGCTGGTCCATGAACGCGAGTAACTGGTCGTAGACGCCCTGTCCGACCATCGCGACGAGTTCTTCGGACATTGAGTCAACGACTCGTTTCTTTCCCACGAAGGCCGCCGGGTCCTCGGTGCACCACCAATGGAACTCGTCGCCGCCGGGTCCCCAGTCTCGTCGGTCCCACTGCGAAATTCGGGTGAAGACGCGTCCGTCGTCTTGGACGTCGTCGTCCCGGCGAAGGGGGAGTTGCCAACAGACCTCTGGCTTCAAGGGAATGTAGCTCTCTTCGTTGTCCATGGCCATCACGTGCAGTGCACAACCCGCCCCGCGGTGAAAGTCGGGTCGGTTGAGGAAGATGCACGCGTTCTTCACGAGTTTGGTGACGATCTCGCCGTTCTTCTTCACTCGCGTCGTTCCGTCCTTGCCCTTGGCCTTGAACTGCCACTGGTCGTCGGTCAGACGCTTGGCCGCGCGCTCGACACGGCGCTGGTCCTTTGCGTCACTGAAGTGAGCACCGTAACTGCAGCAACCCTGGACGAGTTCCGGGGTGGCCTCGGTGAGAACGCCCTGGCAGCCATTACCGAAGATGCAGGTCCAGTTGCTCTCGAGGAACGTGACGTCGAACATCCAAGTCCGCTGGCGCTTGGTGTCGTCGAAACTCACCCACTCGTGGGCGTCGGGGGGGATTGAGGTCACACGAGAAACTTAGTTGGTGCGAGTGTCGTCACCCTTCACCCCTAGACTGGATCCATGACTACCGTCGAGACCTTTGACATCTTGAAACTCACCGATGAGGCGCGCAACGTCGTGCTCGACGCGCTCGCCAACGAGGAAAACAGCGACGCGCTCGCCTTGTGGATTGAGGTGACTGGCACGCGAGGTCCGGGCTATTCGTACGATTTGTATTTCTCGGATCGCGCCGACGCGCCCGAGGACGCGGCGATTGGCAGTGACGGTGGCGTGACGATCGTCGTGCCCAAAGCCAGCATCGAGCGTCTGCGCGGAAGTCGACTCGAGTTCGCGGCCGACGGCGGCGGCGGTCTCGTGCTCGTCAACCCCAACGCGCCATCGCCCGAGGAGATGAACCCCGGGGTTCCCGCGGACATCCTGGCGCTCGGCGTCGAGGGCCCCACCGCGATTTTTGCGATCAACGTTCTCGAGCAGAGCATCAACCCTTCGATCGCGTCCCACGGTGGTCGAGCGGACCTCGTGGCGATGGACGAAGAGAAGAAGGTCGCCTACATCAAGATGTCGGGAGGTTGCCAGGGGTGCGCGATGAGCCGCATGACGCTCTCCCAAGGCATCGAGACGACGTTGCGAGAAGCGATTCCAGATCTCAGCGACGTCATCGACGTCACCGACCACGCCTCAGGCGTGAACCCGTTCTACTCGAACGAATAACAGCCACACCCTCGCCTAGAATTAGGGGATGCTGCGCTTTCTCACCGCTGGCGAAAGCCACGGGCCCTCCCTCAGTGTCATCGTCGAAGGCCTGCCGTCGGGTCTGGCGATCACCGAAGGGCAGATCGGCGACGAACTCAGTCGCCGTCGCTTGGGCTACGGGCGAGGTCCGCGCATGCGATTCGAGCGCGACGAACTTCGTCTTATCGGAGGAATCCGTCACGGCCGAACGTTGGGTTCGCCCGTCGCGATCGAGATCCTAAATTCGGAGTGGCCCAAATGGGAACAGGAGATGTCCGCGGCGCCCGGTACACCGAGCAACAAGCTGACCAAACCCCGACCGGGTCACGCCGACCTGGCGGGAATGCAGAAGTACGCCTTTGACGACGCGCGCGACGTACTCGAACGCGCCAGCGCCCGCGAGACCGCGGCGCGCGTCGTGGCCGGTGCTCTCGCCAAGGCCTTGCTCGCGAACATCGGCGTGGACGTGCTCAGTCACGTCGTGCGCATAGGCCAGGTCGCCGCGCCGATGAACCTCCGTCCAGGGCCCGGCGAACGTGACGTCGTGGACGAGAACGAGGTGCGCTGCTTCGATCCAGAGACCGCGACGCGCATGATCACCGAGATCAAGGCGGCCGCGAAGGAGGGAGACTCGCTCGGGGGCATCGTCGAGGTGATCGCGTACGGGGTGCCCGTCGGACTGGGTAGTTACGTGCACTGGGATCGAAAGCTCGACGGTCTGATCGCGGGGGCGTTGATGAGCATCCAGGCCGTGAAGGCCGTTGAGATCGGTGACGGGATGGTCCAGGCGTCCCAGCGGGGCAGCGTCGCCCACGACGCCATCGCGCTCGAAGAGACCTTCACACAAGGTGGCGGCTACATCCGCAAAAGTGATCACGCGGGAGGACTCGAAGGCGGAATGACCTCGGGCGCGCCGGTGATCGCGAAGGTGGCGATGAAGCCGCTCGCCACGCTGAACCGACCAGTGCTCGAGACGGTGGACGTCGCCACGGGCGAGTCGGCGGTCTCGTTCAAAGAGCGCACCGACGTCACCGCGGTACCGGCGCTGGGCGTGGTGACCGAAGCAATGCTGTCGCTCGTCCTGGCCGGCGAGGCCCTACGAAAGTTCGGCGGCGATTCGCTCGAGGAATTCGTGCGCAATCACGCTTCCTACGTGGCTCATCTCGGTTCGACGTCCTCGCACGCTCGAAGCGACTAATGGTGACGCGCCTCGTGCTCGTCGGCCTGCCGGGAACCGGCAAGACCACCGTGGCGAGAGAACTGGCTGATCGATGGGGACTCGAGGCGGTGGATACCGATGAACTCGTGAGTCGGGCCGTGGGACGTAGCGTGGCGCAGTACCTGCGCGAGAACGGCGAGGCGCAGTTTCGTCGTCGTGAGTTCGAAGCGCTACTCGACGCACTCGCGGGCGATGGCGTGGTCTCGACGGGTGGGGGCGTGGTGAGCCTTGACGAGGCCCGTCGCGCGCTCGCGGCTTCGAGGACGTACTGGCTGGACTGTGACGACGAGCAGATCCTCGAACGCGTGGGCGATGGTGATCGTCCCTTGCTGGGAGACGACTTAGCGGGCTCACTCGTCCGCCTACGGGTCCAACGCGAGCCTTGGTATCGCGAGGTATCTCGCGCGCGCATTGACGCTTCGGGGACACTCGACGAGGTGGTTGCCCTCATCATGGACGAATTGGCCAGGGCGTCGGCGTGAAGGTTCCCGTCGCGCTCGGCGCGCGTTCTTACGACGTCATCATTGGCCCGGGCGTTCGTCACCGACTGGGGGAGGTCTTGGTCGAAGAGGGCGCGGGTTCTCAGGCGTGCGTGTTGATCACGTCGGCGTCGCTTCGCACCCTGCCCTGGTTCGACGCGGCCTTTGACGTCGCGACCCACGTGATCGAAGTCCCCGAAGGAGAGAGCGCGAAGACCTTCGAAACCCTCGAGAGGGTCTGTGACGAGTTGGCGTCGCTGCGCGTGTCGCGCGCGGACGTGGTGGTTGGCGTCGGGGGTGGGGCATTGACCGACCTCGCGGGTTTTGCCGCCGCGGTCTATCTGCGAGGCGTTCGTCTCATTCAGGTTCCTACGACCCTGGTCGGTCAAGTGGACGCGGCGATTGGCGGCAAGACCGCCGTGAACCTCGCGTCGGGAAAGAACCTCGTGGGCGCGTTTCATCAGCCCGTGGCCGTCGTGTGCGACTATGAGACTCTCGAGACCCTGCCCGAACGAGAACGTTTGAGCGGGTTGGGTGAGGTCGCCAAGTGCTGGTTGCTCGAGGGTGGGCGGGCCAAGGACCTGTCCGAGACGTCACTCGAGGACTTGATCATCCTCTCGGTGACGCTGAAGGCGAAGATCGTGAGCGCCGACGAATTCGAGGGCGGCCGGCGAGCCCTCTTGAACTACGGCCACACGCTCGCCCACGCGCTCGAGGTCCTAGTGCTCGAGCGTGACCCTGACGAGTTGCGTCACGGAGAAGCGGTTTCGATTGGTTTGGGTTTCGCCGCTCGTCTGGCGCACGCCCTCGGACGCGTCGACGCGTCGGTGATTCTGAACCACGACCAGGTGCTCGAGGCGCTCGGACTGCGCGCTCGGGTGCCTCGCGATTTGGGGACTGACGAGATCATTCGTGCGATGAGTCACGACAAGAAGGCCCGGCACGACTTAACCTTTGTGCTGGCGGGCCCGGGTGGCTTCGACGTGGTTCGAGACGTCGACCCCTTGGTCGTCGCTCGGGTGTTGGAGGAGTTTCGAGGTGAGCAATGAGTAGAGAGATTCTCCTTCTGTCGGGACCGAACCTGGATCAACTGGGCTCTCGTAGTCCCGAGATCTACGGCACGCAGACGTTGTCAGAACACGTGGATCGATTCAGTCGCGACGCGAAGGCGCGCGGATTCATCGTTCGTCACGTGCAATCGAATTTCGAAGGGGACCTTATTGAAGCAGTGCACGCGGCGCGCGATGATACCGCGGCGATCGTCATCAACGCGGGCGCGTTGACCCACACCTCGTGGGCGCTCGCGGACGCTCTCGCCATGTTCAGCGGCGTCAAGGTGGAAGTCCACTTGTCCAATCCCGCGGCGCGTGAGCCGTATCGTCACCGCAGCACCTTGGCGGGCGTCGTGAACGGCTCCATTGCGGGATTTGGCGCCGTGAGCTACGACCTCGCTTTGGATGCGGTCGCGCGGCTGCTGTCGTAGACCGAGAAGGTAGTCCCGTAGGCCATTGCCTAGAATGGGCAACGCTAGATTTGCGAAAGGTACGTGGCCCATGGCGGCAATTTCAACTTCGGACATTAAGAACGGCATCACGCTCAAAATCGACGACGGATTGTTTTCCGTCATTGAGTTTCAGCACGTCAAGCCCGGCAAAGGTGGAGCCTTCGTGCGCACCAAACTACGTAACGCCCGTTCCGGCGCCGTGATCGAACGGACCTACCGTGCGGACGAACGCCTGGAGCAAGCCATCATCGACAAGCGTGACACGCAGTATCTCTACCGCGACGGCGACGATTACATCTTCATGGATCAGTCCACCTACGAGCAGGTCGCGGTCTCGTCCAAGAACCTAGGGGACGCCACCAACTTCCTCAAGGAGACCGGTAAGGCCATGTTGATTCTCCACGACGACGAGATCATCGGGATCGAACTTCCCTCGTCAGTCGAACTCGCTATCACCGAGACCGAACCGGGCATTCAGGGTGACCGCGTGTCGGGTGCTCGTAAGCCCGCCACCCTTGAGACCGGCTTCATTGTCCAGGTACCCTTGTTCGTAGGTCCGGGCGAGATCATCAAGGTCGACACGCGCACGGGCGAATACATGACGCGGGCCTGATGAGCGAGTTGGGCCAGCAGCGTCACCGCGCACGCGAGCGGGCCCTCGAGATCCTCTACGAGGCCACCATCAAAGAGCGTCCGGTCCTCGAGATCGTGTCCGCCTTACCACTGGCGCCCGATCCCTACACGATTTCAATCGTCACGTCGGCCGAACGACACCAAGCTCGAGCCGAGGCACTCATCAGCGAATTCTCCGAGCAGTGGTCCCTCGAGCGCATGGCCATTGTTGATCGAATCATCATGATCATGGCGATCGGTGAGTTGCTGCTCGACGACCCGCCACCACGTGCGGTGGTGATGGACGAGGCGGTTGAGTTGGCGAAGGTCTTCTCGACCGACGGATCGGCGTCGTTCGTCAACGGTGTGCTATCTGCGTGCGTCGATCATTTGACGTAGCGCCGGTCGTCGTTTGACTCGACTGAGGCGTCGATCACGAACCTTAAAAGTAAATGAAAACTTATGGTTGAAGTGCGGGCGTCGTGACGCTGCGCCGCATCGAGAACGACCACTGAGCGTGACGTGGGCCGCCCAGACCGCCCCGGCACCATTGAGAGATGAGTTACGCCGAAGGGATCAACTCGACCGCCGCAGGCTTTTTCTTTCAAATATTTAGGTTTCGAGTCGATGAAGGACAACGGTTCTCGACGTCGGCAACCACTGACCGACACCATCGTGAACTCGTCGGTGGTGGTCGTCTTTTGACAAAATGTCAATACCGTCCACGACGATTCTGGGGGCTCGAGTTAGGAAGAAAACTCTTATGTAAGCAAGTCTTGAGTTCCCATCTGGCGCACGCCGCCCGATATCTTCGTTAAGGAGTCGTCGGTAAACAAAAGAGTCACAAGGAGCGGTGTATGTCAATAGCGGGAAGACTTGCCACGGTCGTCGTCGCCTTCCTGGTGGCGGTGGCCCTGGTTGTAGCCGCGGTCGCGGCGTTCCTCACACCGGGCACGCCTGGCGGCGTCGTCAACTTCACGAACGCCCAGGCCGCCGGTCAACCTGTGAACCTGACGGTCCAAACGGTTGGTTCAATAGGAACCGGGCCACACCCCACGTGGGTCTCGTACCTCGTGAAGGATCCGCAAGGCAAGTGGATCCACGACACCACATGGGAACTCCCCGCACATACCTTGGTCCACATGACGGTGTATCAATACGACTCGGGTAGCCCACTGCGCAACCAGGAATGGGGCCAGGTACAGGGCACCATTGGGGGCACCGCGACCTTGAACGGCAAGACCTATTCGCAGTACGACTCGTACACGGGTAACGGCGTGGGTCACACCTTCGCAATTCCAACGCTTGGACTGAGCGTGCCGCTGATTGGCGTGAGCCCAAATGCGACGAATGTCTGTGGCGTGGCGCCCTGTCATTTCAACTTGCCGCACAACGTCATTACCTTCAGCTTCATGACTCCCAGTGCGGGTAACTACCCGTGGCAATGCTTCGTGCCGTGCGGGCTCGGCTACTTGTACGGCAATGGAGGGCCGATGTCAACGCAGAACTACATGGGTGGATTCCTTGACGTGGTGGCTCAATGATGTCAGAACAGAACGCCATGCCAAAAGATTCGAATCACCTTCGCCGCATCCTCGTCCTCACGCTCGTACTTTCGGTGGCGGCGGACTTGCTCTACTGGTTCCTGGTCGGTCCGCACGTACCACCGGGAAGGATGACCTCAACGGCGAGCGATAACCAATGGGACTTCAACATCCTCATGGTCATCGCCTTACCAGTGCTGATCGGTGTGTGGGTTTTTCTTGGTTACACGATCGCGACCTGGAGTTCTAAGCGAGCGAACGTGGCCGAACCCAAGGGTGGCGCCGAGGCACGGTCGAACATGAAGGCCCAGGCGTACTGGATTGTCATCACGACGGTCGTGGTCTTGTTCCTCGCTGGTTTTGGCACCTTCGAACTGATCAAGGGTGACGGTTCGGGAGGC
>Ga0181528_10001693_pt1 | contig 13627 bp, 8 predicted proteins | sample PEATcosm2014_Bin_47_FD_119742 | JGI IMG/M metagenome (GOLD analysis project Ga0181528, IMG submission 119742) | Peatland microbial communities from MTU Mesocosm Facility, Houghton, MI, USA - PEATcosm2014_Bin10_10_metaG | ecosystem: Environmental > Terrestrial > Soil > Wetlands > Peat | place...
TGATGTTGGCTGCGAAAAGGGCATTTTCTGATCAAAAAAGAGACCAACTTTGGGGTAATAAGAGGCACTTTTGGGCCAAAAATAGGGCAAAAAACGAGGTTTTATGTTACTGATTAGTAACTGTGTTTAAATTTTAATTTTTTGATTATATGATGTTTACTGTTGACCTACAGGCGAAAAACGAGATTTCCAAGGGGGGGGGGGGTGGGGGTAGGCACAAAAAACAGGGACCAGGGAATAGGGAATAGAAAAAGCCCGCGGCTCTGATCGGTGTTCATGCTTCTATTGTGCGCGCAGGGAGGGAAATAATCTGCAAGCACCTGCGGTGCGGCCAGCGGCTCGCTTTTCGCTCGCATGAGGTTCGTGGTTCCCAGGTCTCAGAGGCGAGACCTGGGGCACCCGGCACACGGCTGCTGGAACAGGGTGACGCGGCGCTGAGTTTTTATGGCGTCGACTGCCTGTCTCTCTGAAAATCCCGCCTCGGAGACATTTGCGCCGCCGGAGCGGGAAAGAAAGCGAGCTTGAAGTTTACTTGGCCGCCAGAGATCTCCGTCGCAGGCCAGCAACCGCAAGGAGCATTATTCCTGTCGTCAAGAGCAAAAAAGGATTCGGCTCGGGAGTGACACTTGCTAGATGAATGGGTGGTAGTTGATTATCGTGTGACACTGACCGTTACAGCATTGCTCCAAATCGGCGGTGAGCCATTCGTACTTAATGCCCATTGGCGTTCGTTTACATATCCCAATCTGAAGGTTACCGATTTAGGTGTACTATCTCCAGACGCAAGCACAACACGAACTGGCAAGTTTCTTTTATACGACTCACCGGGCTTGAGTTTGACTAATCCGAACGCATTTTTCATACAATCAGAATCGTAGGGCACATATATATACGGATTATCTGCCCCCCACTGATTGGGATATGAACAGGACCAAACTCTTACTTGTTTCTCTACGTTACTGATATTCCGAAGTGCAGTTAAAACGATAAATCCTTCATGATTCTTTACTGTTGTCTTGGGCAGTTTTATCTCTACCTGAATCTGCGGGGATTGGCCGTTAACGGCCAATCCCCCGATGCAGAATAGGAGTGCAGTGATCAGTGCATTTCTAATATTCATGTCAGTTGAAACTCCCGGTGTAGACAACAGGACTAAAGTTGAGAATTTCGTCCGTCGGGTTCGAGAATCGCACAGCGACCGAAGCAGACTGACCGGGCTCGAGGCTGATCACATCCGGGACGGGATTGAGTGCGAGCGTGATGGTTACTTGGCTAGAGGTACGAACTTCGCGATCGGAATGGTCAGGCTCTTTACAATGGCTGGACCGGTTGGATTCGCTTGAACCAGTGTAACATTTACCGAGTCGCCGTTCCAGGCGATGGACTTAACATTGTTGTTGTCGCAGCCGGTCGGGCCTAGTGGGCCGACGGCCCCGCAGACATTCTCCGTGCCGACGAACGAGTAAATTAAGGTTCGAGGCCTGTCGTGGTCTCCGTTATGGTTACCATCTTTGTCTCTGCCATGATCCTTGTCGTGGTCATCGTGAGGCATAATCACCAGGATAAGGCTTACAACTCCACTCTTCACATCCGCGAAGACAACCTTGCTTGAATCCGACGTCCAGATAACATTCGATACCAAATTGTGATTTTCGTCCTCGAATGCCTTCAGCGCCTCATCCGAGCAAGAAACCTGATCTCCCTTTCGCGGATAGACTTGAATTCCACGGTAAGATTCATCAAGGGCTTTATGCTCTGGATCATTCAGTCTGTAGCCGCAGGTATTCTCCTTTGGTGTCTTTGAAGTGTCGTAAAGGCGGTAGTTGTAGTAGTCGTAATAGTCGGTATTAACGTAAAGGATGAATCGCTGGTTTGGAGATACTGAAGGAGGTGACATTGCAAAGTTGTCGATAAGTTTTCCGGCTATTAAATCGACAAGGCCAAATGCAGTTATCTTTCCATTGATGTCCGCAATGACAATCGCCTTGTCATTTGTTGTCTTGGAGATGGAATTGATTTGCGAGTAGTCTTCAGGGAGTTTCACGATTCGCATCTTGCCATCGCTTGAGGTGATACTCAGTTCATATGCAGCATCAGGCGTTGATAGCGGAAGAAGATCGATCTTCCAATCTTCGTCGTGCCAGTAGACCACGGGCTGGCGGTCCGGGAAAAAGCCGCTGTCTTTGGTTACTGATCTTATTTCGGCCGTACCGGTGTGTCTGATTTCGGAGTTGATCGGCTGCGAACGATCTTGGGCGGTCAGAGGTGCTGCGATGAGTAGCATCTGTAGACTAAAAGCACCTAACCCAATCATTTTGCCTATCATCTTGTGAGCAAAGAATCTTGCCTGTGAATTCATCTTCATTCTCCTCTTAATTGGTTGGGTAGGACGTGTAGAAGAATCCGAGTGATTTAACGGCTCTTCCTGTACAGGACGTGTTTGACGAAAAGGCGTCTATGTGCCCGTCAGCCCCATGGAACGTCGATGAATCGCTGCAAGCCGGGCATAGGTCGTCAACACTTCGCGTATACGCTGTGGCGTAATTTCCTAAATCAAGATTCAGCTGATCACCACAACTAAGTGCCTGAACGCCCGATAGGACAGTTACTGGGCATTGTTTTCCAACCTGCTTGCATGGCCTCGCCAAGGATTGATCCGCGATAAGAGTCGTATTGCAGCTTCCGGTAACGGCGTTTACGATTTCAAATGTGTTCCCTTCTGCTTTACTGTGCCCAATTGCGTCATGTGGATATTGTCCGACACAGCTTTGCATATCGCCCAAGTTGACTGCTGCTGCATTCTTCAGGGTGTCCCCATCAAGATCAACCCCGGTGCCGTTCATCCACGTAGCTGCAACGAACTGAGAGTTGAGCTTGGTCTTCATGAAATTGCACGTCGTTTTACCGTTGGCCACGGAGGTCGAGACAATCCATGCATCCTTATCGCCGCCCGAGCAAGCGCTTTCATGCGGGACGTTGTATTGTGTGTAGAAGATTTTCCTGAAGTATGTCCATGGAGTTGGCAGCGTGTAGTCCGGGACATTTACGGTCTGAGCGGTTGAAGTGCCGGGAAGCACTGCATCCCAGCTTCCGTCGGCAATGGTGTAGACGGCCGGGGGAACACCATCAAAGGGAAGTTCGAGATTTTGCGAGCCTGTAGAAAGTTCCGAAAAGAGTGGAACATAGATTTCTATGCCATTCGTATTTGTTCCGGTAAAGCTTAGCGTCAGGTCGCCGGTTGTGCCGCCGGGCGCGCTCAAATTGACCGTTGCGTTGCCATTCATGATGTCGCTGGTATCCGTAATGATCGCGCTTACGGGCGAGTATGTCCATTGCGCGGAGGTTTTTGCCAGAAACCAGAATGGCACCTCGAAAACTACGTAGCCGCTTTGGCATAAATCAAAGATCGTAGATTTCTCTGCGCAGTAATAAACAGGAATCCCTTGTGGAGTGCAATTGCCCATGGTGCTGCACGGCTCATCCAAAGTAAAGAGCGGTTGAGTGCTTGAATAGGTGGGCATAATAGGCCATGGATCGGCTGCGAATGGATTCGCTGAATAATAGCCCAGCGGATCGGAAAAGCAAACCCCATCAGGTATATATTGGCCGCATTGCGTCCCAGCCGGATCTAAATAGAACCATATCCCGTGTTCGGAGTTGACTGTATAGGTGACTCCCGGCTGAGGCGCAAAGCTGATATCGCACTCGCCCGTTGGATTGCCTTTTGCGGGAGAGCCGGAGGGATTGCGATATGGGGAGTTTGACGGGGAAGGGCACTCGGCCGAGAAGATTACGGCCCCGGTCGATGGCGTCACTGAGCAAGCAGAGGCAAAATCCTCATAGTCGGCCGCTGCTGGGGAAGCCTGGCCAGTGGCTGGGTTGATGGCCGAGGTGCTGCAATAGGCAATTTCACTGACGCCATCGGAGGCCGCTTTGAATCCTGATGTGATCCAGATTTGGGCGTTCGCGGTTTCGGGCATAGCGTGGCAGAAAGCAGCGGAAATCAATAGCAAAAGCGTGAAGGCGTGGGGGAGTGGTCCTTGAATTGCCCCCCCCCAATTGACCCGAAATCTTGCGCATGGGCGCGATCCTTTCGTGGGTTGGCTGCGAGTTGGCTACGAGTTGGAGTCGAAAAGCGGCTCGGGGGAATTGTAGCTTGGCAGGCGGCCAATTGTATTACGAAAGAAATAAAACTTTAGTAACCGCTGGGTGAGAGCAGAGAATAGACAAGTGGAAGGGATGGAGGGAGTGCGGGGTTCGGCGGCGGGAATGGAGGTTTCCGAAGCGCGCGTCGTGGCCAAGCCCGTGGAGAAGCCGCAGCGCAGTATGAATGAAAAGCTGGCGACGCACTCGATGAGGTGGAAGGTGCGGTAGGGAATCCTGACACAAGTTTATCCGTGAAATGGTATTTCCGCAGAGGCTAGACAGACTGCGAAAAAATCGGGATTCTTGGCGAAAATGGAGAAACGTTCCTCCGGGGCTAAGGCCAGCGTTACTTCAATTGACTTTACACGTGGGGTGAAAACCCCCGTCTCCCTCCGCTATGTTTTCTTCACAGCCAGTGGCGCCATTCAGTACAGGGCTTACTGTGGAGACGTCGGGAGGCTGCTGGACAATGCCATTTCGTAACAACCAGTCAAAAGTGGACGGCCAGACGCTAAATTCCGGGTTTATGATTATCGCGGCGGCGAATTATGCCGATGGGAAGAGTTAGTTGCGGCGGCGCGGGAGGTGTACGGGTGAAAGACAAGGGCAAGGCGGACCAGCCGGGAAGAAAGAAGAAAGGATCGGGGGCTGGAGTCATCGACCCGAGCCATGAGTTATCGGCTCCGGCCAGCACAAAGAATATGAAGCTGGGTAAAGACTGTGACTATGACCAGGAACTTGCACGGCTGGAGATCGAACTCGTCAAGCTTCAGGAGTGGGTTCGTCACGAGGGCCTGCGGGTGGTGATTCTGTTTGAAGGTCGCGACGCGGCAGGCAAGGGCGGCGCCATCAAGCGAATTACCGAATCGCTCAATCCGCGTGTTTGCCGGGTGGTGGCACTGGCCACACCCACGGAGCGCGAAACAACGCAATGGTACTTTCAGAGATATGTTGCCCACTTGCCCGCGGCAGGCGAGATGGTGCTGTTTGACCGCAGTTGGTATAACCGCGCGGGCGTGGAGCGGGTGATGGGCTTCTGCACAGATGCGCAGTATGTGGAGTTCATGCAGAGCTGTCCGGAGTTTGAGCGGATGTTGCAGCGCTCCGGGATTCGCCTGATCAAGTACTGGTTTTCGGTTAGCGACGAGGAGCAGGAGCGGCGTTTTCAGGACCGGATGAAGAACCCGACCAAGCGCTGGAAGCTGAGTCCGATGGATTTGGAGTCGCGCAAGCATTGGGCCGAGTACTCGCGCGCCAAGGACGAGATGTTCGCGGTGACTGACACCAAGATGTCTCCGTGGTTTGTGGTGAATGCGGAAGACAAGAAATGCGCAAGGCTGAACGTGATCCGGCATCTTCTGTCGATGTTCGTCTATCGCGATCTGACGCCCGCGCCGCTGGAGCTGCCCAAGCTGGAAAAGTCGAAGTACGTGCGCCCGCCGATCCAGGAGCAGAACTTCATCCCGCGGATTTACCGGTAGGAAATGCTCTGCGAAATCGCGCGCCAAGCTGGCTGGCGGTTGTAACGTGGTTATAGGTGATTGATCGACGACGATTCCGGGCGTCCTTGTGTTTCTTTTGCGAGGCACAGCTTATCGTGGCAGTTGCCCTGAGTCTTACTTGCGTGTATCACTCTCCACTTCAACGGCATCGACGCTCGCGTAATTGACATCCGGGACGAAAGAGACAATCAGCTTTCCCTGAGCATTGGGCCGCAGCCCGTAATAGGTTTTGATCAACGCGTGTCCGGACCCTGCTTCTTTCACGATATCCAGCCTTCGCGTTAACGCCAGACCATTGCAAAAGACATCGAAGACCCGGCTGCCCACGCCGCCTTCCGTCGATATGCCCGAGCCCCAGTATTTCTCCGAAAAATGTAAAGTAACCTTATAACTTCCCTCATCCACAGGAATCGCATAGTTGAAGTTGCCATACCTCTCACCGGCATAGAGGCCGGGGTCTTGGGTGCCTCCGACAACCAACTTATCCGCCGCGATCTGGCCGCTGCTGAAATACGTATCCGGCATCCACAAGTTGCCTGCTCTGTCCACGAAAAAACTGTTCTGCGCTACCATGCGAATTGGCCTCAAGCGATGCAGCAAGCCGGGAACAATCTCAATTGCGTTGACAAGTGGAAGCCCTAATGAGCCGCTGAAATCGAGGCGGATGTAGCCGTCTTTGTTCGGAGTGACGTCCCGGAATACGCGCACATCGGCGGTATTGGCGCCCGCATCTGAAACAATGTCGAATTGTCTCAGCAGCGGGCGCCCGTTGAGCTGCACATCGAATACGCGGCTGTTCTCCCCGCCGCCCAGCGTGCTGGTAGGACTGTAGGCGGTCTCCGCAAAGTGAAGCCGCATTTCATAAACTCCTGGGGCGAGGGGAATGTTGTAGGAGAAGACTCCCGACCTGGCGGTCAGGTACAGCGCCGGATTGCGCGTCCGGGCAATATGCTGGTTGGGGAGATCCGTGACAAAGCCGCCGGTGAAGTACCGGTCTCCTGTCCATATATTTCCATCCGCGTCCTTGAAAATGGGCCGCAAGTACCCGCAACGAATGCGCACCTCCGGTCCGGATGGAAGGGCGGTCAAAGATGATGTTGAAGCATGGGCCGCGCTATTGTAGATCCCGAAACGGTCGCGGCTGAACCACCACGTTCCCAGCGCAGCAGCTGCGACAATGGTCAGCAATGCGCCGATCGCCAGGATTGATTGCCTATCAAACGGGCGCTTGCGCGGCCGAGCCGGCGGAGTGGCCGGCTGAAGGCTCAACTCCTTCTGAACCGGGCTTATTTCTGGAGCCGAGGGCGACTCTTTGATCTCGATCACGTTTTCCTGACTTGCCGCATCCGCCATTGACGCCGAATCCGGCCGCCGATCCGGCGGCCGCACTTCCGGAGTCCGGTGGATGAACTGGGGGCGATAATGCCCAGTTGCCACTACAATCTCTATGGGTTGGTTCGCTCCTTCTCCGTCATAGAACTCGCGCAGCTTCTTGCGAAGACGAAAGGCCTCGACCCGAACGATGGAGTCAGTGGCCTGATCGAAGGAATTGGGCCGGTGATAGACATCTGTTGCGATGGAATACTCCTTGATCGCGTCGGCGTCGCCTTCAAAGTATCGTTCGCAAATGTATTGGAGCAGGTTGGTCAACTGGGGCCGTTGCTCGAAGGTACTGGATGCGAGCACAGCTTTAATCGCAGCTCGCTCCTCGGCTACACGGTCCGTGGCCGTTTGATCGGAACGGGGAATAGTTCCCGGAGTCGCCATACCTCAGATATCTCCGCCGCGCTGCCGGCACCGGCTTCCTGCCGGATTCTGTCTTGATCCTGCCGCAGCAATTTCAATCGAGCGTCATTCGGCAGCCACCGACAATTCAGTCAAGAATGCATATTGAATATAGACCCTCAGGCACGCTCCTGTAACCCCCCTGTAACCGTACCGAAACTGCCAGGTAACGGGAGTAACGTTTCGCGTCCTCAGTGCATCCGCCTAAAGTCCGTAGCGGTTAGTCGAGACGAGCACAGATTCCCCTCTGCGAGCTCAAATTCCTCTCCGCAAGCCCAGATTCCCTTCTGGAAGGATTCCCCATGGCACACTGGCCGAGCCGATTCCGTATTTTCAATCATTTCTCATTTCTGGTCGCTCTGTGGCTACTCTCCTCCGGAATGCATACAGCCGCGCGGACTCAAGACTGCACACTGATCTGGCGCATTGACTTCAGCGGGTCCGTCGGATCCGCATCCATTCCTAACAACTGGAGCCTGCTACATGGCCCCACGGCAAACGTACAACTGCCTTTGCGGAGTGGCCAGCGGGAGGCTTATCGTCCAGCGACACCGTCGCATTACGTCAAAGCAGGCCACGACGGGCGAACAAACCCTCAAGAAGTTTTATGAAGCGTGTAACCTGCGTCTCGGCAGTTAATTCCGGGCAATGAAAAAAGGAGAATGAAATGAAGAACAGTTTTTTGCAGGGCTCGATTATGCGAATCACCCTCTGTCTGATGGTCGTGACACTTCTCTCAGGTAGCCATTCGCTCCTGGCACAAACGGACAAGTTGGACATCAGTGCCGGTGCAACAGCAGCTTCAGGCAGCTATTTGGCCGATGAGGACTTCTCGGGCGGAGCTACTGCCTACACCGGGACGACAGTCAGCACTACAGGGGTGACCAACCCTGCGCCCGAGGCCGTGTACCAACACCAACGGTACGGGAACTTCACATACACGCTTCCCGGATTTACATCCGGAACCACATATCTGGTCCGGCTGCATATGTCCGAGTTTTATTGGACTGCGGCGGGCAAGCGAGAATTCAACGTCCTGATCAACGGCACGCAGGTGCTGACCGACTTCGACATTTTCGCCAGCGCGGGCGGCGAGTTCAAAGCCGTCGTGGAACAGTTCAACGCCGTAGCGAATAGCTCCGGAGATATCGTGATTCAGTTCGTCTCGGTAGTCGACAACGCTGCGATCAGCGGAATCGAGACTGAAACCGTAAGCGCAACTGAGGGGCCGTACGGCGGAACAGCCGCGGCGATCCCCGGCACGGTGCAGGCCGAGAACTATGACACCGGCGGCCAAGGTGTTGCCTATAACGTGACTGCGGTCAATGGATCGGGCAACAGCTATCGCTCCGACGGAGTTGATCTTGAAGTAACCACCGACACCGGCGGCGGCTACGACCTTGGCTGGACAGCGGCCGGACAGTGGTTCAAGTACACCGTGAATGTGGCGACGGCGGGAAGCTATACAGTCACCTTCCGCGTGGCTGCTGAAAGCGCTATCGCCGATGCCTTCCATATCTCCAACTCTGCGGGAACCAACCTTAGCGGCTCGGTTGCTGTCCCCGATACCGGCGGCTGGCAGACGTGGACCAATGTGACGGCCACGGTCACGCTGCCAGCAGGCGTGCAGACGCTGACCGTCAACCAGGACACTGCCGGTTGGAACATCAACTGGTTCTCGTTTGCGGCAGGCTCCTCCAGCACCGAGGCTCCGTACGGCGGCACGCCCGCGCCGGTTCCCGGCACGGTGCAGGCGGAGAACTACGACACCGGTGGCCAGGGAGTTGCCTACAACGTGACATCGGTCAATGGAACAGGCAACAGCTACCGCTCCGACGGGGTGGATCTGGAAGTAACTACCGACACCGGCGGCGGCTACGACTTGGGCTGGACGGCGGCAGGACAGTGGTTCCGTTATACCGTCAACGTGGCTACAGCAGGGGCTTATACAGTCACCTTCCGCGTAGCCGCGCCGACCGCTGTGGGCGATGCCTTGCATATCGCCAACTCGTCGGGAACCAACCTCAGCGGTTCGGTCGCTGTTCCGGCCACCGGCGGCTACCAAACCTGGACGACGGTGACAGCTACCGTCACGCTGCTCGCGGGCCAACAGACGCTGACCGTCAATCAGGACGCGGCTGGCTGGAATCTCAACTACTTTTCGTTCGCGTCGGGCAGCGGCGGCTGCACCTCCAATCCGAGTGTTCCAACAGGATTGGCCTCCTCCGGGACTACCAGTTCCAGCACCAACCTGACTTGGAACGCTTCGACGGTTGCTTCCGGCTGTTCCGTAACCGGCTACACGGTCTATGAAAATGGCTCCGTGCTCGCCACTGCGGGTGGCACGAGCTACGGGGTCTCCGGACTTTCCTCATCGACTTCGTATAGCTACACGGTGGCTGCCACGGATTCCAATGGCACTTCCGCGCAGAGTTCGGCGATTGTAGTTACTACCTCTCCGTCCAGCGGAGGAACAGCCCCTGCTACTTCGTTGACGGCAGTGGGATCTTCCTCCCAGCAGATCGATCTGCGCTGGGTTGCCAGCACAACCGTCGAACCAAACACCGCTCCCGTCAACTATTTGGTATACAGGAGCACGACGGCAAGCTTTACTCCGTCGGCATCCAACCTGAGGGGCACCACCATTGGGATCACCAACTTCCTGGATAGCAATTATGAGAGTCCTGGAGTTGCGCCTTCGACAACCTATTACTACCAGGTCGTGGCCTCTTCCCCGTCCGGAACTTCGACGGCTGCAACGGCCTCTGCTACTTCGCTTCCCTCGGCGCCGTCAACCGCTGCTCCAGCCGCACTGACAGGATTGACGGCGCTGGCAGAGAACGCCAACGAGATTGATCTGCTCTGGAATTCGACTAACTCGGGCGTGGGAACGGTGGTGACGACGTATTACATCTACCGGAGCACATCATCAACCTTTACACCGGGAACCAGCAACCAGATCGGTACCACGAAGAGCAATTGGTTCCAAGATGCGCTCTGCACTGCCTCGACCCGGTATTACTACCAGGTATTAGCAAATAACTCGTTGGGAGTTTCGCCGTCGAGCTCAATCGTTTCTGCGACGACGCCTGCCCTCAACTCTAGTCTCTGGGGAGGCGCGCCATTCTGGGATGCCAGCGGAATTCCTGCAAAACCGGCCGGGGATACCTTGATGATCAAGTTTCTGAACCGGACGAACGGGAAGTACACCGACTCTCAGATCACCTATACGGCAACCATCAACGGGACCGCGGTCAATACTTCAATTGCGGCAAATCCGACCTACGCGATGGGCGCTAACTCGGCAGGACGTATGTATTTCTTCCTGAACGATCCAACGGCAATTGAGGATAATGTTCACTATTGGGACTTCATTGAGTTCACCGTCGGCGCCACCTCCATCAACATGGACACAACACGGGTCGACGCATTCGGACTCAAGATCGCATTTAATCTGACTTGCGGCGACGGAACGAATGTAGCGCTTGGAGAAAACGAAGAGACCTTCATGGAAGACCGGGCTGTTACATTCCAACGCTATCTCAATGCGGTTCCCTCAACTTCCGGTGGCGACTTCCAGTCAGACGAAATCTATGCCCCGTATCGGATCATCGAGCCGGGTGCGGCTGGCTTCAACGCGGGTGGAGCAGACCAGAATTACTACGCCACCTACATCTCCGACATCTGGTCCTTCAACGGCATAACCATTCCAGAAGCGGGGCCAAATGGCTCCGGCTTGCCTTCTAACCCAGACCTTTCCGCCGCAATCTTCCGGCATACCGCTCCTATTTCGGGTACGCCTGAGTTTAATGCAGCTGGAGATCTGACCAACCAAGGGATGTGGGGAAATCCGGCAAGCTTCTATCAGCTAGAACCCTACGACCACTACGCGCAGTGGATTGAAGCCCAGGCTATCAATATGCAGCAATACGCCTTCCCGTACAACGATGCGGGCGGCTACTCGAGTGACATTGGCTGCTCAAACCCGAGCACGTTGTTAGTAGCTATCGGCTGGTAATTGATCAAATTGGTAGTCACCCCAGCCCTTCTGGGGTGACTACCAATAACGTCGTCCGCCTGCACTTTGTCGAAAACTATTGGACGGCAGCTATGGGTTAACCTGCAACTCCCGCGAACGCTGAAACCCAAAGGGCGGTGTTACTTGGCACGGGTCGCCACCCCAATGGAATCACGCTTGCACGCATGAGTCATCATCTTTAAGCCGAGCCGAATCAAGTAAGCGCTTGGCGTTGCAGCCGGTTCAACAACAATCATCGAATGGAGGAATTCCCCATGGTTTCAAAACGCACAACGCAAGCGATGGGTATCGGCAGACTATTGTTCTGTCTGATGGTCGTGACACTTCTCTCAGGTAGCTGTCCGCTCCTGGCACAAACCGACATATTGGACATCAGTGCCGGTGCAACAGCGGCTTCGGGCAGCTATGTAGTTGACGAGGACTTCTCGGGCGGAGCTACTGCCTACACCGGGACGACAGTCAGCACCACAGGAGTGACCAATCCTGCGCCCGAGGCCGTGTACCAACACCAACGGTACGGCAACTTTACCTATACGCTCCCCGGGTTTGCATCCGGAACCACTTACCTGGTCCGGCTGCACTTCGACGAGTTTTATTGGACTGCGTCGGGCAAGCGGGAATTCAACGTCCTGATCAACGGCGCGCAGGTGCTGACCGACTTCGACATCTTCGCCACTGCGGGCGGCGAGTTCAAAGCCGTTGTCGAGCAGTTCAATGCCGTAGCGAATAGCTCCGGAGATATCGTGATTCAGTTCGTCTCGGTAATCGACAATGCCGAGATCAACGGAATCGAGGTCGAAACCGCCGCCGCGGCCGAGGCTCCGTACCCCGGCCCATCCGCCGCGGCCATCCCCGGCACGGTGCTGGCTGAGAACTACGACACCGGCGGCCAGGGTGTTGCTTACAACGTGACCTCGACCAATGGAACGGATAACGGCTATCGCGCTCAGGGCGTCGATCTGGAGACAGCGTCGTCGCCAGCAACCGGCAATGATCTTGGCTGGACGGCCAGCGGACAGTGGTTCAAATATACGGTCAACGTTTCCACGGCCGGGACTTACAAAGTCAGCTTCCTGGTTGCGGGCGATGTCGCAGTCACCGATGCCTTCCATCTGTCGAACTCCGCAGGAACGAACCTGACTGGCTCAGTCGCAGTTCCTGCGACCGGCGGCTGGCAAAGCTGGACGACCGTGACGGCCAACGTTACTCTGCCCGCAGGCACGCAGACACTGACTCTGAACGAGGACAACGCCGGCTGGAACATCGACTCGATGGTATTTACGTCAGGAACAGCGCCAAGCTGTACCTCCACACCAAGCGTTCCGACGGGATTGGCGGCCTCTGGAACGACCAGCTCCGGCACCACACTGAGTTGGACCGCTTCGACGGTGGCTTCCGGCTGCACGGTATCGAGCTACACGGTCTATGAAAATGGCTCCACGCTTGCCACCGTGACCAGCGGCACAAGCTACGCGGTCAGCGGACTTGCCGCATCGACCACCTATAGCTACACGGTCGCAGCCACAGACTCCGATGGCACATCGGCAAAAAGCTCGGCTGTCAGCGTGACCACATTGGCCTCCGGCGGCGGTGGGACCACAATTTCCAACGGCGGCTTCACTCTGGCCCCACAGAACGCCCCATCGTTGGTCCTGGATGACGCGGGCGCCGGCACTGGAGCCGGCAACCCGCTCGATGTCTACACTCCGAACAGCACGAACGCGCAGTCCTGGGCATTGAGCGATGTCGGCGTCACGCCGACAGGCTACTACAACTTCGCGGCGATTGGCGCTTTTTGCATGACCGCTTCGGGAACCACGAGCGGTTCGACAGTGGTCCTGGATGGGTGCGCCGGCGAGACCGCGCAGGCTTGGGAAGCTGTGGCGTCCGGCAGCAACTATACCTTCCATCCCGCCAGCAACACAGCTCTTTGCCTTACAGCCAATGGAACGGCCGTGGGGAGTGCTGTTTTGGTGGATACGTGCAGCGGCGGCACTAATCAGGAATGGGCGCTTACTCAGATCTCCACCGGTGGCGGCCCCACAGGCGGCGGCAGCGATTGCACTGGCGTTGCCAATTTATCGGTAGGGGGAGTAACTTACACGCCCTCCTGGTGCCTGGAGTTTAATGGCGCAGCGGGCCCGCCACCCACTAA
>Ga0181528_10001695_pt1 | contig 13626 bp, 7 predicted proteins | sample PEATcosm2014_Bin_47_FD_119742 | JGI IMG/M metagenome (GOLD analysis project Ga0181528, IMG submission 119742) | Peatland microbial communities from MTU Mesocosm Facility, Houghton, MI, USA - PEATcosm2014_Bin10_10_metaG | ecosystem: Environmental > Terrestrial > Soil > Wetlands > Peat | place...
ACTGGCTGCGCGAGGTAAGACTGATCCGGGGCTGCCTCGAAGCACAGATGGATCGCCTCGATCGCCTGGAGCGCGAACTGGTCATCCTCATCGGCTCCTGCGACGTGGACGATGACCCTTCTGTCCTCACCGAGGGTCCGATCGCCTACAATCTCAGCTTCACCTGGCGCGGCGACGGTTCCGCTGCCGTGTCCATCGATGGTGGCGCAAAATTCGTGCTCCCGCCTCAGCTTGCGGAAGTCTTTCAGTTCATCGCGACCGGCAACGCGAATCATCGCGCCCGCGACCCACTCGTCGGCTGGCGTTCAAGGGCGGAAATCGCCGCCCTTCTGGAACGCTCCGCACACCGGCCCTTCACGGTCTCCTATGTCAACAATCTTGTCCATCGGCTGAGGCAGGTTCTGCGCAAAGCCGGCTACAACGGGAATCTGATCCAGACCCATAAGCACAAGGGCGTCCGAGTCGCCCATAAGTGGGTAGCGGGCGGGTTGTCGAGCTTCTCGCCGGAAGAAAGCCGGTAGCCGATGCTCTGGACGGTGCCGGGGGAGTTCAGGCAAGAGGATGCGCTCGACTGCAGCTTCATTGGCAATCGCCACGGAATCCGTCAGGACGGTGGAATTAAGCGGCGGCGGCTCTCCGATCGCGCGCTATTTGTGGACCTGTCATTGAACGAGCATAATCGTTCGCTTCCAGCCGCTCCATATCGCCCGTTCATCTTGCAGCGAATGAGTCCCTGGACTCTTATGAGGGGGATTTTTCTGTCTTATCGCCGCAGCGACAGTGCCGACGAAGCGGCCCGCATCCACGATCACCTCGAAACCTACTTTGGAAGGCGGGTCACCTTTCGCGTGTCGATGGAATCCCGGCCACAAATTGCCGGATCAGGGTCGTCGTCATCGGTCCTCAGTGGCTCAAGGCCTGTTGCTGTGGATATAATTCCGGCGTCCCCCCGAGATTCCATATGTCGATCCTCGAAAGAAGCTGAAGCCCCCGCTCGTTCCCAACGCTTCCGGACTGGAGAGCGTCGCACATCGCCTCGAGGTCTCGCTGATGGATAAGCGAGTTCAGCACACTTGCCTTGAAGGTCGGACTCCTGCTCCGTGTCCAGACGGGGATGAGGAGAGACAGAGGGGGAGGCCACAATGGTCATTCGCCATATATGTCTTCGCTGCCGCCATGAGAGCGGCATGGTGCAAATCCAGGGCGGCAATCCGATCGTGAACTCCATGTTCTTCGGCATGGATGGCCCGACCCTCTGCATCCGCTGCGGTGGATGGGTTTATGCCGTGCAGGAGGATCAGGAGCTTCCCGACGAGTTTTTGCCTCGTCCCAGGCGTCTCCTGAGGGCGGCCATAGCAAGCAGCTACAAAACCGTAATCCTGTGGTGGGGATTCGCTTTGGCGCTCACGGTTCCGTCAGGAAATCCGCCGATGCGCAACTGGTACCCCTCCTGGATCCTTGTGCTGGCTGCCATCGCCGCTGTCGTCGGCTTTGGTTTGCCATGGGCCATCGGATTCAACGCCAGGGGCCCGATGGTGAATCTGCCCTATCCGCGTGGGATGACCTCGCCCGGAGAATTCCCCGCGATGGCGCCGTTCTTTATCCCCACCATCCTCGTTGCTGTGGGACTCTTCTGGTTTGGTATCCGGAAGTTTGCACCGCCGGATACGACTCGTGGCGGAGTCGCGCGCGCCATCGCGGGTTTGGTGGTCGCCGTCCTAACCGTCTCATTCGCCGGGTACGACACATTTCGTTTCGGCCGAAAGCGATTGAAGCCGGACTCGCCGGTCCGGTTCGGCTCGCCTCCCGAGTGAGACACCGCGGCGGGATGCGAAGGACGGCTTTGAGCCAGCGCAGATGCCACACTGACCACGAGGTCGATCCGGGGAATGGAGCTTATCGCAATGCGCAATCCGAGCCGTACCGTTCGCTTGTTTGTGAGTTCCACCTTCTCCGACATGAAGGCAGAGAGGGATCTGCTTCAGCGGCGGATCTTTCCCGAGCTACGCGCTCACTGCGCCAGGCTCGGGCTGCGCTTTCAGGCAATCGATCTGCGCTGGGGCGTCAGTGAAGAGGCTGGGCGACACAATCGCGCCATGCGCATCTGCCTTCAGGAGCTTCGCCGTTGCCAGGACAGCGCCATCAAGCCGGACTTTCTGGTGCTGCTCGGAGACCGCTACGGATGGCGGCCCTTGCCCGAGCTCATCCCCAGCCAACTATTCGTGCGCCTCAGGGATTTCATAGCATCGCGCGACATCGCCCTGGCCGGCTTGTTAGAGCGGATCTACAAGCATGATGCCAATGCCGTGCCCGAGGCCTATGTGCTTCAACCGCGCGTTGCCCCGCTGGACGATGCAAAGCGCTGGCGCAGCCAGGTGGAGCTTCCGTTGCTCGCGCTGCTGGAGTCGGCGGTGGCGGAGCTGGGATTGACCGCGCAAGCCAAGGCGCTCTGCATTGGTTTCTCCGCTACCCACCAGGAGATCCTGCACGGCGCTCTGGAAGTGGAAGATGCGCAGCAACACGTTCACGTGTTTGTCCGCACGATTCGATGCCAACCGGGACAGACCCCGGACCCGGAGTATGTAGATCCGCCCGATGAAGGCCCCGCCGATACGGGCGCCACGCGGCGCCAGCGCCTCCTCGAAGAGATCGAGCAGCGTCTGGGCGTCAGGGATGCTCCGGAAAGCAATGTTCACGGCTACACCGTGGACTGGGTCCCCGGTGGTCAGTTTTCAGATGATGCCATGGCGTCCCTCGCATCTGAAATCAAGGCAAGCCTGCTGCGCGTGATCGACAGCCAGGCCAGATTGCTGGATCGCGGCACGAATGATGAGGAAGAAGAGGCACAGCGGGATGTCGCAACCGAGCTTTGCCGCGGATACGTCGGACGGGAGACCGCTCTGGATCGAGTCGCGCGCTATATCGAGCAAACTCCCGGAAGCATGCTTGCGGTTCTGGGTGCGCCGGGCATAGGCAAATCCGCCTTCATGGCTGAGGCCGCGCGAAGAGCGCGCGCCCAGCATCCACAGGCCATCGTCGTGGAGCGATACGCGGGTGCGACGCCCCGTTCCAAAGACGCTTCCGCGCTGCTGCGCGATCTGATCGCGAGTTGCCGCGCGCTGTTCGCCCACGCTCGTCCCGATCCTGGCGATCTGCCCCAGGACCTCCCCGCGTTGATGCCGTTATTGACAAGCGCACTGTCGCAGGCGAGCCGCGAGCGGCCCATCTATCTTTTTCTCGATGGGCTGGACGAACTGGCTGCCGCCGGCGGAGGGCTGCAGCTTCACTGGCTTCCCGCGAAGCTGCCCCCGCATGTCGGTCTGATCGCTTCCGCCACTCTGCATTCCCCCGCCGACCGCCTCGCAAACGGAGCGAGCCCAGGATCGGCAGCGTCCGCGGCCACAACCTTGCAGCGCCACACCGCCCCGGACTACCGGATTCTCCTCGAGCCGATCGCGTCGGCAGAGGCCGAGCAACTGCTGAATCGGTGGCTGGCTGAGGATCGTCGAGCGTTGCAGCCGGAACAAAAGACGCATCTGCTTCGCGACTTTGCGCTCAATGGAAGTCCCCTTTGGCTGCGCATCGCGTCAATCGAGGCCATGCAGGTTTCGAGCCACCAGGCCCTTCCCGCGTTCCCTCCCCAGACGCCTCAACTGATGGAGATGGTCCTGCGACGGCTGTCGGCGGAGGAAAATCACGGCGCCCGGTTGGTCGCGCGTTCGTTGGGTTATCTGTCCTGCTCGCGTGCCGGCCTTGCCGAGGACGAAATAATCGATCTGCTCTCTCTGGACCGCGAGGTGATGGACGACTTCCGGCGCCGATCGCCGGAATCTCCTCCGGTAGACGCTCTTCCCGTCGCACCGTGGGCAAGTTTCCGCAGCGACATCGCGCGTTATCTCGGCGAGCAGGAGTTCCAGGGCGCCAACCTGCTGCGCGTAGCCTACCGCCAGATGATCGTGGCAGCCAAAGCGCTTTGGCCGGCGGAAGACTGGGGCGTCTTGCGGCATCGGCAGATGGCCCGGTACTTTCAGCGGCAGGCGTGTCCCCACGTTCGCCGGGAGTGGGCGGCTTCCCCGGGAAGAGCCCTCTCTGAGCTTCCTTTTCAGCGCGTCTTTGCCGGCAATCTCCGCCAGGCCGAACACCTCTTTTGCGACCTTGCCTTCCTCCACGAGTCGGTGCAGCGTGGATGGTTCGAACAACTGTATGCTGATTTGAACAGTGCCGTTTTCGTTTGCAACTCGCCCGCAATCGGGTGTGTGCGCGTCGCGTGCGTTGATGGAGCCCAGGCCATTGGCAATCGCCCGGCGTCTACGCAGCAAACTTTAGTGAATCGCCTTCATCGCACTTCCCTTCCCGCGCCGCTCGGGGCAAGGCTGGCGCGAGCCAGGCAATACCTTGATCGGGCAGGGGCCTGGCTGGCGCTCGTCGACGGAACTTACGATACGCGTCCGGTTCGAAACGTCGTCTGCCTCTCCGCGCACCGCGGTGTTTGCCACACTCTCTCTCAGGATGTCTTTCTTGAAGATCGCGACCTGGTCTCCCACCAGCTCATCGAGCAGCACGCGCTCGGTTTGAAAGCCGCTCCCCTGCACGTTGCCGTCTCGCCCGCAGGCCTGGTGGCGTGTGTGGACCGGAGCGGCGCTGTCTTTTGTGAGGGAGCCGCCCTCCCGCTCACTCTGCGGCGGCGCCGGAACTGCTTCGCTTTCCTGGGCGAACAACTAATCGGCGTCGATGCAGATCATCAATTAGTTTCCTTCGATCCGGTGACGGGCCGGCTGCAGCAGCTTGCTGCCGGCGTGCCGCAGTCCTTCGCTGAGATATCCGTGGCAACCGGCTCTCTCACCGCGGTTGCCCTGTTGGGCGACGAGCGAGCAACGCAGAGAGTGCTGCTCCTCAGCGCCTCGGAATCCGGCATCGTCTGTTCGGAATGGAACCAACCGGGTATGCTGGCCGACGCCGCGTCGGTCAACCAGGACGGAACAGCTCTGCTGGTGGCCGACAGCGCTCGGCTGCTGAGCCTGTTCGATCTCCGGCGAGGCGCCCAGTTGGGCCAGATCTCGTCACGCAGCGCCGCGCCCGTCACCGTCCTCGGGCACGTGGGGTTTGCGCGCCTCATGGAGTGCGATGGCGAATTCTTTGCCCTGCTGGCCACCAGTTACGGTGAGTTGCTGATGTGGGACGTTGCTGCCGCGACCCTCCGCTACCGCGGAAGCTTTCGCGGGGTGAGGGAACAAACCGCCATCATGGACATGGCGGCCATTGCGGATAAAAAGCACTTCGTAGTTGCCACGGACGAAAGCATTCAGACCCTGTCGCTCCGTGGCGAAGACGCCTTTGTCGAGCCAACGCCGATCACGCGTTGCGCGCTCGCGGGCGATGGCTGGTGTGTCACCGCCAGCAGCGTCGGCAAGCGCGTAACGTGGTTTCGCGGGCAGGCGTCCGTGCCGGGGCCGTTTCTCTGGAACTCCGAGCCTCTTTGCGTCGCGAGCCTCGACGATCGCGCCGGCGTCGCGGTGGTCGGGCTGCGCGACGGCGTGGTTGTGCGGCTTGCTCCCGGGATCGATCCAGAGATGGAAGACGCTGTGACGCTATTCGACAGTCCTGTAGCCGAGGTCCTCCCCTGGGACGCGGAAACCGTCCTGGCGGTTTCCGAGTACGGCGAGGCAAAGACCGCCGCCTTCCGGCCGGTCCGCTCAACGCTGCAGGTTCCAATCCCGGAGCCTGCCTGGCAACTGAATTTCGCTGCCCGACTGGGTCAGCGCCAGGAGGTTGTCCTTTGCGGGCGCTCGAAGGCCGGCGACTGTCCCAACTCCGTTTATCTCATTCGAGCCGGTGCGCCTCCGCAATTGCTTTGCACCTTCTCCGGCGTGGCGGAGTCGCTGGCGGCTTCAGAAGATGCTTTCTTCGTCGCCTTCGGTGGCAACCTGCGCTGCTATCTCCGTACGGCCGACGAATGGTGGTTGGCCTGGGAGAAGCCGGATCAGTCCGAGCAGGCGGTGGCCCTCAATGAGCGCCTGATCGCATTCATCGTCCGCGATCGGGATCTAGCGTGGCTCGAGATCCGCTCCGTCGACGGCGAGATGCGCACCCTCGCCTCCATGGAGCTGCCCTTCGATTGCGCCTCCATGGCCGCCGGCAACCTCAGGATTGTCCTCGGTGGAGTCAAGGGAAGATACGCCGTTGCAGAACTTCGCGGATGAACCGGGAAATGAAAGACAGGAGGAGCCAATGATCCCGCGCATGTATCGACGCGACCAGGAAGACAAGCTGCACACCATCGCTCGTTGCTTTTTTGAAGCCGAGCACGGTTGGATTTCGCTCGCGCTCGAGCGGCTCGCCGACCTCAGCGATGAATTTCCGGACGATCCGCAGGTGGACTACGCGGAAGGCATGATCCGTCGGGATTTTCTCGGCCAGGGCATCGCTGCCGAGGATCTCTTCCTGCGCGCCCAGCAGCATGCCACCGATCGCACCCACAGCAACGAGAATTACCTGTTCTCCACCTTCAACGCCGCGAAGTTCGCGCGCAACCAGGCCGAGTACCGGCGTCAGGAGCGGATTGCGCGCACTCTGGTGCCAAACGATCCAGACCTGCAGCTGTTCGATCACATCAATGAAGCCCTGGCCGACGGAGTGGAATATTCCGAACTGCTGGCCCATGCCGTGGGTCAACATCAGCAGGCCGGCGAGCACGGTTCCTGCGCGGCCTTTGCCGAGCTGGCGCTGGGCGCGGGCGACTTCAGCAGGCAGGATCAGCTCCGCCTCCGGAAAGCGCGAGCCGGTTCGCTGCGCGAGTTGGACAAAAGCTGCGAAGCCAGCCGTTCGGCGCGCGGAGAGGCCTTCCCGCCCGAGGAGAGGCTGGCGCTCATCGAGGCGCTCAACGAGATCGACGGCGTTCTCGCGATCGATCCGGCTGACCACGTCTCCTGGAACTTTCGCAGCGCCTGGTTGAACCTGTTGGACCGTCACGAGGAGGCGCTCGAGTCAGCAGCAAAGGCGCTGGAGTTTTGCCCCAGCGGATATCTGCGCCCAAAGACCAACAGGATTTACGCCCTCAGCCATTTGGGCAGAAAGGACGAGGCCAGGCAACTCGTTCTTGAGGTGATCGAGGAAGCCCGTAAGTTCGGTCCGCCCGCCGCCCAGGATGGCGCCCTGGCCCAGCAATACAAAGTCGAGATCAATACCCCGGTGCCGACGGACGACGAAATTCTGACCGCGCTTTCGAAAAAAGTCCTCCAATCCGCGGTTCTAACCGCCGGTCAAGTGGGTGACCAATGGAGGAACGGCGACGGCGAAGCGGAGATCGCCAAAGGGCTACACAGCCGTCTGCTGCAGGCCGGTCCCGTGTGGAATCTCGCACACGCGGCTCTGGTGGCCGAGTTCCTGCATTATTTCTGCCCTGAGATCGTTTGGAAAAGCCTCATGCAAGCCAGCGAACGTGACTTCGAGGGGTTCACGAATATCGTCTTCGGCATCTACTTTGTGGCGTCGCATGCCCAAGGCGTTACGCGGCGCGATGCGTGCAGGTGCGTCCTTCTTCTCCTGCTCGGCGCGGGTACCCCGGACAAGATTCGAGCCGACTATCGTGAGGCCGTCAAGGGAATGTCAGTGGGGCCGGGCCAATATTCGCACCTCGAGGAATATATCCGCACAGAAATGGCGCGATCTTATCCCGTCCTGCTTCGCCTTCTGCCCGATACCCCCGGCCTGACCGAGGAAGAGACCGAGTACGCTCGCAGTGTTACTCTGCACCGGTTCAAGGCCGCGTCGGGAACGGTTCGGGAGGCGGCGGCCAGACGCGGTCCTGGATGCCTCTGGTTCCTGCTCCTTGTCGTCTTCTGGATCCTCTACTTGCTGCACCGTTCCGGAAAGCTTTGGTAGCTCCAGCAGGCTGCAAAAAAGGCGGTATGGCGGTGGGGAGCCAAAGCTGAGCGGGGGGCTCTGAAGAGTTACTTCTATAGTGAAGGACAAGTGGACTAAGAACCAGGAATGCGATGAATCGATCATCGGCAGAAATTTGTGTTCAGTTATCTTTCGCCGGAAGCGCGGGTGCGTCAGGATCATCCGCGGAGTTACAGCGGCAATCTCCCGGTGGAGAACCGCAATGGACTGATCGTCAATGCATGGTTGCTGGAAGCCAATGGCCGAGGCGGCGCGCGATGTGGCACTGCTGATGCTGAAGCAGGTTCCGGGGAAGCAACGAGTGACTGCCGGCGCCGACTGCCGATTGATTCGTAGTTAGGGCTTGGAAGGCGCGATCCTATAAGGCTAAACGTCAAAGATTTCAGGCGCTTGCCGTGCGTCGGTCAGGGCACGGCCGCGTCACGGTGTCGGCGTTGCGAGATCTGATATTCGAGAGCCCGCGATCAGTCTGGCTCCGGTCGAACAAACGAGCAAGGCGACTCGGCGATCAGAGCAGGTTTTCGAGCCTTCGACTAGCGCCATGCAAGCGAAGATATAGAATTGGCTCGTTCGCGCGTGCGCCTTTCTGGAAGCCAAGGGAAACAGCTTATGAGCGTCGGGACGGAAGCGAAGACCGTTGTTGTTACCGGTGACTTTACGCTGGATTGGAATCTGGCCCGCGACCCCGGGCAGGAGCTGCACAGGGGACTTTGGGAGCCGGAAATGTGCGCTCGGCTGAGGTGGCAGCGGGGTGGGGCCGGGCTGTTGGCCGATCTGATCGAAGGCGTAACGGCGCAGATCCGTGACCAAGCTGTTTACGAGGTCCGGCAGCCGAGCTCACCGCGGCGTCCCGCGAATGGAGTTCCGATGTCTCCCGAGGATGTGCGATTTCATCACTCTTATGCCTCATGGATGCCTTTCGACTTTGCTGCCAAAGACTCCGAAGTAACCAAGGGCAAGCAGAGAGAGAAGGCTGCGTGGCGGGTTGCCCACTTCCTTGGTGCGAACCGGTGCCGGGTTGTAGAAGCCCCCACGGATTGGGCGCGAGTGGTAGATGACACCCGCGGCGCACAACTGGTTGTGCTCGACGATGCCGATCTTGGCTTCCGCAACAATTCCGTTCTGTGGCCCGTCAGCGTGACGACGCCGCAGAGCCGACCGTGGGTGCTGGTGAAGATGAGTCGTCCCGTCGCCAGAGGAAAACTCTGGGACCATCTTTGTGCGCAACACGCCGACAAACTGATCGTCGTCATGGCCGTGAATGATCTGCGACTCTCCGAGGTCCAGATCAGTCACGGGCTTTCCTGGGAACGCACTGCCCAGGACCTGGTTTGGGAGGTCATCTACAACAGCGATTTGTCCATGCTTGAGCGCTGCGCGCATGTGATCGTTTCATTCGGTGCGGCCGGTGCATTTCTTTACTCGCGTGAGAGCGGAGACGACCAGCCTTGCCGGCTGCTGTTCGACCCAGAGGTGGTAGAGGGTTTGTGGGAGCAGAACTATCCGGGCGGGATGGTGGGCTATTCGTCGGTTCTAACGGCCGGCATTGCCAGGCAAGTTATGCTTTCGCCTGAGAAACCTGATCTGCGACAGGGCATCTGCGCAGGGCTTGCGGCACTTCGCTGCCTGCATCGTGAGGGCTATGGCCAGCGAGGAGTACCAGCGGCCGATGTCACGCTCGATTTCCCAGTTGGCGCAGTTGTTTCTGCATTGGCAGAGGAAAACGCTCCTTTCCAGGAAACGGCCATTCCCATGCGCGCTGGGAATTCGTATTGGACGATTCTTGGCGACCGCTTTCCGGACAATCTGGAGGAGCTTGCCGGCAACGTCGTCTTAGACGGGCCGGAAAAGGCACTCAAAGGAGTCCCGCTCGGACGGTTCGGAGCCTTGCTTACGGTCGATCGGCAGGAGATCGAAAGCCTCCGAAGCATCCGCGCCCTCATGGGGGAATATATTGCCCAGCCGCGCCCGAAGCGGCCCTTGTCTGTTGCCGTTTTCGGCCCTCCCGGATCAGGGAAGTCCTTTGGGATTACACAGCTTGCATTGGCACTGCGGCCCGAGGAGATCGAGGTCAGGGAATTCAACCTTTCTCAATTTCGGTCTACCGCGGAGCTGCTGTCGGCATTTCATCAGGTGCGCGATATCGGTCTTGGTGGCAAGATACCCCTGGTTTTCTGGGACGAGTTCGACAGCTATTTCGAAGGGACTTATGGCTGGCTACGCTATTTTCTTGCGCCCATGCAGGATGGCAAGTTCCAGCAGGGGGACCTTCTCCACCCTATTGGTAGGGCAATCTTCGTATTTGCAGGCGGGACCAGCTGGACCCACGATGACTTTGGCAAAGACCTTGATGATAAGTCTGCTCGCGCAGCCAAGGTTCCGGATTTTGTCAGCCGACTCAAGGGCTATCTGAATGTTCTTGGTCCCAACCAGCTATCCACTCAGGCTGATCCGTATTACGTACTGCGGCGCGCTCTCCTGCTGCGCGTCATGCTGATGCGCGACGCCAGACAGATACTGCGCAACGGTCAGGTCCAGATCGATTCAGGCGTGCTGCGGGCTTTATTGATGACCTTGAGATACAAACATGGCGCGCGGTCGATGGAGTCCGTCATTGCCATGAGTGAGCTCGATGGCAAATCGCGCTTCGAGCGCTCCAGTCTGCCCACCAGAGCCCAACTGGACCTGCACGTCGATGGGCAGGACTTTCAGGCGCTGGTCCACCAGTTGAACATCAAAGACGTGGTTCTGGACAAACTGGCGAGAGCCGCCCATAAAGTCTTCTGCGACGCGCTCGCTGCCGACGGCTGGAAATACGGGCCCATTAAGAACGATGTAGCCAAAGAACATCCTTCCCTGGTGGATTTCGACAAGCTTCCGTCGGACCAGAAGGAGCAGAACCGCGGGCAGGCACTCGACATCCCCGGGAAATTGGCTTTCGCGGGCTGTTACATGGTCCCGGCGGAGGAAGGTGAGCCACCCTTCGAGTTCCCTCCCGATCTGTTGGAGGATCTGGCTTCAAGAGAGCACACGCGCTGGATGCGCCAGAAAGTAAGCGACGGATGGCGCTATGCCGATGAAATGAACCCCGAAAAGAAGTTGCACAACTGCTTGTTGTCTTGGCGCAAAGGTGATCTGGTAGCATACGCGGGCTTTGCCGAGCGTCTCGGAGGTAAAGAACTTCCCGAAGAGGAGAAGGATAAGGATCGGGCAGCGGTTCGAGAGATTCCCGCCATTCTGAAGGTCGCCGGTTACACAATCGTGGAGGCGCGCAGCGAAGAAGGCCGGGCGCGGCGCACCCGGTAGAAGTTCCAGGCCATCTGAATTGGAGTTCGGGTCTTCGGTTCTTCGGTTTTGAGTTATCGGGAGAGCTGACTTCTCTCGTGGGAAGCCCCATCCCTACTGGCGTCTGTCTCCGCCATCCGGTGCTCGATTTCGGCGATAGCCTGTGTTCGTGACCGCGCCACCGACATGCCGTGCAGGGTCTGGAAGAAGCGCAGGTCAAACTCATCGATCATCCTTGCAACGGTGGGCGCGTGCCGCGTGAAGATTGTTTGTCGGTATCCGTCGCCCATTCTGCCCGAGATTGAGCGTGCGGCGAACCAGTCCCCGACAATAGTGATGCTCTCGTTCATCCCGAACTCGCCCATCGCGACCTCACATGTTACTCCCTTCATTTCCCTGAGAAACTGCAGCAGGCAACCGAGACGAGTCCGTCTGGCCTCGCCGCCATAAAACTCATAGGTGAGGTTCGGGTCGATGATGATTCGGCAACCTTTCGCTTTTGCGTGCTTCGTCAGAGCCATGCGTTCTTCCCATAATACCTGGCAGTGAAATTCCGATGGGTGGTGATGGCCGTACCGAAGCTTCCAGAGTGGGTGATTGATGGTCTCGGCGGGAATGTGAAATGAACTCAGTCCCCCGAATTGCCGCACCAGGCCTGAGTTGCCCGCCAGCGACACCGCCTGAGCATATTCCGCTAGCCAAACAGCCCTCTGATCCGTCGTGGCAGCGCACTCGTACAGGGCTCCACGCTGCGGCTTTCTCTGCAGACACATCCGCAGAGCTTCCTGCGTAAGACCCCTCCGCAACTCCTCCTTGTTCAGGGCCTTTAGCTGAATTGCCTGGATGCCGTCAAGAAACTCCCCCGGTTCGCAGTTAATCGCTACCGGGATGGTGGGCACCCGCAAAGCAACAGCGTAGCCTATCTCCTGCTGAACCCATGGCCGTTTGATCGACGTCTTTGTCAGCAGCGGTAGAAATATGTGCGCATGAGAAATAAAGTGGATGATCTCCTCTCTAAATCCAGTGCCTGGTCTTGTCTTGTCGTCATAGATTGGTTCCATGCCGTTTTTGTCAATGACCTCAGTCAGAACACGCACCAGGTCTCTATCCTCGTGAGAGTAACTGATGAAGACGCGCAGTCGCTCCTCATTGAGCTGACCCGAAGGAGTGAGTCGATCTTTACCGGACCTGGGCATAGTGGGCCGCTCCTCAGCTTTTAATTCAGCTCGCTTTGATCTCCACATACCGCATCAGCATCAGCCAGTCCTGCGTCTCCCGGAGCATCAGCTCGTCCACCTGCTGCAGCAGGCTCTCAAACCGCTCCGGATCGGTGGCCGACGCCATCTGCCGGTTCACCAGCTCCAGTTGCGGAGCCATATTCGCGCTCCGCTTCTCCAGGCGCAAATGTTCCCGATGCGCCTCCATGCCTGCCAACGATGCGGCGATCGCCGGAAACAACAACGCCGCGAACGCCAGTCCCTGATGCGCTGCCCTGTGCATCAACCGCAGCCTCTCCGCCGCGCCGGTTCCAGGCTCCCACAACAGCAGCAAAAGATGCAGTACCGCCGCCGCCAGCGTTGCCGGCAGCACAACCGCGCTGGCCCTCGCCAGCAGCCGCCGCATTCGGCCTTCGCGCTGCTGCTTGCCCTTGTTGTATTTGATCTGATCGCCGATCCACGCTCCCCGTACGTAGCCGTTCCGCAACGTGCATTCGCTCTCGCTGCACCGGACCAGCGGTGGAAGCCGGTCCCATATCTCGTCAAAGACCCGCACCGTCCAGTCGTTCACCGTTTGCGAGTGACCCATATACGGCAGCACCGCAATCGGCCGCGGCTCCACCCCGCAGATCGCCATAAAAATTCCCGCCCGAATGCGCTCCGTCAAAAATCGGTTCTCGATCCACGCCTGATGCGCATGCGTGCGTCGCGCCTGCCCCAGCGTCACCAGAATAATGATCAGCAGTACGAGTTCCGTTCCGAATCCCGCAGCCGCCAGCCCCGGAAACAGCACTCCCGTCGCCGCGCATCCCACCGCCGCTGCTGATAACACATAAATGTTCCTGCCCGCGCGATGAAAAGCGTCCCGGCTCTGCTTCGCCACAATCGAAGCCTGCGCGTAATACGGAAACAGCCACCGGTTCACCATCGCCCGCGTCTCCGCTGGAATCGCGTCCGCCCCCTTTGGCTTCGCGAAAAAGTCCTGGTCCAGGTTGCCCGCGTAAATTTTCCTCTGCCTGTCCGTAATCGGCCGCAGGTTGAATCGGTCGATGCCGTCCAGAGCGGAAGCATCCAGCCCGTTGCTGCTCTCGCGGTTCAGCACCTCGTAGGTTCCCTGCCACACCCGGATCACCGGCCGCCCCTGCTCCAGCGCGTAATGAACAATCTCTCCTGTCCCGCCCTTCCCGCGCGCTGGCTCTCCGTCCCAGACCGCCACCAGTAC
>Ga0181528_10001699_pt1 | contig 13618 bp, 12 predicted proteins | sample PEATcosm2014_Bin_47_FD_119742 | JGI IMG/M metagenome (GOLD analysis project Ga0181528, IMG submission 119742) | Peatland microbial communities from MTU Mesocosm Facility, Houghton, MI, USA - PEATcosm2014_Bin10_10_metaG | ecosystem: Environmental > Terrestrial > Soil > Wetlands > Peat | place...
TCGGCACTGGATGGCGTAGCCGTTGCGGGGGATTTCTTCCTGCGGCGGCATGCCGACAACCGGCCCGTGCAACTCGTGACCTTGCGCGATTAGGATTTGTGCGCGCACCAAATCGAGGCCGGTGATGACCTCGGTGACGGTGTGCTCGACCTGGATGCGCGGGTTCATCTCGATGAAAAACCATTCGTGCTTGTCGAGGTCGTAGAGAAATTCAATCGTGCCGGCGTTGTCGTAGCGGATCTCGTGGGCTATGCGCGCGGCAGCCTCGCACAATTCCTGGACGATTCTTTTCGGCAGGCCGAAACTTGGCGCGACCTCGATGACCTTTTGATGACGGCGTTGCACCGAGCAGTCGCGTTCGTGCAAATGAATCACGTTGCCGTGCTGGTCACCGAGAATCTGCACCTCGATGTGCTTGGCATGTGGAATATATTTTTCGAGGAACACCGCCGGATTTCCGAACGCACGCTCGGCTTCGGACTGTGCCTCGTCGAGCAGGCTGGAAAGGTCGGAAGCTTTTTGAACTACTCTCATGCCGCGTCCGCCGCCGCCAAACGCGGCCTTGATGATGAGCGGAAAACCGATTTGTTTTGCGGCCTTCATCGCTTCTTCGCGGTCGGAGATTGCTTCCTCGTTGCCGGGCAAAACGGGGACGTTGATTTTTTGCGCGAGCGCGCGGGCGGCGGTTTTGTCGCCCATCATGTCGAGCAATTCCGGTCGCGGCCCGACGAACGCGATGCCGGCCGCGGCGCAGGCGCGGGCGAAGTTTGCGTTCTCGGAAAGAAAGCCGTAGCCCGGATGAATCGCGTCCACGCCTTTTTCCTTGGCGACGGCGACGATGCTCTCGATGTCAAGATACGCGGCGACCGGGCCTTTGTCCTCGCCGACCAGATACGCCTCGTCCGCCTTGAACCGGTGCAGGCAGAAACGGTCGGCCTGCGCGTAAATCGCGACGGTGCGGAGATTCAACTCCGTGCCCGCGCGGAAAATGCGGATGGCGATTTCGCTGCGGTTGGCCGCGAGCAGTTTTTTGAAAGGTCGGATGTGATTCTTGTCAGCCATATCAAATCAAGCTTCTTTGCCGGTTAAGCCGTTCTAGCCGGACATTTTTATAGAGGGTTCGACAGCCAAAGGAAAGATTTGGCGGTAAAAAAGACGACTTTTTCCGGCGGTCGAAGACTGAAAAAGACGTAGCGCTAGGGCGTGGTCGCAACTGCGGATTTTGCCGGCGCGAGCAGTTTGGCCTGCTTAAGCAGGCGGCAGAAATCTTTTTTGCTGGTCTGGTGGAGCGTGCCTTCCTTGTTGCCGAGGTTGGGCAGGGACTTGTATTCCACCGCGAGCCGTTCCAGCTTCACGATGCGGATATATTCCTTGTCTTTCTTCCAGACCTGGCCCTGGCAGAGCTTCATGCGTATAAATAAAAAATCTGTCTCCCCTGATTTGACGTCAAAGGAGACAGCATTTAGTAGGCGGCTACTTCTTCTTTTTCTTGGCGGCGGGTTTTTTCGCGGCGGGCTTCTTAGCTTTTTTAGTGGCCATAGTTTTTATTTCTTTTGTTTGACTGATCTCCGGCATTTTTAGTTTCTCCGGAGGCGATGGCATCATGCGTTCCGGCGCGGTGATTGTAAATAGAAGACATGAATGAATTTTTTACCGCCTGTTTTTTGGCGTCACCTTGGCCCGCACTTAAAGGATAGCGTTTGCTTCAGTGTGGTGTTCATGGCAATTGATTTTTACGACGTGTCGTCAGCATTTGACCAATTTGCTCCAACACTGGCGAACGAAAAGAGAGACATCAAGTTTCAACTAATTCCAATACTTCAAAAAAATGGGAATGCGTAATAATGTGACAGCTTAGGCAAATGTTTGCAGGGTAAACCTATGGAATCCGCAGTGAATGACCTGACTCAACTCAATGTCAGTGATGATCTGACCGTTTGGCAGGATCGGAAGCAGGCCGAACTTTATTTTGACTGATGTGGACATGAATGCAGTCGGCAGAGAAGCCCACGCAACCCATTGTCCATATCTTTCCTTAACCTCCTCTTTACATTTTGACTGCTTTGGGCGTAAAACATCAGCAGCAATCAATGAAAATCCGCCTTCTTTGAATGGAGCCGATCAAAATCATCTTGATCATATTCGTCCTGACTTATATCGGGATCGCAATCGGACATATTCCTGGATTAAAGCTTAATCGGGCTGGCATCGCTTTGTTGGGTGCGATTGGAATGATGATTTTTGGCGGTGTCAACACAGCCGCTGCCGTTTCCTATGTCAACTGGCCGACGGTCTGCCTGCTCTTTGGGTTCTTTGTCATCTCTGCCCAGCTTCGCCTGTCTGGATTCTATGACAAGATAGCGGCGGGGCTTGCCAATCAGCTTGTTCATCCCGCCCGGTTTCTTTTCATTCTGATGCTGATCACTGGCGGGTTATCCGCTGTTCTGAACCACGACATCGTGTGTTTTGTTTTTGCGCCAGTTACGGGTGTCGCGCTGTTGCGCAAACAGATCAATCCCGTCCCCTTTTTGATTGCCCTCGCCATTTCCAGCAACATCGGTGCGGCGGCAACATTGATAGGCAACCCGCAAAACATGATGATTGGGCAGGTCACTCATCTGGGGTTTGGCCATTACATCCTTTGGAGTTGCGTTCCCGTCTGTTTTGCCTTGATTGCCGCCTTCGGAATCATCTGGCTGATGTCGAGAAACAACCTCAAGGCAACCTTATCTGACCAGAACGAAAATCAACAGCAAGCGTATTCTTACAATCGTGTTCATACCTTCAAAGGCCTCGTTATTCTCATCGTCGTCATCGGTCTGTTCTTCACGTCATTGCCCAAAGAAGTCATCGTGTTGGCAGCCGCCGGCATTCATTTGGCCAGCACCAAATTCCGGACCGAGGATTTGCTTGGTTTGGTGGAGTGGCCGATTCTTGTGCTCTTCATGGGCTTGTTTGTGGTTGCCGGAGCGTTCCAATCCACGGGTTATGGCCAGGAGGCCGTTCAAAAGATGGCTCAAAGCGGGTTTAATCTCAATGCTCCCGGCAATTTGACTTTAACAACAGCGGTTCTGTCCAATCTGGTAGGCAATTCGGCCGCCATCATGCTGTTGCTCAAGGTTGTTAATCTTGCCGTTCCCGCCACGCCTTACATTCTTGCGCTCGCCAACAGTTTTGGCGGCAGTTTGATCATTATTGGCAGCGTGTCCAATATCATCGTGGTCCAGCAGGCTCACGATATGGGCACTAAAATTTCCTTTTGGGATTTTGCGAGATTGGGAGTTCCCGTGACGCTCGCTGCTCTGGTTGGTTTGCTCATTTGGGTTGCTTTGGCAAATTGAACCAATGGGCCTGAACATGCCTTTTGAGGAAGCGTGATTTGTCTGAAAATAACACGATTTGGCCACCAAAGATTACTGACCCGGGCTGTGGTGGAACCAGATCAGGGCGCAGCAGAAATACAATTAATACGGATAACACTTCAGCCACTTCAACTGCGTCCTTCGCCAAAATAAAAAACGCCCCGTGATTTCTCGCGGGGCGTTTTGTGCTTTTAGAATTTTTTCAAGCGCCAACGCTCGCCAGTTCTTCGTTGGTCTCCACGTTCACAATTTTGAACTGTTCGGCGTGCATGCCGGTGTCGGCCCGGAAGGACAGTTTGCCGAAGTAGCGTTTCTCCATCTCGATGAGATGCTTCTCATCCTCGGTGCGGAGACGTTCCAGCACGGTCGGATGCACGACGATGCGGAGCTGGAAGTCGTTCTCGTCACGCGTGCGCTTCTTCAAAATTTCTTGAAGCTTGCGTTGAATTTCCACGCTCATGGTCACGACGCTCTTAACCTTGCCGCGGCCCTTGCAATACGGACAGTCGTCATAGACTGCGGAGCGGACGCTTTCGCTGTGGCGCTGACGCGTCATCTCCATCAGGCCGAGCTGCGAGATGGGCAGGATGTGGGTCTTGGCCTTGTCGCGGCGCAGGCCGTCCTTCATGCGCGAATACACCTGCTGCTGGTCGCGGCGCGATTTCATGTCAATGAAGTCGAGCACGATGAGCCCGCCCATGTTGCGCAGGCGCAACTGGCGCGTGATTTCCTCGGCGGCCTCGAGATTCACCTTGGCAATGGTGGCTTCCTGGTCGCGGCTGCCCTTGTGTCGTCCGGTGTTCACGTCAATCGCCACGAGCGCCTCGGTTTCATCAATGACGATGTAGCCGCCACCTTTCAAATGCACCTGGCGCGAGAACGTGTTTTCCAACTGCTTGCTGATGTTGAACCGGTCAAACACCGGCTGCGCTTCCGTGTAGAACTTGATCTTGCTCGCGGAACGCTTTGAGATTTTCGAGATCATCTCGCGCATCCGGTCGTAGGCTTTCTGGCTGTCCACGACGATGCGCTCGACATCTTCGGTCAAAAAGTCGCGCACGGTGCGTTCGATCAGGTCCGGCTCCTGAAACACGCAGGTCGCCATCGGCTGGCTTTTGATGCGTTGCTGGATGCCGTTCCATTCCTCGAGCAGCAACGCGAGGTCACGCACAAAATACCGCAACTGCTGGCCTTCACCGGCGGTGCGCATGATGACGCCCATGCCGTCGGGAATGGCGAGTTCGCGGAGAATTTTTTTCAACCGTTTGCGCTCCTCCTGGCTTTCGATCTTGCGAGAGATGCCGGACTGGTCGGAGTTCGGCAGCAACACAAGATACCGTCCGGGCAAAACGAGGTTCGTCGTGATGCGCGGGCCTTTGGTGCTGATCGGACCTTTGGTGACTTGAACGATGATTTCGCTGCCGGGCGGATACAAACGCGGAATGTCCTTCTGCGTGATCTTGGGCCGCTGCGGGCGGCGACCTTCGCGCTCGACGATTTCCACGCCGGAGTCGAACTGGTTCGGCACGATGTCCCAATAATGCAGGAACGCATTTTTCTCGAAGCCGATGTCCACGAACGCGGCCTTGAGGCCGTCTTCGAGGTTGCGGACTTTGCCCTTGAAAATGCTGCCAACCAGCCGTTCCTCGGTCGTTCGCTCGATGTTAAATTCCTCCAGCTTGCCGTCCTCCGTCACCGCGACGCGCGTTTCGAGCGTCTCGGCGTTGATGATGACTTCCTTGTGGATTTTCTTTTCCGGGCGGATCAAACGCTGGACCTTTTTCACAAGGTTCGTGGCGACGGACTTGATGGATTCGACGAGACCTTTCGGTTGCTCCTTGATCGTCACCGGCTCGAACTTTTCCTCCTGCACTTCGGCGGGCGTTTCCAAGTTCGGCTCGCGGAATTCTTTTTTCTCCGCGTCGTGCTGGTGCGGCGCGGCCGGTTCCGGCGGCGCGCCCTGCGGCGGCAATCCGGCGGCTATGTTTTCAGCGCGTTCGATTTCCTGCGTGTGCCGTTTTTCAAACAGGCGTTCGTCGCCGCCCTGTTCCGCGACGACTTCGGCGCGCGCCTGCGTGGCGTCGCGGTCGGTTTTCTGCGGGTTCGGGGCCAGCCCGCCTTTGGGCTTGAAACGCATTCCACGGCGGCGCCGCGAGAAGTTGTTATTGCTCATATTAGTATCCTCTTCGATGGATGTGGACGTTTTGCATCAGGCCCAGCGCGATCAGCGAGCACAACACCGATGATCCGCCGTAACTTAACAGCGGCAGTGGTATGCCCGTCACCGGGACGATGCGAATGTTCATGCCGATATTGATGAAAACGTGGCTGAACAGCAGCGTCACGACGCCCACAGCCACGAGTTTTCCCAGGCGATCGCGCGCCTGGCCGGCGATTCTCAATCCAGTGAAGAGAACCACCGCATACAGCGCCAGCACCAGAATGGAGCCGGCGAATCCTTCCTCCTCGGCAATGACGGAGAAAATGAAATCATTGTGCGCCGCACCCGGCGGCAAAAATCCCAGCGCGGTCTGGTCGCCCTTGCGCCAGCCCTTGCCCAGCAATCCGCCGGAACCGACCGAAATCAGCGCCTGCCGGACCTGATACGACTTTTCAAATTGTAGGCGTCGTGCGGCGGCTTTTTCCGCCGGCGTTGCGTTGGCCGACGCGAAGTTCGCGCCGAAATAAACCAGCAAACGCTGCCGCTGGTAATCCTGCATCTTGATTTGCAAAGCGGGTGGCGCGAACAAAATGTCGGCGAGGAACAGCGCACCTAAAATTCCAACGATTGCCGCCAGCCGCAACAGAAATTTCAACGGCGTGCCGGCGACAAACATCATCACCAGGCCGGTCGGCAACAGCACGAGCGCCGAACCCAAATCCGGTTCCTTCAAAATCAAACCGAACGGAAGCATCATCAAACCGATGGCCTTCCAAAAATTCGCCGGCTGCCTCAGTTCGTCCGGCGGACGGCTCAAAAAATTTGCAGCCGCGAGAATGAACGCGAGCTTGGCGAATTCCGACGGCTGAAATTGAAACGGCCCGAGGTCAATCCAACGGCGCGCACCCCAGCCATGCGTCGAGCCGATATGCGGAATCAAAACGGCGACGAGGCAAAGAATCGTGGCCCAATACGCCACGAACGACCAACGCGCCAGCGTGTGATAATCCGTCAGGCAGATTCCCGCCGCCGCGCCAAGTCCGAGCACATACCAGATGATCTGCCGCACCCAAATCTGGTCATACCACGGCAGCATCGCCGTCGCGGCGTTCGCCATCGTCGCGCTACAGACGAACATTGTGCCGACAAGCATCAGCACGGCGAGCGCGGCCAGTTGCAACGCGTCGAGCCGGCCTTCGCTTTCTTTATTGAGCAGCGTGGTCATTCAGTTTCGCGCCAGATTTTTGGTCGTGGCCGCATTTTCTTTTTTCAAAATTTCCTCGTAAATGTCGTGGGCAATGGGCGCGCAATCCAGGCCGCCGGAACCGTGCAGGCCGCCTTCGACCATCACGACGACGGCGTATTTTGGATGTTCATACGGCGCATAGGACGCGAACCAGAAATTCTGGCCGATGTCATGGTTGAGGGCATCCTGCACTTCCGCCGTGCCGGTCTTGGCGCAGATTTTCAGGCCATCCACGGCGGCGGCCGTGCCCGTGCCCTCGCTGCTGTTCACGTCGGCGAGCATCGCGTCGCGCAGGATTTGCAGGCTGCGCGGATGCACGTCCAGATTGTCGCGCACCAGACCGGACGGAAAATTCGTCACCACTTCGCCGGACGCCGGGTCCTGCGGTTCAATCCGGTCCACCAGCCGCGGCCACAGAACTTTTCCGCCGTTGGCGATCGCCGAAACCATCACGGCCATCTGCACGGGCGTCACCGCGACTTCGCCCTGGCCAATGCACACGTTCGCCGTATCGCCGTCGCTCCAGCCGGCGCGAATCCGGTCTTCATTGGGAAAATCACCGCCGGTTTCCTGCCGCGCAAAAAGTCCGGTGCGCTCGCCGAGATGAAATTCTTTTCCGATACGGATGACGTTCTCGATACCGGCATGCGTCAAGCCGGCGTTGATGAAATATGAATTGCTGGAATGTATGAATGCTTTCTTGAAATTGTAATCGCCTGGTGGTGCCGTGTCCTTGATCCGGCGCCGCCCGACGTAAATCATCCCCTTGGCCGGTTTTTCCGGGTTTGGCTCCACATGATAAACTTCCGCCGGGTTCAAGCCGTTTTCCAGCGCCGCCAGCGCGACGACGGTTTTGAAGATGGAGCCGGGCGCGTAATTTTCATACGTCGCGCGGTTTTTTTCCGCCGTCAAATCCTGGATTTTCTGCCATTTGTCCTGCGAAATGCCCTGTGCAAAATCGTTCGGGTCAAACGTCGGCGATGACACCATCGCCAGCATATCGCCGCTGTTCACATCCATCACGACCACCGCGCCCCGCACGTCCGCGCCACGATGTCGCACCAGCGATTCTTCCGCCGTGCGCTGGAGGTCGAGGTCAATCGTCAGCACGACATTGTGACCGGGATCTGGTGGATCAATAACATTTTCGGACTGCCGGTAACCGAGGTTGTTGACCAGCACGGATTCCGAACCGGCGCGTCCGCGCAACTCCGCATCACAGCGGCCCTCGACGCCGACCACGCCGCGATAATCCGGCAGGCGATAATTAAAATCCGCCTCCTCACCTTCCTGCGAACTGTCGTCGCTGCGCAGATAGCCGAGCAGGTGCGCCGCCGTCACGCCGGACGGATAAATACGCGCCGCCTGCAAATCCAGGTTTGCGCCCAAGCCGTTGGTGAACCGCTCCTCGAAGTGAGCAATCTGCTCGGCATCGAGATTCGGCAAAATGGTGAACGGCAGAGCGAGCCGCGTCTGGTAGGAGCGCTCGAATTTCGTCGCGTCAAGGGCCAGCGGCTGGCCAACCTGCTGGCCAACCTGCGTGACGAGATTGTTGGCCACGCTCAAGCGCGCTTGGGCGTGGAGCTGCTGCAAATATCCGGTCGTGAATGCAAATTGTTTCAATTCAACTTTCGTCAGCGAGCGCCCCAGTTTTTTTTCCTGCGCGGCGACAGCCTGCTTTTGCGCAGCGCGTGCTTGTTTCAACAACTGGCCGTAGGCGTCGTCGAACGGTTTCCGCAAATCGTCGAGGTAAAGGCTCAGGTTGTAGCGCGGGCGGTTTTCCGCCAGCACGCGGCCTTCGCGGTCCAGAATTTTTCCACGGATGGCGGGAATCCGCACCGTGCGGTAGGCCTGCGTTTCCAGATGCGATTGATACTCATGTGCAGAGACGACCTGCACCCACCACAAACCCGCCAGCAAAATGCCCAGGCCCGCCGCCACCACCGTCGCCACGAGGCGAAGCTGGGCGTCGTTCTTTTTGAGTTCGTCAAAAATGAGCATGTTAATTTCTGCCGCGCAAAATTTCACGGTCGGGACGGAAACTGGTTTCGGTGCGCGGCTGGTAACCGAACGCGCGGTGGCCCCAGTCGAACAGCGCAAAAATCACCGGCGTCGCCACCGCGCCGCCTGCCGTCATCACCAGCCATTGCCAGAGCGAACCCCAGCCGAGCAGCGGCTCCTTGCCGCCGGTCAGCAGCAGCAAAACGGTCAGCACCGGCACGACGGCGCTGGCAACGGTGCCGAGGACCATTTGCGCGAAGGAAACTTTCCGTAGAATGAATTCTCGCTGTGAAAAAATCACGAAGCCGACGACAAATAGCGGCAGAATGGTAACACCCAGCGGATTCGCCGAAAGCGAGTCGAACGCAAGTCCGCCGAAAATTGCGAGCGCGGCGACGATGGTGAGGTTCGCATTCAACGCCGAATAAACCATGATGGCCGGCAGCAGATCCACCTGCACGCCGAGCAGATGCCGCAGGCCGGGCAGCGCGGCTTCGCCGAACACCGCGAGAAACGCGGCGGCAAAAATCAAAATGGTGTTCAACACATTCATGGGAACAGCACCCAGACTTGATCCAGCGCGCCAAGATTGGCGAAAAGTCTCACCCGCGCCTCCGAGTAAAGACCGAATTCAACCGGGCGCGCATCCACCACCTGCCCGACGGGAATGCCTTTGGGAAAAACGCCGCCGAGGCCGCTGGTGACGACGCCCTGGCCGGATTTCAAAATCGCGCTGCCGGCGAGATAGGTGAGTTCGACAAGCGAATTGTCGAGCGGTCCGCTAGCACTGATGATGCCGGTGTCGTGCGCCGGGTTTTCGACGAGCGCAGAGACCTTGCAGTTGGGATCGCCGATCAAAACAACCTGTGAGCGGGTGAGACCGACGGAATAAACGCGGCCAACGAGTCCATCGGCGGTGAGCACCGGCAGATTTTCCGTGACGCCGTCGCGCGAGCCGAGGTCAATCTCGACGGTGCGCCACCAGTTGGCCGGGTCGCGCAGGACGACGTTGGCGAGCTTGAGCCGCCACGGCATCTGCCGCTGCCAGCCGAGCGCCGCGCGAAGTTCGTTGTTTTCATTTGCCGTTGCGCCGGCCTGCAAAGCCGCGACTTTCAACTGGTCGTTTTCGTGGCGGAGGGTTTCGGTCAACTGAAGCAGTTCGCGGCGGGACAGAACGGCATCGGCGGCCGCGACGGGCAGTTGCTGTGCGGTGCCGGCCAGGCCGATCAGCGGCAAAAACAGGCTGCCGACGGCAAGTTTCAGGCGGGCGGTCACGCGCGGGGGCAGGCTGAGAATCAGCAGGGCCACCAGCGTCACCGCGCCAAGCGCGAGATAATTTTTTTGTTTGAACATTCCTGCCTCCGAACTTTTTTCGGAGTTCAGGCTGAACTTAATTCAGCCGCTTGCAGGTGAACTTGGGCAAGAAATCAGATCAATATTTGGCGTTGGTCGCGACGCGTTTCAGGAATTCGATTTCCTGCAAAACGCGGCCGGTGCCTTCCGCCACGGCGCTCATGGGATCGTCGGCCAAATGGACCGGCAAGCCGGTTTCCTCGGCGACGAGCCGGTCTATCCCGCGCAACAATGAACCGCCGCCGGCCATGACCAGGCCGCGATCCACGAGATCGGCGGCGAGTTCGGGCGGACAGCGCTCCAGCGTCAGGCGGATGGATTCCAAAATGCTCGAGAGCGGTTCTTGCAACGATTCACGGACTTCCTCGGAACGAATGGTCAATGTCTTCGGCAGGCCGGAACCGAGGTCGCGGCCTTTGACATCCATTGTCAGTTCTTGTTCCATCGGAAACGCGGAACCGATGCGTATCTTGATTTCTTCCGCAGTGCGTTCACCTATCATCAGGTTGTAGGCCCGTTTCATGTGCGCGACAATCGTGCCGTCAAACTCGTCCCCGCCCACCCGCAGGCTGCGGCTGAAGACGATGCCGGCGAGGGAGATGATTGCGATTTCGCAAGTCCCGCCGCCGATGTCCACGATCATGTTGCCTGCCGGTTCATGCACCGGCAGACCGACGCCAATGGCCGAAGCCATGGGCTGTTCGATCAAATAAACCTCGCGCGCTCCCGCGTGCGTGGCGGAATCTTTGACGGCCCGTTTTTCCACTTCCGTAATACCCGAAGGAACTGCCACCACGACTCGTGGTGCAATTAATTTTCTATGGTGAACCTTCTGGATGAAGTGCCGCAGCATGGCCTCGGTGATCTCGAAGTCGGCGATCACGCCGTCTTTCATCGGGCGGATGGCCACGATGTTGCCGGGCGTGCGGCCCAGCATCCGTTTGGCTTCGTTGCCGACGGCCAGCACGTTGGTCGTGCCGGCCTCAATGGCCACCACCGAAGGTTCGCGCAGGACGATTCCACGATCCCGCACATAGACGAGGGAGTTGGCAGTGCCCAAGTCTATTCCAATGTCATTGGAAAACAGGCTTTTGAATTGTGCAAACATGAATTTACCTACTAACGGGCACAGCTTAGAAGCCACCCCGCCAGCAGGTCAAGTGATTAAAAAGTCCCCAAATGCTGCGGCGGTGCTGTTGTGATCGGGAAATTTGCCGCTTTTGACCGTGTCATGTTTACGCCGCGAAAGTCCGCGGATGAATGGTTGATTGAAAGTTTCCGGTGAAGTAATTGTTCCAGTTCCAGACGCATTGCCAAGGTGATTTTGCGGTGCCAGTTGCCTTTGCACACCGGGATTTTTCCAATCAGGTTACAGACAGGTTAAAACTTGGTTACGACGGACAATACTTATTGCCAAAGTTATTCACAACGGCGCATAGTCGTATTGTCATCGGATTATGAAGAACGACCAAGCAGTTCTGGATTTGGGTTCCGACCAGCCGATTGTCTGCCGCTCGGTCTGGATTTCCGATATTCATCTCGGCACGAAGCATGCCCGCGTCGCCGAGTTGCTGGAATTTCTCCGCGTGGTGGATTGCAAATACCTATACATCGTCGGTGATTTCATTGACGGCTGGGAATTGAAGTTCCGCTGGTTCTGGCGCGACGACTACAATGTGCTGATCCAAAAACTGCTCCGCAAAAGCCGCAAGCAGACCAAGGTCATCTACATCACCGGCAACCACGACGAGTTCGTTGATGAGTTTGCCGGGATGCGATTCGGCAGCGTGGTCATGGCGCATCAGGTGATCCACACTACCGCCGACGGGAAAAAATATCTCGTCATCCACGGCCATCAGGCGGACGGCCTGACGCACTTCAACCATCTGCTGGAAAAACTTGGCTCGCACCTTTACAACTGGATTTTGGATTTCAATTTGTATTTCAACCGGCTCCGCCGCGTGCTCGGCTTTGGTTACTGGTCGCTGGCGGCGTATTTGAAATCCAAGGCCAAGTCTGCGGTGAAATATGTGACCGAATACGAAGGCACGCTCGCCTCAATGGCACGCAACCAACAGGCCGACGGCGTCATCTGTGGCCACATTCATCGCGCCGAAATGAAGATGATTGACGGCGTGCAATACTTGAACTGCGGAGATTGGGTTGAAAGCTGCACGGCTTTGATTGAAGATTTCGACGGCAAGATCAAACTCATCCACTTCCATGAAAATGATGTTCTGCGTGCTGGGCGAGGGCCGGGGTCACATGACCCAGGCGATGGCCGTGAAGGAAATGGCCGAGGCGGCGGGACATCAAATCGTCGCCGTCACTCTCGGCGCGAGCGCGTCCCGGCCAATGCCGGCATACTTCGCATCGGCGATGAAGATCTCCGTCCGGCAATTGCCCACGCTGGAATTCAAATATAAAAACAACCGCTCGGTCAGCAACACCGCCACGCTGCTGGGCGTCTTCGGCAAACTTCCAAAATACTTTCGCATCCTGCGCCAGCTTGACGACATCGTTCGCGAAACACAGCCGGACGTAATCATTAATTTTTTCGAGCCGATGGCCGCGTTCTATGCCATCACGCGGCGGAAGCGTCCGCCGGTCGTTGCCATCGGCCATCAATTCATGTTCCAGCATCCCGGCTATGTCCGCGCGCCGCAGTTGTGGAAGCAGTTGTTGAGCATGAAAATTTATACGGCGCTGCTCGGCGCGCGTGCCACCAAGCTGGCGCTCTCGCTTTATGCCGCGCCAGATTTGCCGGAAAAGAGAATCATCGTCGGGCCGCCGATTTTGCGGAAGCAACTTTTCCAGCTCGCATCAAATCCGAACGGCGATTTTGTGCTCGTGTATTTGCTGAACCACGGCTACGCAGATCAAATCATCGCGTGGAACGAGAAAAATCCACAAACGAAGCTGCACTGTTTTTACGACAAGCCGGACGCGCCGGCGGAGTTTCAACACTCTCCGTCGCTCACCTTTCACCGGCTCGACGGCGAGAAGTTTTTGCGGATGATGGCCGAATGCCGCCAGGTCGTCTGCACCGCCGGCTTTGAATCCGTCAGCGAAGCCGCGTGGCTCGGCAAGCCGCTGTTTCTCGTGCCGGTGGAAAACCACGTTGAGCAACAGGTCAACGCGCTGGACGCGGAGCAGTTCGGCATTGGCCTCGCCGAAACCAGTTTCAATCTGGACCGCCTCGCGGAACTGCCCGACTGCCTGCCCACAGAAAAATTTCGCGTCTGGGTGGATTGCGCCGCAGAAAAACTTTTGGCCGCCATTCGACTGGCCGTGACTTCTGCGCGATGAACAACAGCAAGGTTCTCCAATTCCCGCCTGGCTTTCTCTGGGGCACCGCCACGTCGCCGACGCAGGTGGAAGGCCACATCGAAAATGAGTGGACGAACTTTACCGCGAAAGATGGCGGTCACTGCCGGATTGCGTGCGACCATTACCACCGTTACCCCGAAGACATTGAATGGATGTCAAAACTCA
>Ga0181528_10001701_pt1 | contig 13614 bp, 12 predicted proteins | sample PEATcosm2014_Bin_47_FD_119742 | JGI IMG/M metagenome (GOLD analysis project Ga0181528, IMG submission 119742) | Peatland microbial communities from MTU Mesocosm Facility, Houghton, MI, USA - PEATcosm2014_Bin10_10_metaG | ecosystem: Environmental > Terrestrial > Soil > Wetlands > Peat | place...
AAGAGGCAGTTTTTCGCGCAATACAGGCTGGACCCGGGCGGATCACACAACACAGAATATGGCCGAAGCGATCGATAAACCTAGATCACTCGGCTTAAAAAACACGATTGGAGAGCGCTCAATGCCCCTTGTCACAGTTGTTCTCGCTTTATGCGTGGTAGGCCTTCTGCTTTGGCTTGTCAACCGCTTCATACCCATGCAAAGCCAGATTAAAGGAATCCTGAATGCTGTCGTGGTGATTGCGGTAGTTCTGTGGCTTATTAAGGTATTCGGCCTTTACGGATACCTATCCCAATTCCGCGTTGGGCATTGACAGATCGAACGACTAAGCCCGGACAGCTTGGACGGAGATACAACGCAAGTTAACGCAAGACGGCAGAGATTGCCGGCAGGAGGAATCTTGAATCGCATCGTTCTACTCGCAATTGGAAGTGCACTTAGCCTGAGCGCGTTTGCTCAAGTCAATCCACAAGCTACAACGGTCATCGAAACCGCAGGACCAACCTCCGAATATCGCGTGATCGTGGTCAGCCGCACCTTTCAGGCGATTAACTACCGGCATCGCAGCGGAGCTACAGATGTGGTGCTTGCCGCCACGGATCTGCTGCCATCAGCCGAGGGTAAAGCGAAGGTGCGAAGCAAGCGTGGAACCTTGGAAGTTGAAGCGGAATTCAAAAATCTTCAAAGTCCAGCAACATTTGGAGGCGAATACCTCACTTATGTTATGTGGGCGATTTCTCCTGAGGGACGGGCAGTAAATCTTGGAGAAGTGCTGGTAGGAGACAATGACCGAAGTAAATTGACGGCTACCACAGACCTCCAGGCATTTGCTCTGGTTGTTACTGCGGAGCCGTACTATGCCGTACGGCAACCCAGCAACGTCGTCGTCCTCCAGAACATCGTTACCCCAGACACGAAGGGGAGCAACGAAGCGGTGGAGGCAAAGTATGAACTAATGGAACGTGGCGGATATCTTCCCACAGGTTATAAGTTCGATCCAGTCGTTTTGAGCACCAGTCTTCCGTTGGAGTTCTACGAAGCGCGGAATGCACTGCGTATCGCTCAATCGGAAGGCGCGGAGCAGTATTCCGGCGCCAGCTACCAGCACGCTGTCCAATTGATGAACAGTGCTGATGCGGATGCCACAAGCCAGCACATCGACAGAAAGCCGCTAATTGCCGCTTCCCGCGATACAGTAGAGGCTGCAGAAGACGCACGCGAGATCGCGGTCAAACGGATTGAAGAAGATCGGCACGTTGCCGAGCGCCAAGCATCGAGCGACGCGCTGACAGCATCACAGGCCCAGGCTGACGACGCAACGCGTTTGAAGGAAAAGGCGCAAGCCGACGCGACAAACGCACGAACAGAAGCTGCGAATGCGCAAGCCAATGCGGCAAAGGCGCAAGCTGAAACAGCAGCCAACGAAACAACATCGGCGGCTGCGATCTCCGCGGCGCAGGCTGAGGCAGCGCAGGCTCGCATTGCTGCGCAGAACGCTCAACAGGGCGAGCATCAAGCTAATAGCGATAAAGCTGCCATGCGCGCACAATTGTCCGAGCAGTTGAATAGGATACTTGCTACTCGCGACAGCGCACGAGGACTGATTGTAAGTATGTCCGATGTCTTGTTCGACACTGGAAAGTATTCGTTGAAGCCCGGAGCACGGGAAAAGCTCGCCAAGGTAGCTGGAATTCTGATCGCCTACCCAGGGCTCAACATCGAAGTTGGCGGCTATACCGATAACGTCGGCGGCGATGAAATGAATCAGAAGTTGTCTGAGAATCGAGCGGGCGCGGTACTCCGGTTTCTTGTGGAACAGGGTGTAACAACAAATTCAGTAAGTTCTAAAGGTTTCGGCAACACGTCGCCTGTAGCTTCCAACGATACTTCCAGCGGACGGCAGGAAAACCGGAGAGTTGAATTGGTTGTATCCGGAGATCTGATCGGTGACACGGCAAGCTCGATGGTTGGAAGCCTGAACTAATGCGACAGTTCGACAACATCAAGCATTTCAGGATAACGACGGTGCGGTCTCGAAGGAGACCGCATCTTGTCACATACAGAAACGAACCCAGACAAATCGTCAAGGAGTAATATATGCTCGGAACAATTCTGATCGTCATTCTGGTTTTGGCTCTCATCGGTGCATTGCCTCGGTGGCCGCACAGCCGTAGTTGGGGATATTATCCGACCGGTGGGGTTGGACTTATCCTTGTAATTGTTCTTATTCTCATGCTTCTTGGCCAGATTTGAGTACTACGGAGCAGCTAACTTCTGGAGTGAACTCTCAAACGTTGGCGCATGATAACAACTGGGGTCAGGATATGTGGGCCTTCGCACGTATTCATCGCTCGTAAATTGCCTATATCCTCTGTATACTTGAGGTGCTACGTGAAGATTTCCCTTCTCGCCTTCGGCCATTCAGGCTTTGCTCCAGACGAGGACCGTTCAAGTATGTAACGGAACGAATGGAGTTAAGATGACTCTCATTAAGAAAAGCGATGTTAAGGCGCACCTCTCTTTGCGCCGGAACACGGACTTGCGTCTGGTTCAACAGGTAGACAATACTGCAACGGCCGCACTTCCTGTGGTGAATATGACGATCGAATCACGTGCGCCTGTTTTTAAGGCAGGTTTGAAGCGACTATCACATCCGTACTTGCGATTCACCAGGGACGTCTTCCTCGGCATTGCTACAAGCGAAAGTAGGACAATATGTCTTTGATTGAAGTCGTTTATCCTGAAGAGCAGGCTACAAGTATTGCTCAGGAAAGTTTGAATCCTGTTACTGCGAAGTCCTGTAGCCTTCCGTTGCCCACAAGGGTTGCGTTTGTCGGTAATTTCCTTCCGCGACAGTGCGGAATCGCTACATTCACCACAGATTTGTGTGCTGCACTCGCTGCAGAATACGGCGATGGAAGACTGTTTGCAATACCTGTCAACGATCTGGAGTCGCACTACGAATACCCGGAGCAGGTGCGTCTGGAGCTTGAGCAGGAAGATTTGAGATCTTACGAACGGGCCGCTGACTTTCTTAACTTCAATGGCAACGATCTTGTTTGCCTGCAACATGAATATGGCATTTATGGCGGGTCTGCGGGCCGTCACATTCTGGCTTTGCTGCGAAAACTAAAGATGCCGCTAGTTACAACATTACATACGGTTCTGCGAGAGCCGGACACAAATCAACGTGCTGTGCTCGAGGAGATTGCACGGCTTTCCGATCGCCTTGTTGTCATGAGCGAATTGGCGGCCAAGTTTTTGCGGGAGATCTATGCGGTTCCAAGCGGCAAGATCGATATTATTCCGCATGGTGTGCCAGATCTCCCCTTCATGGACCCCAACTATTTCAAAGACAAATTTGGCACGGAGGGCAAGTCGGTTTTACTGACCTTCGGTTTGCTGTCTCCTAACAAGGGGATCGAAAACGTCATTCAGGCGCTGCCTGCAATTCTGGAAAAGCACCCGAACGTAGTCTATATCGTCTCCGGTGTAACGCATCCGCATATTCGCCGGCGCGAAGGCGAACGCTACCGCGAAGAATTGCAGGCATTGGCAGAACGCCTTGGCGTTTCCGAGCACCTGATTCTTAACAACCGTTTTGTGAGCACTGAGGAGTTGGTAGAACACGTAGGTGCGGCGGACATCTACATCACACCTTATCTTCAGGAGGCACAGGTTGTTTCAGGTACGCTGGCTATAGCCCTTGGGGCCGGCAAGGCCATTATCTCGACGCCGTACTGGCACGCCAAAGAACTGCTCGCGGAGAAGAGGGGCGTGATTGTTCCCTTTGCCGAACCAGATGCTATTGCGGAGGCAGTGATAGGGTTGCTGGAAAACGAAGCAGCGCGACATGCGATGCGCAAGCGCGCCTATCTTTACTCTCGCGAGACAACCTGGCCAAAGACAGCGCGGGCCTATATGAGGAGCTTTCAGCGCGCACGGTTTGAACGCTCACTGCATCCAAGAGCCTCTCTACTTGACGATCCTGCAGTAGAACCGGAAGACTTTCTGCCAGAGCTGAATCCCAGCCACCTGTTGAAGATGACTGACGATACGGGCATGATGCAGCACGCTATTTTCTCTGTGCCGAACACGCGCGAAGGTTATACGACCGACGACAACGCTCGTGCGCTTGTCGTGTCAATCCTATTGGATAGAAGCGAGAAGCGACCGGAAGGATGCGACTATTCAAACCTTTCCCACCGCTACCTTTCTTTTTTATGGCTTGCATTTCATGCCGATACCGGGAGATTCAGAAACTTTCTCGGTTACGATCGCAGATGGCTCGAAGATGTCGGGTCAGATGACAGCCACGGCCGTGCCGTATGGTCTCTGGGGATGGTGCTTGGGACTTCGCGCAATGCCGGATTGAGAGGGGCGGCAGGCAGGCTTTTCGAAGCAGCCGTTCCTGCAACGCTCAAGTTTACCAGTCCGCGAGCCTGGGCATTCTCCATTCTCGGCCTGCAAGCATATCTGGATTGGTTTCCTGGAGACAGAGCCGTTCAGGGAGTCCGCAATGTTCTCGCCAATCGGCTTCTCGACATCTATGAGAGAACTTACTCCGATACGTGGAAGTGGTTTGAAAAAAGCCTTTCCTACTCGAATGCAAGGCTATCGCAGGCTCTTATTCTGGCTGGCTGGCGGAGCAACAACCAAAGTATGATCGAGGTGGGAATGGATTCGCTGAAGTGGCTTGTTGCCGAGCAGCACCGCGATGACCTTGAGATATTTGTGCCGATCGGTTCCAGTGGTTTTTTCATTGAAGGCAATGAAAAGGCGCGATTCGATCAGCAGCCGGTGGAGGCCTGCGCAACCATCTCCGCCTGCCTCGAGGTATACAGGCTTACGGAAGAAAGCTATTGGCTTGAGGAAGCCCGAAGGGTCTTTCAGTGGTTTCTCGGTAAGAACGATCTGCAAGCGCCTCTTTACGATCCAATTACTGGCGGATGCAGAGACGGGCTTCATCCCGACCGCGTGAACGAAAACCAGGGAGCTGAATCTACACTCTCTTTTCTCATGGCATTGCTTGAAATGCAGGCTGCTAAAGTGATAATCGCTGACGAACTGCACCAGGGAATGAGTGTTTCCTATTGAATCCAGTTAATGCATTGAATGAATCATCCGAGTCTATCGCTCTGTGCCATCCAACAGGGAAGGCTTACAACGATCTGCCGTTGTTTACGCGATATGCCGGTAATCCTATTCTTAGTCGTGAACACTGGCCATACCCGATCAATAGTGTCTTGAACGCAGGGGCTGTAATGCTGGCAGATGGCGATACCTTGCTGTTGTGCCGCATTGAAGACCGGAGCGGCTTGTCGCATCTTTGCGCGGCTCGTTCCGCCAATGGTATTGATAACTGGCGAATCGATCCTGAACCGACGTTAGTGGCGAATCCCCAGGAATTTCCAGAAGAGATATGGGGCATCGAAGATCCACGCATCACCTACGTCCCGGAGCTTGAACAATACGCCGTGGCTTACACGTCCTTTGCGCGCGGAGGTCCCGGAGTCTCGTTGGCTTTGACGAAGGATTTCCGAAGCTTTGAAAGATTCGGCGTTATCATGTCTCCCGAAGACAAGGACGCGGCGCTCTTGCCGCGCAGGATCGGCGGCCGCTGGGCGCTGATTCACCGGCCCATGACGGCGCTGGGCGCCCATATGTGGATATCCTATTCGCCAGATTTGCGGCATTGGGGAAGCCACAAGATCATCTTGGAAGCACGCCGCGGCGGATGGTGGGATGCGAACAAGATTGGGCTATGCTCTCCGCCGATTGAAACCGCAAAAGGTTGGCTGGTGATTTACCATGGCGTGCGGCAAACTGCGTCGGGAAGCATCTATCGGCTGGGCCTGGCGCTCTTCGATTTGGAGCGGCCTGAGGTCTGTCTGCAGCGCGGAATATCGTGGATCTTCGGTCCAGAAGCTCCTTATGAACGTTGCGGTGACGTCAATGACGTCGTATTCCCGTGCGGACAGACCATCGGCGCGGACGGGGATACCATCAGACTTTATTATGGTGCGGCCGATACCAGTATTGCTCTCGCCACGGGCAGCATCCGCTGTCTTCTCTCCTGGCTGGATTCGAATTTGAGTCCAGCTACGCGACGCGATTTTTAGCGTTCTAGTTGGTATGACCGGAAAGAAAGGGCAATATGAGTCATTTGAGCCAAAACTGGCCAGATTGGTTACCGCATCCGCTTTGGATACGGCGAAAGTGCCCGCGCTGCAATTCTGTGAAATTCAAACAAGCTGAGTTACGCTCGTTCGACGGCCTGTTGGCCATGTTTGCGTTGCGCCCTGTTCGCTGCATGTTCTGTTGGCGGCGATACTACTGGGTTACTTTGCAAAATGTGCAAACTGGGTAGGTTTGCGACTGTCTGGAGTTGCTTCGTCACTGCACCGTTCGAACGAAACCATCGGGCCAGGTCTTTATGAACGTTCGTGTCCGGCTACCAGTTCGCTCCTCGCGCCTTGACGTGAGAAAATTGGCCGCCGCCGCTACCTTAACAATCATATAGAGCTTGCCGGAGAGCCTTTGGTCCGCTTTGAACGGCCTTTTGGCAATGCCGCGATCAGCGGCTTTTCGGCATTATCATCCGGCATCTGATCGTGAAGAACTACATTCAGCAGGGATTTATGCACGCAAATACGGCCCTTGTAGTCGATGAAGCCGAGCTTACGAAAACGGTTCATGAAGAAGCTGACGCGGGACCGGGTGGTTCCGACCATCTCTGCAAGCGTCTCCTGCGAAATCTTGGGAATGAACCTTTGCGAATCGTCCAGCTCGTCCGGCTGGCCAAATTCCGCCATCAGGAGAAGAACTCTCGCCAGCCGCTTTTCGCTTGAGTTGAAGAGCTGATCCACAAGATCGGCCTGTGTGCGTATGCTGCGCGCCAGCAGAAACTTCAGGAACAAATCGGAGAACTCATGCTCCTCGTGTAGCACACGAGTCATCTCATCCCGCCCTATCTTGAGCGCCGTGCAGGCGGTTATGGCAGTGGCAGTGGACAAGCGCAATCCCGGCACTCCCGCCAGCGCCCCCTCGCCAACAAAATCGCCCGCGGAGACCAGCGTGATGGTTGCTTCCTTGCCTCGGACCGAAACTACAGTGATCTTCGCCCGGCCTTTTTGAAGATAAAAGACCGCGTCGGCAGGATCGCCCTGGGAATATAACGTCTGCTTGGGCGCCAACTCAATGATCGTGCGTCCCAGGCCGGAGTTGGCCAGAAAGGCCGCAGTATCGAAGGCGGATGAGGCAAGAGCGAAGCTGGCAATCTGAGCCATAGTGGAGTGTCTCCTGCATACCATCCCTGTCTTCGCTTGGCTGGCAACTGAGAATGCGTAATCACAGAATCATAGGGTTAACAACAAAACCTTTACACTCACGGCAAAGCGATCGATGAATCGAGACCCTGATGGCTCGTGGTAGCGGCCAAAAAAGACGGGTCAAGGTCATGCAGCAGTATGATAAATCTCTTCCTAACTAATTTTCCCATAGAGAATGAGAAAATTCTGCTTTATTTTGCTCAGAATTCCAAAGCGTTTCAATGCCGTCTGTTGCGACAACGAGACGATCTTGGCCTGTGCGTTCTTGCTCAGACCGTCAACTCTCAAGTCGCTATTGTGGAAAGTACCTGGTGCGCCTCAGTGCGCGGAAAGAAAGTGACGCTGCGCACGGGTAGAAAAGGTGGATTACATGAAGAAAATGATGACGATTGCGGCATTACTCGGTATGACAAGTGTCTGCTGGGCGGGATCCGGTCGCGAAGCAACAGTCGACCGGTTGGATCATGCTGGCGCTGTCTTGCATGAGATCATGTCGGCGCCAGATAAAGGCATTCCAGAGGAAGTCTTGGAACACGCAAAGTGCGTCGCAGTGGTGCCTCACCTGCTCAAGGGCGGCTTTATCTTTGGTGCGGAGAACGGCAGAGGCGTTGCCACATGCCGGACAGCAGAAGGCTGGAGCGCTCCGGCGTTCTTTACCATCACCGGCGGAAGCTGGGGATTGCAGATTGGCATCGAAGGTGTGGACCTGGTCCTGATTATCCAAAACGACCGGGGTATGCAGCACTTGATCAACAGCAATTTTGAACTGGGCGGGGATGCTTCCGCAGCAGCCGGACCGGTTGGACGCCACGCCTCCGCCGATACCGACTGGAAGCTGAATACAGAAGTCCTCACTTACTCGCGCGCTAAAGGCGCCTTTGCAGGACTCACCCTGACCGGTGCGGCAATTCGCCGCGACGATGATTCCACAGAGGCCATCTACGGGCATGACATTTCCACGCGTCAAATTCTGCGTGGTGAAGTTCCCGTACCGACTGTGGCTGGACCGTTCCTCAATGCAGTCAGATTTGCAAAGGCTCAAGCCATTGCTTCGAATTAACATCCGCTTGTAACGTGCATCGCGGGATCCCGGGTTCATTTTGATCTCGTGCTCCCGCCATGCAGAGAGAGGGGTATCTATGCTCTGGACAATCTTTGTAATCATTCTGGTTCTATGGCTGCTGGGCTTCAGCTTCCATATCGCCGGCGGACTCATTCACCTACTCCTGATTTTGGCGCTGATCGTCCTGATCTTCAACCTGTTGGCCGGACGCCGAAGTAGCATTTGAAGGGTGAAGTCGAATCGAATTTGACACGGCTTTGCCGCAGACGCCGACAGAGGCGCCAATCACTGGTGCCTAAATGCTTGTGACGATGGGCTGTGGCGAAGGAGTCCTTATCTCCCTGGTCACAGGAGGAATTGGTAGACTCCATTTCACGGAGCATCTCTTATCTTGAGATGCTCCTTATGAATTCTTTGTACTTCGCGGCACATAATAACGCATGTGTACTCTTCAATTCCGGACGCGCAATATCCTTCCATTCATTCTCGGCCTGGTTACGCTGGCAAGTGTACTCGTGCTGTTGGTCTGGGATGCCTTTCCGAGCCTTTTTTCCGCCAACGCGCATAATCTTCTCGCCGCGTTTCCATTGGTGATGATCGCCTTCGCCTACCTCGCACATCAGCGCGCGCAAAGAGTACTGCGCATGGAACTTCTGAAGGCGGTCATTCTTGCGGTTGCCTTTTTGTTTTGGGCCGCGAATCAGCTCTGGCCGGATCTGCCTCAGGCGACACTCTTCAATGACATTGCCATCGCCCTCTTCATCCTGGATGTATTTCTGGTCATTATCGGCTGGCCGGCAAGATCGCCGAGAGAGGCCTTTGCGGAGACCAGCCCCGATGCGCCTCAGGAGTGAAAGTCTTGAGGGAAGGGGCGTAGATTCAGGCGACCTCGTCCGCCTATCGGTGCGGCTCCGCTTTCTAAATCGGTGAATCCCTGGCTCAGCCTAGTGTTGAATCCGCGATTTCCACCTCTCCTTGCCTCCCGGCCTTGTAAAATCAAGCTCAAACCCGCTTTGTCATGGCTTTGGAGGCCCATTGCTTTACTGGCTGCTCTACGAAAAGCTGTTTCCGTTCTTTCACCCCTTCCGGGTCTTCCGCTACCTCACCTTTCGGACGGCCTTCGCATCGGGCACGGCTCTTCTCATCGCGCTGTTCATTGGCCCCTGGGTGATACAGAAGTTGCGCGAATTTCAGATTGGCCAATATGTCCGCGATGACGGCCCACAGACGCACCTGAAGAAGTCCGGCACTCCGACGATGGGTGGCGTGCTGATCGCCATTGCGATTCTGCTGCCGACAGTCCTCTGGTCCGACCCCGCCAATCCCTTTGTCTGGATCGTTGTCTTTTCCACGCTGGCCTTTGGAGCCATCGGCTTTGCCGATGACTACATCAAGGTCGTTCAGAAGCGAAGCCTCGGCCTCACGGCGCGGGCCAAGCTGCTCTATCAGGGCCTTGCCGGGGCTGCGGTGGCGATCGCCCTGGTCGTCCTGCAGCAGTTCAAGCTCTTTTCGACGCAGTTGACTGTGCCCTTCGTCAAGAGCTGGCATCCCGATTTGAATTGGCACTGGCTGGGCACGATTCCGCACCTCGCTCTGCTGGCCTTTCTGCCCTTTGTGATTTTTGTCACGCTGGTGCTGGTCTTGACCTCGAATGCCGTCAACCTCACCGACGGCCTTGACGGGCTGGCCATCGGCTGCACCATCATCGCCGCCGGGGCGCTTGCCGTCCTCACTTACGTCAGTGGCCACGTCGTCTTTGCCGACTACCTCGAACTCCAGAGGATGCCGATGGTCGGCGAACTGACTATCTTTTGCGGCTCCATGGTCGGCGCTTCCATCGGCTTTCTCTGGTACAACGCTCATCCAGCGGAAATCTTCATGGGTGACGTCGGCTCGCTGGCTCTGGGCGGCGCTATCGGCACCGTCGCGGTTATTATCCGTCAGGAGCTTCTGCTGCCTTTCATTGGTGGCATCTTCATTCTGGAGGCGGCCTCGGTGATCCTCCAGGTAGGCAGTTATAAGCTGCGCGGCGGCAAGCGCATCTTCAAGATGGCCCCGCTGCACCACCACTTCGAGCAGCTCGGCTGGCACGAGTCCAAAGTCATTGCGCGCTTCTGGATCGGCGCCCTGGTGTTTGCATTGTTTGCACTCACCACGCTGAAATTGCGTTAGTGATCGCCCGCGAGATGTGCAGTTAGGCGCACAATAGAAGTATCGCGGCAGCCTGAGGAAATGACCCGATGTTGGATCTGAAAAACAAAAAAGTTCTTGTCGTAGGACTCGGAAAATCCGGTCTTGCGGCGGCGTTGTTTCTCCGCCGGCGCGGCGCGCAGGTCACCGTCTCCGATGTGCGCTCGGCCGAGCAACTGGCCAAAGAGATTCCCGCGCTGATCGAAGCCGGCATCATGGTTGAGGCCGGCGGCCACGGCCTGCTTACTTTTCGCCGTCAGGATCTGATCGTCGTTTCGCCCGGCGTGCCTCTTGACACGCCTGAGCTGGCGCAGGCCCAGAGCTTTGGCTTGCCCGTTATCGGCGAACTGGAGTTGGCCGCGCGCTTCCTCAAGGGAAAGATCATGGCGGTCACCGGCTCCAATGGCAAGACCACCACCACCACGCTGCTCGGCGAAATCTTGACAGCAGCCGGCCTGCCTACCCTCGTCGGCGGCAACATCGGTCTTCCCGTGGTGGCGCTGATTGATGAAAGTCAGGATGAAAGCTGGTCGGTCCTGGAAGTCTCCAGCTTTCAGCTTGAAACCACCGTCGAGTTTCGTCCCGAAATCGCCGTCATCCTCAATATCACGCCAGATCACCTCGACCGCCATGGCAGCTTTGAAAACTATGCCGCAGCCAAGGAGCGCATTTTTGCCCGGCAGACCGCCAAGGATTGCCTGGTGCTGAATGCCGACAACCCTCCAGCAGAGGCTGCTGCCTTGCGCGCGAAATCGCGGATTTATTGGTTCAGTGCGGAACATCCAGTGATGCCGGGAGCTTGGTTGGAGAACGGGTATGTTGTCTATCGCTCCGGCTTGGAAGCGTCCATAGAATCGGTGATGCCGCTCAGTGGGATTCCTCTCAAGGGCACTCACAACGTAGAGAATGTGCTGGCCGCGGTCTGTGCTGCTCGCCTGGCAGGTGTTCCCGCTGAAACCATTCGCCGTGCTGTCGAGAGCTTTCAGGCCGTCGAGCATCGCCTGGAGTACATCGCAACCCGCAACGGCGTCAAGTTTTACAACGATTCCAAGGCCACCAACGTCGATGCAACCGCCAAGGCCGTCGCAGCTTTCAATGGCGGAATTCATCTTATCCTCGGCGGCAAGGACAAGAACTCTGACTATACGCAACTCGCCGATCTGCTGCGCGCGCGGGTCAGCGCCGTTTATACCATCGGAGCTGCGGCCGCCAAGATCGAGTCGCATCTGCGCGGCGTGGTCACCATCCAATCCTGCGAGACGCTGGAGAAGGCTGTTGCCGCTGCCGCCGCCGCTGCCCGTCCCGGCAATGTGGTACTACTCGCACCCGCCTGCTCCAGCTTCGATCAGTTCGATAACTACGAGCATCGCGGCCGCGCCTTCAAGCAATACGTTAAAGAATTGGGTGATTCGTGAGATGGGAATGAAATAGTGAAACAGTGAAATAGTGAAGCAGTGAAATAGTGAAAAGAACGCGCTGATTTTACTTCACTTTTTCAGTTCTTCACTCTTTTCACGATCAACCCGTCACGCAACGAGGAACTGAAACGCAATGGCCAAGCGCGCTGGCGTCGATAAATGGATGTTCTTCACCACGGTGCTGCTGATCGTGGTCGGCCTCGCTATGGTCTACTCCGCCTCCGCGGTGATGGCGCAGGAACGCTATCACTCCGAGTTCGCCTTTGTTGGCAAGCAGGCCGGCTGGGCGCTGGCGGGATTGGCCGTTCTACTGCTCCTCTCGCACCTTGACTACTCCGTATATAAATCTCCGCGCTTCATCTACTCCGCGCTCTCCATCACCATCTTCCTGCTCGTGCTCGTCTTTTTCATGCCCGGTTCGCATAACACCCATCGCTGGATTCGCTTCGGAGGCCTTTTCACGCTTCAGCCCTCGGAGATCGCCAAGCCCGTGCTGGTCTTCTTTCTCGCATGGTTCCTCTCCACACGGCTTGACAAGATGAGCGACTGGAAAAATACTCTGCTGCGCGCCGCGCTGATCCCGCTGAGTTTCATCATCCTCGTCGTTCGCCAACCCGATCTGGGCACTGCGCTGGTGCTGGCCGGCGTCACCACGCTCATGCTCTATCTGGCCGGCATGAACTGGAAGTATCTGGCCGGCGCGGTCTGCGCCACGCTTCCGTTTCTCGCAGCGCTGCTCATCTGGGTTCCCTGGCGCCTGCGCCGCATTCTCGTCTTTCTCAATCCCGATTCCGATCCCCAGGGCGCCGGCTTTCACATCAATCAATCGCTGATCGCCGTTGGCACCGGCGGCTTTACCGGCCGCGGTTACATGGACGGACAGCAGAAGCTCTTCTTCCTGCCCGAAGCCCACACCGACTTCATCTTTGCCAATATCGCCGAGGAGATGGGCTTGATAGGAGCCGTTCTCCTGCTCATCTTCTTTGCCTATTTCGGTTATCGCGGACTGCGTATCGCCTTCCGTTCCCAGGACCCCTTCGCGCGCCTCACCGCCTTCGGCATCACCGCGACGATTCTGCTGCAAGCCTTCTTCAATATGAGTGTTGTGCTTTCGCTGCTGCCCGCCAAAGGCATTCCACTGCCGTTGATCTCCTCCGGCGGCACTTCGCTCTTCTTCACTCTCGCCTCCATCGGCGTCCTGCTGAATATTTCTCGGAAAGCTGATTGAGTAAAACAGGGAATAGAAATAGGGAACTAAGATTAGAACCTTCCGGAGGGAGCGAAGGATAATAGCCCAGCATGGTGCGCAGCAAAATGCTGGGAATGATCACACAAAGAAGAGTTGGGTCCCGTAGGAAGGCAGCGAAGATTGTTGCGAATGCCGTCATTTTCACGGGAGTAATAAGGAACGGCTTGAGCCGTGCCGCAATCGCACTCAACCAAGACTTGACTTATGCTCTCGACGGAGTGCTTTGCGGCAGGTTATAAAATAGTCGCTCCTGATAAACGCATAACACAGTAAAGAATCAATGATATAGGGCGCATTTCGTGGTAAAATATTCCCAGAAGTTGTTCAAAACACAGCAATTTCCGGGGAAAAACGATGCGCCCA
>Ga0181528_10001703_pt1 | contig 13608 bp, 8 predicted proteins | sample PEATcosm2014_Bin_47_FD_119742 | JGI IMG/M metagenome (GOLD analysis project Ga0181528, IMG submission 119742) | Peatland microbial communities from MTU Mesocosm Facility, Houghton, MI, USA - PEATcosm2014_Bin10_10_metaG | ecosystem: Environmental > Terrestrial > Soil > Wetlands > Peat | place...
CGAGCAGGATAAAGTTGATATCGCTGTATACGTGCCGGACGCCCGGCGGACGGGCGGGCTTGGTGGTGTAAGCCAGGTGGAGACCGGGGTCGTTCCCGTGCCATTCCGGCTTGATCGCACCATCCTCCGGCAGTCAGGAAAAATGGGTGAAGAGATTCCGCAGCGTGATGTCGCTCTTGCCGCCCTGAAACTCGGGGATGTATTCGGTGACCTTGTCGTTGAGGCGAAAGCGGCCCTCCTCGAAGAGCTTCATCAGCGACGACGTGGTGGCGATCACCTTGGTGAGCGAGGCGCAGTCGAAGATGGTGTCCACGGTCATGGCTTCGGTGCGGGGAACCAGGGCGCGCTGTCCGTACGCCTTGCGATAGACCACGTGTCCCTCGTGCCCAACCAGCAGCACGGCGCCGGGCAGACGGTTCTGCTGGATGGCTTCCTCGATCACGCGATCGATATCCGGGCCGCCGGAGAAGGTTTGAGCGCAGAGCGCAGATGCCGCCAGCGCGCCCGAAAGGAACAGCTTCATGTTCTTTTATGATACCTGCCAGGCGCTTCGTACAGGGTTTCGAGGTTCGCTTTACCCATCAAAGATCCGCTTGTTTAGCGCGAGCCCGACCGTCAGGAGTGCATCATGGCCCGAAGGCCAGAGTGAGCTCCGCTCCCTTGGACAAGCTGAAACTTATCCCACGGCCCTGGCCTGCGCGCCGCCAAAGGCGATGAAGCCCCCCGCGATGTTCTTCAACTGAGCGGATTGCGTTAGCTGACAGGTTAAGAGGGCAGGGCGTAAACTGTAAGCTAATCCACAATGACCTTCCGCAAGCTTTTCTGGGCAGTTGCGGGCCTGGCATTTCTCGGCACGCTGTATGGATTTCAGCGGCCGTTCCGGGAATACCCCGGAGTGGAATACCCCTTGGGTAGCCTTCCGCTGCCGGCTGACTGGCAGGAGCGCACCGAGTGGACCTTCGCCCGCCTGATGTATCCGCAAATTCCCGGCGGCCGGTATCGCTTCTACTCGCGCGGCATTTGGAACGAAGGCGGCACCATCTGGACGCAGGACTATCCGCGCGCCGACCGTCACTTTTCGCAGGCGGTGCGCCGCCTGACGCGCGTCAGCGCGCGTTCGGTGGAGCAACCCGTCAATCTCGACGACGGCGAGGTGTACGACTGGCCCTGGCTTTACGCGGTCCAGCCCGGCCATTGGAAGCTCACCGATTCGCAGGTGAAAACCATGCGCGAATATCTGCTGCGCGGCGGCTTCTTCATGTGCGACGATTTCTGGAACGTGGATGAGTGGGCGACGTTCATGGATTCCATGCGCAAAGTCCTGCCGGAACGTGACGTGGTGGAGTTGGAGAACCAGGAAAGCATCTTCCACTCCGTCTATGACCTGGATGACCGCTTCCAGGTGGCCAGCATGGGATCGGTGAACGCCGGCAGGAGTTGGAAGTGCGAGAACTGTCCGGCACACTGGCGCGGCATCTTCGACGGCCAGGGGCGGGTGATGGTGGCGATTACGTTCCAGTCGGACGTGGGCGATTCCTGGGAGTGGGCCGACGCGCCGGAATACCCTCAGGAGTATGCCGGGTTAGGAATCCGCATCGGCGTGAACTACATTGTTTATGCCATGACGCACTGATTCAGCTTGTCCCACGAAAGAATCGAGTCTCTGGCATCCTGAGGTCGTCCCCGCAATTCCGGTAGGCTCGGGAAATGGACGTGAGCCTGTTTCGTGTCTCGGTTTGCGGCCTCAACGCTGCGGGCTCAAAAGCCCGCCCCGCCGTCACAGCACGTTGCGAAATTCCTCCAGCGCGACCCGCACCAACTGGCTTCGGGTGCGCACCCCCGCTTTCCCGAACAATTGCTGCATGGTGTTTTTTACAGCGCTTTCGGAAATGTCCATGCGAGCGCCAATCTCCTTATTCGTAAGGCCCTGCACCAATAGCCGGAGCACGTCCGTCTCGCGGGTGCTCAATACCTGTGGCTCGCGGCTCTCCCTGGTGGAAACCTCCAGCGCTTGATCCTCAGTGACATCGGCAATAATGGCCGCCAGATGAGGCGCGTTGTTTTCCCGATAGGTGGAAAACCAGATGTCCGCCGTGAACGGCTCTCCGTTACCTCGCTGCCCGCGGCACTGCATAGAGGCGCGGAATTGCGGCGCCTGTTCCCAGCGGAGCGCATGGTGTAGTTCGGGGAGGAAGGCGGCAATCGGATAGCCAATCAAGTCGCCAACCCGCGGCGCCAGAAGCTCCACCGCGGCGCGATTGGCAACTTCGATGAATCCCTGTTCGCCGACGGTAACGATCGCCGCGGGACTGGTTTCCACCAACGCTTTGAGCCGCTCCTGCGATTGCAGATCCAGCCGGCGATTGCGTACCAGTTCCCCGACGAAGAGTCCGCACCCAACCAACGCCAGAGATTCGAATGTCAGGCGAACAAACGAGGGTTCCAGCGAACTGAACAACTCGGCGAGATACGCACTGGCTACCGCGAGGACCGCGATAGTCCATCGCGGCAGGAACGCCGCCGCGAACATAATAGGAAAGAGGTACAGGAAGCCCAGGGAAACGTACGGTTTCGTCCACCAGTCCACGGCGGCGACGATGAGGATGATCGCGCCGCTGACGGTAAGCACCGGAGTCCGGCTCTGTTCGCGCCACAGCCGTTCGAGGGGCAACATGAGGAATGTTATTGTCCCTCAAGTCCACTTGCCCCCGTCCTAATCGATTGGGATTATGGACCAATCAGGAGATTGGCCGATTGATTAGCTTCAAAAGGAAAACCGCAGAGAGAGTTGCAAGGTCCGGATCAAGCCGCTCTTGCTGGTGATCACGCCGAAAGTACCGGAGTTGGCGGTGAAGCTCGGCGCGCTCAGGTTCGGGTGGTTCGGGAAGTCGTAGGCTTCAGCGCGGAACTGGAAGTTAGACCGGTCGTTGACGACGAAGGTCTTGAACATAGACAGGTTCCAGTCCTGGAAGCCAGGACCGTAGATCGAATCGCGCACGCCCTGTTGCAGATTGAACGTCCCGGCAGGCGGGGCAGAAAAGCTCCCGCTAAAATACTTGGGAGCGCCGTTATTGACATTGCCAGTCGGCCCGCCGAAAGCGCCTGTGTGGATCTGAACCGGCCCGTTCATTACCCAGAATTGACCCTCGCTTCCGCAGCCGAAACTGCCGTACTCGCCGACGTCGGCGTAATCGTTGTTCACGCCAACGCCGCAAGGCGTGCCGGTCTGGAACTGTGCCGTGCCGGCGATCGACCACCCGCCGAGGGCTTTGTTGTTTTTCATGAACGGTATGGCATAGATGTAGTTGATCAACACCACGTGACGCTCGTCGTATTCCGATGGGCCCCAGAGGTTGCTGGTGTTGTAGGTGTCGGGCACAATATCCCGGTAGTTGGAGCCATTATCCATGCTCTTCGAAAGGGTGTAGCTGACACCGAAACTCGACCCGTTGGTGAACCGCCGCGTCCAGTAAAGCTGGAACGCGTTGTACGTGGAATTCACCACGCTCTCTTCTTCCTGGATTTCAGCGAATCCTTTGTAGGGCCGCACGTAGTTTACGTTCGTTCCGGCCACAACGGTGCCGGGCTGGGCTTGATTGATATCGTAAACCTGCCAGGCATGGACGCCGCGATGCGCCACGTAGGCGACCGTCAGGACGCTATTCAGCGGCAGCTTCCGCTCCACCGTGACATTCCAGTTATACGCCTCAGGCGGTTTCAAATTGGGGTTCAAGGTGGTCATGGTGAGAGCGGCGGCGGTTCCGGTCGTCAAGGAGGCGCCGGGGTTATCTACCGACACGTTGCTGACCGTAAGAAACGGCTGGAAAGGCGAGTTGCCGCCAGGGAAGATGTTGTCGATCTGCACCATGCGGGTAACGAAGCTGCCGAAGCCGGCGCGGACGACGGTAGCAGGCGTGATTTCGTAGGCGATGCCCACACGCGGCTGGAAAGTATTGGTGGTGTGGATGTAGCCTTTCGGCAGGTTGGGGTCGAACAGGCCGCTGCAGGACGCGCCGTCGCACAGGTTGGAAGTGGCGGCGCCTACGCGTCCCGTGGCAGCCGATGGGAACGAGCTCAGCCCGGGGATTACGACGCCGTCATAAGGATTGCCGGTGCCGAGAATGACGTTGCCGGTTTTCTGATTCACGGTAACGGCGTCGGTGGGGCTGTACAGGGCGCCATCGAAGTAGTCGGCGTTGCCCCAAAGCGGGTGTTGACCTTGAATATTGGTCCAGCGCAAGCCATATTCCACGTGGAGCTTAGGTGAGACCTTCCAGGAATCCTGCGCGAATCCCTCCACCATCCAGGATCGCCAGATAGTGAGGGCACGGGGTCCGATTTCGGTGTAAGTGTCGGCCAGGCCCAACGCGAGGTTGGCCATACCGATACCGGACGTAGCGCCCAAACCGGAGCGCGCGTCCGTAAAGGTGAAGTTGCCATTCTGGTCACTCGCGCCTCCGGGAACGGTGCTCACGTTGATCTGGTCGCCATCGTTTTCACCGGAGTATTCGGCCGAAATGCCGGCCTTGATGGTATGGTTCTGCCAAACCTTGGTCACGGTATCGGAGGCGGTCCAGATGGTCCCGGAAGAATGCGACGGGTACGGTCCGCCGGCCAATCCGTAAAAATTCGGCACGCTGACCGTGGGAATCTTCGTCGGAATATCTTTGCCATTGGGCAGAATGTACGGGAAGTCGATGCAGCTTCCGGTAATGGGAGCGCAGAGGGTCCCGCGGTTGAAGCCGGCTAGCGCGGTGTTTACCGGAATGTAGACGTCGTCGATGCTCAACGAGACCAGCGCCTCGTTGATGAACGTGGGGCTGATGGTGCTGGTGAACGACGCTACGTTGGTCTGGTTGGGACGCCGGAAATACTTGCCGGTAAGACCCGAGCCCTGATCGAAGGGCTGGTATTCGAAATAAGCCGCATCGGTGCGCCGGCCGGACAGCCTGTTCTTCTCGTTGGCGAAGATATCGATATTGATGGTCTCCTTGCGCTGGTTGATGGGATGTTCGGCTTCAGCGATGAAATTGGAGCTGCCATTTTGGAATCCCGGAGTCGGCAGCGGATAGGCATTGATGATGGCGATACCATTGGGGCTCAACTGGCTGACGGGAATAATGTTGCCCGGGTACGGGGCGCACGAGGCCGCGCCCACACTGGGGCAGGTACCCGGCTGGTAAATCACATGGCTGCCCGAATACCAGGGGTTGGGGCTCAGCAGGTCGCTGAAATTCCCGTTGCGCATGTTCAGCGTGGGCACAGCTTCCTGGGTACTGTCTTCATAGCGGTAACGGATCCAGTCTTCCGCCACGAAGAAAAAGAACTTCTGCCGGAACCAGTCCTTCATGCCGGGAGCCCATATGGGTCCGCCGATAGTGCCGCCGAAATTGTTGTAACGGAACGGCGCTGCCACATTGGTCAATTTGCTCAGATTGCGCGACCAGGTATTGGAGTTCATGGCGGAATTGCGGAGGTACTCGTAGAGGCTGCCGTGAAAATCGCGCGTGCCGCTCTTGCTGACAATACGGATCTGGCCGCCGGCGGCGCGCCCATACTCCGGCGCGTAGTCGGCCGTCATGACCTGAATTTCCTCCGTGGAATCTACATTGGCAACGCCAATGATGGCGCCGTTGGCGCGGGTGCGCACAGCCGGCGCGCCGTCAAACGTGACATCGGTGTCCTGGGGCCGCGCGCCGTTCACGTTAAAGGGAACGCCGCCTCCCACCGCGAAATTGAAGTCTCCCATGGTGGAACCGCTGCGCAAACCCGGCAACAGTTGGGCGATATAGAGCGGGTTGCGGCCGTTCAATTCCTGCATGTCTACCTGTTTGCCGGTGACTTCAGTCTGTACGGCCGACGAATCCGTCTGCAGCACCTCCGCGGAGGCGGCAACCTCTACCGTGTCGCTGACATTGCCCACAGTCAGGTTGGCGTCCAGCGACAATGCGGAGTTCGAATCCAACTTGTTCTGCCTGCTTTCAAAACGCTTAAATCCCGGGGCTTCGGCAATTACGGTATAGTTGCCGGGCTGCAGGTTTGGAGCTACGTAGTACCCTGCATCATTGGTGGTCAACGTCTGAACGACATTGGTGCCCTCGTTCTTCACAGTAACGCTGGCCTTGGGAATGACCCTGCCGGTAGGATCTTTGACATAGCCCCCAATAGATCCCGTATCGGTTTGAGAGTGGGAAACCGAGGCGATTAAGAGTAGAACAGTGACGGAAAACACAGCGACACGGTTGTGTAAGCGGCTCATAGACACACTCCTGGGTGCGCTTAGATTCGGGCTGGAAAACTGACGCGCTGACAATATTATGCCCGTCCTCGCGGCGTGGTCAAGGGTTAATTGGTATCAACTTAGTAATCTGTCCGTAATCGAACTGAAGGGCTGTTTAGCGGTGGTCAAACCCCTCGAGTATCCAGATATCGGAACGAACATTGGCTACCGTAGTAGCTATGTTCTTCCCGTCGGGAGACAGACTCATGGGGAAGGAGGGATTAAAGGCGCTGGCGAATTGCACCTCCGGGCCATACTCATAAATGGTCCGTTCGGCGCCGCTCTTCCAGTCGATCGCGCCGAAGCGCCACTTGCCGCCTTCCACCGGCCCGAGCGCGTAGATTTCTTTGCCGTCGCGCGACCAGGTGACGAAAGCGCGGCGATTTCCGGCCTTCCGCCGTTGCTTGCCGTCGGCCGAGACCAACACCACGCCCTCGCCCGTGCCGCAGGCGATCCAGCTCCCATCGGGCGACCACTGCGCCGCATTCTCGCAGGAGGAAATCCCGAGCGAGACCGGCGGATCGCCCGCCCCGACGGCGACTTTCACCACACCGTCATCGGAAGAAAAATACGTAAGCCATTTTCCGTCGGGCGACCACGCCGGGGAGATTTCGTAAGCCTTCGGGTTCCCGATGTTCAGAGGCGACCCGCCGGCCATGGGGGAGATCCACAGTTCGCCCAGGTGCTGATGGCTGATGCGGCTGTAGGCGATGCGGCTGCCGTCGGGAGAGATGGCGGGAGTCAGGAAATTTTCGGTCTGGCTACCGGGAAAATCGTGCCCCGTGACCAGCGGACGGTCCGTTCCGTCATCGGTGTTCTTCATCCAGATTTCACTCCGGCCGGTGCGATCCGTGACGTACGCGAACGCCGAACCTTTCGGTCCCCAGAACGGAAACTGCTCGTTCCGGCTGGTGGCGAGCAGCGGTTTGACGGCGCCGCCGGCCACCGGGATCTCCACAATATCCAGATTTGAGTCGGACGAATCGAAGGCGATCCTGGAGCCATCGGGAGAAACGGCGGGCGAGCCTCGTTCACCCTCGCCGGCGGTCAGCGGCTCCACCGTTTCCTTGCGCGAATCGGCTAACCAAAGCTGCTGGGCGGCATCCCCGCTCCTGGTAAACGCCATCACCAGGTGCCGGCTATCGGGCATCCAATTGACGTTCGGAATGTCGCCGCCGGCCAGAAACCCGGCCAATACCTGGTGTGGCTTGCCTCCGGGAAACGGCAGCAGCCACAGGTGCGGACCCGCACCCTGCGTCAGCGACACCAGAATCTGCTTGCCATCGGGAGAGAAGCGCATATACACCGGCGTGAAGGAGCCCTCCATTTCGAAAACCACCGGTTCATATTTGTGCGGACTATTGCCCGGCGGCGACGAGATCCAAACCTTCGGCTCCGTCTTATCGGGATCTCCCACCGTTAGCCACATCGCCATCGTCTTGCCATCCGGCGAGAGAGTCGCACAGTAGTAATTGCCTTTCAGTACCAGTTGCTTTTCGCCGCCCCCGCGACTGACCGACCATATGCCGCCTTCGGCGGTGAAATAGACGCGCGAACTATCGGGCGACCAGAAAAGCGATCGCGGGCCATCGGCCGACGCCACGGCGGACGACACCGGGGAAGACAGGCCGCGGACCAGGATCTCATTAGCCGCTCCCGCCACGTCGCGGATGTATGCAATGTTCTGGCCGTCGGGCGACCAGGCGGCGCCATGCTGCGGCTGAGCATCGGTGGCGAACGGTGTGTAGCGATAGGCGGCCAGATCGACCCCGCGCGGAGGACGGGTGAAGAGAAGCGCGATCGCCACAGCGGCGACGAGCGCGAATCCGATAGCGGCGTAGGCAGTGCCGGAGAGCCGGCGGCGGGGGCGAACCTGCACGGCGGCCAGGACGGTGCCGGACGCGCTTCCGGGTGCGATGGCGCGCAGGTTGAAAGCCAGATCGTGGGCGGATTGGAAGCGGCGCCCCGGCTCCTTTTCGAGACAATGGACGACGGCCTGCTGGATGGCCGGCGGCAGCGCGGGCAGCTCCGCCGGCTCGTCGCGCAGGATGGCGCTCATCGTCTCAATCGTAGTGGGGCGGGCGAAGGGCAGTTTGCCGGCCAGCATCTCGTGGAGTATGATGCCGAGCGAGAAGATGTCGGAACGGGCATCCGCCGGGGAGCCGGTTACCTGCTCGGGCGACATATACCCGGCGGTGCCCATTACCATGCCCGGCTGAGTCATCGTCATGGTGCCTTCGGCGGACGCGGCGGGCTGATAACGCGCCAGCCCGAAATCGAGAATCTTGGGCCGCCCGTCACGCGTGAGCATGACGTTCTCGGGCTTGAGATCGCGGTGCACCACGCCGGCGGCATGGGCAGCAGCCAGCCCGTCGGCAATTTGCGCGCCGATATCGATGGTTTTGCGGAGCGGAACGGGGCCGCGCTCGATCAGGTCGCGGAGGGATTCGCCATCCACCAGCTCGCTGACGATGTAGGAGACGCCATCCTGATCGCCCACGTCATAGACAGCGACGATATTCGGATGCGAGAGGGCGCTGGCGGCGCGGGATTCCTGCTCGAAGCGGCGGCGGCGGTCGGGATCGCGGGCGAATTCGGCGGGCAGGATCTTGAGGGCAACGTCCCGGCCCAGGCGGCTATCGTGCGCGCGATAGACCTCGCCCATCGCGCCGGCGCCCAAGCGGGCCAGCACCTCATAAGCGCCGAGGCGGGCTCCGGGGTTTAGAGACATGCCGCTGACAATTGTATCGCGGTGGTACTGAGGGTTCGTCAACGGCGAATACTTTGGTCTCCGTGTCGGCCCGCAACGAACTGGTAATTTGAAAAGGGGTTGCGGTATGACAATCCCACTATTCACGAATCACTGTGGTTAAGGAAACCCGCCAGAGGGCCCTGTAAAGCTCAAAGGCGGGTTTTCTTGGCCGGTGTTTTGGCTGGCATTTGTCTAAGTTCACGAGCTCGATACCGCATTCCACACGACACCACCACATGAGCGCCGATCCAAAACATTGCCGGCTGCTTGCGATTCCTGAAAGCGTGCCCGAAGGTCGGCAAATTCGGTGTGCCCCTTGAACCAACTTTCAGCCGATTGCAAAGCTGCGATCGCAGCGGCCAAACGGAAGCACGGTTGCCAGTTTATGAGTGCGCACCCGCCCGCACTTCGGTAGTGGCCCTTGCGAACAATGCCGCACCTGGCGCCGTGGCTCGGGCGCGCCTGGCTACCGCGCTTGCGGTTGTGGTTGTTGTGATCTTGGCGGCAAACCGTATCAGCTTGCGAATTTCCATCGTGTTAAGCCGGTGTTCCGGGTGCCCGGTTAACCAGTTGTCAGCCGCTTTCAGATCGTCGAAGATTTCTCCGCACTGCCCACACACGTAACTCCATATCGGTGTGTACCAGTCACCATCCAGCCAGGCGTTATCGTCCGCTGCCGGTGTCGTCGGCTTGATCGAAATGTGCTTTGTTTTCATTTGGAACCACCAATCAGGCTATAAAACCGAACGGTTAGAGCAATCATTGCGGCGGCGTGCGTCACCCGGCCCGGCGCCAGCCACGGCGCAAATAAAGGTTTGGTCATCTACGTTTCTGCCTTTCATCTGTCGATTGATACATCTAGACTCAGCAGAAGCGTACCGTCGTTAACCATCGGAAACAATAACGAAAAATTTAAAAAAGTCCCAGTACCCGCGCTCTCCGCATTGATGGTTTTGCTTAGCGGAATGGGCCGCGCTCGATGACGTCGCGGAGGGATTCGCCCTCCACCATCCTCGTCGCCCGCGTCATAGACAGCGACGATATTCGGGTGCGACAGCGCGCTGGCGGCGCGGGACTCCTGCTCGAAGCGGGAAGGCGATCGGGATCGCGCGGGAAGATCTTGAGGGCAACGTCGCGGCCCAGGCGGCTATCGCGCCGGCGCCCAAGCGGGTCAACACTTCGTAAGTACCGAGGCGGCTCGCTGGGCCGGCGACAGGGCGATGTATACTGAGGGCTCGTCAACGGCGAAATGTCCATTATCCAGAAAGCAGCTATTTTCGGCGCGGCCGGCGCCATCGGCCGGGCAGTAGCTCCGCAACTCGAGCGGCGCGGAATTGCCTTTCGCGCAGTGGGGCGCGACAAGACAAAATTGCAGGCGGCTTTCGGCCAGATGAAGCATGCCGAAATATTCGATGCGGACCTGACCGACTTGCGCTCGGCGGGAGCGGCGGCGCGCGGAGTCGACACCATTATCTACACGGTGGGTGTTCCCTACACCTCGTTCCAATTACATCCGGCCATGATCCGCACCGCCATCGAAGCGGCCGCCACCATGCAGGTGACGCGGTTGTTGCTGGTTTCGAACGTGTATTCCTACGGCGTGCCGCGCACCTCGCACGTTGCGGAGACGCACCCTCGGGAGCCGCAGGCGCAAAAGGGCAAGTTTCGCAAAGAGCAGGAGGACCTGGTGATGGAGGCGCACCGGAAGGGCCGTCTGCAGGGAATGGTGGTGCGGCTGCCGGATTTCTACGGGCCGCATGCCGATCTCAGCATGGCGAATCCCGTATTTCGCGCTGCTCTCGACGGGAAGACCGCCAACTGGCTCGGTCCCGTGAATGCGCCGCACGAATTCGTATTTGTGCCCGACGCCGGGCCCGCCATCGTCGATCTGGCGGAGCGCCCGGATTGCTATGGCGAAGCGTGGAACTTCGCCGGCGCGGGCGAGATCAATGCCATGGATTTCATCACGCGCGTATATCGCGCCGCGGGACGGAGCCCCAAGTATCGGTCGGTGGGGCGCGGAATGTTGAAGATCATGGGGTGGTTCAGCCCTCTGTACCGCGAACTGCCGGAGATGCTCTACCTGGGAGAGACGCCGGTGCTCCTCGACGATTCCAAGTTGCGGGCCAGGCTTGGCGCGCTCCACAAGACGAGTTATGACGACGGCATTGGGCAGACGCTCGCCTGGATGCGCAAATGATACGGTGACTCACGAAGGCGCTGCTGAGAATTCTCCCCTCCTGATTGCCACTGGCGTGTTCGCCATGCTCTGGACATTGGCGCGCGCCTGCGTGCAGTCTCTGACCATCGACGAGGCTGACACGTACCTCGCCTGGGTACGGCCGGAAGGGCCGGCATACTGGACGCCGCACGCCAATAATCACGTCTTGAATTCCATGCTGATGCGGCTTTCCACGACGATCTTCGGTACATCGGCGATCACGCTACGGCTGCCGGCGCTCATCGGCACGGCGGTGTACATCGGCGCGGTGTATTGTCTGGCGCGGCTGATTACCGGGCGGCGCATGTTGCAATGGGCGCTCTTCGCGTGCCTGACGTTGAATCCGTTCGTCATGGATTACCTGGTGGCGGCGCGTGGATACAGCGTGGCATCGGCGTTTCTGCTGTGGATGGTGGTAATCGCGGCGCGCTTTAAGGAGGGCAAGAGCGAACTGTGGCGCACTTGCGCGCTGATTTCGATGTTCGCGGCGCTCTCCATCTGCGCCAACTTCTCCTTCGCGATCGCGGACTTGCTGACGGCCCTCGGGCTATTCTTGTGGATCTGCCGCGAGCATCGCCGGGAATATTTACGGATTTTGGCTGCCTGTGTGGCGCCGGGCCTGGCGATCCTATATTTCCTGGCCGGACCGGTGATCCTGGCGTGGCCGAAAAGTCAGTTCACCTGGGGCGCCGCCTCGCTCGTCGAGATGGTCAGGAGCTTGGTTCACGCCTGCCTCTTCGAGCCGAACGAATATTTGCTCCATCCCCAACTCCGTCATTATTTCGTTCACTTCGGCGCCTTTTTGTACCCGATTCTGGCGGCCCTGGTAATCTCGCGTGCGGTCATGCTTCTGCTTGAAAAGCCGCCCGAAACCAGTGCCGGGCCCTTAGCCATAATCTGCGGGTCGGCGTGGCTGGCGGCGCTCATCTGTCACGAGTTCCTGCATCTGGCCTATGGCATTCCGCTGCCTCTCGACCGCACCGCGCTCTGGGTTGCACTGGTATCCCTTGTTACGGCGGGCGCGCTCGCCAGCCTTCGGCTATCGTCCCGGGCAGGACGCTTTTCCGGCCGTGCGTTGACCGTTATCCTGGTGCTCATCGGCTGTTATAACATCGGCTGCCTGCGTTTGACTTACTTCAATGAGTGGAAGTACGATGCCGACATGAAGAATGTCTACGCTGTTCTGGCATCTTACAATCACACTTACAGCCTGACCAAAATTTCCACTAATTGGCGCTATGTGGGCGCGCTCAACTGCTACCGCCTGATATCGGGCCGCGAGACCATTGAGAAGATCCCCTACGCACCATCGGTAGCCGGCGAATATCCGCCAGGCTATCAGGCATACGTGGTCTATTACCCCGTCGACCAGGGCTTCGTCAAGCTCCAGAATCTCCAAGTCGTCTACCATGACGACTTCTCCGGCGTGGCGGTGGCGATCCGGCCCGAAATCCTATCCAAATAACCCCACCATAATGTGGTGGCACGAGCTTGGAGGCCAAGGTAGAATGGAACCGGTGCCACTCGTTCCTCCCAGTATCGAAGCCCTGCGGCCCTACGAAGCGGGACGCACCATCGAGTCCGTCCGCCAGCAGTATGGCCTCACCCGCATCGCCAAATTGGCTTCGAATGAGAATCCGCTGGGGGCGTCGCCCAAGGCCGTCGAGGCCATCAGAAGCACGTTAAACGGACTGAATCTCTATCCCGACGGCGGCCTCCGGCTGCGCGAAATGCTGGCGTCGCAGTTCGACCTGAAGGTGGAAAACGTCATCGCCGGCAGCGGGTCGGAGGGCATCATGTCCAACATCATCCGCGCATTTTTATGCGATGAGGACGAGGTGCTCACCACCGAAGCGGCCTTCATCGGCTTTCAGGTGCTGGCGCGCTCCCGCGGCGTGAAGTATCGCACCGTTCCGTACCGCGACTGGCACTACGACCTGGAGGCCCTCGCGGCCGAGATCAACCAGCACACCAAAATTATCTACCTGGCGAATCCCAACAATCCCACCGGCACGATTTTCACGCGCCACCAGTTCGACCGGTTCTACCAGCACGTGCCGGAGCGCGTCCTGATCATCCTCGACGAGGCCTACTTCGAATACGCCAAGGACAATCCGCGCTATCCGGATTCCATGCACTATCGCTACGACAACGTGATCACGCTGCGCACGTTTTCCAAAGCCTATGGATTGGCGGGCGCGCGCATCGGCTACGGATTCGCGCATGAGGAACTGATTCGCAATCTGCTCAAGGTGAAGCTGCCGTTCGAGCCCTCCACGCCGGCGCAAGCGGCAGGCATCGCGGCGCTCGCCGACAAGGAATTTCTGCACCGCTCGCTGGAGTTGAACGCGCGCG
>Ga0181528_10001704_pt1 | contig 13608 bp, 13 predicted proteins | sample PEATcosm2014_Bin_47_FD_119742 | JGI IMG/M metagenome (GOLD analysis project Ga0181528, IMG submission 119742) | Peatland microbial communities from MTU Mesocosm Facility, Houghton, MI, USA - PEATcosm2014_Bin10_10_metaG | ecosystem: Environmental > Terrestrial > Soil > Wetlands > Peat | place...
CCCCGACATTTTTAGGTGTTAGCCCGGTCGAGGTTGGAACTGTCCCCGGCGTACTGCCGTGAACGAGTCGGTGTATATAAACGTGGTTCAGAGGAGGGGAACCCGTGTTTCCCCAAAGTAGCACCTACACTTTATGCACACACGACCCGCTGCAGGGGACAAAACAGCCTCCGTAGTATGTACACTTTTTGGAAAACATCGAATTGGATGTGTTTGGGTTCATCATTGTCCCCGCTAGAAGCTTTTATTACCTAGGCTTCTGGATGGGATGAATCTGTGTTTATTCCCGCCGCCGGTCAGCAGAATGAATCATAGAGGTCTTGCCCCGCGCGCCCGCCCCGCAGCCGCGAGGGATCTGGCAGGGATCTCTGGCGCTTCGCCGCTACTACCGGCGTGCTGATCAGATGATGAAGCCCCGGGGAAAGGCGCCCAGGCTTTCAGCGCTGCTTTCTCGTCTTATTGTTGTATATATGGAGGGAACACCGTAAGACAGATCGTAGGACAGACGGTAGGACACACAGGCTTATCCGTGTAAGTGATGATGTGTTCCGAGGCTACGCCATTACCTTATCGATATTTTCCCGGAAGCTGACGAACTCGATGCCGAGATGGTTAAGCTCGTCGCCAAGGACTCCACTTCCTCAAGTAAATAACTTGTTTCTAATTTTATCGTCCGGCGGGCACCCGCAGAGATTACACGGTGCGTTTCCCACGCAGAAAGCTGCTGGCGCATAGTCTTCAGCAGCTCGATGCCCAGAATGGCGCCACTGGCGCCGCTGATTCCGACAACCATCCTTTTCGGATGATTGCGCTCCGTCATGGTTTGATGCCCGGTTTCAGCGGCGGAATCGGCACCGGATGCAGGAGCGTGTCGAGATCCACGCCCTTCAGTTGGAAGTAGGCTTCCCGCTTCTCGGGATCAATTACTTCCGGTTCCTCGGTGCTTCTCCAACTGAAATTACAACGCTGGCAGTAATAGACCTCCCAAGCATTGCTTCCATCCGGAGCCTTGGCAACTCGCGCTGCCGTAACCTCAAAACAACGCACGCAGATCATCGGATCGGATCCTCTCTTCTCTTGGTTGCTGCGAATTCCTGGCCAGTTCGAAACCTGCTACCGCTTATGTGCCGCAAACGCTTCCTGGAACCTACGAATAAGCGCGGCGGCATTTACCGCCGAGGGTACAGCATCGACCATTCTGACTTCGCGCAGCATCGTGTCGGGAGGTGCGGGAGTCGTCGCGTCGATGATGAGTTTATTGCCCATTCCTGGAGGATCGGAGGACGGGTCGAGGGGCATGCCCGGCGTGTTGGTAATGATGGCCACATCCTTATCGGCTCTGACGCGGGTAGACAAGGCTGTCATGACGCTGGTGAAGTCAAAGGGATTGACATCCTCATCGACGAGAATAATGTTCTTGGCGTAGGAAATTCCGTGCGGGGTCGAGGCCAGGCGAAAGGCCACGGACTTCGCGTATCCACCAAATCGGTTCCTGGTCGAGATGATAACGGACAGCCCATGATTAAAGACTGCGTTGACGGCCGAGACTTCAGGCATGCTGGCCTTCAATTGCTTGTAAAGGGTGATAGAGGTGGCTAGGCCATCGATAGTGTCGTGCTCCGGACCATGGACGTCCAATGTACAGAGTCTCCATGATGGGGTTGGTGCGGTGGGTGACCTTGGTGATCTTTATCCGATTCTGGCCGCGGACTCCAGAATAGCTGCCCGGGAATTCACCGAACGGGCCCTCGGGGAAACGCTGCCGTGGAATCACATACCCTTCCAAGACTTTCTCAGACCAGGCCGGAATATCCAGGTCGGACGTTATAGCCTTGGTGACTTCCAGCGGATGTCCACTGAGTGCGCCAGCCATCTTGTGTTCCGACTGGCTGTACTCAAGGCAGGAACATGCCATCATGGAAACGACGGGCGGCGCACCGAGACAGACCGCAACCGGCAATGGTTTGTTCAGTTCCTCCGCCTTAATTAAATGAATGCCCATGTCATGGAAAGCGAGAGCTTGCAGACCGATCGTGTCCGGTCCCTGCACTTGCAGGCGGTACATGCCGATATTCTGAGAGTCGAAGTTGTCTGGATCGGTGATGTCCTTACTGATGACGCTCGCCTTCGACAGGAAGTAGCCGCCATCAAAAGGATTGATCCGGACGAGCGGTAGCATCTGATAGAGGTTGATATTTTTGTCAACCATATTTTCCTGGCAGACGGCATTATCTACCCACTTCAATTAGCCGGGGTAGCGGTCCCACCTATTAGCCAGTTCATAGAACTGATCAATCAGCACGGTCTTCTTTGGCATCCCGAATAGCAAGGCGGTATTCGCCCAGGAGCCATGCGTGTTAATCAGGAGTTTTTGTCCTTTGTAGCCTTTGATGTTATCGAAGACGATTGCCGGTCCGTCGTTCTCCATTTGAGAAGCAGCGCGGAGATAGCCACGCACATCTGGCTCCGGCATCACTTCATCGCGAACCTGCATCAACTGGCCCTGCGAATCGAGGGTCTCCATGAATCCTCGCAGGTCACGGTGAGCTACCTTTGCCTGCTCTTGTTCTTTCGCTGGCACGACCTCTGTGATGCTCATCTCGAAACATCTCCTTCGTTGTTCTTTGAAACTATGTGATCGCTATTAAAGGGATCCCTTGATCCCGACGCCGGATATTTGCCCTCCGCGCATTTCAGGGCCGTAGCTCCGCGCTAACTGACTTTCAGAACGATTGACGCAGCGGTATCGCCAGCGGCACATCCGGAGAAGAGTAGATAGCCTCCACCTTTTATGACTAGCTCCTCAATTCCTTCAATGATCTGGCGGGCACCGGTGGGAGCCTGAGGATGGCCGTAGATGAGCGAACAGCCATAGTTGTTCATCGAGTTCACATCCAGACCCATAACCTTTGCCATCACCAGGTCATTGCAGGCGAACGGATTATGGGTCTTGACCGCGCCCAAATCCGCAACCTTTAGGCCGGCATTTTCAAGAGCCGCTTGTGCCGAAGGTGCCACAGCCCCGCCCATAAAGGCTTTCTTTGCGCGGTGAAAGCCGAACGAAACGATCTGGATCTCGACCTTCTTGTCAGCGCTCAGCTCTCGCGCTTTCTCACGGGTCGTCACCAGTACGCCAGCGTTACCATCCGCTGGGTGCGTCTGGGCACCGTAGCTGTGGACGCCACCTGGAATAACCGGTTTCAGCTCTGCCAGCCCCTCTGCCGTGCTGTTGATGATGCCTTCGTCGGCATCGAACTGGATTGTTTTCTTTTTTGATATCTGGGCCTCGGCTGAGAACATATAACGCCGCTGAAATGCGCGGTCGTTGGTTTGGGAGTCGTTATATTGGTCCTGCCGCCTCAAAACCAAGGCGTCGCATTCCTCGCGGGTCACGTTGTATTCCCTCGCCACGTTCTCCGCTGTCTGGATCATCGCCGTGCCGCCCCATGGGTCCAGTCCAAAGTTGTCCATTACCCAGTCTTCAGCAATGGGTTGCCCGCCCGGACCGTTTGGATTAGGCCAAACCGCGTGCGGACCATTCGACAAGCGATCCGCCATCAGGCACCAGCAGTTGTTGAAGAATCCCGTTTCAATACCCATCCCAGCCTGGTAGATGGCAAAGGTCGAGGTAGAACATGCCTGACTCACTAGAACGCCCGGCGTGTTGACCGCCCCCATCATAGCGGCTGCCCAGGGGCCACTATAAAACCATTGCTTCTGATAGACGGTGCCGCCGACAATCACGTAGTCGAGGCTCGTTGGATTCCAACCTTGATGCTGAAAGAAACGCTTCGAAGTATTAGCTCCCAGCAAAAGCGCGTGCTCGTTAGCAAGCGTGCCTTGCCAACGGGCAAAGGGCGTGCTGTAGTAGCCTCGGTACGGAATATAAGCTCTAGTTAACATGGCTCCACCTCCTCAATGGGTGATCACGGGTTTTTCACCCGCAACGGGGCTGGCCGCGGCCGCCTCCTTCAGTATGATTCGACAGTCCAGGATTGCCGCCCCCTGCGCATAGACGCGCACGGGGTTCAGATCGATTTCATTGATGTCCTCATAGCGGGCGGCCAGCTCTGAGACCTTGACCAGGAGTTGTGCTACAGCCTCCACATCGACCGCTGCCTCTCCCCTTACTCCCTCCAGAATTCGCGCCGCTCTCGTCTCCTTGATCATGGCGAGAGCGACATCCCTGTCAAATGGAGCCACACGGAAACTTACGTCCTTAAAGACTTCGACGAAAATACCACCAAGACCGAACATAATGACAGGACCAAACTGGGGATCTCTAACCATACCTATGATTAGTTCCGTTCCAGCCGCGGCGCAAGGCACAACGAGCATTCCGTCGATGAACGCATCAGGCGCGGCTTTGCCGATATTCGCGAGAATCTCATCGTAAGCGCTCGCCACGGCTTGCTCGCCATGAAGATTCACCTTTACCCCGCCGACGTCGCTTTTGTGAATGACTTGAGGCGACACCACCTTCAGCACCACCGGGCCACCGATAGCCGTAGCGGCACGAATGGCTTCTTCTTTTGTTTTGGCAAAATGGAATGAAGGAATGGTGAAGCCGTTTTCCTGCAGGAGCTGCAGCGCCTCCGGCTCAAGGAGACTTCTCTCCTGAGCCAAGGCGTGCTGAATGGCTGGATTGCTGACGAAACCTTTGGCCGTTGTGAACTCAGCGCTCTTGACCAGGCTTGCCCGAGTCAGAGTCGCTAATGCCATGGCGGCCCGGTCCGGGGTATCGAAGGTGGGGACTCCATTCTCCTCCAGATATCTCCTGGCCTCTGCCATGGGCTCGCCCTTCATCAGGCACAGCAATACCGGCTTGTTGAACTCTTGAACAATTTCGACGAGCCCTTTGGCCACTTCCAACGCAGGAAGAAAAGTCGGCGGAAGGGTCATGAGAACGACAGAGTCGACGCCTGGGTCTTCCAGAATGGCGCGCAGCGATTCGCAATGCTCGCGAGTGAGTGCCGCTGCAGTGATGTCCACGTAACCATCAGGCTTAGCTACTACCGCCATGGGAGGCAGGATTTCAGTCAGTCGCTCCTTGGTAACTTTGCCCAGGCTGGCAAGCCGCAATACTCCATCACGGGAAATCTGGTCGATACAGGTAATGCCAAGCCCACCAGCTTCGGTGAGGACGCAGACCCGGTTGCCAGCGGCTTTGGGTAGCATGGAGATGGCCTTGGCGCTGTCCACCAGTTCTTCCAAGGAATTCGCGCGAACAATTCCGCATTGCTTAAAGGCTGCATCGTACACGGCGTCGGAACCGGCCAAGGTTCCGGTATGCGAAAGCGTAGCCACCGTACCCAAGTCCGTCCGCCCCACCTTGAATAACACTATAGGTTTTGTTTTGGTGACACGGGTAGCGATCTCCATCAGCTCCCGACCGTCCCGCACACCTTCCATATAGATAACGATTAAGCCGATGGAAGGGTCGGATCCATAAGCTTCGATCAACTCCAGATTAGAGACATCGCACATGTTGCCAACATGAGCGAACTTCGAATATCCGAGTGGCTTTGGTTGGTCGGCTGCCATCATGAGAATGGCGCCTCCGGTGGCTCCGCTCTGCGAGATGTAGCCAATCTTTCCTGGCATAAACGTAAGCCCGGGAGCAAATCCGGTCGATAACCGGGATTCGCAATTGATAATGCCAATGCAGTTTGGGCCAAAGACGCGAATTCCGCCTGACTTAGCTAACCGCACCAACTCCCGCTCCGCTTCCACCCACTCAGGAACTGCTGTTTCAGAAAAACCTGCTGAGAGAACTACTGCACCCTGTATGTCTCCGCGCTGTACTGCTTGTCGCATCGTCCCTAGAACATGAGTCGCTGGCAGGCTGATCACCAGCAAGTCCAGTGGAGACTTAATGTCCAGAATAGAAGAATGACACGTAACGCCCAGAATCTCGCGCTCCTTGGGATTAACCGCGTAGATTTTCCCTTGATAACCCATCGTGAGCAGCGTTTTCAGAACCTGATAGCCAGCCTTTGTGGGATCAGCAGAGGCACCAACGACTGCAACCGACTTAGCGTCGAAGATATCCGGAAGCGAATGGATCGCTTTTGGGGTCACTGCGAGCGATTTGTGCATTGAAACTACCCTCCAAGTATTCGCGTTTTCTGTCTGCTTCTGATGTCCGACTAGCCAGGTGCTACAAGTGAGGGCCTGCTTCCTGCGGAGTAAAAAGGGAGCGGCAACGAATCGCCGCCCCCCGAAGCAATACCACAGGAGGAGCCCTAACCCGGCTAGCTTGGTGACACCAGCGGGTTCAGATCGACACTGTTAACGTATTTGCATCGCTCTCAGAGTGTTTAAGCTCCTCGATCCACGATCGGGGTACTTTCACCAGCATCTCGAGCGCGCGTTGCCCGTAAGCCTTGCCCTGCGGATCGATTCGCGCCGACGCCATACCCCCTCCGCCCAGCGCGTTCTGCAGCACGAAGTTGAACGCGAATAGACCCGGCGCTTCGTATCGGACGACCGGACCATCGGCGACCACCGCGAAGTGCGCTGCTATTTTCTCTGGAGTAAGCAAAGTGCTCAAATACGGAACATATTCCGGCTTACGGCAAAGGATGGCGATATTCGACGAGTTGCCCTTATCGCCGGAGCGGGCATGTGCGAGCCACCGAAGCTCGACTTCCTCGTAGGGGCCATTTGCGTCCGGCGGTACTGAGTTCGGCAACGAGGCTACCGGAATCGCAGTAGGGGAAGGATCGATGCCAAGCACAGGCAGAATTACCGGAATGCTCGCATCCTGTCCGACGATTACACTTGGCGCTTCCAGCCGGGACTTATCGACGAAAAATGTGTATAGACGGACCAGCGGTGTCGGCTTGGGCCTACCGCCGATGAAACCAGCAGTGCCCTGCGCAAAGCTCAGTCCTACAGCTCCCAACTGGCGAGCAAAAATATCCAGCGCGCGGGCGTCGTTGTGATCCACAACTAGACGCAGCACAACTTCGCGCGCACCTCGTGCACGAGACTCGCTACGGTAAGAAGCTTCGGCACCAAGGACTTCGGCGTGAGTAGAGGTGAAGTCCCCAAATCCCTGCTCTTCAAAGAGCATTCTCGCCCGTGCCACCAAGGCCTCGGCGGTTCGTTCCGCCTTCCTCGCCGCATCGAAGCCCACGATCACAATCATCGCCACCGCGCGATAACCGTCCTGGTAGGTCGCCGACACTTTGTACTGCTTCGATGGTGGTCTTCCGCACGCGCCGCTCACCGCTACGCGATCCGGACCCACCGATTTCAGATGAACCATCGAAAAGTCGGCAGTCACATCCGGCAACCGGTAGGCCGCAGGATCTTCGATCTCATAAAGCACCTGCTCGCCAACCGTAGCTGGCGTTACCAGACCGCCCGTCCCCGCCGGCTTAGTGACCACAAATGTTCCGTCTGCCTTGCACTCCGCGATTGGGTAGCCGATATTGTACCAACCGGGTACGTCCTCCCAATCTGTGAACAAGCCGCCCGTGGCCTGAGGTCCGCACTCCAGAAGGTGACCGACCAGAGTACCCGCGGCAAGTTTGTCGAAATCATCCGCACACCAGCCAAACTCGTGTATCAGTGCACCAAGCGCGAGAGCACTATCGACACAACGGCCGGTAATGACGATCTCCGCGCCTTGCGCAAGTGCCTCACTGATCGGTAATGCGCCCAGATAGGCGTTGGCGGTGAGGAGCGTATCAGGCAATGGTTTGCCCGATACGGCTTCGCGCGTGCCTGCGGCGCGCAACTCGTCCAGCTTCGGCATCAAGTCATCGCCCTCGACCACAGCAATGCGAAGTGATACGCCCGCCTTCTCGGCGATGGCCTCGATCGCTTGTTTGCATGCCCGTGGATTGACTCCCCCGGCGTTGGAGACGACGCGGATCTTGCGTTCCTTAATCGTCTTGAGATACGGCGCAAGATAGCCGACGAAATCAGGAGGGTATCCGCCCTCCGGATTCTTCTTCTTTGCGCGCGCGAGCAGGGACATGGTGACCTCTGCAAGGTAGTCCATCACCAGGTAGTCCACGGGTTCTTTCAGCAGTTGGGGGATGGCCATTGGGCTGTCGCCCCAGGCGCCAGAGGCGCCTCCAATACGAACAATGCGTTCAGTCATGATTTGCAGCCTTCCTCTCCTCCGAGATCCAGTTCGGAGTACGTTTTTCGGTAAACGCCGCAAGGCCTTCCTGCGCACTCGAAGTGCGGGACAGCAACGCGATCTGCGTTTCCGCGAATGCTATGGCTCCCTCGAAGCTCATGGACTCCATCGCTGTGATTGCGTGCTTGCCCCATCGAACTGCGGTGGGTGACGCCCCCGACAGGAGTTCGACGAGAGCATCGACTCGCGCATCGAGTTGAGCATAAGGCACAACTTCGTTGGCAATACCGATCTCTTGTGCTTTTGCTGCGTTGATCAACTCACCGGTGAGACACATCAAATTCAACTGACGAGGGCCCAGCATTCGGCGCAGGTAGACCAGCACCTGCATGGGGAAGACACCCACCTTAACCTCGGGAAGGCCGAAGCGCGCGTGATCGGCGACAATTGCCAGGTCGCACAGCGCCATCAGGCCCATGCCGCCTGCAACGCACGCCCCGTTGACGCGTGCAATGATGGGGATGCCGATTCCGCGCATCGCGCGCGCCAGGCGGCCGAAGTCAGTCGTCGGTACATCGGGCGCGGCAGCGAAGACGCCGGGGCCGCGCGTAAGGTCGGCTCCCGCGCAAAAGGCTTTTTCACCAACTCCGGTCAAGACGATCGCCCTAAGCGACTCATCGTCTGCCGCGGCGGTCACAGCCGCATGAATGCCTGAGATCACGTCAGCGTTGATCGCGTTTCGACGCCCGTCGCGATTGATCGATATCCATAACGCATTACCGCGCCGATTGGTCAGGACTGGATTTTCTTCGTTGGACATGGTTTTCCTTTCAAGGTTTCTTCGTAGCTGCGAGCGCGTCGCGACCGACGTGCGGCTTGATTCCAAATTCAGCGTTATTCTCGCCAAGACGCGGGGCAAGATACCGTACTTCCAGCGGCGTACCAGAGAAAACGAGTGGAGAACGAGGCATCAGCAACGTGCCTTCGCTCGGATGCTCCACCTCCGAGAAGAATCCAACCGCGCGGAGATGGGGATCGTCGAACAGATCGTCGACAGAATTGACCCGGCAGGCCGGAATGTCTGCCTCATGGAACGCATTGAGCCATTCATTGGTCGTCTTCTTCACTAATTCCTCCGCCAGAAGGCGTCCTGCCACTTCCGCGTTGATATTGCGAGCCTGCATATTTCGGAAGTGCTCATCCTCTTCCATGAGCAACGGCCGGCCAATCATCTGGCTGAACTTTCGCCAGTGCGCGTCAGTGTAGACCACCACGGCAAGGTATCCGTCACGGGTTGCATACGGCCCTCGCTCACGCGATAGCAGGCGTTGATAGCATGTTCCACCGAGAGGAGGAACAAACGCGCGGCCGCCAATATGATCGCCAAGGACAAACTCCGCCATCGTTTCAAACATGGGGACTTCGATTTGCTGCCCCTCGCCGGTTTGTTTCCGGTGATAAAGCGCAGCTTCTATGGCGATAACCGTATAGAGCCCTACCACACGGTCGCAAAGATTCACCGGAGCGTAGCGCGCCTTTCCATCGACGCGGTTGAAGAGGCCAGCAACCCCGGAGGAAGCCTGCATCAAGTCGTCGTACACCGCATCCCCGGCATTCGGACCACCCTGTCCATAACCAACGGCAGCGCAGTAAATGATGGAGGGGTTGATCTTGGATGTGCTCTCATAATCGACGCCCAGCCGCGCCAGAGCCTGGGGCCTGATGTTGGAGACCAGTACGTCGGCATCTGCAATCAGCTCCCGAAGTTTCTTGTTGTCTTCCGGGTCTTTCAGGTCGAGCACAATGCTGCGCTTGTTGCGGTTCGCCTGCAGAAACAGAGGCCCCATGCCGGGATTGCGCATCGGACCGATGTTCCGCATGGAATCGCCACTCGCCGCTTCCACCTTGATGATGTCCGCGCCGAGGTCGCCCAATACCTTTGTAGCCAGGGGGCCCATGATGACCGTCGTTAAATCGATAATTCGTACTCCGCTTAAAGGACCGCTCATGTTCGCTTCCTCCAAAGACATCTGCTCGCGCTGGATAGATAAGCCGAGTAGTTCGCTAGTGCGAATAATTATTCTCTGGTGCGAAATGTACACTTGGTGACATATCTTTGCAAGCGAAATAATTAGATCGTAATCACTACGGCTTAACTTCGTGTTTCACGCTAGGGATTCACTGCATCTCGCCTCACTTGCCCCGCCGCGCAGAATCCCCGCCAAGCTATTCTGTCTGCTTGACCATTCCGGTCACGTCCGCGACAATCAATTAGCCAGCGTCTTCGCGTTCCGTCTGTGACCGGAATCGCACAACAGGTGATAGATTTCGCGGAACCTGGCCGCCAGCGTGCATGGAATATAAACTGTCCTCGAGAGATGGGTGAATGTCGAAGATCGTTGAACGAACCCTAGATGTCTTTGAGATGTTTGCGGCCGAGAAGCGCCGGTTGTCACTAACGGACATGAAACGTCTGCTGGGTATACCCATCTCCAGTTGCTACGACGTGATCCACACGCTGGAGGCGCGCGGCTACGTGTATGCAACCGCTCCGCGGGCGGGCTACTATCCAACACGCCGGTTGTACAACATCTGCGAGGTAATCGTCGCCCATGATTCGCTCCTGCAGCGGGCTGCGCCTCTGTTGGAGAAACTCAAGGATGAAATTGGGGAAACCGTAACGCTGGCCAAGGCGACGGGTACCCGCACAATCTACCTGCTTGTGCTCGAGCCACAGCATCCGATCCGGTACTCGGTAGCCGTGGGCGCTGAGATTCACAGTCTGTACTCGACCTCGGCAGGTAAGGCGATCCTCGGTTCCTTGTCGGACGAAGCACTGGAAGAGTGCTTGGAATCGGCGAAGTTCCAGCGCATGACTCACAAGACCATCACGAGCAAGAGCAAGCTGCTCGCCGATATCAGGATATCGAGGAAGCGGGGATGGTACTTGAATCAGGAAGAAACCATTGAGGGCGTCGTCACCGTCTCCGGCGTTTTCACATCGAACAATGCAGTACACGTCGTTACCGTTGCCGGACCAAATACCCGTATGGAAGGGAAGGTCGAGCGCGCCGCCCAGCAGATCGTTCAAACCTGCAAAGAACTGGGTGATACGTCGTATTAGACGACGCACCACCCATCGTGACGTTCGATTTTTCAGAAGTCCGCTTTAGCTCTTCTTCAGTACCTTGTCTTTCGCTTCGCCATAGGGCGGAGCGTAAATCACCAGCAATTTGATCCGCTCGCTGATCACCTGTATGTCGTGAAACACCTCGGCGGGATAGAACATCAGATCACCCGCCTTGACGTGGTGTTTTACGCCGTCGATTTCCGCGGTCGCCTCTCCCTCGATGACATATACCGCCTGCTCCATCCCTGGGTGCGCGTGCGCAATCGCTCCGGCATGGCGCTCGATGTCGCCATAGACGATCTCCATATACTTCGCGCCGTTCAGTTCCGCCCCCACCAGTCGGTAGTTCTTCGTTCCCTCATGGTTGGCGGGGCTATAGGAAGGAACGTCTTCGGGTCGCAGCACATATTTTCTAGTCATGCATTTCCTTTCTTGGTCTGGTAAATCACCTGTTACCTTGTTGCAGAGATTGTTTTCGGTCCTCGGCACATTGAGTCGTAAAACCATCGGCTTACCCAATCGGCTCCCTTTCTCGCCGGCGACCGATGAGATAGAAGACAATCGACACGATCATCGCCAAGCAGGCGACTCCCACGAAACCGACGCGGAAATCACCCGTTCGATCCCGGATTGCGCCAATGATCCATGGTGCAATGAAGCCGCCAAGTACGCCGATAGCGCTGACGGTCGCGATTCCGCCCGCAGCGGCGCGACCGGTCAGGAAGGATCCCGGAATGGCCCAGAAAGGAGCCGTGAAGGCGAGCGTACAGGCGAAGGTTAGCGAGAGGAGGCTGACCCGCGCGACCGGGTTATGAATCACCATCGACAGGAGAAGCGCGACCCCGCCCATTAAATTGGCAAATGCAGCGTGGCCGTAGCGCTCCTGATGTTTGTCTGAGCGTCGTCCCCACCAGAGCAGGGCAATAAGAGCCAACGCGCTGGGAATCGCCATAACAAGCCCCGTCTGGGAGTTAGTCATCCCAAAACCCTTGACGATCGTCGGCATGAAGAAGGTGACGCCATTAAGCAGGCAGACATTCGAGAAGTACATTGCGGCCATCAGCAGAACCAACGGGCTGGTTAAGCACTGGAGCATGGAGTAGACGCGTTTGCTTTCAACTTTGCGCTGCTCGGCCGACATCTTTGAAGTCAGCCATTCGCGTTCCGGGGCGGATAGCCACTTGGCATCCGACGGGCTATCCTGAATGAGGAACAGAACCGCCGGGGCAAGTAACACTGCGGGCAGCCCCTCAATCAGAAAGAGCCATTGCCAACCGTGCAAGCCGAGCCCGTGGAGCGAGAGAAGCGCGCCTGAGAGCGGGCTGCCTATGATGCCGCTGATGGGAATTGCCGCGATGAACACGGCCATGATGCGGGCGCGCCGAGCCGCAGGATACCAGCAAGTCAGGAAGAATAGAACACCCGGATAGAAGCCTGCCTCGGCAGCTCCAAGCAAGAGGCGCATAACATAGAAGCTTTTCACCCCCGTAATGAAGGCCATTGCAACCGCGCACACTCCCCAGCTCAGCATGATCCGCGTGATCCATCGCGAAGCACCAAACTTATGCAGCATCAAATTGGACGGAATCTCGCATACACAGTAGGTAAGGAAGAAGAGACCTACCCCGAGACCATAAACGGTCGGGCTCAACCGCAAATCTCCATTCATCTGCAGTGCGGCGAAGCCGAGATTCACGCGACTCAGATAGCAGACAAAGTAGCAAACCATCAAGAACGGGATGAACCTGAGCGTCACCCGCCGGAAGAGCCCCGTCTCCATGGGGTCGGAACCGGGCTGGTTTGGGCTGACCAAGGTGCCAGACGGAACATTTGTAGCCATTAGATGCTCTCCTTAGTTCAAAACAATAAGTACGCTATAGCGAAAGATTATTCAGGACCGCGAAGTTACCATATGGACAAAGTTCTCGTCAACAAAATTGTAGAGTGGATTTCGTGTCGGTCGCAGGCAGTTCACGTAACGTGAGCAGTGAATATGCGCCCATTATGTCGTGCCGGATATTGATCCAGCGAAAACGAGAACTCACCGGTCAATAGCGGCACACGTTGAGGTGTTTTCAAGGAGAAAAATGCCTTGGTGAAGTGAAGAAGAATCCATTCGCCGGAGATCAAACGGTAAAGACTTTGCAGGGGCAAGGCAGGGACTCCGCCTGCTCGGCCAGACAAACGAGCAAACTCCGACCGTGGCAATGAGTTGATAAATCGTAAGCAAGAGTCGCTGGGTGAGGAACCGCCCCCACCCCAGCACTTTAGTACAAACCCCAGTTTAGAACATGACTTTGGTGCCAATCCCATAAGCTTGCATTCTTCCGTTGCTGGAAGGAGCATACTGCTCGCCCGGCATCGTCGTTACAACTGTGCC
>Ga0181528_10001705_pt1 | contig 13605 bp, 11 predicted proteins | sample PEATcosm2014_Bin_47_FD_119742 | JGI IMG/M metagenome (GOLD analysis project Ga0181528, IMG submission 119742) | Peatland microbial communities from MTU Mesocosm Facility, Houghton, MI, USA - PEATcosm2014_Bin10_10_metaG | ecosystem: Environmental > Terrestrial > Soil > Wetlands > Peat | place...
GACCACGAGAAGATCAGAAAACGAATCAGGGCGGGAGTGCGCCTGCGCGCGCGTCAGGGTTTCGGGAACGTGGGCCTCGGAAAACTGAGTCGGGGATGGTCTTGCTTCTGGGATTCTTGCTTCATAAACTGGTGCCTCGGGAATTTGTCTGGCGGGCAAGGTATGAAAGCCTTTGTGGCGCGGGATGGAAACCCAACATTTTAGCACCGTGAACGGGCAGTTTGGCGGCTCTGAGTCTGCGCGCAACAGGACTTGGTTCGGCGACCGGCGCGCATTCTGAGTCTGTCTACTTCTTAACGCAAACTGCCACGCCATCGCGGATCGGCAGGATGGTCGTGAACATATCTTTCGATTCGTAAATCAAGCGGTTGAATTCAAGGATGGCTTTGGTGTGCTCGTCGGGATTCGGTTTGCGCAGTTGGCCCTTCCATAACACATTGTCGGTAATGAAAAGGCCGCCTTTCTTCACGCACGGCAGAGCCAGTCGTGGAACCCGCGGGTAATCGGTCTTGTCGACGTCATTGAAAATGATGTCAAAAGAGTCTTTTTGTTCCGAGAGGATTTCAAGCGCATCGCCCACGCGCACCACGATCTGTTTGCTGACGCCGGCGCGTTCAAAATACCGGCGAGCCTTATCCGCCCGCTTGGGATCGCCATCTGTGTAAATGACTCGACCGTTTTCTCCCACCGCGCGGGCCCACCAGATTGTCGAATAGCCGATCGCCGAGCCCATCTCAAAAACTGTCTGGGCTTTGCTGATTACCGCCAACTGGTAGAGCACGCGCGCCACCGCCGGGCCCACGATAGCAATATCGTGCTTCGCGGCCTCGGTTTCCATCTCCTGCAGCACTTGGTCCCGCGCGGGAAGCATGGAGTACAGGTAGTCTTCAACTTCGGGGACCGTGATTCCGCCCATGCGCCACTCGGGTTTTGCGTTTTGATCCGGCATGATCTCCTTCCGAGAGTCCCGGGATTTTCCCGTGTGATGACGGAGCCATGCCCCGTTGGCGGGGCCCATTAGCGCCATCGCCGGACCGTTACGTGATCGTCTGCCCGGGCTTCATCTCAACCACCTTCACTTCCGGCACTAGCTCCTGCAACTCGCTGGGGCGGCCGGTCAACATTGGGAAAGTCCCGAAGTGCATGGGGATGACGGTTTCCGGTTTAAGAAGTCTGCAGGCATAGGCTGCCTCGCGTGGAGACATTGTAAAGTGGTCCCCGATGGGCAGCATCACGATCTTCGGTGCATACAGATCGCGAATGATAGCCATGTCGCTAAAGACGTTGGTATCTCCCGCGTGGTAGAGCTTGACTCCGTTGGAAAATTCGAGCACGTAGCCGCAGGCTTCGCCGCCGTAAATTGTCTCGTCGCCATCCTGAATCCCGCAGGAATGCACGGCATGCACCATGGTGACTTTCACACCCGCCACGGTCTGGGTTCCACCTTTATTCATAGGGGCAATCTGCTTGACGCCTTTTTTCTGCAGCCACGAACAAAGTTCAAAAATACCGACCGCCGTGGAGCCGTGCTTCCTGCCGATCTCGACCGCGTCGCCAATGTGATCGCCGTGTCCGTGGGTGCAGACCAGCACGTCCGCTTGCTTCACGTTCTTTTCATTTTCCGGACACTTCGGATTGCCCCCGATCCAGGGATCTACATAAAGCACCTTCCCTTCCGGAGTCTCGATGCGAAATGTTGCATGGCCCAGCCACGTTAGCTTGATTCCCTTTAGTTCCATACTCCCTCTCACGAAGACTCTGTTTCACCGATGGTATTGGATGCACGCGGGAGTGGCGCGTGAAAAAGTATTCTAGTGATCACTTGGAAAGGGCGCAATGATCTGCGACTGCCACAATTGCCGTTGGACGTTCGCTATCGTTTCGCTGCTTGACTCGTCTACTTCTTCAGCGTCCATCCTCAAGGTAGAACTGTCAAAGTCACAGCGCACATGATCACTCGACGAGAAGCGGTTCAGATACTGGGTTCGGCCTCAGCCGGGGCATGCCTTGTAGCTGCGCACTTGGGCCTCAACCTTACGCTTGCGACTGATGCTCTCGCCGCGAACCCACATTCCACTCCGCCACTGGCGCCCGGAGATCCGCTGTCGGCGAAACGGATCGCTCTCATTGAGGCATTCAAGAAAAAGTCCGAGGGGTTGGAACAAAAGTTCGAGGCGCGAACGCATAAAGGTGATTGGGAGATGCCGTATCGCTTGTTCCGCCCGGCAACCACCCGGAAAGCGCCCCTGGTTTTGTATCTGCATGGAAGCGGCGGATTGGGCGACGATAATCTCAAACAGTTGGGCCTTGGCAACATTTTTGGAACGCGGGTCTGGTTGCTACCGGAGAATCAGCGGCGCTTTCCCTGCTACGTGATCGCTCCGCAGACCGATCGGGGATGGATACGATATGACTTATCGGAGCAAACCGAGGGGCTGCCCGAAATGCTGCCCGGATTGGGTGATGGGGCGCGGATGGCGCTCGAGATCGTCGATGCGCTGCGCCTCGAATTTCCCGTCGATGAGCGCGGCATCTTTGTTACGGGACAGTCGATGGGAGGCGCGGGCGTGTGGAATGTGATCACCAATCGCCCGGATTTGTTTGCCGCTGCCGTGATCTGCTGTGGAAGCGACTCCAGCGACGATCCTGCTAGCTCGATCGCTACGCCGCTGTGGAACTTTCATGGCGCCGCCGACCATACGGTCCCTGTGTCCTTGTCGCGCAATCGCATTGCCGCCAGACGCAAAGCAGGAGGCCGGCCGCTCTACACCGAATATGCCGGCGTCGAACACAATGTTTGGGAGTGGGCGTTCACCGAACCGGCAATCGTAGAGTGGATGTTCTCACAGCGCCGGGGACGGCGCTGGTTTTTCTCTCAGAAACGCAACGATACCGGCTCGTTTTGAAACCTCGGAAATACAAGCCGCGAGGCTCGAACTTAGTCGCAATCTCAAGCCTTTCCCTTGGCATCCAAAGGTCACTTACACTATCCTTGAAACTCTCCTTATGAAAGAATAGGCAGCCGCGCCAGTTACTACCTTGGAACCGGCCTAGGATTTGCCATGTTGCGAATGTTGTACTGCCTGATTTTCGGTCCGTTTTCGATCTTTTGTTTTGCACAATCGGACTCCACCCCGGCTGTTTCGAACCCTTCCTCTGCCGCTCAGCAGAACAGCACGCCTTCGATGCCATCGAATTCTCCCCCAAGCGGAGAACCGAAGTCCACCAACGCTCTTGGGGATGCGCGCGCGCTTTTAAGAAAGGGCGACTTTGCCGGCGCGATCGACAAGTATGAAGAGGTTTTGCAAAAGAACCCGAAGTCCCCTGACGCCTGGGCCGGGATGATCCGGGTTTATCTCAAGGAGAAGAAAGTCGATCAGGCCTCGCGCACCGCCGACCAGGCGTTGGCGCTCTCCGATTCTCCGCGGATTCGCGTTGCCCATGGGGAAGTTCTGTTCCGGCAAGGCAAGATTGATGAGGCGCAAAAAGAATTTGTCGGCGTAATCAATTCAGGCTATCCCGAAGCTCGCGCTTATCTGGGGCAGGCCCGCGTCTACCGGGCTTACGCCATGTATAAGAGCGCCGGGAAAATGATCGAGAAAGCGCATTCGCTCGATCCTGTCGATGCTGACATACAAGAGCCTTGGATGACCACGCTCTCGCGCGCGGAGCGCATCAAGTATCTGGAAGAATCGCTGGCCGGCGAAAATAGCTTGAACGACGAGGAACGTGAGGATAGGGCCAGTTATCTGAGCCATCTGAAGGAGAGGGCAAGAACGAAGGGTCGCCCCTGCCGCCTGGTCAGCAAGGTGACGACGACCGAAACGCCGCTCGTTCGTCTCTTAAGCGACCCTCGACACTTGCGCGGATATGGCCTTCCCGTCGTGCTCAATGGGCACAAGAATTCGCTGATGCTCGACACCGGGGCCGGCGGCATTTTGGTCCGGCGCGGAATTGCCGAAAAAGCGGGCATCTCCAAATTGACGGAGACCAAGGTCGGAGGCATTGGCGACAAAGGACGGAAGAATGCCTACATTGGCATCGCAGAGTCGATAAAAATCGGGGATTTGGAATTCCAGAACTGCCCGATCGAAGTCATCGAAAGCCGTTCGATTGTGGATGAAGATGGGTTGATCGGTGCCGACGTGTTTGAAGATTTCCTGATCGACATTGATTTTCCCAACGAAAAACTCAAACTCAGCCCACTGCCCAAACGGCCGGGAGAAGCGGAACAGAGGGCCGCTCTCAAGGATGAGGATGAAGACGAAGACTCCGACGATGCCCAGTCCTCCGATCCTTCCACGAAATCTCAAGCGGCGGACGCGAACCACGCTCCGTCCCCGCCGCGTCCTACACCCCAGGACCCGTACATCGCCCCGGAAATGCAATCCTACACGCGGGTGCTACGCTTCGGGCACGAGCTTCTCGTGCCTACGAAGATCGGCGATGTGCCCGCTAAATTTTTTATGCTCGACACCGGAGCATTCAGCAACTCCATCAGTCCCGCCGCCGCCCGCGAAGTCACGAAAGTACACGGCGATCCCGATATGACAGTGAGTGGCATCAGCGGCACCATGGACAAGGTTTACAGCGCCAACAAGGCTGTGCTGCAGTTTGGCCATTTGCGCCAGGAAAACCAGGACATGATCGGCTTCGACACCACCTCGATCAGCGACGACACGGGCATGGAAGTTTCGGGTTTTCTGGGGTTCGTGATGCTACGGCTTCTCGACATCAAGATTGACTATCGCGATGCGCTCGTCGATTTCAGCTACGACGCGAAGCGTTGGCACTTCTAGACTGATCGCGCCTCCCACTTTGCCGTTCCGATCCTGCCGGAACTGGTGTATAAAATTGGCTCCATGCCCAACCTAAAAGTTATGTTGTCTCGCGAGCAGATTGCCAAACGTGTCGCCGAACTGGGCGAAGAGATTTCCCGCGATTTCACCGGCCAATCGATCATCTTCGTCGGCGTTCTGAAAGGGGCCGCCATTTTTCTGAGCGACCTCGCCCGTCACGTCCCGCTCGACGCTACGTTCGACTTCATCGGCGTATCCAGTTATGGCAACCGCCCGACCGCCAAGGAGGACCCCGCCGGGCACGCGGCTTGGGATTCTCTGGGCGAAGTCCGTCTGACCAAAGATATGGATCAGTCACTGGCTGATCGCAATGTGATTCTGGTGGAGGACATTCTCGATACCGGTTTAACCTTGAACTACATCTCCAAGCTCATACGGGCGCACCAGCCGCGGACTCTGCGCATAGCTGCCCTGCTCGACAAGCCTTCCCGCCGCAAGATGCCGATCGAAGCCCAGTACATCGGATTCAAAATTCCGGATGCTTACGTCGTCGGCTACGGCCTCGACTATGCCGAAAAATATCGTAATCTTCCCGATATCTGCGTGCTGGAGAATGCCGAATCGGCAAATATTTGATTCCTGATTGCGGTTCGCGCTCGATTTCATTTTCAATTTCAATCACAGATTGCAGATTAGGAGTCGCGCCGGGGAAATTGCCAGCCGCCCGGCTGATATTATGAAGCCTGCAAAATGACCTCTCCCTTACAGACCGGACGCACATATGAGGTCGAGCCCCTGCTGCTCGAAGTGGCGGACGTCGTCAATACCACCCTCGATCTGGAAACTACCCTGCGCCGCGTTGCTGAACTGGTGCGCAAAGTCATTGACTACGAGATTTTTGCCATCCTTCTGCTCAACGAACAGCGCCAGGAACTTTACGTGCGGTTTCACGTCGGATACCCGGCCGAAGTCGCCGAGCGCATCCGCGTAAAAGTGGGCCAGGGCGTAACCGGACGCGCCGCCGAGTTGCGGCAGGCCGTGCTGGTCGCCGACGTCACGAAAGAGGAGTTTTACATCTCGGCTCTGCCGAACGTGCACTCCGAACTGGCGATTCCACTGATCGTCAAGAACCGGCTGATCGGCGTGATCGACATTGAGGCGCGGCAGAAGGGGTACTTCACCGACGAGCACAAGCGCCTGCTGACCCTGATCGCGTCGCGCATGGCGGTGGGCATCGAGAATGCGCGGCTGCATACCCGCATCACGCGGCAGGCGCGCATCCTTCTTTTGCTGAACGAGATCGCCCGCGAGCTCACGTCGATCCTCAATCTGGATGAACTGCTCAAGCGCATCGCCGAGTTGCTGCGGCGGCTCATCGACTACCAGATGTTCAGTATTCTTCTGCTCGATCAGACGGGCGAAAAACTGCAGCACAGATTTGCGCAGCGCTTTGAGGAGAGGCTCCATCTGAAGCACGACATACCGCTGGGCCGCGGCGTGGTGGGCTATGCTGCGCAAGCCAAGGAGGCGGTGCTGGTCCCGGACGTGGCCAAAAGCCCGCGCTATATTGCGACCAATCCGGAGACGCGCTCGGAACTCGCCGTCCCGTTGATCTACCAGGAAAAAGTGATCGGCGTCCTTGACCTTGAGCACATGCGCCGCGGCTACTTCACAGAGGATCACAAGCGCATATTGACGACGCTGGCCGCGCAGCTTGCAATCGCCATCGAGAATGCGCGCCTCTACGAGGAGATTGCGCGGCAGGAGAGCCGTTTGGAGCGCGAGCTGGCCCTGGCCCGCGAGTTGCAGTTCCGCTTGCTGCCGCATTCCCTGCCAAAAATGGCGCATCTCGATGTGCAGGCAAAATTTGTTCCCGCGCGCGCGATTGGCGGAGACCTCTATGATTTTATTCCCTATTCACTTTCCCGCCTCGGCATCGCCATTGGCGATGTAAGCGGAAAAGGCGCGCCCGCCGCCATTTATGCGGCTCTGGTGAGTGGCATTATACGGTCGCATGCGCCCATTGAGCCCGGCCCTGCCGAAATGCTCTCGGCGGTGAACCTGTCGCTGGCGGAACGCAGGATTGCCGCGCAGTTTGTTTCGATCATCTATGCCGTTTGGGACGACGAGCGACGCACTCTGCTGGTGGCGAATTCCGGATTGCCCCTGCCCCTTTATTGCCATAACGGAAAAATCGAGCCGATCGATGCCACCGGATTGCCGCTCGGCCTGTTCGATGAAGCGGACTATGACGAACTTCACTTCAAGGCGAAGCCGGGTGACATGTTCGTTTTCTTCAGCGACGGCATTCTGGATGCGCGCAATCGCCATGGACAGTCGTTCGGCAGCGAGCGCGTCGAAGCCATCGTAAAAGGCTGCGCCCAGCAGTCCGCCGATTGCGTAGTGCGGGAGATCTTCAAGGCCGTCACCGAGCACGCTGCGGGGGTTGAAGCCTTCGACGACCAGACCGTCGTGGCCATCAAGGTCAAAGGCGGCGCGGGCAAAGGCAAGTGAAGCGCGCGGCCCAATCGGCGGCGAATACCGAGATTCGAATGGTACGCGCACCCGGTTTTCTGTATCGCCGCGGCCATGCCTCTGCACCCTTCCGGCTGTTCTGCGAGAAGATAGATCTTCGGTCTCTCGCGGAACGCCACGGAACTCCACTCTACGTTTATTCTTCCCAGACCATTCGTGATCGCCTTCAGGCCTACTCGCATGCTTTCCGGTCGATTCCCCACACGCTCTGTTATTCGGTAAAGGCGAATTCCACGCTGGCGATTCTGCGCGAGGTAGCCAGGCAGAAGGCCGGGTTCGACGTGGTCTCAAGCGGTGAATTGGAAAGAGTGTGGCGCGTGAAGCCCGCGCGCTCGACGCGCATCGTCTTTTCCGGTGTCGGAAAAGCAGTGCGCGAGATGGAACTGGCGCTTAGATCGGGCATCCTCTTGTTCAATGTCGAGAGCGCCGCCGAACTGCACGCGCTAGCCGCTACCGCTCGGCGGCTCAAGAAGAAGGCTGCCATTGCAGTCCGCGTCAATCCTGACGTTTCGGCCGAGACGCATCCCTACATTTCAACCGGGCTCCACCAGCACAAGTTTGGCGTACCGATTCCCGAGGCGCGGGCGCTCTACGCAGAGGCCGCAAAAGAATCGAGTCTGAAGGCCAGTGGCGTCAGCGTGCATATCGGATCACAGATCACCGACGTGGGACCGTTCAGGGAAGCGCTCCATCGGGTCGCCGCACTGGTTCGTGAACTGCGCCTCGCAGGGCACGATATCCGCTATGTCGATGCTGGCGGAGGGCTGGGAATTTCTTATCAGTCGCCGCAAGAGCCCTTCGCGGATCATGTCGCAGCCTATGCGGAGGCGGTGCTCGGTCCGCTCCGAGGGCTACATGTTCATCTTCTCTTCGAGCCCGGGCGTTCCATCGTCGGACCCGCGGGTGTGCTGCTGACGCGTGTCCTCTATCGGAAAACAAACAACCGTAAACGTTTTCTGATCGTGGATGCCGCCATGAACGACCTTCTTCGTCCCTCTCTGTACGGTGCTCACCACGACATTGTCCCGGTGCAGTTCACATCCCCGGGTACCGAAGTCACAGACATAGTCGGCCCTATCTGCGAAACGGGCGATTTCTTCGCTCGCGATCGTGAGCTACCGGTAACACGCGAAGGAGATCTGCTCGCCATTCTCGATACCGGCGCGTATGGCTCGGTGCTCGGTTCCAACTACAACACCCGTGGCCGTTCTGCGGAAGTGCTGGTGGAAGGTGGCAAGGCGCGCATCATTCGGAAGCGCGAGAGCGTCCGTGACCAGATACGGCTGGAATTGTAGCATTCGACAATGTTTGCACTGCTGACAGGTGGGCGACCGGCGTTATCTTGGAATCTCTGCGCATTTACTTGCGCTTTGGCTAGAGCGACTCCAGAAAATTGGTGACCGCCCGCAGGACCGGCTCGGGTTGCTGGATGAAAAGCGCATGCCCCAGATTCCGGAAACGAACGTGCGTGTGATGCGCTAATAGCCTTGTAGCCATGGCAACATCAGCATCCGACATCAGGCCCCCAAGCTCGGGGCTGCCTTGCAAAAGGAGCGTGGGACAGAGAATTCCTCGCAGCACGGCTTCCCCATCCCAGCCTTCAAGCGCCGACCCATCGAGCGTCATATCGTAGGCCTCTGGATCGGCCTGTTGCACGCAACGCGCCCATGCCAGCAGGTAGGCCTCGTCATTTCCGGGAAGTTGGCGGATCGCAATCGCCTCGGTGGAAGCGGCAATCGGCAGAAGAATGTTTCCGATTCCGTCCGCAATTCCTTCCACAGAACCACCTTTGCGCGCGAGATCGCGCAATCCGGAAAAAAGCGCAGTATACATCGGGTGCCGCAGGCGCGGGCTTTGCCGCCCCGCAGGTGGAAGCGGCAAGGGCGGTCTTTGCGAATTTTCGGAATGTGCGCCGGCGCCGCTGCGGGCCATGATCATGTTGTCGCCGAGGATCAATGCACGCACCAGTTCCGGGTGATGGGCGGCGACCCACATCGCGATCATGCCGCCCAGTGAATGTCCAAAGATCACAGCCGGTAGCGGCACTCGCTCGCGTAAGAAACGGGCAATGTCGCCGGCGTATTCGGTTCCGTGGTACCCGCGAACCGCGCGCCCGGATTTGCCGTGCCCGCGAAAGTCCGGCGCAAAGATCTGCCAGCGCAGGCTGAGCGCGGGAATCAGCGGGAGAAAAACCTGCCACCGCCTCCCGAGCCCATGCAGCAGCACAAGCGGCGGACCGTTGGCGGGTCCTTCGGCAAAGTTCAACTGAACTTCGCCGGTATCGCAGGTCTGCTCGACGATTCCAGGATGCGTATCGCTCAATCGATCACCGTTCTATCGCTCTGATGATTGTGGAAGCAGCTCTTTCTGAAAGCTGACAACCGAGAGCTCAGACCTGATTCTCACCGGTCTCCCCACTTCAGTTTGGTCGAGAGCACTTCGAAAAAAGTCTTCTGGAAACGCAGCAGCTTCACCATGTGTTCGGCCTTCATGCACTGCACCGAATCGCTGTCCTGAAGAGGCATGCCCACCTGTCCGTCGAGGCTGAGATACGCCTCTTCCTGGCCGGTCTTGACGCGGACCTCGATCTGCACAGTGTCGCGCACGACCACGGGACGATGCGTTAACCCTTGCGGCGAAACAGGAGTGATGACGAATGCCTGCACGTCCGGCTTCAGTATCGGCCCCCCCGCTCCCAGCGAATATGCGGTGGATCCAGTAGGCGTCGCAATGATCAGGCCATCTGCCTTGTAGCTGGAAACAAACTCGGCGTCCACAAACAATTCGAAATGGTTCAAGCGGGAAATTGCGCTCTTGCTCACCACCAGGTCGTTCAAAGCGGCATGGGTCGCGAGCGTGGAACCATTGCGAACCAGCGTGCATGTGAGCATCGACCGGCTATCGACGACGTAATGCCCCTTCTCAATCGCTTCGAGCGCCGGATAGAGACCGGTGAGCGAAACTTCCGTGAGAAAGCCGAGCGTGCCTAGGTTGACTCCCAGGATCAAAGTCCCTGAACCGGAAACCGCGCGCGCCGCGGAAAGTAATGTGCCGTCGCCTCCTAACACCAGTGCCAGTGTCGGCGCAAACCTGCCGAGATCGCCACGAGAGATAACCGGCGCCGCGGAATAATACACGGCGCTCTCCTCGTCCATCGCAACCGAGTACTGGCGCTCCTGCAACCATTTTTCGAGCGCCGGCAATACCTCCGACAACTCTGGTCGGTCGGGCTTGGAGATGATGGCAACCCTTTTTGTCTTAGATGCGGCGCTGGAACCTTCAGGCATATCGTCAGATCCGAACTTTCGATTGTACCGAATCAACGGCAGCAAGGCAGAAGTATGAAGTCAAATAACGGAAGCAGGATCAGGAAAAGCTGCATGCAAAAGAAACTCGCGGTTGCCTTCTCCGCCGAGGATGGGCGACTCGATGCATTCGGGATTGCTGGCTCCAAGTTCGAGCAGAGCCGCCTCCACTTTCCTGACGGCGGATTGCTGGGCCGCTTCGTCGCGCACGATTCCGCCCTTCCCTACCAACTCCCTCCCGACTTCAAACTGCGGTTTCACCAGGACTACAATTTCGCGCATCCGCTCGCGAGCTGGATCGGAGCAGGCGACCACCGCACGAATCACGGCCGGCAACACTTGCGTGGCCGATATAAACGAAACATCCATGGCGATAAAGTCGATGTCCGTAGCTGTACCAATATCGTCGCGCGTCAGATAGCGCGCGTTGGTTTTCTCCAGAAGCCGGATGCGGGGATCGTTTCGCAGGCCAAAATCCATCTGGCCATAGCCGGTGTCAACCGCGATCACCCGGACCGCGCCATGCTGCAGCATGCAGTCGCTGAACCCACCCGTGGATGCGCCGATGTCGAGGCATACCTTCCCATCGAGATCGATCCGCCAGTGCTCGAGAGCTTTTTCGAGTTTGAGGCCGCCCCGGCTGACGTAGCGAAGATCGTCGCCCAGCAACCGCAGCACGGCGTCGGAGTCAATCGACGCCCCCGCCTTGTCGACCTTCTGCTCGTTGACCAGCACTTTCCCGGCGAGAATGAGCGCTTGCGCACGTTCTCGCGAAGCAGTCAGGCCGCGCTCCACCAGCAATTTGTCGAGACGCGTCTTCAATGGAACTCGGGCCTTCGCTCGCTCTTGCATTGCGAGAAGCGGGAATCAGATGGAATTCGGTTCGCCTTGTTGCGTTTCGCACTCCCTACAGTGCAGACTGTAGAAGCGACTCGTTGACAGAAGGTTACAAGAGTAAGCCGCCGCTTTTCCACAAACTTTTCCACGCGGGTGTTGAAAACTCGGTTGGAATTGCCGGATTACTTACTCACGAGGCACTGTTTTGGGCAATAGAAAGCCGCCCTCGCGAGCGGCTTGATCATTCAATATGTGGTAACCAACGCTATCCCGCAACTTCTTCCAGCGTTTTCTGATCGATATCGAAATTGGCGTGCACGTTCTGCACGTCTTCGCTATCTTCAAGCGCCTCAAGCAGCCGGATCATCTGCGCCGCCTGCTGTCCTTCGAGTTTGATATACGTATCGGGGACCATACTCACACTCGACGAGCTTGGTGTAATGCCGGCCTTCTTCACGGCCTCCAGAACCGCCTCATACGCAGCGGGCTCCGTAATGATCTCCCAATTCTCGCCGTCATCCTTCAAATCTTCCCCGCCCGATTCAAGGATGATGTTCATCAGGTCATCTTCCTTCGCCGCTGACTTGGGAATAACAATGTCGCCCTTCTTGTGGAACATATAGGAAACTGCGCCAGCCTCGGCCATATTGCCGTTGTTTTTCCCGAAGACGTGCCGGATTTCGCTGACCGTACGGTTGCGGTTATCGGTTGAAATCTCCGCCAGCAAAGCCACGCCGCCCGGGCCATAGCCCTCAAGCACGAACTCTTCATACGTGAGGCCCGGAAGTTCGCCTGTACCGCGCTGGATGGCGCGCTTGATGTTGTCCGCAGGCATGTTCTCCGACTTCGCCGCCAGGATCGCGGTGCGCAGCCGGGGGTTCATATCCGGATCGCCGCCGCTCTTGGCGGCCATCGAGATTTCTTTAATAAGACGGGTGAATATCTTGCCGCGCTTGGCGTCCAACGCGCCCTTCTTGTGCTTGATTGTGGCCCATTTTGAATGGCCGGACATAGCTATACCTCGGATCGTTTGAGCTTAAATTTCGCTGATTCTCGGAACTCTTTCAGACCTATGAATTCGCCTACGGAGGAGATCATCAGGATAGCCTCAACGGTAAACCCATCAGGCGAATCAAGATTATAGCATGGCGGCCCTGTCGCTTTGCCGCTATCCCCGGCGGATCGCTGTATACTCCGTGGTTCTCGATTTTCGTGGCATTCTCGAACACCAGGCCTTATCGCGGTTACGTCTTCCATGCCTTTGGATCGCAGCCTTTCCCAACTCGAGCACCTTCGCTATAACTTAGCCCCCGCAGACGGAACGCGGGTGATAAAGCTGCTTCGATCTCTCGCGGGCTCCATTTTCCCCGACTCTTCCTCCCTCATCCGCTTCCACGAAACGCTTCTCTTTCTTCGCGCGTTTCCCCAGAGCCCGGCCGTCTTGCGCGCCGTGGAGCGTATCCTGAACCATTTTCACAAGAAAGTTGAGGCACTACGCCAGTCCGGTGCCGGCATGGATGACTTCGATCCCCTCGAAGTCTCCGGTATCGCCGGAACCACCATGGAAGACACCCTGAGCTTCGACGTGGCGAGCTGGCTCATGCAACGAATGCCCGGAAACGTTGAAATTGCCTGGGAGAATTATGAGCCCGGCCGCGAACTCGGCAACACCGGGCCGCGCTTTATGCCCCTGTTAGAAGACGACGCCTATGTAGAAGCCGACACGCCTTGGCGGCGCTGGCTGGAAACGGCCAGTACGATCGGAAGAAAAAGTCGAGGCGGAAAAAGTAAGAGCGCAACTCCCGCTTGGCTGATTCGGCAGTTCGAAAAGCTGGATTTACCGGCACACCAGAAAGCTGAGCTCTACGAATCCCTGCATGTGCCCTTGCGCTGGGAGCTCGGAAACTCGCGCATCAGTCGAACCCGCAACTGGCAACCGGTTCGGAAAGTTTTCTACCATGACGGCCCACTCATCAGCCGCAGCCAGGTCTCGCTCGCCGCCGAGTTGGCAAGGCGTCCACCATCTCTTAAGCGCCTTTCCCTGCGGGAGGGTGAGCGCGTGACCGATCAAGTCCGCGAGGTCATGCTGGTCAGGTATCGTGAACTCTACGGCACAACGCTGGCCGATC
>Ga0181528_10001706_pt1 | contig 13598 bp, 12 predicted proteins | sample PEATcosm2014_Bin_47_FD_119742 | JGI IMG/M metagenome (GOLD analysis project Ga0181528, IMG submission 119742) | Peatland microbial communities from MTU Mesocosm Facility, Houghton, MI, USA - PEATcosm2014_Bin10_10_metaG | ecosystem: Environmental > Terrestrial > Soil > Wetlands > Peat | place...
CAAACTGGCTTGAAATGGCCGGACTAACCGGGCCGGGTCAATGAGTGCTATCGCGATTTTTCGCAATCAGCGAATCTGCTATGGTCGCTGTTTGTCCTCAATCATCCGCTTTTGTATGAACTTTTTAATAACCGCATTCACATATCGCCTTCAGTACTGCCATACGAGTGTCTGAGGGGACATTAGACCGCTGCCCGCTTCCAAAATCCATCTCAGGACTGAGCAGTTTGGATGAGCGGAGCCATGCTTTCAAAGCCGAAACTCTACTCAACGAGCAGATGAACAGGCGAAGCGAAGCCTTTGGGGAAATGGAACATGAGTCGTATCAATAGACTGGCACCAAAACTGCGCAAAGCTGCGCTACCACCTCTGTCACACGCCGGAGCGCCTGCTGACGCGGACCGAGCCAAGAGACCGTCGCTTGTCCAACCCTCCGCTTCTGGCTGGCAATACGGATGCCCGCAGACACCTGTTTTCGGGCGGCGCATTTGCGAATTTGTGACCAGCGAGATCATCTACTTGCAACGCTTGATCTGCGATAGATTTTGGGCGCCTCCGCCGAAAACCCTGAAATCGTGGCTGTCCCCCAAACCGCTCCGTCCGGATCTTTGCTGGAAGACGTGGAGCCGGTTCCGAGATCGAGTTACAAGAATTCCGAGATCCGAAGGAGTTGAGACATTTCTCAGACTTCTAGGAAGTTCGACTGCTGAAATCAATCCCTCGCCCGTTTTACGAATAGGTCAACCTGTTCCGTCCTGAGATCTCGTGATTTTCCGAGACAGTCGTGAATTGGAATCTCTGTAACACGCGTATTTTCAACCTATTGAGTTTGGCTCTCGCCTTGCATTGTCTAAGTACAACTTCGGACTCACAAGGTATCGAAGGAAAAAACAAAGTTTCCAGAGACAGACATCGTCGCGCTTTCGCGACGAGAAGGACACAGGATCGGATCCTCGTCCATGAGCTTTCGGAAACAAACTTGAAAAGTAAATGGAGAGAAAAATGAAATCGAAGAAACTGCAGATGATCGCATTCTGCCTCGTCGCTCTGGCGACCCTGTTTGTCTCAAGCAGCGCCAAAGCCGACACGTGGAACAAAGCGACCAAAATGACCTTCCCTGAGGCGGTTGAAGTCGCGGGAACGGTCCTCGAACCGGGCACGTATTGGTTCCAGTTGATGGACAGTCCAGCGAACCGGAACATTGTCCAAGTCTGGAATGCTGACCGTTCCCAACTGATCACCACCATCCTCACCATTCCGAACTACCGGCTGCGTCCGACAGGCGCCACAGTCGTGAAGTTTTCCGAAAGGCCGACAGGCACTCCGGAAGCTATCCGGGCGTGGTTCTATCCTGGAGATAATTTCGGACAGGAGTTTGTCTATCCGAAGGCGCGGGCAACGCAGATCGCTCAGAACGTCGAGCAGCCTGTGCTAACCGTGCGTGATGATCAGGCGGCAACTCCCGTGGCGGACACTCCCGTGAAAGCGGTCGAACCGAGCCGCGAGGAAGTCGAGATCACTGAAGTAGTCGACACCGGTGCTCCTCCCGCAGCACTGCCGACGACGGCCAGCCCGCTGCCGTTGATTGGATTCATTGGACTACTTGCCGTGGGCGCGGGCCTTGCCTTTCGACGCATCCAGGCCAGCGATGCAGCGTAATCACAACTGGCGTATCGTAGCGCCTGCGACCTCGAAGGGTTGTCAGGCGCTTCGGTGCGGAACAAGACCATGACGAATCCAAAGTTTCGACACTACGCGAAAAAGGTGAGGAAGAATATGCGTCACCACTATCAATTGCTCGGCTTTCTTTTATTGGCGGCCAGCTCGTTTGCACAATCGAAAATTCCGCCCGCAAAGATTGGGTCTTCCGCTGTGTGGCAGCTACCATCGCAGTTCATGACGACAGCTCACGCAGCGTGCGACCGATCATCGTCGTCTTCGTCCAGCGACTGCATGATCGCCCAAATGGAAAAAGCTGGCGCTCCTGCCGTTGCGGTGCAATTTACGCGGGACCTTTCCAAACAGAATCATGGGGACCTTGGCATCATGACGGGATTTCAAGACGAGGGCTCAGTTGCCTTCGCATGGATTACCTATCCCTTGCGGGCCAACACCAACTACGGCCTTTTGCTGGTGAACGGGCAGCCGCGCATCATCAACGTTGAGGATCTTAGGCTGCTCGATGTCAAAAACATGAAGCGTAGTTCCCAGTACCAGGATCTGAAACGGCAGTTTCCGCATGTCGACGTCTGGCCGGGAGATCGAGACGGAAAGATATGGCCTAACTCGCAAGCCGGACCTGACGGTGGAATTCAGTTCACGGTCGCCTATCCGCTCATCGATGGATGCCATGCTTGCGCCCGTGCTGGATCGGCTATCTTCAACTGGAACTTCGATGCGAACGGCAAGTTTCTCGGAACATCTTTTCAGGGTATGCTCGACCCGCCTTTGCAGTAGATGATTTAGTTCAGAATCTGGCACAGAGGCTACAAAATGTGGGAGTTGTATGAGGTTAGGTTTATCAATGACGGGATCAATCGCCAAAATCCGAATTGCCGAACGTCAGCGTCCGATTCATCGCACTGATGTTCATGACGATGATGCGGAGTCTGGCAGCTTTGCATACATAATGGCGAAGAGCTCAGCCCGTCGCTACCGATCCGCGGCAGTAACTCTGTGTTTACTCCGGGGCGCGGGCACAATCAAGATTAATAAAAGATCGATTGAGTACCATGAGGGAAAGTGGATCGAAATTCCGGACAAGTCTGAGTACGAGATTCTTCCGGAGGCGGACACGGTTATGTTGGAACTGCCTAAGCGGACGAGAGCGTTTGGCGATGCGGCCGACACTCCAGTGTCCCCGATGATTCCAACTCGTTCTTCTGGCAGCGTGGGGCGCGAGCCTGAGGGGCCAAAAATCCCGGCTTGGTAATTCCGATTATTCGAAAGGAGAAACATCCATGTTACGTACGTTGTGTCTCAGTGCCGTGTTATCGTTCGCGTCTATCGGGTTCGCGCAGCAGCCCGCTACGCCCGCGCAACACTCTTCTCATGCCGCCGGTCATGCCGTGCCTTCCGCAGACGAGGCCTGGACCAGCCTCGTGGCGGGCAACGCTCGATTTGCTGCTGGCAAGCCGCAGGCTCGCGATCTCGTCTCGCTTCGCCGCAAGCTGGCTTCGGGACAATCACCGAAGGCGATCATCCTCTCGTGCTCCGATAGCAGGGTTGGGCCTGAGTTGATCTTCGATCAAAGTCTGGGCGACATTTTCGTGGTTCGTACTGCCGGCAATGTCGCCGATGCAGTCGCGTTGGGAAGCATGGAGTATGCCGTGGACCATCTGCACAGCCCTCTGCTCGTTGTCCTAGGTCATCAGAAATGCGGCGCAGTGAATGCTGCATGTTCCGGCGAAAAGATGCCTAGCCAGAATCTAGACGCGATCGTGGAGAGAATCTCCCCCGCCGTAACTCAAGCGAAGACGTACGCGAAATCGGACGACCTGGTCGAGTCAGCGATCAAGGAGAATGTGCATCAGAGTGCGAAAGACGTTCTGGCGAACAGCCAGATCCTTCGCGACGCGATGAAGGCGGGCAAGCTCAGCGTAGTCGAAGCAGAATACGAGCTCGACAGTGGCAAAGTTATTCGTCTCGACACCCCTCAGAATGTTCAACATTAGTACATGTTCGATTTGATGACGGCCAGATAGGGTGCCAATCCAATAGCGCCTCTGGCCGTCTCGTTACATGGTCATAGCTGATCCCAGTTTAACTGGCTAAGTCCTTCACTCTTTATCTTCAGCAATATTCTTGAGCAATTACGTTCAGCGCACGCCACAATTGTTCGCGCCTGTTTTCTCTCTTCTGACAACCCTCTGACGATTGAGCTCATTGTTGCCTCACGAACTTTCGAAAATTTCCGATCATCTCGGGAGTCTCCACTCTGTTGCAGGCGCTCTAGTTTCAATGGTTTGCGCTTTGGAAGTAAGGGTGCAAAGGCCATCGTGCGAAAGAAAACTATTTCAGAAGAGAGAACAAACATGAAAAAAGCTTGCGTAGTGCTGCTACTTATTATCGCTGTCGCCCTCCCGACATTCGCGCAACAGAAAGAGCAGGACCGCGTGCAGAATGCAGGACAGGTCGTGCAGGAAATCCTAAACATTCCAGACGATATTCCGCAGAGTGTTATCGACAAAGCAGATTGTGTAGTCGTTCTGCCTTCCGTCCTTAAATTCGCTTTTGGAATCGGAGGCAGCTATGGAAGAGGTGTGATGAGCTGCCGCGGCGGTCAAGATTTCAAGGGCCCATGGAGCGCTCCAACCATGATGGCGCTCGAAGGTGGCAGCTTTGGACTTCAGCTCGGCGGCCAGGCAACCGACTTCGTCCTCCTGCTGATGAGTCCTCGATCCGCCCGCAGCATCCTTGACAGCAAAGTGAAGCTGGGTGGCGATATTTCCGCAGCGGCTGGCCCGGTCGGACGCAACGCCTCGGCGGAGACGGATATCACATTACGAGCCGAGATCCTCTCGTATTCGCGGGCTCGCGGACTCTTTGCCGGAATTTCGCTCACAGGCTCGACCCTTCGCGCGGACAATGCTGCCAACAAGAAACTATATGGAAAAGCAGTTAGTGCACATGACATCGTTTTCAACAACGAGGTACAGGCTCCCCCGGCGGCAAAGCTGCTCTTGGCCGAATTAAACAAGAAATCGCCGACGAATAAGTCGAATAGCTAAGGAGGATGAATACTATGCGACGGAAGTCAAATTATGCGGTGACCCTTTTACTAGTCGCGTTGATGATTTTGCAGAGCTTCAGCCCTGTTCTGTCGGCGCAAACAGCGCTTCCTTCGCCGGGGGAACTCGATCAACTGCTGGCTCCGGTTGCGCTTTATCCGGATGCGTTGCTATCCCAGATTACGACTGCGTCAACCAATCCACAGGAGATTCTGGATGTCGATGCCTGGTTGCAGACGAATCCCGGCCTGACGGGCGCGGCATTGACTGACGCTGCTGAGAAGCAAGGATTCGATCCGGCTTTTATCGCGTTGGTGAATTTCCCTCAAGTGCTGTCAATGATGGCTCAGCATATTGATGACTACGCCGCGATCGGTCAGGCATTCTCCGCCGATCAGGGAGCAGTCACAGCGTCCATTCAGCGGCTGCGCGCTCAGGCGTATGACGCTGGCGCTTTGCGCAGCAACTCGCAACAACGCGTGGACGTGCAGCAGTCGCCGGGACAGACGATCTATGTGATCCAGCCGACTAATCCAACCGTCGTCTATGTGCCGCAATACGATCCAACGCTTGTATATGTTCGGCCGGCACCCGGCGCGATGGTCGCGGCGTCAATGATCAGTTTCCACGCGGGAATCGGGATCGGCGTGCTGATGGTAGACAACCGCCCTTGGGGATGGAACGGGTGGGGATGGAACTGGAGAGCACGGCGCGCCTACTACAATCACGGCTACTGGGGTGGCTGGACGAATCCTTATCATCCACCGCATCCCCGGTATCATCCACGACCGATCCCGTGGGCTTATCGTCCGGGCTATCGCGGCGATTGGCGCTATCGTCCGCCCCAATATCGGCCACCGGTTCGTCCGGCCCCAAGACCGGGGTATCCCGGAAATCGTCCGGACGGTCACCGGCCGCCGCCGGCTAAACCAGGTGCGCCTGGCAGACCGACACCGCCGAACCCAGGAAAGCCGACACCGGGTCGCCCGACGGAACGCCCGAGTAAGCCCGGTGTGCCGAGTCAGCCGGATCGAGGTCAACCGAGGCCCAGTCGACCCTCAGCTCCGGCTGGAAACAAGCCGACCCGCCCGAACCAACCGCCAGCGGCGCCGGGAAATCCAGTCGATCCCGACAAGCCTCAATCGAAAGGGGCTCGGCCGAATCGAATGACAAATTCGGTCGAGACCAAATGATCGCAGGTGGCGCCGTCGGCTCAACCGACTGCGTCACAAGCGAACTAAACAGCCGACACTCATTTGTGTGTAAGGCTGGTTGCCGATCCCCGGTGCGAGCCCTTCGTCCTCCATTAGATTGCGCCACTCCGGATGTTTGAGAGTCGGCGCAATCTTGTGCTCCCCCAGTAGATTCCCTAGCTTGCGCCCTTCGTGAGATTTCGTGAATTCCCGACCTCTTCGGGAGTCGCAACCCTCGCAACCTTAGACAAATAAATGAGTTGGGTTTGGCTCAGTGGTTGCATTAGTCATGGCGAGCGACGCAAGGCAGCTAAATAAGTCGCGCAATCAAACTGGAGGAAATCATGAAAAAAATAATCGCAGCGCTGAGGATGGCAGTTCTTGCACTTCTGTCGCTGATTCTGTCGCTGATGATGAGCAAGACAGCTCTTGCCGACATCTCACCGGACAATGTCCAGGGAGACTGGACGATTTATTCGACCAATACCGGGAACGGCGACACGGTCGTGAAGCACATCCAAATCGCGCAGTACGGCGACCGGATCACGGGATACTTCGAAGGTCCGGTGCAATCGGGTCCCATTCAAGGCGAGATCAAGGGACACAACATCCGATTCAGTACGGTGACCCGAAATGTTCTTCACTTTTCGGGACAGATCTATGGCGACCAGATGTCAGGGACATACGGGCTTCACGGGAAGCACGCGCCCTGGCAAGCTGTGCGTGCCACCACGCCGACGACATCAGTCCCTCCAAGCACTGGAACGGTCTACCAATCTCAGCCAGTTTTAATTCCTACTGAAACGCAGACTGCATATCAATACTCGAATCCGGCAACGGCACCTGCGCCACAATCGGAACAGCAACCGACAACGAGCTACGCTCCGCAAGCCGACTCGCAGCCGACGGTCGCGTCTCAGCCAACGCCGGTTCTTCTTTCAGCGGATCAACTCGACTCCATGGTGGCTCCCATCGCTCTTTACCCGGATGCTCTGGTTGCGCAGGTACTCGCCGCAGCCACTAATCCGGACCAGGTCGCGTATGCCGACGACTGGCTACAACAAAACAAGAACTTGACCGGTTCGGCTCTGGCGCAAGCAGTGGATCAGCAGTCTTGGGATCCCAGCGTTAAGGCTTTGACGCAATTCCCTTCGGTGCTGGACAACCTGGCTCATAACCTCTCATGGACGTCGAGCCTCGGGCAGGCATTCGCGAATCAACAGAATGATGTGATGGCGGCAGTGCAAGCGATGCGCGCGAAGGCACAGGCGGCGGGAACCCTGCAATCGAATTCGCAGATCACCGTCGCGCAGCCCACGCCGACCACCATCGTGATCCAGCCGGCGAACCCGCAGGTTGTCTATGTTCCGCAGTACAACCCGGCCATCGTGTTCGGCGCACCCGTCATAGTGCCACTTTACGTACCTCCGCCGATGCCAGTCGCGTCGGTTGGCCTCTACTTTGGTAGCGGCATCACGATCGGCGCCGTGTTTGGAGGCGGTGGCTGGGGCGGCGGTTTAGGTTGGGGATGGCATGCCTGGGGAGTGAACTGGGGATGTTGTCGAGGTGGCGGTTCGACCACGATCATCTATAACCACACTACCTACATCAACAACCACACTTGGAACAATGCCCACTACAACGGCTATCACCCCTGGAACGGGACAAACGGTTACCATCCCGGCACAGACACTCATTACGGCCCGAATGGCGGATACCACCCCAATGGGTATTTCGGTCCGAACGGCGGCTGGCACAACGACGTTCCTAGAACGGGACCAGCCAATCAGCCGAATGGTGGCGCAAATGGAAACCATGGACTGATCGGCGGCAACGGCGGCGTTCAGCATACATCTGGAAATCCTTCCGCCCAAAACCAACCCAACGGCGGCCAGAACGGCAATCACGGTCTGATTGGCGGCAATGGTGGTGTGCAGCGACCGAGCAATGGCAGCAGTCAACTCGCCCAAAATCGCTCTCAAGACAACCATTTTGCCGGCGCTGAGCAGAATCGTTCGCGCTTCAGCGGAAACGGCGCGTCCAACCGCGCTGAGAGCAACCGCGGTCGGAACAGTATGGCAGGACGCCGTTCCCAGCCGCGTATGGCAAGACAGCACATGCCTGCCGCACGTTCTTTCGGGGGCGGACGGCGGCGGTAATAGGCCCGAAGATCAAAGTCAGGATATGGCAGCACAAATCAAGAATTTCGAAGGAGATTAGAAATGCAATCGAATGCTAAGAAAACGACGAAGAAGTGGAAGCAGGTCGTGGTTGGAGCGGTGGCGCTCGTCGCCCTCGTATTGGCGGTCCTACGACTGGAGACCAAAACTTCGGCCCGGGCCGGAGACGGCCAGATAACCTTTCAGTCCTCTGCCGAGGCTGGCACCGCGCTGTTCAACGCGGCGACGAGTGGCGATGAAGGCAAGCTGGAGAGAATTCTCGGCGGGGAGACCAAGGCTATTCTGAGTGCCGGAGATAGGGACTCAGACAAGGCAGCCATGCAGGAATTCGCCTCTAAGTACGAAAAGATGAATCGTTGGGTCGACATGAGCGACGGCAGCCGCATGCTCTACATCGGAGCCGACAACTTCTCTTTTCCAGTGCCTCTGGCGAAGAATTCGTCTGGGCAGTGGTACTTCGACGGCGTGGCAGGTGCCGAGGAAGTGCGAGCCCGCAACATCGGCCGCAACGAATTACTGGCGATCGACGCTTTCGCCGCAGTTGCGACCGCGCAGGAGATGTACTTTGTCGGCAATGGCTCTGAATACGCGCAGCACATCATCAGCAGCCAAGGTAAGCAGGATGGCCTGTATTGGCCCGCGTCGGAACATCAGGGTACCAGTCCACTGTCCAGTCTCAGCGACTTCCCCAAATCTTCTCTAAGGTCGCTGTCTCCCGACGAGACTTTGGTGATCGATGGCTATGCCTTTCGCATGCTCATGGCTCAAGGCGACGATGCCCCTGGAGGCTCCAAGGACTACGTCGTGAATGGCAGGATGACGGGCGGCTTCGCGATTCTGGCAACTCCGATTAAGTACGGAGAAACCGGCATCATGACTTTCATGACGAACCAGGATGGAGCGGTCTATGAGACTGATTTCGGTCCTGATACCGCAAAGATCGCCGCCTCGATCCAGGAGTTCAATCCGACCGACGATTGGTCGCCTGTGGAGTAGATGGAGAACCTCGACGTCCAGAACAGGAGAAAGGAGCACTTTCATGCACTTCAAATTCGTACGATCGAGGTTCTTCTCGCGCCATGTTGTCGAACTCTTGATGGGGGCACTGATCCTCGAAATACTCGCCTCGCCTCTAGCGGATGCTCACCCTCATGCGGGCTTAGTGCTCGGAATCGCGGTGCTGGCAATGGTTCTTACTGGTATTCGCTACGTAGCAAATGCTGCTATCGTTCGCCGCACCGTGATTCCGTTAGCGGTCGTCTGGATGGTCGCGAGGATCATCGAGGCCTTCGCCGACCGGAGCAAGCCATACGCGAATTTGTCTCCTATCGTCGGTCTGGCTTTCTCGTGCGCGATTCTGTGGGCGATCTTTGCCCGATTCCGCACGCCGTCCCATAACTCGCGGGGCGTAATCTCGCAGGCGTTTATCAGCTACCTCGTAATCGCCACAGCCTATTCCCAGGTGTATTGGATCCTGAATCGTTTCGTCGACCATGCATTCAACCAGGCAATTCCGTACACGCAGAACGGAACGCTGCTTTACTTCAGCATGGTTACTTTGACGAGCGTTGGTTATGGAGGGATCGTGCCGGTCGACCCGTACGTGCGCAACGTGGCAGCGCTTGAGAGCATGTCCGGCATCTTCTTTGTAGCAGTAGTGGTGGCACGCCTCGTATCGGCGCACACCCCTCGGTTCGCGGCCCGGACCCTCGCCCACGAAGCGAACAGTCACAAGCGGGATCGGGATAACGATGGCGGCTGCACAGGCGCGGTAACTGTAACCGTGCTTTCTTCCGATTAGAGGTGGCTTTTAGAGCAGATCGGGTTCGGTTGCCGTCCCGTTCACTCTGCATCCTCCAAACTCACACAGCAAATGTTCTGAGGAGTATACCGAGATACCGCTTTCGTGGTACTGGCCGACCTGAATCAAGAAAACTCTTAGGATTTCAGGTCATTCTGCTGGCCCACTCTCACATAGGCAGGTCCTGCAAGACAGCACCATCCGGGAAACGCACCTAGAAAGTGGTATTCCATACCCACTCGGCAGCAGTACTGAAAAAGCCGCATATCGCGGGATGCGCCCTCCGTTCAACAGGTTGCATAGTGTCTCTTGTAGTCACAAGCAAACAAGCTGTTGTGGAGAGTGCGATGAGTTACCTGGGTGCCAATGTTGAAACCGCCTCGATCTCTGCCGGAGAAATACGCGACTTTCGCGTGAGCCACACCGACCGCCCGGCGGTTCCGATTCTCGACATCCGGTCCTTTGACGACCTGATGGACGCAGACGTCCCTGTCCGCGTCCGTGCCCGGCATATCGAGCAGATTATGGACTTCGTTCCGCAGCACATGTTCATGCTCGAGCCGAGTGGCGCTCTATCGTTTGTCAATCGTGCGGCGCGTGAGTATCTCGGAAAAAGTGACACAGTCTCGCCAAGCGAAAAGCTGCGCGCCATTATTCATCCCGACGATTTTGACGCTCTCCTCGGCTCGTATCGCGATGCCATGGCGCACGAGATATGCGTGGAAGCTGAAGCCCGCGTGCGAAGCAAGAATGGGCAGTACCGCTGGTTCTTGCACCAATTGTTTCCTTTGAGCGACGAACATGGCCGTGTCGTCCGCTGGTGCGGTACTCGGATCGACATCGATGAGCAAAAAACCTTAAAGGAGCAGGCGCAGCAGGAGAACCTGGTCCTGCGGAAAGTGATCGACACGAAGTCGACGTTCGAAGAGATTGTCGGCACGTCGCCTCGCTTGCAGGCGGTGTTGGCGCGAGTCGCGAAGGTTGCGCGAACTGAATCTACGGTACTTATCACAGGCGAGACTGGCACTGGCAAAGAGCTGATTGCCCGCGCCATCCACAAGCGCTCAGACCGAGCAAACCGCCCATTCGTGAGTGTAAACTGCGCCGCGATTCCCCGAGATTTGATCGCATCCGAACTTTTCGGCCACGAGAAAGGGGCATTCACCGGAGCGGTACAACGCCGCATCGGGCGCTTTGAACTGGCCGAAGGAGGCACGCTCTTCCTGGACGAAATCGGCGAACTTCCGGCTGAAACCCAGGTTGCCCTGCTGCGCGTCCTTCAGGAGAAAGAGTTTCAGCGAGTTGGCAGCAATCAGACGATGCGGGCCAATGTCCGAGTCGTCTGCGCCACGCACCGGGATTTGCCGGCCGCCATTGAAGAGGGCACGTTCCGCAGGGATTTGTACTACCGCATCAATGTATTTCCGGTAGAAGTTCCTGCCCTCCGGGACCGGAGGGAAGATATTCGATCGCTAGTCGAGTATTTCGTCGACAGCTTTGCCCGAAAGAACGGGAAACATATCACCCGGATTGAAAAGAAGAGCCTGGATCGTCTACAGACCTACTCCTGGCCCGGCAACATTCGTGAGTTGCAGAACATCATCGAGCGTTCGGTGATTATGTGTGAGTCCGAGAGCTTCTCGGTCGATGAATCCTGGCTTTCCACGCAGCCTCATCCTTCACGGCCGCTGGGAGAAGAGATGGTTTCGCAGGAGAAAGAACTCATTGAAACGGCCCTGGAGGAATGCAAAGGCCGGGTGTCCGGTCCGTCGGGTGCAGCCGTGAAGCTTGGTATGCCACCGTCGACGCTGGATTCCAAAATCCGGGCGCTGAAGATCGATAAACGCCGCTTTTACACCAACTAAGAATAGTTGAAGATCAGTTCTAAGAAAAGAAAACTACTTATAGGAATGATGCGATGAAAAATACAGTGTGTCTGGCTCTCATAATTCTTGCAGTACTCCCCGCCTCTGCCCAGAAGGCAGCTGTTTCGAAATGCCCAGAGAGTGGTGATGAGGCCACTGCGCTGGCGCAGGACTACAGCGCACACGTCGACGGGCTGCTTCGCGATGTTCATGCCGCACTGCAAAAGATCTCCGCAGGCATGGAAGCTGGAACCCTTACGCCCGAGCAGGCCCGGGACTCGAAGCTCGCTGCGACCAGAGACATGATCTCCCGGCTGGACGCAATCTCGGCTGTCTACGATGCGCGGCTGGAGTCGGACAAAAAGATCGACGCTGAAAAGGCGTCTCTCACTAGCAATGCGCCAGCATTGGGCAAAGCAACACACGGCGCACTCAGCTCGAACACGGTCAGCGTGGAAGAACTCAAGGCGGAAGCTACGCGACAGGCTCGCGAGTCTGGCCGATGACCGTTATTCAATATGTGCTTTCGCGCCTGAATTTTTCCAATAGGAGTGCGCGAGTTACGACGCCCCGTGCAAGGAGCTACGAATGATGCCCTTTATTTCAAAGGAAAAGTTGACGTTGAAAGTCGTCACCCGCAACGTTCTCATTCTTCTTTTTAACGCCCTGACTGTTCCCTGTTGTGCGCAGATCGCGGCTAGCCACGGTTGGCCTGTTCTCGAAACAGCGCTCGCGCAAAAAGGTGCCGGACAGAGGGTGGCGGCAGTTCGAGTCTTGGGGCTCATCTCCGAAGACCCTCACGCGGCAGAACTCGCCGTAAGGGCATTAAAAGACCCCAATAGCGATGTCCGAGCGGCAGCTGCAACAGCCTTGGGCCAGATGCACGCGACAAGTGTTGACGCGAGCCTGAAGCAAGCACTCAATGACAAGAACTTGTCGGTTGTGATGGCCTCCGCGCATGCCTTGCGATTGTTGAATGACCCCGCATGCTACGACACCTACTACGAGATTTTCACGGGTGAGAGGAAGAACGGCGCCAGCATGATCTCCCAGGAAATGAAAGTACTCCACGACCCAAAACAAGTTGCCAGGATGGGATTCAACGAAGGAATCGGATATGTCCCGTTCGCCGGTATCCCTTGGGAGGCCCTGCAAACAATCATGAAGGATCGCAAAGATGGCGCAGCTGCAAAAGCCGCATTGATTGCAGCTCTCGCGACGGATCCGGAACCCCGCACCGGAAAACTTCTGTTGAAAGCGAGCAAGAATCCGAATTGGATCCTCCGTGTGGCTGCGTTGGAAGCAATCGCCAAGCGTGGAGATGCCAGCCTCGTGCCGGAAATCGAGTCCAGAATCTCGGACTCAAAACGCGAAGTGAGATTTACAGCGGCAGCGACCGTTATTTACCTGGAAGACATTGCCAAATCGCGGCCTTCCGGAGATCCCAAGATCGCCAAAACAGCGATGCCGGCGAATGGAGGCCTCCAGGTTGCGTCCGATGTCATGCGGACCGCGAAGTGAGGATCCCCTTATGTTGAGGCTAATCCGACAACTCGTCCGACCATATCGCGGGATGCTCTTCATCATTCTCGTCGCAATGATGATCGAGACTGCGATGAGCCTCGCGGCCCCTTGGCCATTGAAAGTCATCATCGACAATGTTGCCGACGGTCATCGGCTGCCTTCATGGTTGCGAGATTTGCTTGGTCCCGCGCTTGGGACCGACAGCAAAATGCATGTTGCCCTGCTGGCGGGGATTGCCACAGTACTCATTGCTGGCATCGGCGCTATTGCTAGCTACATAGACAATTACCTCACCGAGAGCGTAG
>Ga0181528_10001707_pt1 | contig 13594 bp, 9 predicted proteins | sample PEATcosm2014_Bin_47_FD_119742 | JGI IMG/M metagenome (GOLD analysis project Ga0181528, IMG submission 119742) | Peatland microbial communities from MTU Mesocosm Facility, Houghton, MI, USA - PEATcosm2014_Bin10_10_metaG | ecosystem: Environmental > Terrestrial > Soil > Wetlands > Peat | place...
GCTGCGGCAAAAACTCCAGACGAATCCGGACCTCAAAGCGCTGGTGGGCGGCCGTGTCTTCTGGCTCAACGTCGCGTCCGCAGGCCGCGGCGGACGCTCCACCGAAGGCTTCGTCCCGTCCGGAGGTCCAGAGAAATCCACGGAAAGCGCGAGGCCCCGGGTGGCATTCACTTACAAGGACGTCGCGGCTCTCATTGAAAGGCTCAAGAAGCTTGGACTGAAGAGAGGGCTCATCAAGGTTGGTGGCTGGATCAACGGAGGTTACGACTACTCCCACCCGGACATTTGGCCGCCCGAGCCGTCCGTCGGCCCGATCGCGGATCTCAAGAACCTCCTCGCATCGCCCAGCCCTATTCTGGTGGGCCTGCACGACAACTATGGGGACATGTATGCCCACACCCCAAGCTTCCCCAAGGGCGTAAACCGGAATGCCGACGGCGACCTTCTCACCGGTGGCGTCTGGGGCGGAGGCCAAGCCTACATCCTCAGCTCTCCCTACAGCCTGACGTACGCTCAACGTAACTGGGAGAATATCAAGACCCTGGCGCCGAAGGCGATGTTCATCGACACTGTGACTGCCATGCAGATTTATCAGTCCTTCGAACCCGGCGCGGAGGTAACCAAGGCCCAGGACCTCGCCGCCAAAACCCAACTTCTCGCTTTCTATAAGAAGCAGGGAGTATTGCTGGGAAGCGAGGAATCCGCCGACTTCGGCGTACCCTACATCGACTGGTTCGAGAATCGCGACCAAAGGGTTCAGGGACGCTCGATCCCCCTCTGGCCGCTGGTCTTCCACGACGCGGTGTTCGGGACCCGCTACGGCGGCGTGAACCGGGAAGGAGCCTACCCGGGCTGGCTCGAAGACATGCTCTGGGGCTATCTCCCGCATTTCCGCATCAACAGCCCCACCTGGAATCAGGATGATTTGTTTCGATCTTTGGACCACGTGGACCGGTGGAACGAAAAGATCGCAACCGCCGAAATGACAAGTCACAAGTTTCTAACCGGCGACTATACCGTCGAACAGACGGCCTTCTCCACGGGAGACTCGATCATTTGCAACTTTGGTGACAAGCCTTACGACTACAAAGGAAAGGCGGTCAATCTGAAAAGTTACCTGATCCTGAACTGACGGGAGCGCAAATGGAAATACGAGGTAGATCATGATAATCCGCGCGCGGCTTCTGGCCGCCACTCTGCTCATCGCCGTTGCCGCACTGGCAGCCGGCGCGGCTTTCCGCCCCGGCCAGCTCTGGCCGGACAACCACGGAGTCCACATCAACGCCCATGGCGGCGGCATGCTCTATCGCGAGGGCGTGTACTACTGGTTCGGCGAGTCGCGCGACCGCGGCACACGCGGCGTTTCCTGTTACTCCTCCACCGATCTTTACAATTGGAAAGACGAAGGCCTGGCGCTGCCCGTGGTGACGGACAACCCCACCAGCGTGATCTCGCGCGGCAACACGGTCGAGCGGCCCAAAGTCATCTACAATCGCAAGACCCGCAAGTTCGTCATGTGGTTCCACACCGAATTGCGCGGAAAAGGCTACGACGCGGCCGAGACCACCGTGGCCGTGAGCGACAAGGTCACCGGCCCGTACGCCGTGCTCCGCTCGCTTCGGCCCGACGCCGGAACGTGGCCGCTCAATATGCCCGCGGGCCAGAAAGAAGGGCCGATTCCCCATGGCGTGCTGCAGCAGACCACCAAGCCGTGGCTCGATGCTGCAATGGACGGCGGCTTTGTCCGGCGCGACATGAAGGGCGGCCAGATGGCGCGCGACATGAATCTGTTCGTGGATGACGATGGGACGGCGTATCACATCCACGCTTCGGAAGAGAACGCCACTCTGCACATCTCCCAGTTGAGCGACGATTACCTGTCCTTCAGCGGCAAGTGGGTCCGCGCGCTTCCGGGCGGGCACAACGAGGGGCCGGCGGTCTTCAAGTGGAAGGGCAAGTACTACATGATCACCTCGGGCTGCACCGGTTGGACGCCCAACGCCGCGCGCTCGGCCGTGGCGGATTCCATGCTGGGCGAATGGCGTTCCCTGGGCAACCCGGTGCGCGGTTCCCACGAGCAGGCCGATAACACCTTCGAGAGCCAGAGCACCGCCGTTTTTGCGGTCGAGGGCAAGCCCGGCGCGTTCATCTTCATGGCGGACCGCTGGCGGCCGCAGAACCACGCCGACGGACGCTACATCTGGCTGCCCATCCAGTGGGAAGGCGACAAGCCCATTCTGAAATGGATGGACGAGTGGTCGCTCGAGTTTTTCAACTGAGAGAGGCGCTACCATTAGCGCAACCGGCTATGAAAACCCGACAGATGCACGGGATTTGCGGTTGGAACGGCGCCACGCTCGCGGCCGCCGTGGTCCTATTCGGCTGCGCCGCGCGCGCGCAACAGCCCGAGCCACTCGCGCTCTGGCCCCACGGGGCGCCCGGGGAATCTCCGCTCGCCCAAGCCGAAGCCGACACGTCAGGCCCCCGAGGCGCTCTGGTCGCCGGCCGCAGCGTGATTCGGCTGGGCAACGTTTCCTCGCCCACGCTCACCGTCTACAGCCCTCCTGCCGGAAAGAACACTGGAGCGGCGGTGCTGGTGTTTCCCGGCGGCGGCTACTCCATTCTGGCCCTCGATCTGGAGGGTTCGGAGATCTGCGAATGGCTGAACACCATTGGCGTGACCGGCGTTCTAGTGAAGTATCGGGTGCCGGCGCAGCAGAACTCCGCCCGCAAAGATGCGCCCTTGCAGGATGCGCAGCGCGCCATTTCGCTCGTCCGGTACAACGCGGCGAAATGGAACATCGATCCCGCCCGCATCGGCATCATAGGCTTCTCGGCCGGCGGGCATGTGGCGGCCAGTCTGAGTAATCGCTTCGACCAGCGAACCTACGCGGCCGTCGACGAAGCCGACACCGTTTCCCTGCGCCCTGATTTCACCATGCTGGTGTATCCCGCGTATCTGGCGGGTCGCGATGGCACGGTCGCGCCCGACCTGACTGTGACCTCGTCCACACCGAAGACATTTCTGATCCAGGCCGAAAACGATAGCGCGGGCGTGGAGAACAGCCTGGCTTATTTCGCGGCTCTGCGCAAGAACAAGGTGCCCGCCGAGATGCATGTGTACGCGGAAGGCGGCCACGGTTACGGATTGCGCCCCACGGCTGACCCCATCGCCGGCTGGCCCGTCCGCGCCGCGGATTGGCTGCGGCACATCGGAGTATTGGGAGGCAGCCCTTCTGCGCCCGCGGGGAAATAAAGGTTGGATATGCCGCAAAACTCTTTTTCGAGACGCTATTTCTTTTTGGGCGCGCTGCTCGGCGGCGCCGTCCCGAGGGGCGGCTTTGGCAGCGCTGCTTCGCTTAAGGCGCTCGGCTATAAACCCGTCAACGAGAAACTCAACCTGGCGGGCGTCGGCGTCGCCGGACGCGGCTGGGACGATCTGAACGGCTGCTCGTCGGAGAATATTGTCGCGCTGTGCGATGTGGATTCCCGCCAGGCTGCCCGCACGTTCAACCTGTTCGATAAGGCCGCCCGCTATTCCGATTTCCGCCGGATGCTCGACAAAGAGGCGAAGAATATCGACGCGGTGGTCATCGCCACGCCGGACCACCTGCACGCTACGGTGGCGCTGGCATGCATGAAAAGGGGGCTGCACGTCTATGTCGAGAAACCGTTGACGCGCACGCCGTGGGAGGCCCATCTGCTTACAGCGGCCGCGGCGAAGTATAAGGTGGCCACGCAGATGGGCAATCAGGGCTACTCGCATGAGGCCCACCGGGTGGCCTGTGAGATCTTCTGGTCGGGCGAGATCGGCAATGTGACCGAAGTCCACGCCACTACCAGCGCGCCCAGTTGGCCGCAAGGCTTGCAGTCCATACCGGCGGAGGAACCCGTACCGCAGGGACTCGACTGGGACTTATGGCTCGGCGGCGCGGCAGCCCGGCCCTACACTTCCGGCGGGTGGGACAAGGATCATGTGCCCGATGGCCGCAGCAGCCCCGGGGGCTTCTACCTGCCATTCAACTGGCGGGGCTTCTATGACTTCGGCAGCGGTTCGTTGGGCGACTGGGGAATCCACACGCTGGGGACCGCCAACATGGCTCTGCAACTGGGAATGCCGATTGCGGTGGAATGCGTTCGCGCGGACCAGCGCAGTAAGTTCACTTACCCCGCGAGGTCCGTCCTGCGCTACGATTTTCCGGCGCGCGGCAAGATGCCCCCGGTATCGGTTTATTGGTACGACGCGGTGAGAGACGCGAGCCTGCCGTACCTATACCGCCCCAAGGGTTTGGAGAACGAGATGATCCTCCCGGCCGTGGACAACCTGGCGGCGCTCGGCAGGCCGGACCTGGGAACCAGCAGCGGACGCGGGGCCGGCCGGGGCGCACAAAACGCGGCCCAGGGTGGCGCGCGCGGCGGCCGCGGAGCGAATGCCGCGCCTCCGGCCAACGGCGGTAGAGCCCCGCGAACGGGAACCCCGGGCGTGATGTACGGCATGGGCTCGCTGTTTGTGGGCGATAAAGGCTACATGGCGACGGCACAGCGCGGCGAGGGAGTCCAGTTGCTGCCGGCGGCCCGTTGGGCGGCGTACCGGCTGCCGAACCCCACGCTGCCGCGTTCTCCGGGGCACTATCGCGACTGGATCCGGGCCTGCAAGGGTGGCGTGCCTTCCTGTTCCGATTTCAGCATTGCCGGGCCGTTCGCGGAATGGGTCACGCTGGGCGCGATCGCCTACCGGTTCGAAGGCAAACTGGAGTATGACGCCGCCAGGCAGCGATTCACCAACAACGCGGAGGCGAATCGCTATCTCAAGCCCGCGTTCCGCAAAGGTTGGGAACTGAAGCTTTGATTTGCCTGGGTTATCGGCGGCCATCGGTCTGCGGCTTCCAATATTCTGCACGGTCGTTTCGTTAGATGCGCGCCGACGTGTGGCTTCTGAAATTCCGCCGCGGGAAGGAGGAGCGCGGCGGACCTCGCCGGACGAAACCTCGGAAACGATGCAATAGGCGCCATGAGGATTTCCGTGGATGGCACCGCAGAAACCAGAGCGCGACCTCTTAGCAACTCCCAACAGCGCCGAACTGCTCCACAGCAAGACAATCGCCAGCCGGCTGAACCAAGCGCGACCGATGCGACCGGCGCGCTTCGATGCCCAGTTTACGCATCTTGTAAACCAGCGTGGTGCGCGGCAAACCGAGCCGCGTAGCAGCGCCACTTTGTCTGCCGTGATCAGTTCGCCGGTTCCATCCCCATTCCCTGGTCCGTTCGAAGGAGGCAGCAGATTCCCACAAGGACCCGTGAAATTGGTTACTTCCTGACTTGGTTGTCATTGCGACGACGGCGCCCCGCGGGGAAATCACCTTGCGGTCCGGGCGACAAGGTTCCACCTCCACGCCACGAATTGGCTTGCCGCCTCAGACGGAGATACGCTTTACCCGGGTCTTTTCGTGTCCGTATTCTCGCACTTCGAGCGATCAACCGCCGCCACCAGCGAAGATGCTCCTGTAAACTTCCGGGTTTTCGCGAGGTGCTGCGTCGATCGGCCGACTCTGACCGCTGGCAGTTGCCGTTCACGTTTCCCGTATATGCCCGTGATTTCACGACGTTAGTCGCGGCGTCTGCCTTGCTCCAGTCACGCTGAAAATCCGGTTGAGGAGGACAGCGTGGCGGTCATCTCGGAAATCGCGCCGAATATCTTTCGCATCTCGATCTTTGCTCCATTGAACAATTTGCAGTTCAACCACTTTCTGGTGAAAGACGACGAGCCCTTGCTCTTCCATACCGGGCTGCGCGGAATGCACGTAGAAATTCGCGAAGCCGTCTCAAAGCTCATCAAGGTTTCCGAGTTGCGCCACATCAGCTTCAGCCATTTCGAATCAGACGAATGCGGCTCGCTCAATGAGTGGCTGGCTGCCGCGCCCAATGCCGATGTGATCTGCAGCCAGGTTGGGGCCTTGGTGATGGTGAACGACTTCATCGGACGAGAATCACGCGCCCTCACTGATGGCGGGACGTTTGCGACCGGGAGGTACCGTTTCCGCTATTGTCAGACTCCCCATCTGCCCCACGGCTGGGATGCGGGGCTGCTCTTCGAAGAAACGCAGAAAACGCTGCTCTGTTCGGACCTGTTCCATCAGGTTGGCGACCGCGAACCGCTCACCTCTGACGATGTCGTTGGCCGCTCCCATCAGGCGTTGAAGGAATATCAGGCGGGCATTCTCGCGGCCTATGTGCCCTACACACCGCTCACTGCGCATAACTTAGGAAAACTCGCCGGCCTAAAGCCAAAAACGCTCGCCATCATGCATGGCTCCAGCTTTACAGGTGACTGCGCCCAGGCACTCGGTGACCTCGATGTGGCGTTGCGGGACCTCTTCGGCCCGCAGAAGTAGAGGCGGAATCCGGGCTCAAAGTCTATTGGAGCGCGGATTGCGTGGGACAGGTCCCGAGTGGCTGTCATTTCGGAGAAGGGTTTAGGCCGACGGCTCCTTCTCGGGGCTTATCTTCGTAGCGACGAGTCGGTAATAAGGTGATGGCGTAGAGAGGAGCGGATCATGTGTGTTCTTGTAGCAGGGCGAGCCGCGATCAAAGCACCTCTTATCGAGACGACGGAGATGAGTTAGGTAAAGCATCAGAAAGGAGCACCATATGAACTCAAGGAGACCACGTACATGACCACCGCCATTACAGGGAAAACGCTTGGTGTCAACGTCTTTACCGCGCCGGGAAAGGCGATGGTAGGCGAGCGGCCAAGGCCCTTTGGCGAAGCGCTCGGCTTCGATCCAATGACATCGACGCTGATCTTCGGCGAGCACGACGCGGTACTGGTAGACGCACTAACTACGGTGGCTGAGGCCGAGGCTCTCGGCGATTGGGTTGCGCTACATCACCGCAACCTGCGGACCATTTATATCACGCACGGGCATGCCGACCACTTCTACGGTCTAAGCGTTCTGATGGGCCGCTTCCCGAACGCTCGGGCAATTGCGACGCCGAACTCGGTGCAGGAGATGCGTAAGTTCCTGGTGCCCCCGCTGGATCACATCATGGAGGGGAGCTGGCCTGGGCAATTGGCCACGAAGTTGGTCACTGCCGAGCCCTATGAGAACGATACGTTCACTATCGAGGGCCACGAATTTCGCATCATCGAGCAGGGCCACACCGATTGTCCCCACTCCACGTCTCTGTACGTTCCGTCTATCGACTTGGTCGTCGCTGGCGACGTGGTGTACAACCAGTGCCACATGTACGTCGGCGACACCACCCCCGAGAGCCGCAAGAACTGGCTTGCGGCGCTGGACCGGTTGGCAGCGCTGAAGCCGGCGATTGTTGTTGCCGGGCACAAGAAGCCTGGTGCGTCCGACTCACCATCGGCGATCCAGGACACTAAGCGCTATCTGCTGGACTTTGACCGGCTGCAGCAGACCACGACCTCCGACGAAGAGCTCTTCAACCAGATGACCGCGCTCTACCCCCACTGGACCGCCAACCAGTCGTGGTTGATGTTCGGGCTGGTGTGAACGCTCTGTCTCGACAAGTTCGCCTGGTGCTGAGGAGGCAAACGTCTAGGAACCAGCCGACGTTGTATCGCACGATCTAAGGCGATGGAATCCCGATTTTCTACAGAGAGGCCGGGCGCGAAGACGCGCCTACAATTCTGTTGCTGCATGGCTTCGCGTACCCGTTCGACTACTGCGCCGAAATCCATCATTTCCACGAGGCGCCGAGTCTCTCGCGGTTCCCGCTGTACATGCAAGACTGCGACGGCGCGGTGGGTAGCCCGGACCTGTTTGGAGTGCGTCTTAACGCTTCTGGTACGGATGGAAGATGTAGTCCTTCGCCTTGACGGCGACGTGGCACGTCTGTCCGCAGTCCTGAAGAGCCTTTGGGTCGGTGCTGAACTTGTTCGCTGCGGCGTCGTAGTTGTACACGGCGTACCCCCAGCCGCCGGTTTTCGGAAATCTCCTGCTGTCCTTTTCCATCACGAAAACCTGCTTGAAAGTGTCGGGCACATCGACTACGAAAGGCGCTTCCGTGCTTTTCTTCGGCTTCCATTGGAGTTTCACGATCATTGAGCCCTGCGGAAAGGGCTGCCCGTTTCCTGGAGTGCCACCCTTGTACGCCCTAATCATCGCCGGATTGGCGACGATCACCTTAAGTACTTCCTCAGTGCGGGCGGAAGAGACTACAGACCAGTCCTCGTATCCCCTGAAATCGGAGAACGCAATTCCGCCCGGTGACGTGAGCGAGTACTTATCGTTGTCCACGCCTTGCGCGCGGAGCCTGGCAGCGACGGCCGCGCAGAGCAGGGCTGCGGCCGCAACGACGGTAATCCCGGCCACAACGTTTAGGGCGCTCCACCTCCTGATCTTTTGTTCCTGTCGTACTTGGGCCCAGGATTCCCTCTGAGGTTTGCTCATCGCTTATCTTTCTCCGCAACTGGTTTTATCGATTAACGCCCGCTGTGAAGCACTGCAATTGAACCGCCGTGAGGGCGGCTAGCAGAAAGGAACTGGCTGCCGCTCCAGGCCGGGAGCTTCGCGTCCAGCGGGGGCCACTGAGGAACAAGGTCTTCGACCGACCAACTGCCTTCATCTGGAAACAGCCGGCGGTTTCAGGGTAGTTGGAGGAGCATGGCAGATGGCGGATATCTGGCTACGATCAGGAAAGGCTGAAGCAGCGCTATCCCACCTCGGGTTCGCGGCTGCGCGAGCCGAGCTTCCGGCGCCCATTGGAACGTCGGTGACCCTTCTCTGCGCTGGTGGACGCGGTCGCCGAAATGTTGTTGCACGCGATGCTGCCAGCGATTACACTCCGCACTAGGACAACGATGAAAACGAGAATCCCTTTCTTGCTACTCCTCGCTTTGGCGCTTACCCTGATTGGCGCCACGTTAACCATGGCGCAACAGGCCGGCCGGGGGGCCAGCGCCGCTCCTCCCAGGCCGGAGGGCCCGTGTGACATCTACGCCGCGGCGGGCGATCCCTGTGTGGCCGCGCACAGCTCCACGCGCGCGCTTTACGCCGGCTACAATGGCCCGCTGTATCAGGTTCTGCGCCAGTCCGACGGCAAGACGTTGGACATCGGCGTCATCAAGCCTTCCTCCTCGCCGGTCCCGAATGCGGGCGGATACGCCGATGCGGCCGCACAGGACGCGTTCTGCGCCAACACCTATTGCTGGATCAGCAAGCTCTATGATCAGTCCGGCAAGGGCAACCACCTGGTCCAGGCGCCCCGCGGCGGATTCAGCGGCCCGGCCATGGGCGGGTTTAACAACGTTCCGGTGGCCGACCTGGCGCCGATCACGATCATGGGCCACAAGGCTTACGGCGTTTTCATCGAGCCGGGCATGGGCCTGCGCTGGAACGACGCGCACGGCACCGCGGTGGACGACCAAGCCGAGGGTCAGTACTGGGTCATCGACGGCTATCACTACAACTCCGGCTGCTGCTTCGACTACGGCAACGCCGAGACCGACAGCCGCGATGACGGCAACGGCACCATGGAAACTACCTACTACGGCAACGCGAACGCCTGGTATCGCGGTCCGGCCCCCGGCCCCTGGGTCATGACCGACCAGGAGAACAACCTGGTGGGTTGCGTCAACTCCGAGGGAAACAACAAATACTGCGCCGAATTGCCGACCATCACCTGGCGATTCGTGACCGCAATGGCGAAGGGTGAACCGCACCACTGGACCTCGCTCGGCGGCGATGCGCAGAAAGGCCAGCTATCGGTGATGTTTAACGGCGGGCGCGTCAACGCCGCGTACGACCCGATGCGCAAGCAGGGAGGCATCCTCCTTGGGAACGGAGGCGACAACAGCAACGGTTCGCAGGGAACCTTCTATGAAGGCGCGATGACGGCCGCGGGCACGTTCCCGGCCGACGCCACCGATCAGAAGGTGCAGGCCAATGTGGTGGCCGCGATGTACGACGTCGCCCGGCTGAGCGTTCGACCGGCCTCCGCGGCGGCGATGCCTCCGGGACTTCAGACGTTCTCGCCGCTGTCCTCTCAGGACACCACCGTTACCTTCCGGAATACCACCGGGGCCCTCGTCGCGGGACTCCGGCTGAGTCTCGATATGCCGCCGGGGTGGACTGCCGCGGCCAGCGGCCCGGCTTCGTTCACCGTTCCGGTGGCTCCCGGCGCCAGCGTAAGCGCGACCTTCAAGGTCACCTCGGGAGCGGCGCCCTTCAACGGCGACCTGATTGGCAAGGCTTCGTGGACCGCGAACGGCGCGACGCGAACCGAGTCGGCGATCGAAAAGGTTCGCAACGTCAGCCCGGTCAAGATCAACGAATTCCGCATTAGCGCCGGCGCCAACCCGACGGATTCCTTCATCGAGTTGTACAACGCCGGCGCCAGCGCCGTCGACATCTCGAACTGGACCCTGACGCATCACCCGGCCCAGTTGCCCATCTTCTCGTCGGTGAGGGTTCCGGCCAGGACGAGTCTCGGGCCCAGGCGTTTCTATCTGCTCGGCCTCTCCACCTCCGGGCTGGCTGTCCCGGCGAGCGCGGGCGACACCACCATCTACGTCAGAAGCACCACCGGCATGAACGCCGGCGATGCGATCACTATCGGCACCGGCGCAGGCGCGGAAACCCGCAAGATCGCAAGCCTAGGCACGGCGGCCAGCGCGCCCACGACGCTGTGGCAACCCCTCCCGGATGGCCCGGTCATCACGATCCCCGCCGGCTCGACCAGCGTGCCGTTTACGGCTCCCGGCGGCGGGCGTGGCGGGAGCGTGCCGACCGGCTTCGTGGCCGGCGAGAAGGTCGCCCTCGGGTACGGCGCCACCTACCCCGCGGTCTCCGCTTCGATTGAGAAATACGAGGTGGTCACGGTCGCGGCGGCCGGCAAGCCCGGCACGCAAGCCTGGCTCACGGCGCCCGCGAAGGCCGGCGAGACCAATATCAAGGTATCCTCGGTTGCCAACATCACGGCCGGCGACCAGATCCGGTTGGATATCGACAGCGTGGGGCACGGGATCGAGACCGTTACGGTGAAGAGCGTCGGCACGCAATCGGCTCGCAACGCCTTTAATGGGCCTTTGCGGCCCGAGGAACTGGGAACGGGGCTGGAACTGACCGCACCGCTGAAGTTCAACCATTCCTCCAACATTTCCTTCAGCTCCAGAGGAACGGGGATCGCCTTCACTACGAAAACCGCATTTGCCCACTCGAGCAACGAGCCGGTCATGCCGCTCGGAACCGGGATCAAGCTCGACCAACCCCTGTCCGGAGCCCACGAGATCGAAGCGGTTGTGAGCGACGCCGCGGTCACAACGGCGGGCTACCAGGGTACCCCGAAACCCAACCAGTGGTTCGGTGGCCCCGCCATCGGCCCCAGCGCCGGTAGCATGGTGCTGCGCGATGCCGGTGGCCGCGTCGTCGACAGCCTCAACTTCGGCGGGCTAGTCGACCCGTGGGCCGCGGAGGGCTACCAGGCTCTGTCCGGAGCCGGGGCGAACGGCTGCAGCGTGCCTTCGCCCAGCCCCGGCCGCGGCGGATTTGGCGGGGCTTATGTTCAGCCGGTGGCGTTGCCCAATAGGAGTTCGGGCCGCTTCCCGGACGGCGCGGACACCGGCAGCAACTGCAACGATTTCCAGTCGCAGACCATCACCACCACGGCAGCGGCGGCGGCCGTGGGCGCCAATAACATCAAGGTCGCCAGCGTGGCGGACTTTGCCCCCGGCGAGACCATCGTCATTGACACGGGGGTCAATCAAGAGATCGCTATCGTCGCGACGGTGGGCACGCAAGGCGCCACTACGGTCGGGACCGCCACGGCTTCCGGCGCAACCGTTATCCCTGTTGTTGGCCCGGCGGGATTTGCCCCCGGACAGACCATCACCATTGATAGCGGCGCGAACCTCGAGACCGCGGTAGTCGTTTCCGGCGGCGGTCGAGGCGGCTTTGGCGGCGGCCCTGGGGGCAGGGGAGGACAAGCGGCTGGCGTGTCCATCACCGTCTCAGCGCCGCTGGCTCGGGTACACGCGGCAGGCGCGCAGATCTCCGGCACGGGCATCACTGTAATGGGTGCGCTCACTAAGGCGCATGACGGCGGAGCGCCGGTGGCCAGCGGCCTTCCCACTCCCGGAGCGCCCAACCAATATCCCGGTTCCGGTGGGCGGCGATAGAAGGAATGCGAAAGGGAAACCGCTGACGTCCGGAAACGGGCCCCCAGCGGTTTCCGGCGTTTTGCGGGCGTTGTTTATCTCGCAGGTTCCCCGGCGGAGCCATCGCGGGCCGCCGCGCCCTGTCATGGTTGTTTGGGATAACGAGGGATACGCTGATGAGTGAACGGAAAGACAGCGATCTCAAGACATCCCGCCGTGGATTTCTGGGAGCGGCGGCCAGCGCCCGGGCGGCGCTGACGGCGCCGGTCGGACAGAACGCGGTCGCCGCGCCGTATCGGGCACGAGTCATCAGCCCAAGCAGCGCAGGCGGACGCGTCGGCGTCGCTATGCCGGCGCACGCGGACATGGACTCGGGCGCGCCGCTGGGCGGCATCGGTACGGGCTTGCTCGAAATCCGTCCGGATGTCCGCTTCCACGAATGGCAGATCTTCAACTCGGGCGCGTGGGCCGGACGCGCCGGGACGGCGATTTCAGGACCCCCAGTATCTCAAGTTCCTGTTGCGGACGGCGAAATCGGGAGAAGCGGCGCCGACCTGCGCCGCCTGTACATTCGGCCGGAGGAGAGCAATCTCTACCCTCAGCCTTACCTCCAGGACATCGAGTCCATTGAGTACGACGCCTGGTTCCCGATGACCGGCCTGCGATAGGGTCGATTCGACGATGCCGGTGCGGCGAAGGCGGCCTGCCCATCAGGATCCTCAAGCTGCGCACCATGTTCCCCGAGGCGGAGCAAATGCTTCACCAGCACCTGGCGGCAAGCCCCGTGGCCGCCCGCGAGTGGACCCGGTTCTGCAAGTTGAAGCGCGATCCCCGAATCCTGCCTGGCATCGGGCACTTTCTCCGCAGGACCAGCCTCGACGAGCTGCCCCAGTTGTGGAATGTCCTCAAGGGCGAGATGAGCCTGGTCGGCCCGCGGCCTTTCCCCAGCTATCACAACGAGCGTTTCCAGCCCGAATTCCGCAAGCTCCGCACGCAGATCGCCCCAGGACTGACCGGCTTGTGGCAGATCTCGGCCCGCTCCAATGGCGATCTCGATGTCCAGGCGCAACTCGATTCCTACTACATCAAGAATTGGTCCCTCTGGCTGGACCTTTACATCCTGACCCGCACCGCCCACGCCGTCCTATTCCAGAACGGGGCCTACTGATCTCCCCCATGCAGAGCGAAGCGTGCCAGGCGCGTCCCGCGCCCCTTGCGAGGCCGGCTGAAGGAGCCGGCGATCCCACCAAGGCCGTTGCTGCTATCTGGGTAGGCACGCTGACCGCAGTCTCACTTCAACCCTGGCGCCCTCCAGCGGTCGCGGCATTTTCCCACCTGCACCGCCCCTTCCACATCCTCGCATTCGCGTTGACCTCTCTTGTGCTGTGGCGTCTCTTCGTGGCAACTCCTTTTCACCTTGCGGCGGATAGAGCAGAACAAATTCCTGGATCTGGCGCAATTCCTCTAGCA
>Ga0181528_10001709_pt1 | contig 13588 bp, 9 predicted proteins | sample PEATcosm2014_Bin_47_FD_119742 | JGI IMG/M metagenome (GOLD analysis project Ga0181528, IMG submission 119742) | Peatland microbial communities from MTU Mesocosm Facility, Houghton, MI, USA - PEATcosm2014_Bin10_10_metaG | ecosystem: Environmental > Terrestrial > Soil > Wetlands > Peat | place...
ATGGCATCGACCACCAGCAGCGTTTCGGCCGGGTTCGTGGCCTCTCGGATCGCGGTCACCTCGGCCATCAGCGCCTCATCGATCGAGAGGCGGCCGGCGGTGTCGAGCAGCACGATGTCGTAGCCCTCGCGCCGGCCGGTATCCATGGCGCGTTGGGCGATCTGCACCGGGGTCTGGCCGGCGATGATGGGCAGGCTGGGGACGCGCGCCTGCTCGGCCAGTTGCTGGAGCTGCAACTGCGCGGCGGGCCGCTGCGTGTCCAGGCTGGCGAGCAGGATCTTCTTGCGCAACCGCTCCCGGAAGCGCAGCGCCAGCTTGCCGGCGGTGGTGGTTTTCCCGGAGCCTTGCAAGCCGACCAGCAGGATCGGCACCGGTGCGGCGGCGGCGAGGTTGATCGGGACGGCGCCCGCCCCACCGAGGGCTTCGATCATCACGTCGTTGACGATCTTGATGACCTGCTGGCCGGGGGATACGGATTGCAGGACCTCGGAGCCGATGGCGCGGTCGCGGACCTTGGTGATGAAATCGCGCACGACGGGCAGGGCGACGTCGGCGTCCAGCAGCGCCAGGCGGACTTCCCGCAGCGCTTCCGCGACGTCCATTTCGTTCAGCGTGCCCCGGCTGCGCAGGCGGTCGAAAACGCCGTTGAGCTTGTCGGACAGAGCCTCGAACACGTAAAAACCCTCCTGAGGCGATCCCCAAAACGAAATCGCGCCGCTGCGCGAACCCTCGCGGAGCGGCGTAGCCCCCGCGTCAGGCGGGGACCGGGTGACTGAAAAGGCCCGGATGCGCGGGGTTATGGCGGCGAGCGGTGCGGAGAGTCAAGCACCGCGGGTGACCGCTGTTTTCAACGCCCCGCAACCGCTCACGTCTTTCGTCCTTCGCCGGCTCCACCGAAGCAGCGGTCACCGCGTGCTCACCGGGACACGGGCGACGTTTCCACCGTCGAGTGGTGTTTGTCCGAAAGGTTTAAGGTCGGTACCCATCAGTCAGCGCGCGAAGAAACGCGACGATGTCGTCCTCCTCGGCGGACGTCATCGCCGGCCGATCGCCCGGATGACGGTCGAACGGTGCGTCCACCACGTCGACGTTGCCGCGCAACTCCGGCGGAATATCGTCGAACCGCGCCACTGAGCCGCCGGCGCCGCGCGGGAACACGTGCTCGGGCGCGACATCGCGGTCATTGTAGAAATCCATCACCGTCCGTAACGAGTGAAACACGCCATTGTGGAAGAACACCGACCGTGTCGCCACATTGCGCAAGGTCGGCGTGGTGAACATGCCGCAGAATCGGGTCTCGCCCACCATGTCCGAACGCCAAGGACCGCAAACACCGAGATCAAAATAAGCCGGATCCCGGTTCGCCGCCAGCGCCGGATTGCGAGGCGCGCCCAGAGCCTCGAACTGATGGTCAGTAAACAATGGCGGCAACCCATCGGGACGAGGCGCCGCGAGATGACAACCGGCGCAATTCGCCTTCGACGGATCGTTGAACAGCAGGTAGCCCCGCAGTTCCGACCGCGTCAAACGCGCCTTTCCCTCCAGCCAGAAGTCGAACTTGCTGATGTACGGATGGAAGCTGACGTCCTCGATCTGGAAGCGGGCGACGGCGAACAGCGCCTCCGACACTGCGAGAGCTGGCGTATCGAACACGGCGGGTCCGACCAAAGCCCGCATCCTGGCGGCATACGGCGCCTGACGCAGTTTCGCCGCGACAGTCTCGACGTCGCCGCCGTCCATCTCCAGCGGGCTCAGCAGTGGACCTGACGCCTGATCCTGCAGCGTGTCGGCTCGGCCGTCCCAGAACAGGCCCCCCTGAGGCACCAGGTTCGCCGCCGCCGCCGAATCCCCCGCCGTCTTGCGAGCCCGAGGCGCCTTGACCGCGAGCGCGGCCAGTTGTGTCAGATTGACATCCTCGGCCTCGTCGTCGTCGGGGCCGATGCTGAAGCCAGGCTGCCGTTCCAGATACATCAGCGAGGGCACGGCGCGCACCCCCTGGCGTGACAGGTCAGGCCCGCCGTTCACCGCCGGTTCGCCACCAGAAGGGCCGTAAGCGTGATCCGGACTGTGACAACTCGCGCAGGACAGCCGGCCGGAGGACGACAGGCTGGGGTCGAAGAATACCTCTCGCCCCAGTTGAGCCATGGCCGACAGCGGTTTGGAGCCTGGGCGGGTCAGATGGACGGGCCAGGGATTCTGCCCACGCGCCAGGATGAAGCTGGCCAACGGGTGGGTCAGCCATGCGCGCAGGGGCAGCGGACCGCTTTGGATCATGGCCAGCGCCGCCACTATCGGCAGACCGGCGCATGCCACCCACCAACGCTTTCTCATCTCGAATCAGGGCGGCGATGCGACCGGAGTTCCGGTGGACGGATCGAGGTAAAGTGCGGCGTTACCTCCGCCTGATTTGAGGTCGAACAGATCCATGATGGAGCCGGCCGTCTCGTCGAACGAGCCGCCGCCCAATCTCGCGCCGTGTAGCCAGTTGTCCTCGATGAACCGCGCCACTGAAGCCTCCGAGATGCGGTCATGACTGACGTAGTTCGCCTTGGACCAGGGCGAGATGACCAGGAAAGGAAGCCGGGTTCCGGGACCACAACGGCCATTCACCGGTTTCCCCGCCACGCCCGCCCTCGCCGTTCCCATCCCGCACTTTCCTGGGCCATCCAATTGATCCGCCTCCGGATCGAACGACGGATTCGTGGTGGAGGCGAACGCGTGATCGTACCAGCCATCGGAGTCATCCCAGGCGATAATGACCGCGGTGTCTTTCCAGCCGGGCTGCTGCTGCAGGAAATTGATGACCGCGACAGTGCCGGCCTGCTCGTCCAGCGGATCCGAGTATCCGGCGTGGCCATCCTGATAAGCGGGCAGCTTGATGAACGACACGGCTGGATAATTCCCGGCCTTCACCGCGGCATAAAAGTCCCGCAGGTCATACTGGTGGTTGGCCGGATCGGCGGTCGTGCCATCGGCCTGGAACGAGTAGCCGATGGCCTGAAGCGAACTCGGTCGGGCATGGGACGGATTGGCGGTCGAGGCGTAATATTGGAACCAATTGTGATGCGCGACGTAATCCCGGACGTCCGACCCAACGACGGGAGAGTGCGTGGAGCGGGCGCAACCCGTGCTGCCGTCGGCGTTCACGACCTGCAAATTGAAGCCGCCCATGAAGCCGCCCCAGGCGATCCGCCCGGCGTTCAAGAGGTCGCCGATATTCTTCCCCTCCAGCATTGTCTGATCGCCAGCCACTGAGCAAACGTCATAGCCTGGATCGACGTCGTTGATCATCGTGAAGCCGCCTTGCCCATCGGCGACATAGTACGACACCGCGGCGAGCGTGGAAGGTTTTTTGGTCGTCGCGACAATGCGCATCCCATTGGTCTGGCCGGACACCAGATTGATCGCGCCGGGTGTCGAAGGCCCGTATGTTTCGTCGAAGAAATTATCGCTCATGGCGAAATGCCGCGCGTAATTCCACAACGCGGTCACGGTGTTGCCGTCGTAATACCCCATGACCTGACCCTTGGTGCCGAACGCGCCCGCGCCGCCGGGGGTACCCTTGCCGGTGTATTTCGGAAACAGGTCGGCCTTGCCGCCATTGTACGCCTGTTGCTCGGCGGTGTAGCGGTGTTCCTGAGTCACCGTGCTGGCCTGGGTGCGATCCAGGCGAAATGGCTCCGCGGCGTTCGGGCCATTGGCTTTGTTGGTGAAGTTCGGGTTGTTGGTCAGCAGATTGGCCGACACGAGGTTGTTGACGGCGGGCGCGGCGGGCGTGGCCGCGAAGACCGGTTGGTCCGGCGGGTTGGCGGCATTGGGATAGGTGGCGAAATAATGATCGAACGACACGTTCTCATTGAAGATCACCACCAGATGCCGGATCGGCGTGGCGGCCGGCGCGATCTCCTGAGGGGCGGTTCCGGATGGGGCGATCGCCCCCTCGGCGGCGTCGGCCGCGCCGCGCATGGCGGCGAGGGCGGCGAACACAGCGGCGAGCAGTAAGGATTTGCGCGAATTCATATGGGTCCGTGGGGTCAGGGCGATGTTCGGTCGATCGCTACAGCAGCGGAGACAACCAGGGTGTGACAGAATCATGACAGCCGCCATGGGGCGGCTGATCGGGACCCCACGGTCATTCCGACGTGACGGACGCCGGCCGCGTGGTCCGCGCGTCGTCGCTGGCGAGAAGAATGCGGTTCCGCGGCAAATATACTTCCACCGACGTGCCGACACCCTTGACGCTGCGCACTGTCAGACGGCCGCCGTGCAACTCCGTCATTCGGCGGGCCAGTGGCAACCCGAGGCCGGTGCCTTCGAAGGAGCGAGCCAGGGAGTTTTCGACCTGGCCGAACGGCTCCATCGCGATGCCTAGTTCGGCTTCGTTCATGCCGATGCCGGTGTCGGCGACGATGACCGCGAAGCCGCCGTCTTTCTCCTGCCGCGCGGAGACCGTCACAGAGCCGCCGCGCGACGTGAACTTCACGGCGTTTGACAACAGATTGATGAAAACCTGGCGCAGTCTGGTGCTGTCTCCGCGGATCACGGGCAACGTTTCCGGCAGATTGGTGTCGATCGCCACCCCGGCCTCATTCGCCTGTTCTCGTACCGTGGTCAGACTGTCGCGGATGACTTCGCCGAGCGCGACCTGATCTTCCGCCAGGCTGGCGGTTCCCGATTCGACTTTCGACAGATCGAGGATCGAATTGATCAGTTCCAGCAAATGGCGGCCGGATTTCATGATGTCGTCGGCATATCCCGCGATCTGGCCGGCGGCGGGCATTGGCGTGACATAGTGGGAGATTAGCTCGGAAAAGCCTATGACGGCGTGCAAAGGGGTGCGCAGTTCGTGGCTCATTTGCGCCAGGAACTGCGATTTCGCCAAATTGGCCGCCTCGGCGCGCTGGGTGCTCAGCACCAGTTCCCGGTTGACGGCGGCAAGCTTGCCCTGCTCGATCAGTAGCTCCGCGCGGGCGCCTTCCAGAGCGTCGTGTTCCCGCGCCAACTCCATTTCGCGCTGAGTGCGGCGGCGGATTTCGCGGACCAGCAAAAGGTTCAGGGCGGCCAGCAAGACGCTCGCCGCGACGCCGATGCCGATCTCCAGCGCCGTGAGGGCGCGCGACTCCGTCAACTCGTCGTCGATGCTCAGGCCCGCGGCGACGACCAACGGGTAGCTCGGCAAACGGCGCAGCGACCAGACCCGGGAAATTCCATCGACCGCGTTGGAATGGATGATACCGTCCGTCTCATCCTGATCCAGCATCACCGGCCACGGACCACCCATCGCTGAAGGGGAGCCGTCCGGCAGGTCGCCAAACCGCGCCCTTAGCAAACCGTCCGTGCCAATCAGCGCGATGACACCCCTCGCGCCCAGGTCGATCGAACGATGCAGGGACGTCAGATCGTCCGGCGCCAGAGCGAACACCAGGATGCCGAGGAATTTCCCGTTGGCGTCGTCGATTCGTTTTGAGACCTGAATCATCACGCGGCCGGAAATGCGGCCGACGGTCGGCTCGCTGATGTACATGTCCGGATTAACCAGCGCGAGATGAACCTTGACGTATTCAAGATCGCTCATGTCCAGGCCGCTGATGCCCGGCTTGATCGTGGTCGAGATCAGCTTGCCGTTGGCATCGACCAAGGAAACGAACATGGTCGGTTGCGCCAGGGCGGGCAGTTCCTCCGACCAGCGATCAAGGTGGAACCCAACCGGGTCGGCGCGAATTTCGCGCGCGGTGAGGTCCATCGCGGCGCTGATGGTACTGAGCGTGTGATACACCTGCTCACAGAAAGCCGCGCTGAGGTTGCCGGCGGAGGCGGTGGTCCGGTCGAGCGCGGCTTCCCGCACCGACCAGGTGGAAACGATAATGGCGAGCCACAGACACGCCATCAGTCCGAACGAGCCAAGGCTGATCCAACGCGCCAATGCGACCGCGTGCCGCCGGGTGGAGGCGGGGTCCCAGCGCGCGGAGTCGGATGGACTATCGGGCCGGATGGATTGGGGTGGCATGACTCGGTAATGGTTTCAGCATGTCAGGTGTCGCACGGCGAGACACGGACGTAAATACGAGTTACGCGTCATTTTGGACCGGGTCGTCTCGAAGAAAAGCACGCACCTCGCGAAGAAAGACGTTCAATTGGTCGTGATGGACCCAGTGACCGGCCCCGGCGACCGCCAACGCCCGCGCGTCGCGGAAGTAGTCGATGCGCCCGTCCTCATCCGGCGGTTTCGCCCAGGAATCGAGGCCGTGCACCAGGAGGGTCGGGCAAGCGATGCGTGACCACAACTCGGCGATGGCGTCGCGGGTCATGTCGTAAGCGGGCCAGAGGCGGACATATTGGTCGAATTTCCAGCTATATGTGCCGTCCTCGTTTTGATTGACGCCGTGCTCGGTCAGATGGCGGGTTTGTTCCGTCGTGAGGTGGGAATTGGCCTCGTGCATGCGCTGATGCGCGTCCTCGATCGTGGCGTAGCGCCGAGGCACGCGGGCGGCGTAGGCGCGCTGTTCGTCGATCCAGCCGCGCATGCGTTCGGCGATCGGCTTGCGGTCGGCTTCGGCGTGCGATTTTGGGCCGGGCCCGAGACCTTCGATGGCGACGAGATGAGAGACATTTTCCGGATAGATGCCAGTGTAGCGCAGCGAAATATTTCCACCGAGCGAGTGACCGATGATCCGCAACGGTGCGAGATGGCGCTGGTGGATCAATTGCGCGAGGTCGTAAATGTAGTTCGCGGCGGTGTAATGACCGGAATCCGACCATTGCGAGTCGCCGTGACCGCGCAGGTCAGGCGCGATGATGTGGTATTCGTCGCGCAGCGCCGCCGCGACCCAGTCCCAGTTGCGGCAGTGATCGCGGCCACCGTGCACCAGCAAAAGCGGTGGCGCGCCGGGATTGCCCCAATCGACATAATGCAGCCGCAGGCGCTGCGAAAAGAAAATCCGCGACGTCGGCCCATTCATCACGCGTGGCCCACAGGGGGCGTCATGGGGGGAAGCGATAGCGGCATGACCTCATCCGCGGTACGGCCTTTGTAATCGCGCTGGCGGGCGCCGCTGAGCATGCGTTGCTGTGCCTCGGTCAGCGTTTCCAGCGCGCCGGCGTGGTTGAGCGTCAGAACCTTGCCTTTATGCACAACCTGCTCCCCGGCGATGTAGACGTCGCGAATGGCGCGGTCCGCGGCTGTGTAAATCAGCGAGCGTAACGGATCGCGGGCCGGCATCATGAAGGGGTTCTTCAGGTCCACCAGCACGAAGTCGGCCTTCGCCCCGGGCGCCAACCGGCCAATGTCGTCGCGACCCAAAGCCGCCGCGCCTCCCGCCGTCGCGGCGTGAAACACCTGGGCGGTGCTGGTGGTTTTGATGTTCTCCGCCAGGATGCGGGCGACGATGGCGGCGAGGCGCATTTCCTCGATCAGGTTATGCGGCGCGACGTCCGTTCCGATCCCGATATTGACGCCGGCGCGGCGATAGCGGCCGAAATCTTCCATGCCGTGGCCATAGCGCGCGAACGGCGAAGGGCAATGCGCGACCGATGTACCGCTGTCCGCGAGGAGATTGAGGTCCTCGTTACTGTGCCAGTGCAACCATGAGTGCTCATCGAGGAAAATCGCATGGCCGAGGATCGCCCGCGGTCCGAGAACGCCGATTTGTTTCGCCCACTGCACAGGCGTCTTGCCGTGGCGCTTCACCATCTCCTGGAACTCGTTGACGCTTTGCGCGCAATGCGTGGTGAACGGCAGGTTTCGGTCGGCCGCGGCCTGCCATGAGTCCCGCAGCAGGTCCTCGGTGCAGGTGTCTATCTGGGAGGGACAGACGATGCCGGACAATCGCCCGGAAGGATGCCGGATCGCCTGATCGATCAGTTTCAGCGCGTCGTCGAAGCCGTGCCGGCCACCGATTTCGTCCCAGTTGTATTTAAGATCCCAGTCGTTATCGAGGTGCCAACGCGCCGATGCGTAACCGGGCGCCAGGAACACCCGCAAGCCGCTGCGCGCCGCGAGATCGATCCAGCCGGGATCGTTGCCCGATAAATCCGCGACGGTGGTGATGCCGGTCAACAGCATCTCACAATACGCGACTTCCTTACCCGCCTGGCGGCCGGGTTCATCCGGGCGAAACACAAAGCCGCGCTCGTACAGCCCGCTCATGTACATCGACGGCAGGCCGTGTTCTTCGCGCACGCCGCGAAAAAACGGTTCGGTGCTGGGATGCGAGTGGATGTCCACCAGACCCGGCATCACCATCAGGTCGGTGCCGTCGATCGTTTCGTCCACATCACCATCGAATTGCTTGCCGATATAGGTGATGGCGTCGCCGGAGAACACCACGTCGCCGTCGGTCAGGTAGCCGTGGCTGTTTGTCGCTCTGTCCCACGCCACGATCCAGGCGGCATTCCTGATGCGAGTGGTTTTCGGCATCGTTATCTCCGGTTCGGATCATGGACGGCGGCGGGCATGCTTCGTATGGTCACTCGGTTCGTTTGCCGGAGCAAGCCGCCATGAATGTTAAACGACGCGCGCTTTTGCGGGCGAGTCTCGCTGCCCCTGTCATCTTGTCCAGCGGCGCGGCGTTCGCGCAATCGAAGAAGATTATCCGCTCGGTGCCGATCGGCGACCTGAAAGTGCTCGATCCGATCTGGAGCACGGCGTACATCACGCGCAATCACGCTTACATGGTGTGGGACACGCTGTTCGCGCTGGACTCGCGTAATCAGCCGCGGCCGCAGATGGTGGATACTTATACGGTCAGTCCCGATGGCTTGACCTATGCGTTCATGTTGCGCCGCGGTTTGCTGTGGCACGATGGAACACCGGTCCGCTCGGCCGATTGTGTCGCGTCGATCCGGCGATGGGCCGCCAAGGACGGTATGGGACGCGCGTTGATGGCGGTGACGGCGGAGCTGAAGACGCTCGACGACCGGAGCTTTCAATTGACGCTGCGGCGTCCGGTTGGGTTCGTGCTTGATGCGTTGGGCAAAATCGACAGCAACGTGCCGTTCATGATGCCTGAGCGCCTGGCGTCGATCGATCCCAACACGCAGATTACTGAAGCGATCGGTTCCGGGCCATTCCGTTTCGTGAAGCAGGAGTGGGTGCCGGGCGTCAAAGTCGTCTATGAGCGGTTCACCGATTATGTTCCGCGCGCGGAACCGCCCAGTCAGGCGGCGGGCGGCAAAACGGTGAAGATCGATCGGGTTGAGTCACTTTACACACCGGACTCCAGCGTCGCCGGCAACGCCTTGATCAACGGCGAATTCGACCTGCTGGAATCGCCCGCGCCGGATTTGATCGAGCTGTTGAAACGCAGCCCGAATGTCACGGTCGCACCCAACGATCCGCTTGGATATCAATTGTTCATGGTGATCAATCACACGCTGCCTCCGTTCGATAAGCCGGACGCGAGGCGAGCGCTGATGATGGCGGTGAAGCAATCGGATTTCATGTTGGGCACCGTGGGCGATAAATCGCCGTGGCGAGAATGCGCCGCCGTATTCGGATGCGGTCCGGATAGTGGCTCGTTGGCGGGGGAACTCGGCTGGCCGGCGTTCGAGTTGGACAAAGCGAAGGCACTGTTGGCTGCATCGGGATACGATGGGCGGGCAATCGTGGTCATGGATCCAGCCGATAACGCGACGTTGCATCCCAGCGCGTTGATCACGGCGGATATGCTGCGGCGGATCGGCGCCAAGGTCGATTTGCAGGTGATGGACTGGAGCACGCTGGTGCAGCGCCGCGCGTCAAAAGCGCCCGCGGATCAGGGTGGCTGGAATTTGTTCGTTACGAACGCGACGGTGACGGGAATATCCAATCCGCTGCTGGATAATTACGTGAAGCATTGTGACAGCGCGTGGTACGGCTGGCCGTGCGACCCCCAGGTGGTAAAGCTGACCGACGCATGGGCCGCGGAAACCGACGCCGGCCGGCGGCAAAGTTTGCTGGTTGAGCTGGAGCGGTTGCATCTGAAGGATGTGACACAGGTTCCGTTGGGGCAGTATCAAAGCCTGATCGCTTATCGCAAGAGTTTAAGCGGTGTGATTCCTGGACCGGCGTTGTTCTACTGGAACATCGATAAAGCGTGATCATTCCTGATCGTCCTCATCGATGATCCCCCATGCTCCGGCTCGACCGGGGGACCGGTGGAGCCGTTCCATGACGCTGGTGGTACGCCTCCGGGCAATCAACTGGCCCGCTGATATCAGATAGGCGGATGCTTCTTATACCAACCAGCCGCCTTTTCATAAGCCGCCGCCACACGCAGCACCGTCGCGTCCTCAAAATACCGGCCGACGAATTGCACCGAAACCGGTAGGCCGTCGTGCGAAAGTCCGGACATCATCGCCAACGCCGGGTGGCCCGTGACGTTGAATGGCGCGCGTGCCTGCCGCGGATACGTGCGAGCGGTCTCGGCGGCGTCCTCGATCTCGCTCGCCGGGTCCATCGAACTGGCGCACATCAGCACGTCGTAATCGCGCAATTTGTCGTTGACCGCCGCGATTAGTTCGGCGCGGCGGCGTTGCGCGCCGACATAGTCTCCCGCGCTCATGAATGCGCCGGGCAACAGCCGGCGGCGAGCCAGCGCGCCGTAATCCTCGGGCCGTTCCCGCAGCCAAGGGGCGTGGATCGACCACGCCTCGGAGCACAGGATGACGCGATTGATGCCGGCGAATTCGCTCAATTTCGGCAGCGTGACAGTTTCGACGATGGCGCCCTCGGCTTCCAGGATGCGTTCGACGTCCTCCAGCGCGGCGGTAACATCCGGGTGCGCCGGCATGTCCATTTCGTGGAAGTGGCGCACGAAGCCGACGCGAAGGCCTGCCACGCCGCGATCGAGCAGCGCGCCGAAGTCCCGCGCGTTGGTGGCGGCGCTGCCGGGGTCCAGCGGGTCGTGGCCCGCCAGCACGTCCAGCAGCATCGCGTTATCGGCCACCGTGCGGGTCATCGGCCCGACATGATCCAATGTGAACGCCAGCGGAAACACACCGCGGCGACTGACCAGGCCATAGGTCGGCTTCAATCCGACGATGCCGCACACGCTCGCCGGATTGCGCACCGACCCGCCGGTGTCGGTGCCCAAAGCCAACGGAAACATGCCCGACGCGATGCCCGCTCCGGAGCCCGACGACGAGCCGCCCGGATGATGCCGCGGGTTCCACGGGTTGCGCGCGGGAGGGAACGGCAGGTCGAAACTCGGCCCGCCGATGGCGAACTCATGCGTACTGAGCTTGCCCATGACGATCGCGCCGGACGCGCGGAGTTTACTGACCACGACGGCGTCTTTCGTGGCGAGGTTATCGACCAGAATTTTTGAATGCCCGGTGGTCGGCAGGCCGGCGACGTCGATGATGTCCTTGATGCCAACGGGAACGCCGTGCAGCGGCCCGCGGACGTGGCCGTTCGCGAGTTCCGCTTCGGCGGCTTTCGCGGCCTCCATCGCACCCTCGGCGTCGAGCCGGATAAACGCGTGCAGCCGGGGTTGCAGCTTTTCGATGCGGTCCAACAACGCCCGGACAAGTTCAGTCGGCGACAAGGTGCGCGCGGCGTAGGCCTTGGCGATGTCGGTGGCGGACAGCCAGTGCAAATCGGTCACAGCGCGGTCTCCGCTTTCATTGGCGGCCACGGTTCCGCCGCCGGATCCGTCGGATACTTCACCGCCTCCGCGTGGCCCAGAGCCTGAGCGGCGGCATGCTCGATATCGGCGGGAAATTTGGCGAGAACCTTGTCGAGGCCGGCGGCCTTGGCGAGGGCGGCGATCATGGGATCCATGGCGAAAACTCGTGCGTGGTTGTGCGGGTGCGAAGGTGGCAGGGTTTGCCGGCCGGGGGAAGAGCTTCGCGAATATCGTTCTGCACCCAGATCCATGAGGCGGCGATCGGGCGCGCCGTACCAAGAGACATTTCTCACCGGGGTCTGACCTCCGGGTCAGTCCTTCGCTATATCAATCGTATGTCTCAACACCATGATGTCATCATCCTCGGCGCCGGCGCCGCCGGCCTGATGTGCGCCATCGCCGCCGGCCAGAGAGGCCGTCGCGTGCTGCTGCTTGACCATGCCGCGGAACCGGGCGCCAAAATCCTGATTTCCGGCGGTGGGCGCTGCAACTTCACCAACACCGGCACGATGCCGGAGCGGTTTCTGTCGGACAATCCGCGGTTTGCCCGCTCGGCATTGGATCGTTACACTCCCGACGACTTCATCGCCCTGGCGCGGCGGCATGGCATCGCGTTTCATGAAAAAACCAAAGGCCAATTGTTCTGCGACGGGTCCGCGCGCGCCATCGTCGATATGTTGCTGAAGGAAGCCCAGGCGGCGAACGTCGAGCTTCGGTTGGGGCACAAAGTCTCAGGAGTGAGCAAGGCCGGTTCATTCGAGGTCGAAACGGACCAAGGTCCGTTCATTGCTGAAAGCGTCGTCCTGGCGACCGGTGGTTTGTCGATCCCCAAACTCGGCGCCACCGGCTTCGCGTACGATGTCGCGCGGCGCTTTGGCCTGCGCGTGACGGACACGCGGCCGGGACTGGTGCCCCTGACCTTCGGCGATGACCGATTGGAACTGATGCGACCGCTGGCCGGTGTGTCGTTCGACGCCGAGGCGCGGTACGGCCGCCACGCGTTCCGTGAGGCGGTATTATTCACCCATCGCGGACTGTCGGGTCCGGCGATCCTGCAAATATCGTCCTATTGGCGCGAGGGCCCCATCACCCTCAACCTGCTTCCGGACCTGGATGCCACGGCCTTCCTGCTTGAACGTAAACGCGCTCGCCCAAAGGCCGAGCTTCGCACCGTGCTGGCTGATCATCTACCTCAACGACTGATCCACGCGTTGATCCCCGACATCGATAACGGCCGGCTCGCGGACCTGCCGGATCGGAGGTTGCGCGATCTCGCCGCGACTTTATCAGCCTGGAGCATTACTCCGACGGGCACCGAAGGTTACGCCAAAGCCGAAGTCACCGCCGGTGGTATCGACACGCGGGACCTGTCGTCGAAAACCATGCGATCGACCGAGGTTCCAGGCCTGTTCGCGATCGGTGAAGCAGTCGACGTCACCGGTTGGCTCGGCGGCTATAACTTTCAATGGGCCTGGGCCAGCGGATGGTGTGCCGGACAGGTAGTGTAACGGTCGGCCGGAAGCACATTTTACGAACGGTCACTCCCGTTCAGGTCGTCATGGCATCGCCGACAGGAACAAAAACACGCCAAAAATCACCAGGTGCACCGCGCCTTGCAAAATCGTCGTCTTTCCTGTCGCCAACGTCACCGTGCTGATAAACAGCGTCAGGATCAGCAGCGTCATCTCCTCGGGCTGCAAGCCAAGGGTCAAAGGCTGACCCAACCACAGGGAGACCACGGCGACGGCGGGGATCGTCAGCCCGATGCTCGCCATCGCCGAGCCCAGGGCCAGATTTAAACTCGTCTGCAGGCGGTTCGCGCGAGCCGCGCCCACCGCGGCCATGCCTTCGGGCAGCAGCACCAGAGCGGCGATCACCACGCCAACGAACGCGGCGGGCAGGCCGGCGGTCTGGACCGCCTTTTCCAGCGACGGCGACAGGGCTTTCGCCAACAACACAACGGCGACCAGCGCGACGATCAG
>Ga0181528_10001710_pt1 | contig 13587 bp, 11 predicted proteins | sample PEATcosm2014_Bin_47_FD_119742 | JGI IMG/M metagenome (GOLD analysis project Ga0181528, IMG submission 119742) | Peatland microbial communities from MTU Mesocosm Facility, Houghton, MI, USA - PEATcosm2014_Bin10_10_metaG | ecosystem: Environmental > Terrestrial > Soil > Wetlands > Peat | place...
GAGCTGATCAAGGCCGGCGGCAGCGACGGGGCGGTCAACGCCTCCGACGTGAGCTCGTGGCAGGGCGCCAAGGAGCTCGTCGAGCAGGCCGTCGACACCTTCGGCTCCCTCGACATCCTGGTCAACAACGCCGGGATCCTCCGCGACAAGATGTGCTTCAACATGGACGAGTCCGACTGGGACGACGTCATCCGGGTCCACCTGAAGGGCCACTTCGCCCCCTCGCACCACGCCGCCGTCTACTGGCGGGGTCGGGCCAAGGCCGGCGAGGACGTCTCGGGACGGATCATCAACACCTCGTCCGAGGCCGGACTGTTCGGCAACGCCGGCCAGGCCAACTACTCGGCGGCCAAGGCCGGCATCGCCTCGATGACCTGGGTCCTCGCCCGTGAGCTCGGCCGCTACGGCATCACCGCCAACTCCATCAGCCCACGGGCCCGCACCCGAATGACCGAAAACCTCTTCGGCGAGATGGGCAAGGTCGACGACGGCTTCGACAAGTTCGACCCCGTGAACGTGGCCCAGCTGGTCACGTTCCTGGCCACCGACGAGGCCGCCGACATCAGCGGCCAGAACTTCGTCGTCTACGGCGGGGACATCTGGGCCATGGGCGGCTTCCACGCCGTCGGCGAGATCCACCGCGAGTCGATGTGGTCGGTGTCCGAGCTGGCCGCCGCCAAGGGCGAGCTGTTCAAGGGCATCTCGTCGGGCGTGCCGCCCTTCAGCCTGGCGTAGTCCCCGGAGGCGCCCCGTCGGCGACCCCGTGCCCGGTCCGTCCCAGCACGAGGTCGCCGAGGCGCCCCTGGACGTCGGCCGGTGTCCCGTCGAAGACCACCCGGCCCTTCGACAGCACCACCACGTCGTCGACCAGCGCGAGCGCCCGGTCGACGTGCTGCTCGATGAGCAGGAGCGAGGTACCCGAGGCCAGGACCCGCTCGAGGGCGGCGTAGACCTCGTCGACCACCACCGGGGCGAGCCCGAACGACAGCTCGTCGACGACCAGCAGCTTCTGACGCAGCACCAGCACCCGCGCCAGGGCGAGCATCCGCTGCTCGCCCCCTGACAGGGTGCCCGCCGACTGGGTCCGCCGCTCGCCCAACCGGGGGAACGCCCCGTACGCCTGGGCCAGGGCCCCGGCGACACCCCGGCGGCCGAGGGCACGTCGGAAGGTGAGGGTGAGGTTCTCCTCGACGCTCAGCGAGGCGAACACCGAGCGCCCCTCGGTGAGCTGGGACAGGCCCGAGCGGGCGATCTCGTAGGCGGGGCGCCCGGTGATGTCCTGCCCGTCGAAGCGGATCGTCCCCCGGGTGGAGGGCACCAGGCCCGACACCGCCCGGGCCACCGTCGACTTGCCGGCCCCGTTGGCCCCGACCAGGGCCGTGGCCCGTCCGGCCCCCACCCGCAGCGACACGTCGAAGAGTGCCTCGTAGGGCCCGTAGGCCACGGAGACACCGTCGAGCTCCAGCAACGGCTCCGCGGATGCGGGTACGTCGACGGCGGGCCCGTCGGTCACGCCGTGCTCCCGAGATAGGCGCGCCGGACGTCGGGGTCCCCCAGCACCTCGTCCACGCCCCCCGAGGCCAGGACCTTGCCGAAGTTGAGAACGTAGAGCCGGTCGACGGCCGACTCGACCAGCGCCAGGTCGTGCTCCACCAACAGGACGGCCACCCCGGTGCTGCGCCGGGCCCCGTCCAGGATCCGGGCCAGCTGCGCCGTGTCGTCGGCGTCGAGGCCCGAGGACGGCTCGTCGAGCAGCAGGAGCCGGGGCGTGCCCATCATCGCCCGCCCCAGCTCGACCAGGCGGGCGTGGCCCAGGTCGAGCGTGTCGACCGGGCGTCCCGCCAGGTCCGACAGGCCGAGCAGGTCCAGGACCTCCTGGACGTGGTGCAGCTCGGGCGGCGTCGGGCCGCCCCGGTGCAGGAAGTCCCGCCAGATGCGCACGGTGCCGCTGGCCGCCTGCTCGGCGACGAGGAGATGGTCGGCCACCGTCATCCCCTCGAACAGTTCGATCCGCTGGAAGGTGCGTCCGATGCCGAGCCGGCTGCGACGCCACACCGGTAGGCGGTCGATGCGACGGCCGTCGAACTCCACGGTGCCGGCGTCGGGCGACTCCAGGCCGAACACGCAGTTGAACAGCGTCGTCTTGCCGGCGCCGTTCGGGCCCACCAACCCGACGGCCTCGCCCGCCGCCACGTCGAGGTCGACGTGGTCGAGGGCCACGATCCCCCCGAACTGCTTGGTGATCCCCGACGCGACGAGGAGTCCGTCGCCGGTCATGCGCCCTCCGCCACCGGATCGACGCCGACGCCGACGCCCGGTTCCGCCCCCGGACCGTCACCGGCGTGGCGGTCGCGGCGTCCGGCCAACGCCACCTGCACCCGGCCACTCAGGTAGTCGAGGAAGCCCTCGGGATGGCGCGTGTAGCTCAGCGTGGCCAGGCCGAAGAGCACGGCGACCAGGCCCGCGAACCGGGAGGGCAGCGAGGTCACCGCCACCTGCAGGGTGGCGTAGACCACCCCGGCCACCACCGCCCCGGCGATCGATCCGAGTCCGACGATGGCGACCACCACCAGCAGCACGGCCGAGATCTGATAGTTGAAGTCGGTGGCCGACAGGGAGCCCTCGAGGGAGCCGAAGAGGGCACCACCGACGCCGGCCAGCGCCGCCGACAGGGCGAACACCAGCACCCGCAGCCGGTAGACGTCGATGCCGACCGAGTTGGCGGCCAGTTCGCTCCCCCGCACGGCGGACAGGTACCGGCCCATGGTGCCGTCACCCACCAGCTTCACGATCCCGGCGCACACGGCCAGGACGACCAACGACAACAGGAAGAACGGCTTGGCGGCGGCGAAGCTCACCGGCCCGGCGGACGGACGGGGCAGCGTGATCCCGCCCGCCCCGTTGCCGACCCAGGAGTTGGGGAACAGGATGTTGTCGGCCAGGAGGGCGAAGGCCAGCGTGGCCAGCGCCAGCGGCAGGCCGGCCAGGCGGAGGGTGGGGAGGGCCACCACCACGCCGAGGCCGGCGGCCAGCAGGCCACCCGCCACCATGCCGAGGACGATGGGGAGACCGAAGTTGTTGGCCAGCTGTCCGGCCATGAAGCCGCCGAGCCCGGCGAAGGTGGCCTGGCACAAGGAGATCTGGCCCGTCATGCCGGTCAGGAGGACCAGCGACAGGAAGATGACCGCGAACGCCACCCCCTGGTTCATGGTGAGCAGCCAGTCGGCGGGCACCCAGGTGATGGCGGACACCACGGCGACCACACCCACCGCCCAGGCGAACGTGGTCGTGGGACGGCGGGTCAGGACCCCGGTCACCCGCCCGGGCGAACCGCCCTCGAGGCGCTCGTGCCACAGCCCCACGGCGTGGCCGGCGCCCCCCGAGGTCGCCACGGTGGAGGCGGACCGGTAGCCCACGGTCGTCCGCTCGAGGGCCGAGGTCGGCGGGTCGCACCCCGACAACGGGTCGTCGAGCTGCCGCTGCCGGGCCAGCGGCAGGAAGACCAGCAGCACCACGAAGGGCAGCGAGGGCCGCAGGCCGTTGGCGATGACGCCCGCCGGGAGGTACCCGGCGATCACCTCCTGGGCGATCCCGAGGGCCAGGCCGCCCACCAGGGCGAGGGGCAGGCTGGAGAACCGGCCGATCACCGCGCCGGCCACCCCCCAGACCAGCAGGACGGTGAAGTTCTGGGGGTCCAGCTGCGAGTAGAGCGGGGCCAGCAGCACCCCGGCGAGGGCCGCCATGACGCTCGACAGGATCCAGGCGAAGGCGCTCACCCGTCCGGCATTGACCCCGGCCAGCTCGGTCATGCGGGGGCTCTCCACGACCGCCCGCATCTCCAGGCCGACCGGGGTGAACCGGAAGAGCACGACGAGGACCGCCGCCACCACGACGGTGGAGGCACTGATCGAGAGCTCGAGCCCGCTGAGCGGCACGGACCCGAGGTGGAGGTAGACGGTCTGGGCGTTCCCGACGATGGCCGGGGGCGGGATCGTCGGCGTCGAGCCGGTGATGATGAGGGCCACCTGGGGCAGGGCCACGAGGAGCCCGAGCGAGGGGACGAGCTTCACCAGGGGCGACGCGGTACGGATGCGCCGGAAGAGCAGCCGGTCGAGCAGCACGCCCACCACCGGGCCGATGACCAGCACGGCGATGACGGTCGCCGCCCACCGGGGCCACCCGCCCTGGACCAGCGACACGTAGGCGAGGGCCGACACGAACGCCTGGGCACCGAAGGCCAGGTTGAAGACCCCGGAGGCCTTGTAGGTGAGGACCAGGCCGACGGCCATCAGCGCGAACACGCATCCGAAGGGGACCCCGGGCACGGCGTAGTCGAGGAACTGGGTCACTTGCCCGGCACCCCCGGCGCGAGGGGCAGCGTGGTGACCGTCCGGGTCCCGAGGTGGGCCGACCCGGTCTGGTCGAAGCAGGAGTAGACGCTCTGGGGAGTGGTGAACACGGGTACGAACCGGTCGCCCTCGGCCCGGACGAAGGTCGTGCAGTCGAGGTCGGTGACCCCGGTGTGGGCGACGTGCCAGTTCACGGGGGGGTAGGCGCCGTCCGCCGTGTACGCCGTGAGCCCGTTGATGGCCCGCACCAGCGCCGTGCGGGTGACGTCGTTGCCGATGGCCCGGAGGCCCTCGGTGAACAGGTCCGCGCTGACCCAGCCGGCCAGCGCGGTGGCCGACGGTGACGTCCCCGGCGCGTAGCGCTTGAGGGCCGCGTCGAACGCGTCGATGCCCGGGTACACGCCCGGGTACAGCGTCGAGACCTCGAATGGCGTCTGCTGCAGCAGGAAGTACACACCGTCGAGGGCGGAACGGTTGTCCCGGAGGATCGACGAGTCGTACCCGTCGAGCCAGTACTGGGTCACCGACCCCATGCCGTGCTGCTGGAGGGTCTCCGACAGCTTGATGTCCCCGGTGGCGTCCATGCAGGTGGCCACGAAGTCGACGCCCGCCTGCTGCATCCGGGTCACGTCGGCGTCGAGCGTGGCGGCGCCGTACGGGATGGAGAAGTCGACCACCGGGGTCGGCACGTGGTACTTGCGCAGGCCCGCCACCACCGCGTTGCAGCCCCCCGAGGACTGGGCGACGTTGTAGGCCAGCACGGCCGCCGCCCGGGCGTGGGTCTGCTGGGCCACGAAGGCCACCTGGGGCATGGGGAGGTCCTCGGCGATGTAGGAGCCACCGGCGCCGAACATGGTCGGGCCCGACCACTGCTCGTTGGTGTTCTCCTGGATCCCGAAGGTCGGCACCGCCTGGGAGCGAAGGATCGATGAGCCGGTGAAGAACGGGGTGCCCACACCGACGACCGCGAAGACCTTGGACTGGACCAGCCGCTGGGCCCCGGCCGTGTTGCCCGAGGGCGACGTGCCGTCGTCGACGATCGGCGAGTAGACGATCTTGCGCCCGTAGACACCTCCCGAGGCGTTGAGCTGGTCGAAGTAGACGGCGGCCCCGGTGGTGACGGGGGCGAAGTCGGGGGCGGCGAACCCGCTGAACGAGCCGAGCGCCCCGACGCGGATCGAGTGGGCGGTGACCCCGTCGGTGTCGCCGGCGTGGGAGACGGTCAGGACGGTGATGTTGGCGCAGGAGGCCAGCACCGGGGCCGCGATCACGAGGGCCGCGACCGACCGCCACCTGCGTCGGGGGCCACGGACGCCCCGATGCCATGGTCGACCCCGTTGGTCCACACCGCTCCCCGGTCTCGGTCCCCCGCCGTCAGCGGAACTTACCCTGCGGGGTCGGACGCTCGAACCGTGACGTGGCCGGGGGCTCCGTGGACGTCACCGGTCCAGGACCCGTTGCGGACCCCGGACCGGGCCCGGGTCGACCCTCAGGCGCGGCTCGGGACCTGGGCCGTGGCCTCGCCCACCACCTTCTCCTCGCCCGCCGCGTTCGACAGGCGGACGTCGAGATCGACGAGGTGGGCGTCACCGTCGGTGCGCTTGGCCGTGACGACGATCTTGGAGCTGAGCTCCTCGTCAGGCCAGGTCTGGCGGGCGAAGCGCACGGTGAACCGCTTGACGTTGCCGACGCCGACCCAGTCCGTGATGGCGGTCCCGAGCAGCCCCATCGAGAACATGCCGTGGCCGAACACGCTCGGCTGACCGGCGGCGGTGGCCTTGACCTCGTCGTGGTGCATGGGGTTGTAGTCGCCCGAGGCACCGGCGTAGGCCACCAGGTCGGTGCGGGTCAGTACGTGGGTCAGCTCGGGGGCCTCGTCGCCCTCGGCGACGTCCTCGAAGTACAGCACTGCGTCAGCCATGTCCCCATCCCTCCTCGTCGGCCCACCATCGGGCCTCGTGCGGCCACCACCGGGAGTCCCGGTCGTGGTCGCCCAGTCTTCCATCGACGGCCCAGGGCGTGCCACGGCAGACCCGGGTTCGGATGCCCCGGGCCGGGCCCCGGTGCACGCGCCCCGGGCCGGACGGGATCCGCACCCCGGCACCCTCGGCGCCGCCCTCGCCGGGACCGGGCGGTGGTCCGACCGGGCGGTCGCTCACCGGCCGGGCTCCGGATCGCGGGGGAGGCCGAGCAGGCGCTCACCGATCACGTTGCGTTGGACCTCACTCGTCCCCCCGGCGATCGTCAGGCACTTCGACTGCAGCACGCCGTGGGCCGAGACGGCGGCGGCGCCGTCCGTGACGGCACCGTCGGGGCCGCAGATGTCGAGGCCGAACTCGTGGACCCGCTGCTCGAACTCGGCGCCCACCAGCTTGCGCACGCTCGACTCCGAGCCGGGCTGCAGCCCGCCCACCGATCGCAGCGTCGCCCGCATGCCCAGCTGGGCCAACGACTGCGCGTCGGCCAGGAGGTGGCCCAGCCGGTCGAGGGTGACCGGGTCGGGAAGGTCGTCACCGTCGGCCAGCCGGGTCAGCAGCCCCTCGAGGGCGCCCCCGAACGCCGAGTCGGTCGAGAGCGACACCCGCTCGTTGGCGAGGGTCGTGCGGGCGAGCTTCCACCCGCCGTCGATCTCGCCGACCACGCACTCGTCGGGTACGAAGCACCCGTCGAAGAAGACCTCGTTGAACAGGGCGTCCCCGGTGATCTCGCGCAACGGTCGCACCTCGATGCCCGCCGAGTGCATGTCGACCAGGAAGTAGGTGATGCCGCGGTGCTTGGGCACGTCGGGATTGGTGCGGGCCAGGCAGATCCCCCAGTGGGCCCGGCGGGCCACCGACGTCCACACCTTCTGGCCGGTCAGCGACCAACCGCCGTCCACCCGGGTGGCCCGGGTGGACAGGGCGGCCAGGTCGGAGCCGGCACCCGGCTCGCTGAAGAGCTGGCACCAGATGAGCTCGCCGCGCAGGGTCGGCCCGACGAACCGCTCGGTCTGCTCGGGGGTGCCGTGGGCCATGATGGTGGGTAGCGCCCAGGCGGCCACGGCGAGGTTCGGTCGCCGGAGCCCGGCCTCGGCCACCACCTGGTCGATGACGAGTTGCTCGACCGCACCGGCGTCGCGTCCCCACGGGGCCGGCCAGTGGGGGGCCAGGAGGCCGGCGTCGGCCAGGGCCCGGTGCCGCTCGGCGGGGTCCTCGACGGCGGCGATGCCGGCCACCAGCGCGCCGACCTCGGCGCGGACGGTCTCGGCCTCGGGCGGCAGGTCGATGGTGAGACGACGGCGCCATCCGGCGAGGGCGAGGCGGGCCGACTCGGCCCGGAGGGGTGCGGTCCCCCCGACCAGCTGGCGCAGCGTCGTGGCGCGGCGGAGGTGGACGTGCGCGTCGTGCTCCCACGTGAAGCCCATCCCCCCGAGGACCTGGATGGCCCCCTTGGCCGCCTCGACGTACCCGTCGAGGGCCAGGGCGGCGGCCAGCTGCACGGACAGGCTGCCCTGGTCGGTCTCCTCGCCCGACGTGGCGCCGCCCTCGGAGTCGAGGACCAGCGCCGCGTCCCACGTGGCGGCCACGGCCTGCTCGACCGACACGAGCATGTCGGCCAGCCGGTGCTTGACGCCCTGGAACTGGCCGATGGGCCGTCCGAACTGCTCACGCGTGCGGGCGTGCTCCGCCGCCGTGTCGACGCACCACCGGGCACCCCCGACGGCCTCGGCCGACAGGACCACCAGGGCCAGGTCGCGGATGGCCCCCGTGGTCACGTCGAGTACCCGGTCGCCGGGCACCGACACACCCTCGAGTCGCCACGACGCCGTCGGGCGGGTCGGGTCGAAGGACGGCAGCTCGACGACCTCGACGGCGTCGGCCCGCTCGAGCACCACCCAGCGGTCGTCGTCGCCGACGGTCACCGGGGCCAGGACGTGCGTGACGACGGCCCCGTGCACGAGCGGTCGCAGGGTGCCGGTGACGACCAGCGATCCGTCGGCGCCCGGACCACCGGTGAGGCCGGCCGGGGCGGTCGGCGTGCCATCGGGCGCCGCCACCGGGACCGACAGCGACGCCGTCAGGCTGCCGTCGGCGAGTCCCGGGAGGAGGGTCTTGGACAGGTCCGCCCCCCCGGCCGTCGCCACCACGGCGGCCACCACGGCGGTGGTGTCCCACGGTCCCACCGCGGCGGCCCGGCCCAGTTCCTCGGCCACGACGGCCAGCTCGAGCGTGCCCGCTCCCTGACCGCCCAGCTCCTCGGGTAGGTGGACCGCCACCAGGCCCTGACCGGCGAGGTCGTCCCAGTAGGGCGGCAGGGCGTCGGCCTCGGCGTCGAGGGCCAGGCGAACCGCGGCACCCACCCCGTGGGCCTCGGCCCACCCCCGGACCGCGGCGCGCAGATCCTCGTGCTCGTCCTGGATCCCGATCGCCAACGGATCAGGCCCCGAAGAGGTGGAGCAGGTGGTCGATGGAGAACACCGCCCAGGACTTGGTGAAGAGGGCCACGACGGCCGCCAGGATCATCATGAGGTTCTGGCCCTGCTCGGCCCAGTCACTGATCATCAGCACGAAGTAGAGGAGGTTGAGCAGGATCCCGCAGACCAGCGCGATCGGCGTCAGGAAGCCGAGCACCAGGCCGAGGCCGAGGGCCAGCTCCGAAAAGACGACGATGTACGCCATGGGGATCGGATGGGGACGTACGACCTTGTCGAACCCGGTCTTCACGAAGCCCCACTTGTGCTTCTCGGCGACGGAGCCGCCCCACTCGATGCCCGATCCGCGCTTGAGCCAACCGCCCAGATCCTTGTGGGCGAAGCTCTTCACCCACCAGAGTCCGAGCCCGATCCGTAGGACCGCCATCCAGTTGGCGTAGTACGAAGGGGTCAACAGGTCCGTCGTAACCAAGTAGTGCACGGCCCGTTTCTAGCATCTTCCGCCTGCGGTGCCGGGACCCGCGCGCCCTCCTCCGCCGGTCGGACCGCGCCCGGCTCCCCGGCTACCAGCCCCGGAAGGAGGGCGACCGTCGCTCGGCGAAGGCGGCCAGGCCCTCCTTGAAGTCCTCGGTGCCCGTCACCAGCTCCTGGGCGACCGCCTCGTCCCACAGGGCCGTCGCCCGGTCCGACTCCAGGGCCCGATTGGTGAGGTACTTGGCGGCGGCCACGGCCTTGGTCGGCGCCTGGGCCAGCCGGGTCGCCCAGGCCGTCACCTCGCCCGTCAGCTCGGTGCGGGGCACGACCTTGTTGACCAGCCCGATGCGCTCGGCGTCGCGGGCCGACAGGTCGTCGCCGAAGAAGAACAGCTCCTTGGCCTTCTGGGGCCCGACCAACCGGGCGAGCAGGTAGGCGCCGGCGGCGTCGGGGGCGATGCCCCGTCGGACGAACACCTCGATGAACCTCGACTCCTCGGCCGCCAGCACCAGGTCGCAGGCGAGGGCGAGGTGCATGCCGCCGCCCGCCGCGGTGGCGTTGACCGCGGCGATGACCGGTTTCTCACAGTCGAGCACGGCCGACACCAGTCGCTGCCAACCGGTGCGGATGAGCCGCGCCGTGTCGCCCACGGCCAGGTCCGGGGCCCCGTCGGGACGCGCCGGCGCCGGACCCGAGGACCGCAGGTCGGCGCCGGTGCAGAAGCCCCGCTCGCCGGCCCCGGTCAGCACGACGGCCCGGACGGCCAGGTCGGCGGAGGCGTCGCCCAGCCACTCCACGACCTGGTCGCGCATCGCCGCGGTGATGGCGTTGCCGGCGTCGGGCCGGTTCAGTGTGATCCACAGCACGCCGGCGTCCAGCCGGCGGAGGACGGCGTCGTCGGGGCCGGACGCGGCGTCGGCCATCAGATGCGGTGGATGATGTTCATGCGCGACGTGCAGACGGGCTCACCCGTGGCCCGGTCGCTCCAGGCCGTCTCCACCACGATGAAGGTCATGGTCTTGCCCTTCGACTCCTTCTGGTACGCGTCGGCCACCCGGCCCACGCCCACCAGGACGTCGCCCGCGAAGATCGGCCGCTCGTAGGTGAACTCCTGCTCGCCGTGGAGGATGATGCCGCCCTTGGACATGAGCGGCCCGAGCACCTTGGCCATCGGATTACCGACCGGCGCGTCGTCCGTCTGCAGCTCGGGGAACACCCCGAAGTTCCCCATCACGAAGGGATAGGTGGGCGGCGCCGGGATCCCGGCCAGCCCGGCGGCCTCGGCCGCCCGCGGGTCACGGTACTCGGCACTCGTGTCCTTCACGGCCGAGGCGAACAGCGCGAGTTGACCGCGCTCCACCGTGACCACCGTCGTCCCCGTCGGCTCCCCGATGATCGAGCTCAAGCTGTCGTCTGCCACCTGGGGCTCCTCCCCTGTCGTCCACGTCGTCGACCGACGGTCCGTCGACCGCCGTGGCGAACCGTAGCGCGGCCACCGGGTGCGGGTCGCACCCGCCCGCGGCCGAGGGGGGCGGGTCGGACCCGTCGGTGGGGCGAGGGTCAGGCCCCGCCGCGGGGCACCCGCGGGGCCGACGCCAGCCGTTCGCGCAGCCCACGTCGGTCGAGCTTGCCGAGTACCGAGGTCGGCAGCTCCTCGGCCAGCACCACGAACTCGGGCACCTTGTAGGTCGCCATGTGGTCCGCGCAGTGGGCCACGAGCTCCTGGGGCGTCACCGGCCCTGACGTCACCACCACGGCGCCGACCCGCTCCCCCAGCTCCTCGTCGGGCACACCCACCACACCGACGTCGGCGACGAACGGATGGGTCCGGAGGATCTCCTCCACCTCGACCGGGCCGAACTTCTCGCCTCCCCGGTTGATCGTGTCCGAGATCCGGCCGGCCAGGAAGAGGTACCCCTCGTCGTCCCGCCACCCGGTGTCGCCGGTGCGCAACCACTCCTCGGTGGTGTTCTGCGCGGCCCGCACCCAGAACTCGCCGGTGTCGCCGTCGGGGACGGGTTCCCGGTTCGAGGGGTCGACGATGCGCACCTCGACGCCGGGCAGCGGTCGGCCGACCGAACCGAACCGGTCACCCCGGCGGTGGTCGTCGGGCGTCAGGGAGGCGTAGGCCCCGAGAGTCTCCGTCTGCCCGAAGGTGTTGGAGAAGTCCACCCCGGGCAGGGCGGCCATGGCCCGGCGGACGAGGTCGACCGGGGCGGCGGCCGCCCCGTAGCTGAGGGACCGGAGCGAGCTGAGATCGGTCGACCCGAAGTCCGGGTGGTCGAGGACCCGACGCAGCATGGTCGGCACCACGAAGGTCTGGGCGACCCGGTGGCGCTCGACCTGGGCCAGCCAGGTACCGGCGTCGAACCGGGGCAGGACCACCAGCTGCTTGCCCTGGTGGAGCGAGACGAGGAGGCCGAGCGTGCCGCCGATGTGGAAGATCGGCGCGGACATCATGTCGACCACCTGGGGAGCCCCGGGGTCGATGGGCTTGCCGTAGTAGGCCAACCGGTCGGCCAGGACCCGGTGGCTGATCGACACCGGCTTGGGCAGGCCGGTGGTCCCGCTGGTGAACAGGACGAGCGCCGTGTCGTCGGGGTCCCCCGTCGTGGCTGGCGCCCCGGCGGGGTCGGCGGCGGCGACGTCCGCCAGCCCCAGGACCCGGCCGTCCAGGGCCGCGGCGAGGCGGTCGGCGTGGTCGGCCCCGGCCACCCCCACCGTGGCACCGACCAGTCCCACCAGCTGACCGAGCTCGGCCGGCGTGAGGTAGGCGTTCATCTGGGCGCTCGCCGCCCCGAGGCGGGCGCACGCCAGGATGGTGGCCACGGCGAGCACGCTGCCCAGGTCGACCAGGGCCACCCGGTCCCCCGGTCCCACGCCGGCCGCGGCCAGGGCGGCGGCCACCCGCCGGGTGGTGTCCTCGAGCTCCCGGTAGGTGCACACGGTGTCGCCGACGACCAGGGCCGGCCGGTCGGGCACGGCGTGGACGGGAGGATCGATGGCGTGTCCGGTGTTCATCGGCGCGCTCCTTGCCGGGGGTCGGGCCGACGGTCCGGAGGGACCGGGGCGTCCGGCGGGCCGATCGTAGGCGGCCGGTCCGTTCGTCGCCGGACCTCGCCGTGGCGCGCCGTCAGTCGGAGTCGACCAGGCCGAGCGCCCCCGGGTGGACCTGGTCGTCCACGGCCGCGGCCAGCCGCTTCGACCGCGACCGGACCGACAGGAGCTGGTCGTAGCTGTCGTCGCTCCCCTTCATGCCCGAGATGAGGGGGGACTGCGCGATGTACACGGCCCCGGCGAACATCAGCAGCAGCGACACCGCCTCCAAGGGCCCGTAGGCGCCGCCCGTGCGCAGGTTGTCACCGAAGATGCCGATCCCGATGGCCAGGCTGACGAGCGGGTCCACCAGGACCAGCGAGGTCTGGGAGGCGGCGATCGGCCCGGCGTGGAACGCGTTCTGGGCCAGGAACACCGAGATCAGCCCGCACACGGCCAGGGCGTACGTCTCCCAGTGGACGAACATGTGGGTCCAGTCGACGGCGACGATGTCGCCGACCGACTTGATCAGGGCCGCGGTGAACGCGAACCCCACGGCGCCGGCCGCGCCGAACATGGCCGCCCGCCACCAGCGGGGCCCGCGCAGCGCCGCCAGCACGCAGATCACGACGGCCCCGGCGCACACCGCCCCGGTGACGATCCATCCGGTGGCGGTCGGCACCTGCCCACCGCTCTGGGGGTCGGCGAACACGAGGAACCCGGCCAGTCCTCCGGCGGCCACGAGGCAGGCCACCCACTCCTGCCAGCCGATGCGGAACCGGAACCACGTGGCCAGCACGATCACCAACAAGAGGAGCTCGGTGGTCAGGATCGGCTGGACCTGGCTCAGGTCGCCCAGGTGCAGCGCGAACGCCTGGAGCAGGAACGACGCCACCATGCAGGCGAAGCCCAGGAGCCACACACCCCTCTTGATGGCGTGGGTCATCAGGCTCAGCTTCATGGTCGAGTCCGCGGGCGCGTCCTCCACGCCCATGCGCTGCAGGATGCTCGTCATCGCGTTGGCGAACGCCGCGGTCAGCGCGAGGAGGTAGACCATGCCGTCCGGGGGACCCGGTCCCCTGCGGTGCAGGCGGCGACCGTTCCACCGTCTCGCACTCGCACCCGTCGCTCGTGCTCCGACACCTGAAGCCCTCCCGTGCTCGGTCCCCTGATCCCCCCAGATCCCCGTGCCCGCTCTTTCCCTCCGAGTTTACGCGGTCGTCGCGGAATCCATTCGGGACCCCTACCCGGGCAGGAAGTCGGCGGCGAAGGCGCGGAGGCTCTCGATGGCGTCCGACGTCCGACGCCACGGGGTGA
>Ga0181528_10001711_pt1 | contig 13583 bp, 11 predicted proteins | sample PEATcosm2014_Bin_47_FD_119742 | JGI IMG/M metagenome (GOLD analysis project Ga0181528, IMG submission 119742) | Peatland microbial communities from MTU Mesocosm Facility, Houghton, MI, USA - PEATcosm2014_Bin10_10_metaG | ecosystem: Environmental > Terrestrial > Soil > Wetlands > Peat | place...
ACCTGGACGACGTTGGGCTCGGTGGCGCCGGTTCGGACTTGCCAGATCGTCACAAGCCCGGCCAGACGGTCCCCCTCAAGACGGCGGTCGATCACGATGTGGTAGTGGGGGGCGCCGCGATCTTGAAACTCCAACACCCACATCCCCCGATAGCCACGGCGAGTCAGCCACTGGATGACGGCTTCCCGGTCTTTGATGATCGCCGTGGGGTCCTGCGGGAAGTCGGCAGGATAGGTCAGGACGATCTCGTGCGTGAGCGGCCCGATGTTGCGCAGAAGGAACTTCAGCCGGCGGAGGCTGGATTCCGAGAAGGTCCGGGCAGGGCCGCGCTGACCACCACCTCGGTGAGATTCGAGCTTGGTGAAATGGTTGCGGACAACGGTCTCCTGACGGTAGACCGTGACCTCCACTCCGACCTCGTGCGGCGGCGATATGTGCCTATCGTTGAATCCAGGGGCCGGTACCGAATCGGGTGCGTCTGGGTCCCGGTTCGAAGTCGAGGTCATCACTAGGCTCCTGGCGTCCCTATTCTCGCCAGGGGCCTCGTGCGCATGGGCCAGATGTCGGGTTGGACTAGGCGAGCCACACGGCAGACGGACACGACGCGCTGTAAGCCTCGCTGTTGGGTGCGCGGTGCCGAAACGGTAAGACCGCAGTCCTATAGCCCACAGCGGGCCGTGTAGCTGCTGTAGTAACCCCACCCGCGCTAAGGCATAATGGAAGGATGTCGAAGACAGGGGTTCACAGCATGGCCGACGAGTACAGAACACGTGGCGGCGACACGCGGTACACCACGCAGTTTGAGGACATCCCCCTCGAACCCACCAAGCCCTCCGAAACGACAAGAAAAGTCCTGCTGGTTGAGGCCGTAGACAACAAGCACGATTCGACCCAGGCCCTCAAGGCAACCATCCTTCACCAGCGCAAGGGCAGAGGACGCTGGGAGGACGCGCCAGCGTTCAGCTTGGCCCACCTAAAGGCGGGCGAAGAAGTCCGGCTGAGCTTGGACTGCGCCGAGACGCACCACTTGCTTCGGGCACTGACGCACTTGTACGAGGCCACGGACACCGGACGGCCCACGGGTGAGCACGTCTACCGCGTCGTCGACACCAGTCGAGCGATGATCGTCGAAGGCTCAGCCCGCGAGGTGCTCTTGGATTGCCTTGAGAGTGAGGGGGATAACTTCTGGGAGGCCATTGACGAACTTCACCCTGGGCTACTTGATGCCCTCAGCCTCAGACGGCAGCACCAGCATCGGACAATGGCCCTTAGCCGGTTTCGCCAGATGCTCGACTCGCCTGAGGAACCAGAGCCTCAGTGGCAGAAGTTCTTCGAAGCCAACCTCTGGATTTTCGGCCACGGCCTCGACTACCGCTTCCTCCACACGCTGCAAGCACAAGCCGACTACGGTGGCTCGCAACTGGACGGCAGAGGCGAGCAACGCGGCGACTTCCTCATGGCGACCAAGGCGCAAGTTGGCTTCACCGTGCTGGTGGAGATTAAGACGCCCGCCACCGCGCTGCTGGGGCGCAAGCTCTACCGGAACCAAGCTTGGGAGATCGGCTCCGAGCTGGCCAACGGCGTCGCCCAGGTTCAGGCCCAATGCGCGCAATGGGCCGCTGAGGGATCGAGGCAACAGGACAACTACGAGCGGCTGTCAGAAGCAGGTATCTACACGTGTCAACCTCAAGGCATTCTGGTGATCGGTAACACGGACCAGTTAGACGGAAACCGCGCCAAGCGGGAGACCTTTGAGCGATTCCGTCGCAATCTCCTCAACCCGCAGATTCTCACCTTCGACGAGCTGTACGAACGGGCGAAGTTCGTGGTGGAGCAGATGGCTGACCAAACCTCTTCAGACTGAGTGGCCCAACCGGGCTTGCCGACAACCGTTACCGGGGCTACCCCTGTCGGCGCCGCGGCGTCAGCCGCGGGTCGCTGAAAGCCTCGCTGTTCAGCGCGATGGGTCTGGGGCCAGCGCACCCAACGGCGAGGCTTAGCCAGCAACGGCCGGCAGAGGCGCACCCGTGCTGGAATGCACCTCTGCCGGCTGCGTGTTGAGGCCCGTAACGTCACTCGCCACGCCCCGCACCGTTGTTGGTCGGGTCTACGAGGTCGTACGTGCTGCCCGGCTTCTGGGTGGGCGGCAGGGGCTTGCCCTGAACCGCCGTGACCTCAGGCCCGTGGCCGCCGCGCGGCCCTCGTTCCTGATACTGGCCGGAGTTTGGTGCATCCTGACCCGGCTTCAGGCCGGTCGTCGCCGGCTTGGCCGGCTTCCCTTGGGTTCCCTTGCTCATGTGTTCTCCGTTAGTGCCCGGACGGCCCGACTATCCGCCGAAGACCGTGTCTCCTGCCGCCTATCGGCAGGCCGGCCACCATGTACGCAAAACGCTATCATGCGCGATTTACGATGTCAATAGACCTGTAGGCAATGTTGTGCTTGCCTGCCGAAGGAACCTGAGCTATAGTCCGTCACGAGTCGGAGCGCGCCATGGAAAGTGTCGGCGAACGAGTTAGGAAGAGGCGGACGGAGCTGGGTTGGACCCAAGACGATCTCGCCCGGCGCGCCGGTATCAGCAAGAGCTTCTTGTCGGACCTGGAAAACGACCGGCGCAGTGTCAGTGCTGCGAACTTGCTGGAGCTGGCGAAGGCCCTCGGCCTCTCGATGGACTTCCTCATGACCGGCGTGCCACGAGCCGGGGAGGACACGACGTCAGCACCAGAGGCGCCAGCCCTGGACTTGAGTATCCCAGCCGGGCTGTCTGAGCTGGCCAGGGCCGAGGGGTTGTCCTTTCGGGCGATCGAGCTGCTCCTCGGAATGCGCCAACAGATCGTGGCCCACCGGAGCAGCGCCAAGGGCCGCGAGGACGACTTCGACTGGCGCAGGTTCTACGAGTCGGTCAAGGCCTATCTTGCTTGACTAGGGGGACGCCATGGGGGTCGTGCAACAGGTCGCCAGCGAGTTAGGCCTGTCCTCGTCGGCCACCGAGGCCGACATCGCGGCCTACTGCGTGCGGAAGATCGGCGCGTGGCTCGACGGCAGGCCGCGGGTTCAGAGCATCGCGGAGGTGCAGAAGATCGTCTGCGACAGGCTCCACCTCGCCATCGTAGAGGTGCGGACAGGGGCCGATCTGAACCGCTTGGTGAGCCAGTACACACACGCCGGCGAGTGGGTGTTCGGGTATCTACCGGCGGACCTCAACGACGGTACGTACGCCACCACCTACCAGATCAAGCAACCGCAAAACCACTCGCAGTTCGGGCATTGGGTAGCCGTCATCGACAGCCGCAACGAGGAGAAGGCGGCGCGCCGGCACTTCAGCAAATGGCACGAGATCGCGCACCTGCTGACCATGCCGGCGGAACGTGAGCGCCCCTACCAGCCGGAGGGTCCGGACCTCCGTGCGTTGGAGCGCCTCATGGACGCCGTAGCCGCTCAGATTGGCTTCTATCCCCCGCTCTTCGACCCGCTCTTGGAGCAGCGCGTCCAGGGTGACAGGGAGCTGACCCTGGGGGGCATCGAGCGGCTGCGCGTGGACTTCTGCCAGGATGCCAGCTACCAAGCGACTGCTCTGGCCGCGGTCGAACGGGCGTCGCTGCCTTGCGTCTACCTCGAAGCGGCGCCGGACCCGGCGCGCCGTACGCTTCGGACGTGCCAGGTGACGGCCAGCGTGCCGGCATGGACGAACGGCCTCCGCATAAGCCGAGACACGCCAGTGCCCAGTAGCTCCGTCGCCGCCCTCGTGTGGAACACGCCCGCCGAACCGGGCATCCCCGCCCACGAGGTCCGTACTGAGCAGCTCAGCGCTTGGCGACACGTTGACGGAGGCACTCTGCCGAGGATGGACGCCCGCGTCGAAGCCCGCTGCGTGAGGACCTCCTGGCACGGCTGCGTCCAAGCGCTCATCACGCCCACGCGGTTACGCGACGAGTGGCTGGCCTCCCTACCGGCTGTCCCGACGCCAAATCTTCCAACCCAAGCAGGACCCGTTCCAGACCCGTGGTAATCAACACAACGTGTCGCAGTACGCGTCACTTCGGGAGAACCGCAAGGTAGCCCCGGCCATCGGGGGGAGCCACCGTGCCGAACGAAGCCGATACCTGTCGCAAGTACGTCGTCCCCAAGCTCCAAGCGGCCGGGTGGGACACGGAACCTCACGCCATCGCCGAGCAGCGCACCTTCACCGACGGGCGCATCATCGTCGCCGGCGGCAAGGTGCGCCGTGGCGAGCAGAAGCGGGCCGACTATCTCCTGCGATACCGGAGGGACTTCTCGATTGCCGTCGTCGAGGCGAAGGCCAGCTACAAGACGCCCGGCACTGGTATGGGCCAGGCAAAGGACTACGCCCAGGTCCTTGGCTTGAGGTTCGCCTATTCGACCAACGGGCACGGCATCGTCGAGTTCGACTTCACGACAGGTCTTGAGCGCGAGTTGGTGAGCTTCCCGACGCCCGAGGAGCTATGGCGCCGACTGCGAGCGGAGCAACCCATCGCCGCCGAAGCCGAGGCCAAGCTCCTCGAACCCCTGCGGCCGGCACCGGAGAAGCCGCCCCGCTACTACCAGGAGCTAGCGGTCAACCGCACCGTCCAAGCTATCCTGCAAGGACAGAAGCGCGTGTTGCTCACCATGGCCACGGGCACCGGCAAGACCGACGTGGCCTTCCACATTTGCTGGAAGCTGTGGTCGTCGCGCTGGAACCGCACAGGCGAACACCGCAAGCCCAAGATCCTGTACCTGTCAGACCGTAACTTCCTCGTGGACGACCCGAAGGACAAGACCTTCGCGACGTTTGGCGACGCCCGGTGCAAGATCGGCGACGGCGAACTGACCTTCGGCCGCCAGATGTACTTCGCCATCTACCAAGCTGTCGCTGGCAGCGAAGGTCGGCCCGGCCGGTACCGCGAGTTCCGGCCGGACTTCTTCGACCTGATTGTCGTGGACGAGTGCCACCGCGGCAGTGCCCGCGAGGACAGCACGTGGCGCGAGATCCTCGAATACTTCGAGCCCGCTTACCAGCTCGGCATGACCGCCACGCCACTGCGCGACGAGACTCGCGACACCTACCGCTACTTCGGCAACCCGATCTACACCTACAGCCTGCGCCAGGGCATCGAAGATGGCTTCCTGGCACCGTACCGGGTGCACCGCGTGGTCACCGATGTTGACGCAGCGGGTTGGCGGCCCACGAAGGGCGAACTCGACCGCTACGGCCGCGAGATACCCGACGGCGAGTACACCACCAAGGACTTTGAACGCGTCATCGCCCTGAAGGCGCGCACCGAAGCCATCGCCAAGCACCTAGCCGACTTCATGGCGCGCACCAACCGCTACGCCAAGACGATCGTCTTCTGCGTGGACCAGGAACACGCCGACGAGATGCGGCGCTTCCTCAACAACCTCAACGCCGACTTGGTCCAGCAACACCCAGACTATGTCTGTCGCGTGACCGCCGACGAAGGCGATATTGGCCTGGGCCACATGGGCCACTTCCAAGACGTGGAGACGGTCAGCCCGGTCATCCTGACCACTTCCCAGCTCCTCTCGACGGGTCTTGACGCGCCGACCTGTCAGAACGTGGTGCTGGCGCGCGTGGTTGGCTCCATGACCGAGTTCAAGCAGATTCTCGGCCGTGGCACCCGCGTCAAAGACGAGTACGGCAAGCTCTACTTCAACCTGATCGACTACACCGGCTCGGCCACGAGTCACTTCGCCGACCCCGACTTCGACGGCTACCCCGCGTCGGTGACCGAGGTCGAGATCAACGAGCAGGGCGAGGAGACCGCGGTCACCGAGGTCCAACCTGAGGAAGAGCTGCCGGACGACACTCTGGGGCGCGACGGCGAGGGTGACGGGTTGGTCATCATGGGGGACTCCGCCGAGCCGCACTCCCGCAAGTTCTACGTCGATGATGGGGCGGTGGTGGTGTCCACCCACTTGGTCTACGAGCTGGACGAGGCCGGCCGGCAACTCCGCGTGGTCAAACTCACCGACTACGCGGCCGACCAGGCGCGGACGCTGTACTCGACGGCCGCCGAGCTGCGCCGGCACTGGGCTGACCCGCTGGAGCGCAGCGAGATCATTCGGCGGCTTGGCGAACGCGGTATCGACTTCGAGGAACTGGCCGAGACGACAGGCCAGACCGACGCTGACCCATTCGATCTGCTCTGCCATGTGGCCTACAATGCGCCCCTGCGCACGCGGCGCGAGCGGGCCGAGCGGCTGCGTAAGGAGCACCAGGACTTCTTCGACCGCTATGGCCCCGAGGCACGGGCCATCTTGGACGACTTACTGGAGAAGTACGCGGAACACGGTGTTGCGCAGTTCGCCATCCCGGACATCCTGAAGGTGCCGCCTATCTCGACCCACGGCAACGTGATCGAGATCGCGACGCGCTTTGGGGGCACGGAACGGCTGCGCGAGGCAGTGGCGGAGTTGCAGACGCTGCTGTATGCGGCGTGAAACACGAGGGAGACCTATCTCATGGCAGAAAGAGGGAAGGCGTACAGGGGAATGGCAGGGCAGCTGGCGGTGATGGCAGAGTTCGCCGTGCTTGGCTACAACGTCGCGGTACCAGAGATCGACGAGGGCGACGACATATTCGTAAGCGAACCGGATACGACGAGGATCTGGCGAGTACAAGTGAAGGCTTCAAAGGCCAAGAGACCCGCGGCCGGAACTACACCCAAGAGCGAGGGGTTCCAGTTCTTGGTGAAGAAGGACTTTATTACAGATCCAAATAACAATCCTCCCGTACATGTAGTTTTTGCAATGAGGTCCGACATGGATGCATTTTGGCGATTCCTTGTCTTCGAGCGCCCCGCCCTAAAGGCATTGTATACTTCAGGATCCCTCGGAAAGGCCAATAAGAGAGGCGGCGTAGATTATATACAGTATAGCTTCTCGCGTCACTTCGCCGGCGCGTACATGGGAACGACCCGTGGCAACAAGGCGGACTACAGTCAGTACGTAAGTGATTGGTCTGCTTGGCTCATAAAGCCGTGGATGGTATAGAGCTTCAAGCTAGGTCAGTAAGCCTATCAGGAACTCCCAATTCGGAGGATAACATGAGTTCCGGTTCAGATGCTATGGTGCGCCAGCGGGCTACTCCTCAACGTCTCGGATCCCTCATCAAGTCCGCCCGCCAGATCATGCGCAAGGACCGGGGGCTCAGTGGTGACCTCGACCGGCTGCCGCAGCTCACCTGGCTCATGTTCCTCAAGTTCCTCGACGATACCGAGTTGGTGCGCGAGGAAGAGGCCGAGCTCGCCGGCACGACGTACCGAGCGGCCATTGAGCCCCCGTACCGCTGGCGCGATTGGGCGGCCCAGGCCGACGGGGTCACGGGCGATGACCTGTTGGCCTTCCTCAACAACGACAAGGCGACACGGCCGGATGGGACCGAAGGGCCTGGCTTGTTGACCTATCTGCGGTCGCTCCAGAGCGACAACGGCCGCGACCGACGCGACGTGGTCGCCAGGGTGTTCGAGGGTGTGCTCAACCGCATGGTCAGCGGCTACCTGATCCGCGACGTGGTCAACCTGGTCAACGGCATCCACTTCAACTCGTCCGAGGAGGTTCACACCCTCGGTCACCTGTACGAGACGATGCTCCGGGAGATGCGTGACGCGGCCGGCGACTCGGGGGAGTTCTACACGCCGCGGCCGGTGGTGCGGTTCTTGGTCGAGGTCACCAACCCGCGCCTTGGCGAGACGGTGCTAGACCCGGCCTGCGGCACCGGCGGCTTCCTGAGCACCGCGTTCGAGCACCTGAGCCAGCAGTGCCGGACGGTCCAGGATCACGAGACGCTTCAGCAGCACAGCCTCTTCGGCGGCGAAGCCAAGCCGTTGCCCTACCTGCTGGCACAGATGAACCTGCTGCTCCACGGGCTGGAGTACCCCAACATCGCCTATGCCAACTCCCTGGCGGTGAAGGTCTCGGAGATCGGGGCGCGCGACCGGGTGGACGTCATCCTGACCAACCCGCCGTTCGGCGGCGAGGAGGAGGCCGGCATCCTGGGCAACTTCCCGCCGGGCAAGCAGACTTCCGAGACCGCGCTGCTCTTCTTGCAGCTCATCATGCGCAAGCTGCGTCGCCAACCGCGGCCCGGCCGGGCGGCGGTCGTTGTCCCCGACGGAACGCTCTTCGGCGACGGCATCTGCGCTCGCATCAAGGAGGAACTGCTCAAGGAGTTCAACCTCCACACCGTCGTGCGTCTGCCCAACGGCGTGTTCGCGCCCTACACCCCTATCCAGACCAACCTGCTCTTCTTCGATCGTTCCGGGCCAACACAGGAGGTCTGGTACTACGAGCAGCCGTCCCCCGAAGGCCGGAAAGCCTACACCAAGACGGTGCCGCTTCAGTTCGAGGAGTTCAGCGACTGCCTCGCTTGGTGGGGTGACCGCCACGAGAACGCGCGCGCTTGGAAAGTGACCGCTACGGAGATTCTTGCCAACGGCTGCAACCTCGACCGCAAGAATCCGAATGCCGGGGAGGACACCACGCACCGCCCGCCCGCCGAGCTCGTCGCTAGCATTCTGGCGAAAGAACAACGAATCACCGAGATCATGGAGAGGATTCACTGTCAGCTCACAGAGGATGCCGCATGAGCACGGCTTGGCCAACCGCGCCGCTCAGCGACGTGCTGGTGCACTACACCGAGTCAATCGCCTCGCCAGAGCCGCGAGAGTACCCGAAGCTTTCGGTGAAGCTCTACGGCAAAGGCGTGGTACTTGACACCCCTGCGGATGGCACAGCCCTTAGGATGAAGCGGCACCAGTTGGCGAAAGCCGGACAGGTCATATTGTCCGAGATCTGGGGCAAGAAGGGCGCCGTTGGCTTTGTCCCGCCGAAGGGTCACGGGGCTCTATGCACGAGCCACTTCTTCCTATTCGATGTTCGCACCGACAAGCTCGACAGGCGTTGGCTTCAGGCGATCTTCGAGGCGAACTATCTCCAGGAACAACTTGGCGCTGAGGCACGGGGAACTACGGGCTACGCCGCAGTCAGGCCAAAGACCTTCCTTGCGTGCCGGATACCGCTGCCGCCGTTGACGGAGCAGCAGCGGGTTATGGCGTGGATTCAGGACCTGTCCGCCCAGCTTCGCGAGGCCCATACCCTATGTCGCGAGTCTAGTGCCCAGACGCAAGCTCTGTTGACCGCAGAGTTCAGGCGGTTGACTGACGCAGCCAAGCTGATGCCGATGAGGACGGTGGCGCCGTTGCTCCGCCGGCCTGTGGTCCTTAGTTCTGATACGACGTACCCCGAACTTGGCATCCGCTCCTTCGGCAAGGGCACCTTCCACAAGCCAGCGCTGAGCGCTGCTGAGGTCGGTACCAAGCGGCTGTTTCACATCGAACCCGGCGATCTGCTGTTCAGCAACGTGTTCGCCTGGGAAGGCGCGGTAGCGGTTGCGCAACCTCAAGACGCTGGTCGCTGTGGCTCCCACCGTTTTATCACCTGCGTGCCAGTTCAAGGGCGAGCGACCGCCGAGTTCCTCAAGTTCTTCTTCCTCACGCCCGAAGGATTACGCAAGCTCGGTGAAGCATCGCCTGGTGGTGCAGGCCGCAATCGAACGCTGGGGTTGACCGCGCTGGCGAATATCGACGTACCGCTCCCGAGCTACAACGCCCAACAGCGATTCGGTGCTCTACTGGCGCAAGCTCGTGAAGCTGAAGCCCTCCGCACCGAGGCCGAGGCGGAGTTAGATGCCCTGGACAAAGCCCTCCTTGACCAGGTCTTCCGCGGTATGTAGGCCAAGTCGTTCTTCGCTGGTGGCACCCACCAACGCATGGGTGGGCCCTACCCCACCACGCCGCCCAAGAGCCCAACCGCCGGCTGGCGCGACACCAGTTCGGGGTCGAGGTTGTGGACCATCATGAACCGCACGACGGCGCGCATCTTCGGTGACCACGCCGTCGGGTCTGAGCTGGTCTCAAAGAGGTCGTCAGCCGCGCCGAGTAGCGCCACGCCGGCTTGCTGGTAACAGCGCCGCTCTTCGGACCCGTACACGCCCCACATGGCCGTGAACTGGAGCGGCGCGTCGTCGGCGTAGCGCAGCTCGTAGTTGTTGCGGATGGCGTCCGTCAGGTAGCCGCCGGGTGATGCCGGCTTGCCACGCTGACCGAAGCGCAGACAGTCGCATTGGGCCATTACGACGGGCTCGTCGTACCCGCTGACGATCTGCGCCGCGGCGGCGGGGTACACGCCGAACGACTCCGTCAGCACGCGCCGCAACTGAGCCCGGAGGTAGTTGCGGATGTAGAACACGAAAGTGCCGCCGCGCTGATACTCGACCGAGTCGATCACGCCGTGGCTGGCCAGTGTGGCGAAGTGCGGTTCAAGCCTCTCCCGGATCTTCGCCGGCCTGGTGCAGTTCGTGCTGTCCATGCCCAAGGCGTCGGCCAAGGGCTGCCATTCGACTGCCCACTGCGTGTGTCCGGCCAGGGTCACGCGGTCAAGCAGGCGGTAGAGTTGCGCCGTCAACGGGTTGTCGAGACTCAGTAGCAGATCCCAATCGAGCCGCTTGAAGTCGCCCAGCCGGAACGCCTCGCGGACTAGGTGCCCCCACTCTACCGTGCACTCGGCGTCGCGACTCGTGTCGAGCCGGTACCGCTCGATGAGGTGGCTCGCCTCCCGGACGCGTTCGTACTGGCGGCCGTCGCGGGCAATCACTGCGGTGTCGAGCTTGATGCTCAGCTCGTGAAGGCGGTCGAGCGCGCCCTGTAGCCGCTCGTAGGACCTGCCGGCGCGCGGCCAGCGCAACAGGTCGAACAGGTCCATACGCCGGAACAGCAACGGCTCGGCCGGCTTGTCGTTGCGCAAGGCGAGCTGGATGAGCGCGAGGTAGACCACCTGGTCACCATGCACCGGCAGTTGGCCAGAGGCGCCGGGTGTCAACGTGACGCAAAATCGCCGGCTGCGATCGTCGAGCGGTAGCTCGTAGTCGAAGGTCACCGGCCCCTGGTGCTTACTGGGTTGGCGCAGTGCAAGGGCAATTGGCAACAAAGCTAGGGCGCCATGGTCGCGTCCCAGGTCGTTGCTGGCCGGTGTGATTGCCGTTGTTGCTGCTTCAAGCATGGGACTGCCCCAAGAGACTCAGATCGTACTCCCAAGACAAGACACAACTAGAGGGTGGCGCAAAGCCGCTCTACAAGCCGATTTACTGCGCAACAATGTCCTCCCACCGTACGCCATTGGTCCTCCCACCGTACGCTATCGCCGCGTCCAATGTCCTCTCACTGTACGCTACGCCCCCTACCGATCTACGCTTCCAGCCCGCTCACAAAGCCGGATTGCAGGGAGCAGGCCCAATGTCCCTTGAGTGTACGCTAGGCCAAGGGATAGCGTACAGTGAGAGGACATTGGCTCCTGGAGCGGCGTTGAAGCGGCGAATGGAGCCTCTGGCGGCCGGCGGGAGGCCAATGCGGGTGTCTCCAAATCGACGAGTCGGGCCGGTGCGTGCGAGTCGAGTCGGCGCTACGGACCTAGGCACCGCAGGCGAGATGCTCGGTGGGCCAAAGCGGCACCCACGAAGACGACGGCACTAGCCTGTCGTTGGTACCAGCCACCCCGTTGTGCGCAGGCGCTGCCAAGCTGTCTTGATGTGGTTCGACTGGAAGCGATCTCGTTTCCGCTCGTTCCAATCCTGCACGCCCGCCACTGCGCGGTCGACATCGTCCGCGGCGGTGGGGTCGTCGTGCGTCACCACCCAATGCACGGTGGCCAGCAACTCCATGCCGTAAGGAGTCTCGTAACCCTCGATCAGTGCGGCCACACGGTCAAGGTGCGCCTGGGCTTCTGGGGTAGACTGTAGGTGCTTGGCGGCTTCCTGAGCAGCACCAGGAAGCAGGGTGATCGCCGACCGGCCGTTGCGGTCACCATAGCCGCGGATGACGTGCCCCTCCATCGCCTGCAAGGAGTGGTTGAGCTTGTCGGCGTATGGCCCGTAGAGATGCTTGACGTAGGCCAGCCTGAGCGGCTCGCCGGCCTCCTGGAGGAAGTAGCAGAGCTTCTGCACTTCAAGCCGTCCTAGGCTGTAGCCAGGTACCCGGTAGAGGTCGAGCAGCTTTACCAGTGCCGCACGCGGGCGGGTCATCGTGAACGGCTTTGACGCAACCGGCATCGCTTCGGCAGGCGGCGAACCGACAGGTTCGTAGAGCACGGCTTGGACAGACGGCAGACTCGCCAGGGCGTGCTCGATCAGCGGACGGACCTTAGCCCACTTCAGCCCGCCATTACCGCACCCGAGTGGTGGGATTGCCACCGACCGAATGCCCCGGCTGCGGATCTCGTCCACAAGGGCGGCGAGGCCGCTCTCGATGTCCTCGATGCGTGACAATCCTCGCCAGTGCCGCTTGGTGGGGAAGTTGATGATGTAGCGGGGGTTGACCAAGAGGCCGGTGCTCGTCACAAACATGCGGCCAGGCTGTACCTCGCCAGCTCGGCAGGCCCGCTCGTAGGCGGTGAAGTTGGCGGGGAACGCTTGCTTGAACTGAAGGGCGATACCCTTGCCCATGACACCGACGCAGTTGACCGTGTTGACGAGAGCTTCCACTTCGGCGTCGAGGACGTTGCCCTGTGCCAACTCGACCATCATTGCGCCCTTCAGTAGTACCACTTCGCCCGCACGCAGACCGGCGGGTGTGTCGTGGTGCTAGCTAGTACCTTCAGCACCCGCTTCTGCATACGTTCGGTCTTGACGCCGATCTCCTTCACCAACGACCACGGCAACCGCTTCCACACGAGAAACTCCGCTTGCCGGCGGCGCTTGCGGTCAGGATGATCGTTGGTGTCGTTCCAGTATTTGCCACTCAGAACGTCCCAATCGAGCTGCTTCAGGTCTGCCAGGTCGCGGTAGAACTGGCTCAACTCCATGATGGCGTGCCCGTCGGTGAAGACGAAAGCACACCCCGCGTCGGCCACAGCCTGCGCTGTCGTGGTCAGGTAGATGACCGGTTCCTGCCCTCCGTCGTAGCCTGGCACCCTACCCTTGTCGATGACGTAGAGCATCGGCGACCGCGGCGCGAAATAGAGCGGCACGTAGTCGTGGAGCGTGCCTCCCGGCCCGCAAGGGACCGACTTCTTCGCGCGTCGGTCCTGAACGCCGACATCGGCGATGTTGACGTACTCGTCTCCGTGCAAACTATTGTACGCGACCAAGCCATCCGCCGCAAGGATCTCGGCGAGATTCTCCCAGTGTGTGATGTGCGACAGGACGGTCGGCACAGGCCTTCCGCTCCTTGCTTTGGTCATTTGCCCCGCTCAGGGCTCGCCAACAGCAGCGGCGTATCGAACTCGGAGGGGTCATCCGGCCATCGTCGCCGTAGACGCCCTACCACGCCGACAGTTGCCAGCATCGCCTTCCATCGCCACCAGGAGCCTTTCAGCGCCTCGATACGCGCTTGGGCGGTCATCATACCGCGTTCGGCCTCGTCGGCGCGCCTTCGGGCGTCTTGGGCTTCGACGCGGGCCACGTCGCGCTCGGAACGTAGGGAGTCTCGCTCGGCTGTCACGGTCGCCAAGGCTAACCGCCACCCCTCGACCGGGTCGACCTCTTCCGCGGGTCGGGTCGGGTCTGGTAACG
>Ga0181528_10001712_pt1 | contig 13581 bp, 7 predicted proteins | sample PEATcosm2014_Bin_47_FD_119742 | JGI IMG/M metagenome (GOLD analysis project Ga0181528, IMG submission 119742) | Peatland microbial communities from MTU Mesocosm Facility, Houghton, MI, USA - PEATcosm2014_Bin10_10_metaG | ecosystem: Environmental > Terrestrial > Soil > Wetlands > Peat | place...
CGGAAGGATCAGCCCATTGTCGTCACCATCGTGGATACGCCGGAGAACCTGGAGCGGCTCATTTCCGAGGTCGGGGAGATGATGGACACCGGCATGATTGCCACTTCTGACGTGGAATGCATGCGCATCGAGAAACCGCCAGCGCCCGGAACATAAGGGGAAGCGGCCTACCCTTGGAACACACATCCATCCGGATCGCGGGGCGCCGATTCATCGGGGCTAATCTGCAAGGTCAGCGACGAATGCGAGGTCTACCATTGGATCATGCTGCCGTTTCCACAACGCCGCGTTGGTCGCTACCCCATTCGCGGCGATCAAGGCCTCCGCGACTCCCTCGTCGATGGGAGCCCAGGTCAGTGCCCGGAAAAGGTTACGGAGAGCATCATATTCTTAATCTCCAGTTAGATTTATCGTTAGCCGGAGAAGACGAGCCCCTTCTGAAGATGTCGCGCGTGAGCGAAAACACTCACGTAGGGCACTTTCAGGAATGAGTTCCGCGTCACCTTCGTAATCTCGATACTATTGCAATTCTGAGATTTCACGCTGGCGATGAGCCGCTTCACGGCGGCGCCTAACGCCTTTTGTCCATCGAATCCGAAAACCGTGGTGCGGATCTCTCCAGCCATGAAGAAAAAGTTCCAGCCGGCTTCCCGAATGGTCTTCTCGAAGGTGGGACGAGTGTCGTTAACCGTTGCCCATCCAGTCGAACCGGACTCGCTCCGCAGTTCCAGGGCTTTCGGCACTTGCGTGCCTCCCTGCACCAAAATGCTCCCAGCTGTAATTATGTCCGTCATAGCGGGGTCAGCTCGCGTGACCTGGAATTGCGCTGGCGGAATCAACCAGCCCAGAGGTGCCCCGGTATCTGCCATCGGCCAGCACGACTCCGTCACCTTCGTGGAATACTGGACCTGCAGGTACGCACGTCATGTTCGTCCGGTCCTCTTTCTCCAGCCATCACTTTTGGGTACCTGCAGTAGGCCAGACATTAACTATTATTAGTTAAGTCTGGTTGCTTGTCAACACATGATATGGCAAGATAGTGGTGTTGGATTGACTAAATATAGTTAATCGCCAACGGACAGGACCTCTCCCGTGGACGTATCGCTGCTGATTCGGCACCGTTTAAAGGAACTTGGCCTGGAGCAGAAAGATCTGGCCGCCGCCGCTCAGGTGACCGAATCTTATATCTCGCAACTGTTGGCCCGAAAAAAGGCTCCTCCCTCGCCCGGCCGCACCGATATCTACGAAAAGATCGGCAGGGCCTTAAAACTCTCCAGCGGTGAACTTTCGAAGCTGGCCGACCTGCAGCGTCAGGATGAATTGCGGAAACGAGTGGCGGAACTCCCGCGGCCGCTCTTCCAGGAGTGTCGCGAGCTGATTCTGCGCAAATGCCATTCCGCCCGGCAAAAAGAAGTGCGCCGGATTTTTGAGAAGGAACCGTTCGGCGAACTCGAACGCCTGGTCACGCAAAAACTTCTGGACGTCGCCCAGGGAGTTGCCAAGGAGGAACTGCAAAGCGAAGAGTGGCTCCGCCTGATGGCCCAACTGAGCGGCCGCAGCTATGAGCAAGTGCGCGTTTCCATTCTGGAATTTCTGGACGCCGACGTCTTCAACGTCTCGGCTGAAAACTGCATCTCCTTCCTGGATCCCATAATCGACTCCTGGGATATCGAGCTCAAGACCTTTGGCATAGAGGTCGTCCTAAACCGCCGGCTCACCGAAGGAAGTCCGAAGCGATTTGAGTTTGCGGAACAGGAACCGCCAGAGCCCGCCGGCCTGGAACCGGGGCTCGAACAATTCCTGAAAGATGCGTCCTTGAGCGGCGGCGCCAGCGATGAAGAGATCGCGTTTCTGAAGGGGCTGAAGTTGCGAGGTAAGCGGCCTTCCCCCATCTACTATTACCGGGAGTTGCAAAACCTGCGGGATCCGCTGCATTTCCTGTCGGTAGCGCAAACCCGCCAATCCGATTGATGGAAATGGCGCGCGGGCGCCGGGCAGCAAAAAGGAATGCCCTTCATGAAAAGCAATTCTAAAGTTCACCAGAGCGCCTTGGTTGGCGGCCACCGGCCGGAGATACCACTGGCGCAGGAACCCATCGCGGTCCCGGCATACCCCCAAACTTCCATGCCCATCCACCTGAAACGCACTGCCACCATCCTCTGCCCCGATCAGTCGCGCGTTCTTCTGCGGCCCTTCAATCCGGGAGATTCGCAAAGGGTCAGCGACATCTTCGGCAGGATCATGGCGATCCCCGAAGAGCAGGCCGGCGCCCTCCTGGAGGGTATCTCGAAGGATTTCTCCCAGCGCCACCACGAGATCCGCAAGAGCTTCCTGGAGCGTTACGAACAGGTCCGCGATCCGCTCATGCCCGATGGGGAAATCTCCCAGCCGAGACGGATGCTGATCGGTTCCTATTTCCTGGCCGAATACTCCTTGGAATCGGCCGCGCTGTTCAATCCTTCCATCGTGCCGCATCCCGATCAGACCGGCCTGCCACTGGGTGCCCTGCGGTTCATTCTCAGCCTGCGTGCGACCGGCGAGGGACACGTCTCTTCCATCACCTTCCGCTCCGGCATCATCCATCCCGACAATCGCATCGAGGTATGCACATCCACGGACTTCCTCACCGAGCCCCGGCAAGTCCCCAACCCGCAGTATGAGAAGGAGCTGTTCGGGCGGAAACTCACCGAGCTTGGATTGACGAGCGAGTTTACCCGCCGGGTGATGAACAAACTAGCCGCCTGGTTCGGGCTGAAAGAGCTTCGCGCCAGTCTGCAGACCGAACAGTTCCGCCTGCCCGATGGCATGACGCAGCAAGACCAGGAAGAGGCGCAGGGGATTTGGATGTTGGCACGGTCCAATTACGAAGTTCACTTCCAGCCCGAACAGGGGTTATCCGAGCGCATCCTTTTCCCGGCGACCCCCTCCCAGCGGAACGGCATCGAGGACGCCCGCTTCGTTCGCTTTCGGAACGACGACGGCACACACATCTACTACGCCACGTTCACTGCCTTCGATGGCAAGGTGGTGATGCCGGAGCTGGTGGAAACCGCGGACTTCCTCCACTTCCGGTTCATTACCCTGAATGGTCCGGCCGCCCAGAACAAAGGCATGGCCCTCTTCCCGCGGAAGATCGGCGGCCGCTTTGCCATGCTCTCCCGCCAGGACAACGAAAACATCTACCTGATGTACTCCGACAACGTCCACTTCTGGAACGAGCATCGCGTGATCCTCAAACCGGTCTTTCCCTGGGAATTGGTCCAGCTTGGGAATTGCGGATCTCCCATTGAGACCGATGCCGGGTGGCTGGTTCTCAGCCACGGTGTCGGCGCGGTTCGAAAGTACTCGATTGGCGCCTTCCTGCTCGATCGCGACGACCCCTCCAAAGTGATTGGCCGCCTGCACGAGCCTTTGATTGAGCCCAACCAGAACGAGCGCGAGGGCTATGTGCCCAATGTCGTTTATACCTGCGGCGCATTGGTCCACAACGGCGAATTAATCATTCCGTACGGCATGGCCGATCACGCCACCGGCTTCGCCACTGCCCCGCTGGCCGAGGTTTTGGCTGCCATGAAACCGGCATGACCGTTCCCCACAAGCGCGTGGCTGTCCTTTCGCCGGTAGCCTGGCGGACGCCGCCAAGGCAATACGGAGCGTGGGAGACGGTCGCCGGCAACATCGCCGAAGGACTGGTCTCGCGCGGCTGGGACGTGACGCTGTTCGCCACGCGGGATTCCGCCACCCGCGCCCGCTTGCATGCCGTCGTGGACCGGGGGTATGAAGAGGATCGCGCCATCGATCCCAAAGTTGCCGAATACCTGCACATCTCCGAAGCTTTCGAGCACGCTGCCGAATTCGACCTCATCCACAGCCACTACGACTTCATGGGGCTGTGCTACAGCCGGCTGGTAAAGACCCCGGTCGTTACGACCATCCACGGATTCTCGTCGCCCGCCATCATGCCCGTATATGACAAGTATCGCGACGGTTATTTTGTCTCCATCAGCAACTCCGATCGCGCGGTGGGGCTGAATTACGTGGCGACGGTATATAACGGAATCGACCTCTCGCTGTACCCGCTGCGGAAACGCGGCGGCGATCGCCTGGTCTTCCTCGGCCGGATTCATCCCGACAAGGGCGTCCATCTGGCCATCGAGGTTGCTCGCCGAAGCGGTTTGCCGCTGCTCATCGCCGGCATTGTCCAGGATCGGACTTACTTCCGCGAACAGGTGGAGCCCCACCTCAATCAGGCGATCCGCTACATCGGGCCGGTTGACGTGGCGGGCAAGAACGAATTGTTTGCGCAGGCCCGGGCGCTGCTGCACCTGAATACCATCCCGGAGCGCTTCGGACTGGTGCTGGCGGAGGCCAATGCCGCCGGCGTGCCGGTGATCGCCATGGACCTAGGCTCCTGCCGGGAAGTGATCCAGGACGGGCAGACAGGTTTCCTGGTCGGCAACGCCGCCGAAGCGGTGCGAGCCCTGGAACATGTCGGTGAAATCGATGACGGTGCGTGCCGCCAGCGCGTGCAGCAGCATTTCTCGATCGAAACCATGGTGGAAGCATACGAAAAGGTCTACCGAACGGTTTTCGAATTGGAAGCGCAGAAATGATCCGGCGATACGCTCACAACCCCATCCTCACCAAGGCCGATATTCCATACCCGGTGGAAACGGTGCACAATGCCGCGGTGGTGAAGCATGAGAACCAATACATCATGCTGTTCCGCTCGCACCTGCGCACGGGACGGTCCATCATCGGGTTGGCGCGCAGTCCCGACGGCTTCCGCTTTACAGCCGATCGGCAGCCTTTTCTGATTCCCACCGGTGAAGAGTTCAGCGTCGAGGATCCTCGCGTGACCTGGATCGACGGCGAGTACTTGATTGCTTACAGCGTGTACTCGCGCGACGGAGTGCAAATCGCATTGGACCGGACCAGGGACTTCCGTCAGGCGGAGAGAGTTGCTCTGATTACTGAGGCCGACTATCGCAATGTGGTGATCTTTCCCGAAAAGTTTAACGGATTGTACGCCCGCCTCGATCGTCCTCATTCGGAGATTGCGCCATGGTCGATCTGGATCTCCTTCTCTCCGGATCTGGTTTTCTGGGGACAATCCCAGCTCATCATGAGGCCGGAGCAGTATCATTGGGACGAAATGAAGATCGGCCCGGGCGCCCCGCCGATCAAGACGGACCAGGGGTGGCTGTCCATTTATCACGGCGTTTTCGAGACCATGGACGGATCGATTTACCGCTTGGGGGCGGCTCTTCACGACTTGCGGAATCCGGCTAAAATCCTGGGGGTGGGAGACTCGTGGATCCTGCAGCCGGAGGATCCCTGGGAAGTCACCGGGTATGTGCACAACGTGGTATTCACCTGTGGCGCGGTGCCCGAGCCCGATGGAACGGTGAAGATCTATTGGGGCGGCGCGGACACGGTAATGTGCGTGGGCGAGGCCAACATCTGCGATCTGGTCGCGTTATGCCTCGATCACGGCAGACCGGCGAGATGAGCGCGGCCGGCGCGGTCCGAGAGTCTGACGTTCGGTTGAGTCTCGCAGAAACGAGTGATGGCTTCGGAGGTGGTGTATTGGACGCGGGCTTCAGCCTGCCGGGTCGAGACTCGGAGCTCCTGAGGTCGTGGATTTTGCCAGGAGCTCTGTTCACGTCGACGGAAACGTTATGGCCACGGATGGACGCGGATTTCACGCGGGTAAAAAGGACTTGGTTTTATCCAAACTTGTTTTGCGAAGCTCAGCTCAAGCTCATTCCTCGCAGTTTCCAAAACTGTGGATAGACCTCGTGGATTCAGTTTGGCGCCGCAAACCGCTCCCTCACGGGCGCGGCTCGGAAACGCGGTGTGCCGGCACTGAGCCGCGACCGCAAGGAGCGGTCCGGAGTTACGAAAAGAGGCTCAAGTCAATTTCCCGAGCCCACACGAAACTCCGGGACGGCCTCAGGAGGTCGGAGACTCGTCTCGACCCAAAGTTTCCGCGGCGACTGAACACGTCGGCGTGAGTGCCGACGCTGCAGGCAAGTGTGCCTGCGCCACGTCGACTCAAGAAAGGTGATCCTGGGGAACCGTGAAAAAGAACGTTGTTCCCTGACCTCCTTCCGACTGCAACCAGATCCGCCCGCCATATCGCTCCACCAACTTCTTGCAGATCGCCAGCCCGATTCCGGTGCCCGAATATTTTGCGCCGGCGTGCAGCCGCTTGAACAAACCAAATACCTGATCGTGAAACTGCGGATCGATGCCGATGCCATTGTCCTGTACCGAAAAGAGCCAGGCGTCATCCTGCTGGCGAGCGCCGACATGGATCCTGGGCGGCGCGTCGCTGCGATATTCTATGGCGTTTCCGATGAGATTCTGCAGTATTTGCTGAAAGTGAGTCGTGCCGATCCTCACGCAAGGCAATCGATCGTGTGTCACGGATGCGCCGCTTTGAGCTATGGCCGCGCTTAGGTTTAACAAGGCGGCCTCCAACGCCAGGTTCAGATCGACTGCCTCTTGCGCTGCTTCCAGGTCGCTGGAGGCGCGTGTGTAGGCGAGAAGATCGTTGATCAGCAACTCCATCCGCGTGGCTCCCCCGACACAAAACTCGATCATCTCATCGGCCTCCGGACCTAAGCTACCCAGAAAGCGTCTTTGAAGCAACTGGCAATATGCTTTGACGGCCCGTAGCGGCTCTCGCAGATCGTGGGTTGCGGAATAAGCGAACTGTTCCAGATCCGCATTGGCGCGTTGCAGGGCGGCATTGGTCTTTCGGACCGCTTCTTCGGTATTCTTCCGTTCGGTGATGTCCTGGAAGAACACCGAGATCCCGCCGTCGTTGCCAGGGAAGATCCGAAGGTCGAACCAGCGCTGCCACGGTTCATAGAAGTTTTCCAGCTGGAGGTGAACGCGGTGGGCCATGGCGCGGCGGTAATACGTCTCCACTGGCGTGCCAAGGATTTCCGGAAAGAGGCGCCAGATTTCCCCCCCGATGAGTTCCTCCCTGCTCTTTCCTAACACCTGCACGCCGGCGGAATTGACGTACGTGATGCGCCAGTTGGAATCGAAAGCGAAGAAGCCGTCACGGATGCTTTCGAGGATGCTGACTGCATTCTCGCGCGCCGCTTCCGCCTCGCCGCGCAGTTTCCGCTCGCGCTCGGCTGCTTCGCGCCGCAATCGGCTCAGCGCGAGATGCGCGCCCACCCGGGCGAGAAGCTCGCGTGAAGTGAACGGTTTGACTATATAGTCGTCAGCGCCGGCCTCCAGGCCCTCCACGCGAGCGTCTTCTCCGGCGCGAGCCGAGAGCAGGATAACCGGAATCGTCCGGGTATCGTCGCCTGCGCGAAGCTGCTTGAGCAGACCGAACCCGTCCAGTTCCGGCATCATCACGTCGGTCAAAATCAGGTCGGGCGGATCCCGCTGAGCTTCCGCCAGCGCTACGACGCCGTTCGAAACCGCTTCCACTTCATAGTGGCCGCCGAGAAGGCGCCGAATATATGCGCGCATGTCCGCGTTGTCGTCCGCCAGCAGGATGCGTGCCCCTGTCTGAACGTGAGGAGCCTGAACGGAATCCGCCGCCAAAACCGGACTGGCGCTCAGCGGTTTTCCGGCGTCGGGAAGCCATCGGGAAGCCTCTTCCACGTACGCCGACGCGGAAACGCCGGTGGAAGAAACCGTGCGCTCGGTGCCAATCCGGTCCGCCGGCAGATGGGCGCGGCCCCGGGGGATGGAAGCCATAAAGGTGCTGCCCTTCTCCATGGCGCTCTCCACGCGAATGAAACCGCCATGCAGTTTGACCAGCTCTTGAACCAGGGCCAGCCCGATTCCGCTACCCTCGTGAGTCCTGCCGTGCACTCCCTCCACGCGATGGAAGCGTTCGAAGATGCGGGCCAATTCCTGCTCGGGGATGCCAACGCCGGTATCGCGGACCGATAGCTCAATCCAGTCGCCGGTCACCCTCAAGCGCACCGTGATGCTGCCGGCAAAGGTAAACTTGAAGGCGTTGGAGACCAGATTGAGCACAATCTTTTCCCACATGTCGCGATCCACATAAGCGGGTTCCTGCAATCGCTGGCAATCTACTATGTACTTCAGCCCGGCCCGTTCGATGGTCGACCGGAACGCGCTGGCAACGTCCTCCGTAATACCGGCGAGATCGGACGGCTCATAAACGGCCCGGATCCGGCCGGCCTCGATGCGCGAGAAGTCCAGCAGCGTATTGACCAGCTTGAGGAGCCTGATCCCGTTACGATGGACTAATTCGAGCTCTTCGCGCGCGATGGCAAGCGAATCGCCGCCGCGGCGCAACATTTCTTCGAGCGGGCCCAACATGAGCGTGAGTGGAGTGCGAAACTCATGACTGGCATTGCTAAAGAAAATTGTCTTCGCGCGATCGATTTCAGCCAACGCGTCGGCTCGCTTCAGTTCCTGCTCGTATGACTGCGCGTCGGCTACGCCCTTGGCGATCTGCGCGGCCACCAGGTTGAAAAACGTGCGGTAATCCTCGTCGAGCAGTTTGTGCGGGTTGACACCGGCCACCAACACGCCCAAGGGCGCCATCTGGCCTGCTTGTGAAATGGGTAGGGCGATCACCTCCCTGGGAGCCACTCCCCACCCTCCCCGAGGAAGTTCGAGCTGAATCGCCTGACCCGCCGGTAGTTCGGCCAGTTTTCGCGTACCAATTACCTGCTTTAGGAGACGCGCCACAGGCGTATTGTTATCCTGAAAAGGCCCCTGGGTAGGGCAGAAGCGATGCTCTGCGGTTATCCCCGCATAAGCGGTGGCGCGCGCTATACCATGGCCATCCTGGACGCGATAAAGCGCGGCAAAGGGAACGTCATACGGGTTATCGGCAAGAACACCGGCAGCGATATTCCAGGCTAGTGGTTCACTTTTTGCGTCGGCGATGCGCGCCGCCAGATCGCGCAGTGTGCGCAAACGGCGCTCACCGATTACCTTTTCCGTCGTTTCGCTGACCGGTGTAAAAACGCCTCCCACCCGGCCCGACTCGTCGCGAATTGGACTGTATGAGAAGGTGAAATAGCACTCCTCCGGGTAGCCATGCCGTTCCAATAACAACAAGAGATCGTCGGACCGGGTAGCTTCACCTCGTTCCACAACGCCCTCGAGCATTGGCCCCACAATGTCCCATACCTCGTGCCACACTTCGCCCCCGGGCCGGCCGAGCGCATCCGGATGCTTGATGCCCAAGACTGGAACATAAGGATCGTTGTAGAGGACCGTCAAATCCCGGCCCCACCAGACGATAATCGCGAAACGAGAATTCAGGCAGATACTAACAGTGGTTCGAAGGCTCTGGGGCCAGTGCTCGACCGGTCCCAGGCTGGTGGCTGACCAGTCCAACGAACGCATCCGCGCACCGAGCTCGCCCCCACCGGATAGAAACTCCGGGTCGGTCGCGCTCGCCTCTCGGATTGGATTTTTGCCTGGTCCCATTGGCTCGGCCCACCGCCGCCCGTTTTGGGCGGTTCGTGGTGAAAATTCTATCAAAATACGCCGTGCGAGTGGGTCGGCAGAGTGGTGAACAGTCGACGAATAGCTGCCGATGCCGGTCAAGACGGAACAGGGGTGGCTGTCCATTTATCACGGCGTTTTCGGGACCATGGACGGATCGATTTGCCGCTTGGGGGCCGCTCTTCACGGCTTGCGGAATCTGCAGCCGGAGGATCCCTGGGAGGTCACCGGGTATGTGCACAAGTTAATATTCACCTGTATCGCGGTGCCCGAGCCCGATGGAACGGTGAAGATATATTGGGCGGCGCGGACACGGTAATGTGCGTGGGCGAGGCCAACATCTGCGATCTGCTCGCGTTATGCCTCGATCACGGCAGACCAGCGAGATGAGCGCCAGGCCATCAAAGCTCGCGCTACGGCACAGCGATAAACGGCGCCTTCGCCGCATTCATCGCATCATTGAACTTCGCAACCTGCTCGCGCATGGCATCCACCTTCCTGCCGGCACCTGTCAGGGCCGCCTTCACCAGCGCGATCTGCTGCAATTCGCTATCGCTGGGCGGCGCGGAAAACGCCTCCAGCCCCGAGATCTGAGAAGATACGCGCTGCATGAGCACCGGCAGCACGAAGTCGGGCTCCGGCTTGAGCAACTCCGCCTTGCGCTCCTCCGCCGAGGGTGGCTCGAAGAAGTTGCGCATGGCAAACAGCGGCCGCAAGTCGTCTAAACTCTTCTTCAGCGCCTCCGCCGACTTCTTTACGTCGTCCGGGATCTTGAAAGCATCCGGCTTCTTCCACGCGCTCTCGATCGCCTTCAGCCCCGAATCGGCCGCGTCAAATCGCTTGCGCAGCATATCTGCCTGCTTCATCATTTCGACCAGTCCGTCGATGGCCGTACGTCTCTTGGCACGGTCGGCCGCCGGGAACCACGTGATGCGCGGGTCCTCCTCCACGCGGAACTTCTTCGACGCCTTTTCCGCCCCCACCGAAATCTCCACCGTGTATTCACCCGGATCCACCATCGGGCCGCTGGCCTGAGGAGGATCGCCGCCAGCCGCCGCAAAGCGCGCCGCCATGGCCTCTTCCTGCGGCGTGGGCGGCACCGGCCGGTCCTCCCGCAGGTTCCATACCACACGATTGACTCCCCCCTCCACCGCCGCTGGTTTGAGCGTCGCGATCTGCTTGCCCGCCGCATTCAGAATCGCGATCCTCACGTCCTTCGCCTCCGGTTTGCTCTTGCTCCAGAAGTCGATGATGGCGCCCGCCGGCGGATTGGCTCCGATGAACACATCGTGCGCGTCGAAATCGCGCTTATGCGCCAGCCGCCACATGGTCGCCGGCCGCACATCGAAGGCCTGCACAGTGCTCTCCATTACCTTCGGGTTCATCTGCTCGATCGCCGAGATGCTGTCCAGAATCCAAACCGACCGGCCGTGCGTAGCCAGGATCAGATCGTTCTCCCGCGGATGAATCTGGATATCGTCCACCGGCACACGCGGCAGGTTGTTCTTCAATTCCTGCCAGTGCGCGCCCCGGTCGAACGAGATGTACAGCCCGAACTCCCCGCCGGCGAACAGCAGATCGCGATTGCGCGGATGCTCGCGGATCACGTGCAGCGCGCTGACCTTTGGCAGCCCGTTGATAATCTCCTTCCACGTTTCCCCGTAATCGCTGGTTTGAAACAGGTGCGTATCGAAATCGCCCGAACGGTGCCCATCGAACGCTACGTACGCGGTACCCGCGTCGAATGCGGAGGGCAGAACCCGGCTCACGTACGTCCCCTTCGGCACCGGAATGTTCCCCACCACGTTCTTCCAGGTTTCGCCGTCGCGCGTTACCCAAACATTCCCGTCGTCCGTCCCGGCCCACAGCACGCCTGCGCGTATGGCCGACTCGCTGAGCGTCGTGATCGTCGGAAACGCCGCCACGCCGTCGTTGCGCGACAGCATCGTCCGATCCTCCACCTTGCGGCCCATCACGCTCAAAGTCCTGCGGTCGACATTCGACGTCAGGTCCGGCGAGACGCGCTTCCAGTTGTCGCCCTGGTCCACGGACTTGAACACGAAGTTCCCGCCGTAGTAGATCGTTTTACGATCGTGTTTCGAGATGAGCATCGGCGAATTCCACTGGAAGCGGTAGCGCGGCATCTTGTCGTCGTCTTCGCGGGGGCGGATGTCGCGCGCTTCATGCGTCCGCAGATCCCGCCGCGACACGTTCCCGTCCTGCGACTCGGCATAAACGATCCATGGCTCCGCCGGGTCCACCTGCGCGTAGAATCCGTCGCCGCCTTCCACCGTGTACCACTCCTCGTTGGTGATTCCGCGCTGGTTCGTGCTGGCGCTGGGACCGCACCAACTGCTGTTGTCCTGCAGCCCGCCGCACACTTTGTACGGCTTCGCCATATCGTATGCGATCTCGTAGAACTGGCCGATGGCGATCTGCTCGCGCGCATCCCAGGAGCGCCCGGCGTCGCGGCTGAAATGGATGCCGCCGTCGCAGCCGACAATCATATTGTCGGAGTTCGCCGGGTCAATCCAGATGGCATGAAAATCCACGTGGATGCGCGTCACGCGATTCGTCACGAAGGTCTTGCCGCCGTCCTCGGAGTAGGCCATATTGACGCCCGCCTCCCAGATGCGCTGGTCGTTGTTGGGATCGATGCGCACCTGGCTGAAGTACATCGGGCGGGCATTGGTATTGCTCATTTTGGTCCAGTGCTCGCCTTTGTCGTCGCTGCGATAGATCCCCGACTCTTCACTCTCCACGGTGGCGTACACCACGTTCGAATTGCGCCGATAGACATCCAGCGCGATGCGCCCCATCTCGGTCTTCGGCAGACCTTCGGTCAGCTTTTTCCAGGTGACCCCGCCATCGGTAGTGCGATAGATGCCGCTGCCCGGACCGCCGCCGTTGAAGCCGAACGGCGTCCGCCGGCGCTGGTAGGCCGACGCATACAACGTATCGGGATTCGACAGATCCATCGCCAGGTCGTTCACGCCGGTGTCTTGGTCGATGAAAAGCACCTTGGTCCAGGTCTTGCCGCCGTCGGTAGTCTTGAAAACCCCGCGCTCTTCGCTGGGTCCCCAGAGGTTGCCCTGCGCCGCAACATAAACCACGCCGGCGTTCGAGGGATGGATCGCGATGCGTCCAATGTGGTGCGTCTCGTCGAGCCCCATGTGCTTCCACGTCTTGCCGCCGTCCTGCGACTTGTAAACGCCGTTGCCCCACGACGAGCTCTGCCGGTTGTTCGCCTCCCCCGTGCCCACCCAGACCACGTCTGGCTCGGACTGCGACACCGTCACGTCGCCGATGCTGGACACCGGCTGATCGTCAAATACCGGCTTCCACGTGATGCCGCCATTGACGGTCTTGAACAGGCCGCCCGATGCCGTGGCGGCATACACGATGTTGGTGTTGCTCTCGACCACCGCGAAATCGTCGATGCGGCCGCCCATGTTGGCCGGGCCGATCTCGCGAAATTTCAGGCTTTTCAGAATGTCCACGCTCTGCGCGCAGAGAACGCCGGCAAGCAAGACGGAAAGAGACAGGTAGCGCATACAGTTTCTCCAGGTCATCCAGTGTATTGCATTTTGTGATCCGCCCGCCGCACCCCAGGCTGCGGTTTCAAAGTTGCAGCACTGCCGTCCCCCGATGAGGTAGCCTGTTTTTGTGGAGACACCGGACGCTTTCGAAGTCCTTACGGTCGATGGGCGCGAGATCCGCATCACCCACCCGGATAAGCTCTATTTCTCCAGACAGGTGAAGGTCTCCAAGCGCGAACTGGTGCGTTACTACCTGTCGGTAGCCCCGGGCGCTCTGGCCGGCATCGCCGACCGCCCCGTCGTCCTGAAGCGTTTCGTCGACGGCGCGGAAGGCGAAGCGTTCTATCAAAAGCGTGCGCCCAAGGAGCGCCCCTCCTGGCTCCGCACCGTGGTTTTGTCATTCCCCTCAGGCCGCACCGCGGAAGAGGTGGTGGTCGACGATGCCGCCGGCCTGGCCTGGATCGTGAACCTCGGCTGCATCGAACTCCATCCCCACCCCGTCCGGTCGCACGATCTGGACCATCCTGACGAACTCCGCGTCGACCTCGATCCCGGGCCCGGCGTTCCCTGGGAG
>Ga0181528_10001714_pt1 | contig 13579 bp, 12 predicted proteins | sample PEATcosm2014_Bin_47_FD_119742 | JGI IMG/M metagenome (GOLD analysis project Ga0181528, IMG submission 119742) | Peatland microbial communities from MTU Mesocosm Facility, Houghton, MI, USA - PEATcosm2014_Bin10_10_metaG | ecosystem: Environmental > Terrestrial > Soil > Wetlands > Peat | place...
CTGGGGCGGCACCGTGGCGAAAGTCTGGCTCCTCCATTCGCAGGAGGACGTGTCTCGTACCCGTCGGAAATGGCGGCATTCGCCCTCGAACATGGGGAGCCGATCTTAGCGGCTCTTTCCGACCGCAACCGGGCTCTTGAGATCCTGTCGGGTGATGAAGCACAGGCAACACCTTACGGCGGCCCCGATGAGGTATGCGCCTTGAAGGCTATCGCGCTTGCCCTTTTGCTGCACGGCGAACCCGCCGCGATGGAGTTGTACAGAAGTAAGCTCCGACGGATGAGAGGCGACGCGGTTGGCGCACTCCGTCGGGCGGGAGTACGGCTGTTCGAGCGCGGGATTACAAGAGGGTGCTACGAACTCCTTCGGCCTCGTGCGAGGGGCTGAGGAAAGCGCGGGCCCTCCATCACGTCTCGCCGAGTTCCGACAGAACCCCTGCGTAAAGGTCAGGGCCAATCCAGAATCGGGCACTCTGGATCAATTCATCGAGCAACGGCTTCGCCAAATCGATTAGGCCATCTCGCTTCGCAGTCGCTATGACACCGAGCAGGCCAGTGATGGCCAAACCCGCCGCACTGGCAACCCGACGCCCGCGTCTTTCGTCGACCAGCAGAAGGTCAGCTCGAAGCTCGATTGCCAGCACAATTGCCTCGGCCTCGCCAGGGTCGAGGTACCCGCGAAGTTCCTGTACGCGCTCCTGGTCGTTGGCGGTGGCTACTATCAGCCACGGCTGCGAGACGATTTCGACCGCAGGCGGCAGATCGCTCTTGGAACGGATTAGCTCCTCATATACCGCGGAAGGAATGAGGACTTGGCGGTAAAGCGAAGGAGCAGATCGAGCCGTCCGATACGCGCCAGATTCAGTACAGGCGACGTGTCGGAGACAACGATCAAAGCCGATCCGTAAGGCGCAGAGCCTGAAGATCCTCCCGGAACTCCGCCACCCCGTAATGAATGGGAATCCGGCGCTCCGCCATCAGTGCCTGAAAGGCGAGTTGGCCCAGCCCGGCCAGACGACTCGCTTGCGCGAGGGTCAGCCGCTCTTGCTGGAACAGCGTGAGCGCAAGCTCCTGCTTCAGCTCGGGTTCGGTAATATGAGCGGCTTTGAGAACCTCATCTGAGATCGTAACGGGCATTTCCTCCAGTATTATACCGCTGCGGGTGTCCGCGTCCGCAAGATGACAGTTCCAAATGAGCCAGAAGTCAGCATCGGTCCACGCATTCCAGTAGTTATCCGACTCCATAGTCGCCCTGAATCGCCGCCCTCGATGAGGGTGACGCGCGAAAAGACCTCCCCGAAGGACCGTGCAGGATGCGGTGACTGCTCTACCTGTCGGGCCGTAACCGCTGCTCTGCTTCCATTAGATTTGCAAGGATGTCGTTAATGCGCGTCAGGTGCCCTTCGCCCTTCGACTTCAGCCAGTTAAGAACCTGCGCATCTAAGCGAATGCTCACCGCCACCTTGCGGGGCCGGGCATCGCGGAGGCGAACCATACTGGCCAACTGTTCGTCGCTCAGCCGCGGTATGTCCTTCATGTCGACGCGGGAGTCGTCCCCGGCCGCCTGACGTCTGGCAAGGCGGCGCAACACCTGGCGCTCGCCTTCAGTCCATTGCCTGTTCCTGATATCTTCGGATTTCATGCTTTTCAGCCGCGCGGGCCGAGATGATGCGGATGATTTCTTCGCCACGATCGTCCTCCCTGTACACGTGAACCACTAGTAGCACAGCGTCCGCGCCTGGCTCAATCCGAGCCACGCCGATCGCATGCCACCGCTGTTCGGCGGTCTTGTCATCGATGTGCTCCGCGTAGACCAGGCAGTGTTCGTCATCAAACACCAGCGCCGCCAGTTCGAACGAGATACCACCGTGTCTCCGTTGGTTTCGAAGATTCTTTGTTTCGTCCCATTCGTAACGCATCGCGTATATACCAATTGTAGTACATCGTGTTCGATCTCCTACATAGTGCCGTAAACGAACTTGGATTCGTCTCCACAGGCCGGCACTTGCCCGGGAATCTGCCTCCAACGCGCGGGCCGGTTCGGGCATTTGAAGACTTCCATCGGGAAGAGTGCCGGTAACCGAAGGCCTTCCGCCGAAGAAAGTGGTTTTGCGAATTGCTTAAGTTGGCGCCCATCCGGCGGACCTGGTCCGCGCGAGAACTCGCGTCCCGCCATCGCTGTACGCGGAGGAGGTTCTGAGATCGAAAGAGCCCGACCACGGGGAGGGTCGCGGACCCACCGGACCCCAGGGGGCGTCCGGCCTGCCCGTCAACCACCTTTACCGAAACGTCTCGAAGCTCAAATGCTTTCCGTCCGTGCGCACGGTAACCAGCCCGCTCTCGTCGGTGCGAAACACCTCGGCGTTATGTTCGCCGAGCCTCTCCAGCACCTCGCGATTGGGATGGCCGTAGCTGTTGTCCGTCCCCACCGAAATAATCGCGAACGGCGGCCTGGCGGCATCCAAGAAACTAGCCGTGCTCGACGTCCGGCTGCCGTGATGCGCCACCTTGAGCACGTCGACCGGGCCGACTTCGTTCTCATCCAGCATGCGGTATTCAATCGGCTTCTCCACGTCGCCGGTAAGCAGAAACACCCGGCTGCCGTAGCGAATGCGCACCACCAGCGAATCGTTATTCTTGGGCGTGTCGTTGGGAATGTAGCCGGCCAGCGGCGCCAGCACATCGATCGCGGCGCCGCCGAAATCGAAATGCCGCGGAGCTTCCATCGGCACGATCTTCACGCCATCGCGCACCGCTTCGTCGCGTAGTTTCCGCCAGCCGGCGCTATCGGGCGTGGCCCCGGTCCACAACTCGCGGGGATGAAAATCGGCCACCAGCGCCGGCAGCCCGCCGATGTGATCGTCATGCGCATGCGAAAGCGCCACGATATCGATGGAGCGCATGCCGCGCCCCCATAAATACGGCGCCACCACGTCTTCCCCCGTATCGAGTTGCGACCGCGTCTGATGGCCGACGGCCGGAATGCCGCCGCCATCCATCAGCATGCGCTTGCCATCGGGGAAGACCAGCAGAATGCTGTCGCCCTGGCCGACATCGATGACGCTCATCTCCAGTTGGCCGGGGCGATATTCGGCCGGAAACGGGTGCCACACCAGCAGCACGAGAAGAGCGGCGACAAGCACCCCGGAGGCCGTCCGCCACCATCGTCCGCGCGCTACCGCGAAGACCACCAGGGCCACCGAGAGCGCAATCCCCAGCCACACCGGGGGAGTGGGAATGCGCCATGCGGGCTCGTGCGCGGCATGCCAGCCCACCACCACCCGCGAAAGCCGCATCAGCCATCCGCCGGCGCCTGCCACCCAATGCCATCCCGTAAAGACCGCCAGGAAGCCGGCCGGCACCGCCAGCCCCATCAGCGGAATGGCGAAGGCGTTGGCCGAGAGCCCCGACAGTCCGAGGCGGTGAAAGTAGACCACCATGGGAAGCGCGAGGCCCAGCTGAATCACGGCAGAGACAGCGGCGACTTCGTAAAAAAAGAACAGCACGCGCACCGGCAGAGTCACGCAGATGGTGGGGGCGTGCAGCGTCTCCACCAGCAAACGCATTTCGATGCGGAACTGCGCCACGCGCGGCGCCAGATGGACGTCGCGGCCGGTATCGTGGAGATCGGCGAGCCCGCGGCCGAGAGGACCGGATGTGGCCTCGATGAGCGGCGCTGCGAACGCCCCCAGAAAAGCCACCGCCAGGAAGCTCAGTTGGAAACTCGATTCGAACAGCTGATCGGGATCGACGGCCAGGAAGGCGAGCGCAATCGCGGCCAGCAAATTCAGCGCCCGCCGCTCGCGGTAGAAGTATCGGCAGACCATGTAGAGCGTGAGCCCGGCGGCGCAGCGCACGCAGGGCGCGCCCCATCCGCTCGTCATGGCGTACAGCCACGCGGCCGCCGAAGTCAGCAGCATCGCCAGATTCTCCGGCACGAAACATAACCGTAACAGGAACAGGAAAAATGCGGCCAGGATGGCCACGTGAGTCCCCGAGATCACGATCACGTGGAAGGTGCCGGTATTGCGGTACTCCTCGGTCCAGATGCGCTGCAGTTGGAAATTCTGGCCCATGAGCATTGCCTGCATCATGCCCGAGAGATAATCGTCGCCGTGGTAAAGCTGTTCCGTGCGCCGCAGGACGGCCGCGCGCAGATCCATGGCGGCCTTCACGATCGGCGATCCGCACCGGCCCGGCAACATGCGGACCGTGCCGGCATTGCCGCTGGCCGTCCAATAGATGTTCCGCCGCGCGAGGAAGTGGCGATAGTCGAAATCGCCGGGATTGCCGTAATTCCGCGGCTTGCGGACGCGCGCCTCGAGTTCGACATTCTGGCCGTACTTGAGCGGCGGCAGCGCTTCGCCCTCCTTCGTAAAGAGCGTCACTTGCGCGCGCGCCTGCGGCGCCAGTTCCAGCAGGAAGCGTTCGCGCTCTCCGGATATCGCCGGCGGCTCGACCACGCACCCGCCGAGAATCACGATCTCGCGGCCTTCGGCATCGAGTTCGGGAGGCAGGCCGGGGCGATGGACCAGCGCCAGCAGTTGGCCGGCGAAGAAGAATCCGCAAAGGCAGCTCGTGGCGGCGAGCACGCGCGCCTTTCGCCAGAGAGAAAGCAGGCCCAGAAGAAGGAAGGCGCCGAGAGCGAGGAGTAATTGCGCCTGCGGAACGGGCGCGAAGCGATAGGCCAGGATGCCCAAAGCGATGGCAGCTACCGGACAAATGAGCGGATATTTGCGCAGAACGAGTTAGTATCTGGCACAACGAAATTCATCTCTTGGATTTTCCGACACCCGGTCCGGCCGCCACTTCCCTTGGCGTCGTCGCCCGCGGCGGCATGCCGCAATGCCGACACGCTTTGTCATTATCACGTTGCAGGATAATCCGAAGGCCTCTTCGGGCACGATACGGAAGAGACAATAACCGCCGCCTGGATAGCGGCACGGCAAGCCTGCTCGATTGGCTCCGCCAGCCGCCGAGCTTCGACGTTACCCTCAACTCGTAAGGCTCGCACGATGACAAGCGCATCTTCCGGCTGCGGAGCATCGAGCCATCGGGTGCCGAACTCTGCAAACGCCCGGCCGTAGAGCGCTGCGAAATCCGTAAATTGTCCGCTGAGCCCGCCGCTCACACCACCACCACGCTCAACACCCCCGGACCATGCACGCCGCGCACCAGAATCTGCTCGATATCCGCCGTTCTGCTCGGGCCCGTGATCAACACCATCGAACTGGTCGACTCCGCAGGCCTGGGCAGCAGGGAAAACAGTTCGTCCAATCCCGTCAGAATGCGCGCCCGCGGCACTACCGCGATATGCGCCGGCGGCAGCAGCGAAATCATCCGCGCCTCCTGCGGGCTCGCCAGCATCACCAGCGTCCCCGTGTCCGCCAACGCGTAGTCCGCGCTCGTGATTCCCACGTCCGCCGCCGCGCACAACTCGCGCAGTTGTTCGCGATCCGTAACCCCCGATCGCACTCCCGCCAGTCCGGTAATTCCGCACTCTGCCAGAAACGGCGCGTTCGATGCCACCGCCGTCTTCCCGGCAATCGCCGCCGTCACGAATCCACGCGCGTCGGCCGTCGCCACCGCCTCGCCCGCCAGCGCGCGCACGCGCTCCAGCATCGACGCTACCCGTGCGTCCATCGAGACTTGCGGGATGCGAATCCGCGCAGCCGGCGGATCGGGCACCGCCTGCCCGGCTCCGCGCCCGAGCGCCGTACGAATCTTATGTAGAACGTTGTCGCGCGACACTAGCGGCGTCTCCACAATTCGCGGAAACTATGCGCCGGCAGCGGCGGCAAGTCGCGCTCGCTCAACCACGCGCCCAGCGGGCCTTGCTTGCTCGCCGGCCAACCCATCGAGCGGCCGATCCGCCCCGCCATTTCGAACAGGCGCGGGTGCGTCATGAGCCACGCGAACGCCCGGAATCCCAGCTTTTCTAGCCGATTCCGCCCTTCGCGCGCGTCCGACTTCTTGACGTCCGACCGCAGCTCCAGCAGGATCTTGGGGATATCGATTTTCACCGGGCAGACTTCGCCGCACGCTCCGCACAGGCTGGACGCGAACGGCAGCGCCGGCTCGTGCTGCACACCCATGAATTGCGGCGTCAGGATCGCCCCGATCGGCCCCGAATACACCCACGGAAAACTGTGCCCGCCGATCTTGCGGTACACCGGGCAGGTGTTCAAACACGCCCCGCAGCGAATGCAATACAGCGATTGCCGCTTGTTTTTATCCGGCAGCAGCCGCGTGCGTCCGTTATCCAGCAGCACGACGTAAAATTCGTCCGGCCCGTCGATCTCGCCCGCGCGCCGCGGCCCGCTGAGGAACGACGTGTACACCGAAAGAAGTTGCCCGGTAGCGCTGCGCGCCAGCAATTTCAGGAACGTCGCAAGGTCCTGCGCCCGCGGGATCACTTTCTCGATGCCCGCCACCGCGATATGAATCTTCGGCGCCGACGTGGTGAGGCGCGCGTTGCCTTCGTTCTCCACGATCACCACCGCGCCCGAATCGGCCACCAGAAAATTGGCGCCGCTGATGCCGATATCCGCCGCCAGGAATTTCTGCCGCAGCACCGCACGGGCCAGTGCGGTCTGCTTCTCGATCACGATTTCCTGCGGCACGCGCAATTCGCGCTCGAACAGGTCCGCCACCTGGTAGCGCGTCATGTGCAGTGCCGGCGCCACGATGTGGTACGGCCGCTGGTGCGCCAGTTGCAGAATGTACTCGCCCAGATCGGTTTCCACCGATTCCAGCCCGTGGTGCTCCAGCCGCTCGTTGAGGTCCACTTCCTCCGTGGTCATCGACTTCGACTTCACGATCAGGTGCGATCCACGCTCCTTCGCCAGACTCAGCACGAAATCCGAAACTTCGGTCCCATCCTTGCAATACACCACCTTGCCGCCGTGCGTTTCCACGTTGCGCTCGAACTCTTCCAGGTAATGGTCGAGATTATCGATGGTGTGCTTCTTGAGGGCGTTGGCTTGCGCGCGCAATTCCTGATAATCGGGCAGGGCGTCGCCGCAAACCGCATCGATGCGTTTTTCCTTGAGCCTTCCCGTGGCGGTATAGATGGCCAGTTGAAGCTTGGCGTCCACCAAGGTTTCGTGCGACTTCCGGGCAAACTCGGTAGACATAATGTCAGCGGCTCGCCAGCACCTCGGCCAGGTGCAGCGTGCCGATATTCGATCCCGCCCGCGAGAGAGCGCCTTGAATCTGCATCAGGCAACTCGGATCGGCCGAAACCACCGTACTCGCGCCGGTCCGCTGAATGGCGTCGATCTTGGTGCGCGCCATGGCGCCCGAGAGCTCGGAAAATTTTACCGCGAACGTGCCGCCGAAGCCGCAGCATTCCTCCGCCGGTGTCATCTCGCGCAGTTCCAAGCCGCGGACGCGCGCCAGCAGACGGCGCGGCGCGTCCTTCACTCCCAGCTCACGAAGGCCGTGACAGCCGTCGTGGAACGTCACCACGCGATCCAACCGTGCGCCGACATCTTCCACTCCGGCAACCTGCGTGAGAAATGTGGAAAATTCCCAAACGCGTTTTTCGAGCGCATGCACGCGCGCGAGCGTTTCGGGCTCCTTATGGAAGAGCTCCGCGAAATGATGAACGATCATCGCCGTGCAGGAACCCGACGGCACCACGACCGCTTCACTCGCTTCGAAGGTATCGAGGAAGTGACGCGCCACCGTCCGTGCCTCGGCGCGATATCCGCTGTTGAATGCCGGCTGCCCGCAACAGGTCTGGTTCTCCGGGAAATCCACCTGGCAACCGGCCCGTTCGAGCACGTCGGCCATCGCCATGCCCACCTGTGGGAAGAGTTGGTCCACCACGCAGGTTACGAACAGCGACACCCGTCTACCCATGCAGTGAACGATTGTATCAGGTGGGACATGCCTCAGCGTGTCCGGCGAGCGAAGCTCGCTCGGCCCGCACTACAAATTCGCCGTCACTTTATTCAAGGTTCGCGGCCGGTCGGGATTTAGCCCCTTTTGCACGGCGAGGTAAGCCGCGAACAGCTGGGCCGGAACGATGTATGGGATGGGCGTCAGCGCCTCCTTCAGCTTTCGCGGCAAGCGAATCAGCCTGGTTGCGCGGCGCTCCACTTGGCGATTTCCGGAATCGGTGATGGCAACGATTTCCGCGCCCACCCCCGCGAGCTTCCCGAGCACCTCGCTGATCGAGCCCCACGTGGCGCCCGGCGGCGCGAACGCAAACACCGGGAATCCCCGCTCGACCAGGGCGATCGGCCCGTGAAGCAGGTCGGCCGGCGAAAACCGCTCGGCCACCACGTAACAGGTTTCCATCAGCTTGAGGGAGAATTCGAAGGCATTGGCGTAGTTCAGGCCGCGCCCCACCACCACCGTCTGGCGCATAAAGCGGTACCTCTCGGACAACGCGGCAATCTCGGATTCCAGCCGTAACGCCGCGTTTACCGCGTCGGGCAGGCGCTCCAGATCGCCGCTCCGCGGGCTCCCGCCCAACACCGATGCCAGAAGGTAGAGCAGAAGCAATTGGCCAGTGTACGTCTTGGTGGCGGCGACGCTCTTTTCCGCTCCGGCGCGCACCAGGAAGACATGTTCCGCCAGCCCGGCGAGCGTGCTGGCACGCTCGTTGGTGATCCCCAAGGTGAGCGCGCCCCGCTGGCGCGCCCGCTCCAATACCGTATTGGTGTCGGTCGACTCGCCGGACTGCGAGAGCGCCACCAGCAAAGTCTCGCGGTAATCCAGTGGTGCGCCATATAACGTGGTGATCGAGGGCGCCGCCAGAGAGACGGGTATTCCGGTGGCGATTTCTATCAGATAACGGCCGAAAAGCGCCGCATTGTCCGAGGTGCCGCGCGCCACCAGAACGATCAGGCGCGGGCGCCGCTTCTTCAAGACTCGGCAAAGCGCCGCCACGGCCGGCGCCGCTCCCTTCAGGGTTCGCTCCAGTGCCTGCGGCTGTTGCCGGATTTCCGCTAACATGCGCGACATCGTCTCCACCATAGCAGGCAACGCAATTTTCGTGGGACATGCTGCAAGCTTATCTGTGACCCATTCGCGCTCAGTAGGTTAGGAGGCGTTCACGATTCGGGCGAGCGCAAGCCGCAGGGTCGGAAAGGGAAGGATAGGGATGCAAAGGGAGGAAACCGAAGGCGTCCTTCCCCTTGCACGGCGGCTGATCGATTCGCCGGAAGCATCGTGTCTCGACGCCGCTCGCGTTTCGACCGGCGTTTTCAGCATTCATGCCACCAGCGATGTCGGGGTCATACACTCGTACAAACCGGCTTGCCGGCGGCCCCGCTGAAGCATGCCCCAACTACAGCGGAGTGAGCGGCCGATTTTCCGATCCGGTATAGAAGGAGCGAAGGTCAGCCGCTGGCGGAGGCGACAATAGCATGGGGCGCATCAGAATCAGCACCTGATCGCGCGTGTCGGTGTTTTCGTGGGTGTTGGTGAGCGGCCCCAGGAAGGGAATCCGATTGATGCCGGCCAAACCGGAAAGCGTGCGTGCGTCGTCGGTGGTGAGCAAACCCGCGATGATCGACCATTCGCCGAATTTCAGCCGCGTGATGTTTTTTATCGACCGGTTGGAGATCACCGGCAAGCCGTTGATCGACGCCCCGGTCAGCACCTGGTACTGCGCCTCCACGTCGAGCGACACATTCTCCAGATCGTGCACCACCGGTGTCGCGGTCATGGTCAGCCCGAGATCCTGAAAGGTAAAGGATGGCGCCACCGTCAGGCCGGCCGTGCCGGTGAGTCCGCTGCCCGGGATCGAAGTTCCGTATCCGCCCGTCAGGATGGGATACTTTTCGCCGATATGCATGGTGGCTTTCTGCCCGCTATTGGCGCGCAATTGCGAAGCCAGTAGCAGGTTGGCGCTCGATTTCGTCAATTGCGCCACCAACGCGGTGCTGGCGATCCCGATGCCGATCAGAGTCTTACCGCCGCCGAAGGTCAACACGCCCTGTATGCTTGTGGGCAGCGAGACGGTGTTATTCAGAAAGTTGGTAAGCGCGTTCAGCGAGAAGATGGACGGGAAATTGATTCCGTAGGTGATGGAATCGTTGAGCGAGACCTCGACGAAGCGCAGATCGATCTGTACCTGCGCGCGCGCGTGCATCAACTGCTGGAAGAGAGCGCGCGCGTACACCACTTTGGAAATCCGGTCGCGCATGACCACCGTATAGGCCGAGGCGTCGACGCCGAATTTCTCGATCGCCATCGCCTGCTGCACGGCCCGAACCATCTGCTCGAGCTCCTGCGGAGTGAAGACATCGGGAAAATGCACCGCCATGGTGACCGTCGGCTCAATCTCAGTGCGCTTCTGCGCGGTATCCTTGGCCACCAGGAAGATCTTGCTGGTAATGGGAACGAGGAACGAACCCGTGGCGGCCTCCAGCCCATGCAGCGCATCGCGGTAGTCCACGCCCAACAAGTGAAAACGGAAAGGCGTGCCTGCCTGATAATCGGAGTCGTAGACGCAATCCAAGCCGTAGGCTTTGGCTACGCTTTGAAACAGCTTTTTGAAATCGCCGGAGAAATCCAGGTCGCGAACGCCCGGATCGGCGTCCAATTGAGTGGGCGGCAGCGGTTCGTTGGCGGCGGCCAGATCTTCGGCGGTGGGTTTGTCGAAGTGAAACTCGGGCTCCTCGCTCAGTTCCTTATCCAGGTCCGCTATCGCGGGAATCTTGGGTTGCAGCCTGGTTTCCCTGGCGGCGCGCGACTGTACCGCCTGGGTGCGATCCCAGTACGTCTTGTTATGCGGATCTTTGGCTGCGGCCTGGGCGTAGTAGAGGTAGGCTTCGGCCATGTGGCCGGCCTTTTCGGCGTCGCGGCCCCTTTCGTATAACTCCCAGGCGGCAGGATCGGAGGAATCCTGGGCCAGCAGACGCAGACCCAACACCAATCCGAGGAGACAACCGGACCACCGCATAATAAACTGACGCCGCCCCTGGCCGGAGCGTGCAAACGATTTAGAATCTGAGGGAGGGATCGAATGCGCTACCTGCGGCGGCTGCTGGCCGAAAATCCGGCCGAACTGATATGGCCCATTGTCATCTTCCTGCTCACCGTGGCCCTGGGGTGGGTGGTTCGCTGGCTGATTCTGAAAGCCTTACGCGGTTGGGTGAGACGCAGCCAGAGCCGCGGCGGGGCCGTCCTCATCGACGTGTTAGCCGGCCCTATGGTCATATGGGCGGCGATCCTGGCGGCGCACTTCGCCATCCAGTCCTCCGATCTGCCGCCGCGGTTCGCGTCTCGCGGCGCGGAAATCCTCTACTTCCTTTGGATGGTGTCGGTAACGTTGATGGGCATGCGCCTGGCGGGCAATCTGGTGCGCAACTTCGGCGACCAGGTCCCGGGAGCGCAGCCGGTCACCACCCTCAGTCAAAACCTGGCGCAGATCGGCGTGTTGATTCTCGGAATCGTGTTGGTGCTGGACCACTTCGACTATTCCATCAAGACCATCCTGACGGCATTGGGTATCGGCGGTTTGGCGGTTGCGCTGGCATTGCAGGACACGCTATCGAATCTCTTCGCGGGCTTCTATGTCGCCGTGGCGCGCCAGGTCCGGCTGGGCGATTACGTCAAGTTAAACACCGGCGAGGAAGGCTATGTGAGCGATATCGGCTGGCGGAGCACCACCATACGTTCGCTCAATAGCAACATGATCATTGTGCCCAACGCCAAACTGGCGCAGGCAATTGTAACGAACTATAACTTGCCGGAGAAGCGCATGTCGGCATCGTTTCAAGTGGGCGTAAGCTACCGCAGCGACCCCGACCAGGTGGAAAAACTGCTTCTTGAAATCGTGCAAGCCGGTATGGCGGATATCCCGGGATTGCTTGCCGATCCGGCGCCCGAGGTAACGTTCGACCCGGGTTTCGGGGAATCTTCCATCGGATTGACGGTGAGTTTCACGGTGATCGAGTTCGCCGCCCAATTCGGCGTTCGTAACGAACTGAAAAGGCGGATTTTTCGGCGCTTCCGGCAGGAACGGATCGAAATTCCCTTCCCCACCCGCACCGTCCAATTGGAAAATCCGTCGGAATTGCCCGAAGGAAGGCCGGCTCAACAGAGTAAGTTGTAAACTAAGTCGGACTTTTGTGGCACTGTACCGAAACATACACGCAATCTAAACGGGAATTTCCGCGTTGACGCTCACAGAGGTAGGGTTGATACCGATTGCCGCCGTTGAACGGCCCGTGTTATAGTTGGAGCGCGTTTGATAGCTTTCGCGAATCTGGCAGATCGTCTCCTTGAGCGACGGCACCGTCGTCCCGCTTGCGTTTCGTCACCGATGAGCCCGCTTTCAAATTGTCAGGAGAACATTCAGTGAAGAATATCTTTGTGGGCAACCTCGACTTCAATGTTACGGAAGAAGCCGTGCGCAGCCTGTTCGAGCGGTACGGGCAAGTCAACAGCGCACGCATCATGACGGATCGCGATACCGGCCGTTCCCGCGGGTTCGCATTTGTCGAAATGGAAAATGAAGGCGAAGCGGATCAGGCGATTTCCGCTCTCAACGGGTACACCATGGACGGGCGGGCGTTGAATGTCAACGAGGCGCGTCCCAAGCCGGATCGCGGATTCGGCGGCGGCGGTCGCGGTGGGTTCGGCGGCGGTGGCGGCGGCCGGCCTGGCGGTGGTGGCGGTGGCAGGCGGCCGGGCGGCGGCGGTGGTGGTCCGGGCGGACGCCGCGAGCCTCGCTGGTAAGTTTCCAAGTCTTTACCTCAAATTCTGAGTACGCAGAAGGCTGCACAGGTTTTCTACGTACTCACTCGCTAACTCTCCGGTCAGCAAGTTTGTCGGCCGCTTAACAAGGGTTCGAGACGTGCAAACCCGACGAACGGAGGGTTTGCATGCGTAAGATTTTTCTACGTTCGAGCGCGGCGGCGGCGTTCCTTCTACTGGTTGGATCCGCCTTGGCACAATCGCCCGATTGGTACGAGCATCGCGAGGAGAGATTTCGGGGCGAAGAGTGGCGGGCACATATGTTCGCCGAGATTCGCGAAGATCTTGATCACGTCCACACCACGATATTCGCCGGGCGCGACGAGCTTCGTCTGGTGCGCACCAAGCAGGAGTTGAACGAACTGCAGAACGATCTCGCCGCTCACCGCTACACGGAAGCGAAGTTGGACGATGTCATCGCGGCGATGCAAAAAGTGGTAGCCGACAATCGAATGTCGTCGCGCGATCGCGATATGCTCAACGACGATCTGCGACGTCTGCGCGAGTATCGTGCTCACCACGAAAACTGGGGACACTAGCTAGGCGCCTCTCCCTTTCCCTTCGCGCGAAAGTGGCAAGCGCCGCGTTTAGATGATTCCGAGGAAGGATATAACGGCGGACTATTGGGTGGGTCTTCGAGGATAGATGAGGCGGGACGGCGCTCTGAGATTCACGTCAAGTTCCAGTCACGCGATCAGTGGTTAGTGAACCTGGTGTGCCAAACGTTTCACCGCAAACGACCCTAATAAATCGCTCTCGTAAACGTTCGAATGCGGCCCAATACCGCGGCTTGCGGTAGGCGCCTCGCGACGCGAGCAGCCGTAGTTTTGCCCGCCGCAGCGCGTTCACCGGCGCCGGTC
>Ga0181528_10001715_pt1 | contig 13573 bp, 10 predicted proteins | sample PEATcosm2014_Bin_47_FD_119742 | JGI IMG/M metagenome (GOLD analysis project Ga0181528, IMG submission 119742) | Peatland microbial communities from MTU Mesocosm Facility, Houghton, MI, USA - PEATcosm2014_Bin10_10_metaG | ecosystem: Environmental > Terrestrial > Soil > Wetlands > Peat | place...
ATGGTCTCCACGTCAAAGACGACAAACAGAATGGCGATGATATAAAAGCGCACGGTGTGGCGCTGGCGAGAGCCTTCCTGTGCCTCAATGCCGCACTCGTAGGCCATCCCCTTGATCTTTTCGGGGTTGGACGGGCGCACAATCTTGGCGACCAGAAGGGTTCCGGCGGCCACGGCAAAGGCCACCAACAGGAAGACGAAGATCGGAATATAGTTCTGTGGCATAAGCTTTCGGCACCCCGCCGTTGCATCCCACGTTTACCTGCCGCGTCCGTTGGAGCACAAGATCACTGCGCCACCGGCCGATGCGCAAAGCCGCAAAATATGACAGGTAAAAAGTGGAAAAACTGTACTGCCTTGGCAAACCCCGAATCTGTGATTCCCGTCACAGAAAGCTTGAACTCCGGCTACCCGCATGAATTCGCGCACATCTGCGCCAGCGCATGGCACGGCGCAATCAGTCGCTTCATCGCAACGGAAGCCACATCCCCACTTTGGCGAACTGAAGAGCTTACTACACGCCGCCAGTTTCATCAGCAATTTCTTTTCACAGCGGTGCCGGGAGTTGTACGATTGCCTCCACCGCTGCAACGTGTGCACAATCACAATCGTGGGGAGGGCCTCCAATGGCCGATGCGGACGAGAAACTTCGGGACGAGTTCAACCAGTGGGCCGCCGATGGCCGCGGCGAGGAGATGGAATCTCATCACGCCAGCATCGCCCAGCCCATGTTCGAGCGCATGGAACTGATCCCGGGCGATCGCGTGCTGGACCTCGGCTGCGGCACCGGTTGGGCCACGCGCCTGGCCGCCAAGGCCGTCGAGGGTGGTCCCGGTATGGCCGTTGGTCAGGACATCAGCGAGGAGATGATCTCCCGCGCACGGGCCGCCAGCATTGAGATTGAAAACGTCCTCTTCGCCACCGGCGCCGCCGACGAGATTCCCTGGCGCGAGGATTACTTCCACAAGGTTTTCTCCATTGAGAGCTTTTACTACTACGCCGACCAGGAGGCAGTGCTGCGCGAACTGCTGCGCGTGCTGGTTCCCGGCGGAAGCCTGTATATCCTCATCAACCTTTACACCGAGAACCCCTACTCTCTGCGCTGGGTCAAGGAACTCAACGTGCCGGTGCATGCGCGCTCGGAGAAGGAATACGTCAAGATGCTTGCAACCGCCGGCTTCTGCGAGGCCGCCAGCGTACGCATCCCCGACCCCACGCCCACGCCGGAGACTTACAGCGGCAAGTGGTTTTCAAGCGCGGAGGAGTTGCGTGACTTCAAGCGCATCGGGGCCCTGCTGCTGGTGGCGCGCAAGCCTCCGGAGAAATAACCCGGGCGGGGGATGGGTTACAATGCTCAGTCAACGGGGCGGCCTTTTGTGGGATGGCGGCGCGCTCCAAGGTTCGGCGGCCAGGCAGGCTTACAACGGGTGAGGATTCTATGAGCAGTTGGTTGGACGATCGCTTCGAAAACAACTTCATGATCAGTTCGGTGGACTACGTCTTCAACTGGGCGCGCAAGTCCGCCATCTGGCCCATGACCTTCGGCCTGGCCTGCTGCGCCATTGAGATGATTGCCAGCTCCACCTCGCGCTTTGACATTGCGCGCTTCGGCAGCGAGGTCTTTCGCCCCTCGCCGCGCCAGAGCGACCTGATGATCGTCGCCGGCACCGTAACGCTCAAGATGGCGCCGGTCGTGCAGCGCATCTACGCCCAGATGCCGGATCCCAAGTGGGTCATCGCCATGGGCGCCTGCGCCAGCGTCGGCGGCCCGTTCAACTCCTACTCGGTGTTGCAGGGCGTGGATAAGATCGTGCCCGTGGATGTGTACGTGGTGGGCTGTCCGCCACGCCCGGAGAACCTTTTTTACGGGCTGCTGAAGCTGCAGGACAAGATAGACCAGATGTCGGTCGCGCGCCGCCCCACCGCAATCCGCCTGAAAGAAGAGATGGTGGAGGACTTTGCCCAGCGCATGCAGGTGGCGCAGCAGGTCAAGGAAGGCGCGGTCAGCGAGATCGCCGACACTCACGGCGCCTGATTCGATCGTCATCGCTTTCTTATCGCGACCCGGGGAATACCGGGTCGCTTTTTATTTAGGCCATCCCGGCGTTGGCCATTAGTCACCACCGTATGTGATGCTTATCACTTCCCATTGGCCCGTCTAACCCACAGAATGTCCGGTTGGCGTGAGGAGGCCCTATGGCCCGTGGCAGTGTGTCTATTGTCGTCGAGCGTTGCAAAGCTTGCGGCTTTTGCGTTGAGTTCTGTCCCAGCAAAGTGCTGGCCCTTTCCGATGCATTCAATTCCAAGGGGTACCATCCGCCCCATGCAGTGAATCCAGACAAATGCAGTGGTTGTGATCTTTGCGGCATGTATTGCCCGGACTTCGCCATTCACGGATACCGCCCCGGCAAAGCCGATGCGGCCGAAGTGGCGGAAGAAGAGAAGGAGGCCCAATGACGCACGCAGATCCCGTCGGAGTACTGACCGGCGCGCACTTCCTGGATGGCGATCACGCCGCCTGCGAAGGCGCCATTTGCGCGGGTGCCCGCTTCTCGGCCGGGTATCCCATCACGCCATCCACTGAGGTGGTGGAGCGCTTTTCCAGTCGCGCGCCCAAGATTGGCGCAACCTTCATCCAGATGGAAGACGAACTGGCGGCCTCCATCGCCATCCTCGGAGCCGTCTGGGGAGGCGTGAAGGCTTTCACCGTCACCAGCGGCCCCGGCTTCAGCCTGATGATGGAGCACATTGGCTACGCGGCGATGACCGAAACGCCTTGCGTGTTTATTGACGTGCAGCGCGGCGGTCCCAGCACCGGTTTGCCCACCTTGCCCGCGCAGGCCGACATGATGCAGGTCAAGTGGGGCTCGCATGGCGACTACGAGATCATCGCCCTGTGCCCCAACTCGCCGCAGGAGTGCTTCGACCTCACCATCAAGGCCTTCAACCTCTCGGAGAAGTACCGCGTGCCGGTCTTCGTCATGATGGATGAAGTCGTCGGCCACATGACGGAGAAGGTCGTCATTCCGCGCGCCGAGGAGATTGAAGTCGAACCGCGCCACTTTACCCACAAGGACAAGAGCAGCTTCCAGCTCTACGCACCCGTGGGCGAGGAGCAGACGCCGGAGATGGCCAAGGCCGGCGACGGCTACAAGCTGCACGTCACCGGACTGACGCACGACGAGCGCGGCTATCCCAACATGACGCCCGCCGTGCAGGAGCGCATGGTCAAGCGCCTGGTCACAAAGATTCGCGACAACGTCGAGAAGATCAGCATCACCGAGCAGAATGAGATCGAAGGCGCCGACGTGGTTGTCGTCAGCTACGGCATTACTTCTCGCGTGGCGCAGCGCGCAGTGGAACTGGCCCGCGCCAAAGGCCTCAAGGTGGGCACGCTGCGGCTGATTACTGCGTGGCCCTTCCCGGATCACATCATTCGCGCCATCGCTCCCAAGGTGAAAGGTTTCGTGGTGGCCGAGCTCAACCTTGGCCAGATGGTCCGCGAGGTGGAGCGTGCGGTGGCCGGCAAATGCAAGGTGACCCTGGTGGGCCATGCCGGCGGAACCGTGCACAAGCCCGAACAAATCCTGAAGGCCATTGAGGAGGTGGCGCGATGAGCACTCCCATCTGTATTCAGAACGCACCGGAGAACCCGGTGGAGAGCTTCCTGCGCACCGACCGTATGCCGCATATCTGGTGTCCCGGCTGCGGCATCGGCACCACGGTCAACTGCTTTACCCGTGCGCTCATTGACTCCAAGACCGACCTGGACAAGTTGAGCATCGTCAGCGGCATCGGCTGCACCGGCCGCGTCGCCGGTTACGTCAATCTGGATAGCTTCCACACCACGCACGGTAGGGCCATCCCCTTTGCCACCGGCCTCAAGCTGGCCAGCCCGGAGATGAACGTGGTGGTCTACAGCGGTGACGGCGATCTGTTCGCCATCGGCGGCAACCACCTCATCCACGCCGCGCGCCGCAACGTGGACCTCAAGGTAATCTGCGTCAACAACCTCACCTACGCCATGACCGGAGGCCAGACCGGCCCGGCCACGCCGCTGGATGTGATCACCTCCACCGCGCCTTACGGAACCTACGACCCGGCCTTCAACCTGCCCTACCTGGTGGAAGCCGCCGGCGCCGTCTACGTGGCGCGCTGGACGACCTTCCACGTCAGGCAACTGGCCAAGTCCATGGCGGAGATGTTCAAGAAGAAGGGCTTCTGCTTTATCGAAGTCGTCTCGCCCTGCCCGACGCTTTACCAGCGCCGCAACAAGATGGGCGATGCGCTGGACACCATGAAGTTCTACAAGGACGTCAGCAAGGTCAAGCACGGTGCGCTCACCAGCGAGGTCGGCCTCAGCAAGAGCGGAGAGATCATCGTGGGCAAGTTCGTGGATCGCGAGCGCCCCGACTTTGAGACCATGATGAAGGCCCATCTCGAGTCGTCACTCGGAGATAAGTACATCCCGGCGGAGGTACCCACATGCAGCTAACTGAACTTCGCATTGCCGGCTTTGGCGGACAGGGTGTCATCATGTGCGCCAGCGTCATTGGCCGCGCCGCCTCCATTGTGGAGAACGGCTATGCCACCATGACGCAGAACTTCGGACCAGAGGCGCGCGGCGGAGCCTGCTCGGCGCAGCTTGTGCTGTCGCCTACGCCCGTGCTTTACCCCTACGTCGCCAATCCGGACCTGATGGTGCTGATGTCGCAGGAGGCCTACGTGAAGTTTGCGCAGGACATCAAGCCCGGCGGCACGCTCATCGTGGAGCAGGACCTGGTGCGCGTGCAGGGCCTCAACGTTCCGGACGTGAAGGTCTTCGCCATCCCGGCCACACGCATTGCCGAGGAGATGGGCAAGAAGATGGTGCTGAACGTGGTGATGACCGGCTTCTTCGGCGCCATCAGCCAGCTCATCCCGCGTGAGTCGCTGAAAAAGGCGGTGCTCGACTCGGTGCCCGCGGCCTTCGCCGACTTGAACGGCAAGGCCTACGATGCCGGATACGAATACGGCATCAAGCACATGCAGTCCGGCGCACTCGAACTGGGAGAAGAAGACCCGGTTGCCGTCAGCGAGTAGCCTCTAGCGCGTGTGGCATCGTCTCGAGCGGCGCAGCCACACACGCACCGCTCCGCCTGTGGCACAATGGAGCAGCATCCCACGGGCGGGGATGGTGAAATGGCAGACACACTAGCCTTAGGAGCTAGCGCCGCAAGGCATGGGGGTTCAAGTCCCCCTCCCCGCACCAATATGTAAGTATACTTATATCAACAAGTTACGAGACATTAAATCAGATGTACCAATGATGAACCAAAGCGTAAGCTATCTTTACCGTCACTCTCGCTGAGGTACACATCGTGCTCAAGCTCTATCGCCGCCACCTCCGCACCTGTATGCCGGGACAGCTATCGAAGAGTCGCCAGGCTTTACTGCTAGCACGACGCTTCGTCAGGCGTAGATGACAGGAGTCTCCTAACATTGGATAGCAGAGTGTTCGATGAAAAAGGTTTTTGTAGGAAGATATCCTGAGGGGTTAGTCCAAGTAACTGGTCCGAGTCCTTCGAGTATCCTGACATGAAAAGTGCGGGTAGGTCTGGCGAAGCTTGACGAAGTGCACGGGCGAGTTCAATTCCTCCAAGTCCCGGCATGATTAGGTCAGTAATCAGCGCGTTGATACGGGTAATTTCAACACCAGCAGCTTCAACAGGGTCGGCCATGGAAATGACCTCATAACCTTCCAGTTTCAGTACGCCTTCCACGGCCTTGCGCGCCTGCTCATCATCCTCAACAAGCAGTATCCTGCCGGTGGCGTGGGTAGAGGTTGGGTTCACTTCAACCGACTCTAGGTCTGGCTCGCAGAGCGGCAGCCTAATGGTGAAGGTCGCTCCGCAACCAGGCTTGCTACTGACATGCACAGATCCACCAGCGTGTGTCACAATGCCGTGCACCATGGACAATCCCAGGCCGGTGCCCTTACCAACATCCTTGGTTGTGAAGAACGGCTCAAATATCTTGTCCATCATCTCGCACGGGACGCCAACCCCAGTGTCTTTAACCTTGATTTCTGCAACAGGTCGAGCCGGTAGGTCGTCACCCATCCTGAAAACGCCCGTGGTTGCCGAAATGGTGAGCTCTCCGCCGCTCGACATCGCGTCTTGGGCATTGACTGCCAGATTCATGATTACCTGTACTAGTTGCGCCGGATCCACCATGACAAAGATGGGTTGAACTCCGAAGGTGACTTCTATCGCTATGTCCTCGCGGATCAAGTGTCGAAGCATCCTCTGTATCTCGTTGAGAGCTTTGTTCACCTCGACTCGGCATGGTGCCGAACCTTGCTGCCGACTGAATGTGAGTAACTGGTGAACGATGGAAGCACCTCGTTGGGCAACTGTAATCATGCTTTCCAGCTTTTCGCAAACATCGGGATTGTGCTCTGACAACAGCAGAACCTGGGAGCTCAGCAGGATCGATTGCAAAATGTTGTTCATGTCGTGGGCAACTCCGCCCGCGAGCGTGCCAATAGACTCCAACTTCTGACTCTGGCGGAGTTGCTGTTCCAGCTCAACTTGGTTGGTCACGTCCAGCTTAACTGCAGCGTAGCTGACAATTTTCCCGTCTTGATCGCGGACAGGAGCAATGGTTGCCTCCTCAGACCAAGTGCTGCCGTCCTTCTTCCTATTGATTAGTCTCCCGGTCCATGTCTCTCCTCGCAGGAGCGTATCCCAAAGATCACGATAAAGCTCAGGGGGGTTCATGCCGCTATTCAGAATGCGCGGATTCTTACCAATGACCTCCGCTAACGAGTACCCAGTGACTCGTTCGAAAGCGGGATTTGCGTACTTGATATTGGCATTCAGGTCCGTGATGACGATTATCTCGCCAGCCTGTTCAATGGCGCCCAGCAGGCTCGCCAGTTTGGATTCGGCTTGTTTCAACTGGGTTATATCATGCCCAAACACCGAGATACCGAACACCTCCCCGTCTCGAACCAGAGGGTTGAAGCTAAGATGCAAAAAACGGTTTGAAGCATATGTCGCGTAGTACGTATCAAACGCTCCGCGGTTTAGCGCCCGCTCGTAAAACTCACACCACTGCTTTGCTCGCTCAGGCGGCAGGATAGCTCCTAGTGGCATTCCGGACTTAATCTCTATCCCAATCTCGCGACAGTTGTTACTAAACGCAGGATTGAACGACATCAATCCGAAGCGAACAGGATCCACCGTCCAAACCATGTCGGGCGTGTTGTCAAAAAGGGCTGAGAGCAGGGCCTGCGATTCGATGAGATCGTGTGCCAGATGTTCAACCCGAAGCACGTACTTGCGTTGACGTGCTTCGGCTTCGATGCGCTCGCTGACATCTCGGATGACAACGAATGTGCTTCTTCCGTCGGGAAGAAGCACAGAGACGACTTCGCCTACGAACTTACTCCCATCTTTGCGAATGAAGGTCGTTTCACCCTTGAACTTCCCCGTGCGTCCTAGTTCTTCTAGTGCGAATGCCCTGCGGAGATCGTTGCGGTCCGCAAGATCACTTCCTGTGTCGTATATCTCTTGCTCCGTCATCCGGAACATCGCGCAAGCCGCCCGGTTTGCGGCGACCACAATGCCTTGAGGCTCGCAAAGCAGAATTGCATCGAGACTGTGATCGAACAGAGCGCGGTATGTATCATCACTTTGTTGCCTGTCGTTCGTATGTTCCTTGTGTGCGTCAATTGATGACATCAGGAACCCTATCTCCGCATTAGAGCTGTTGGTGCCCGGTCCCACCGGTTGGCGAGCTGAAGTTGATCATTCTACATAGAACAATGTTTCGTCGAACGATTTGTACGCTGGCACGGCGCCTCTGAAATATGGCCGAGCCCCTAGCTCGGCCACTCGCTTCCATGCTGTGCGAGTTTTCGATAAAGCGTAGCTCGCCCGATGCCCAATAGTCGTGCAGCCTTAAGTTTGTCGCCGCCTGTATGCTGCAGAGCGGCAAGAACAGCCCGTTTCTCTGTCTCAGCAAGCGTCTCGACTGTGGGGGGCGATTGGACCAGCGTCTCCGCTCCTTCAAGTTGCAGGATGTCTTTTGGAAGTGCCATCGGCCCTATCGTCTTGGACGATGCATTTGCCACAATGGCTTCAACGCAGTTTCGAAGCTGCAGAACATTGCCTGGCCACTTGTGGCTCTTGAGTATTCGCATCGCCGAACTAGAAATCTTGATCTTGCGCCCGTTTTGGGCGGCGTGGAGGTTGAGGAAATACTCCACTAGGCACGGTATATCCTCAGGCCGCTCCCTAAGTGCGGGGACTCGCAGAATGAGCACACTCAGCTTGAGATAAAGGTCCTGCCTAATCTGACCTTTGGGGTAAATCCGGGAAAGCTCTTGTGAACTCGTAGCTATGATCCGTCGCAGTTCCCCTGTTGTGGGATCTTCCATGGCTCGAGCCACGCTGGCCTGTGCCCAACTCGGAATGTTTCCAACCTCTTCCAAAAGAAGGGTCCCTCCCAAAGTGCGCCATTTTGTGAGCAATGTCCCCACATCATTGAAGTCATCTTCGATGACAAGAAAAGGCCTGTCCTTCATCAAGCCGGTTTTGTGGATAGCTCTTGCAATTGTTGTTCGTCCTGTACCCGTTTCGCCCAATATGAGGACCGGATGCGAGCTACCAGCAGCTCGTCCTATTAAATTAAAGACCTGACCCATTGCGCCCGATGCACCAACCAGCCCACTCAGTCCCAAGTCACCTGACGAGGCGTGCCATTGTTGAGTGTCTGCAAGGTCGACCTCGTCCTGGATGGCTTTCAGGAGCAGGCTGAGGCCAGAAAACTCCAAGGGCTTCCGAATGTAGTCCCATGCACCTTTCTTGAGCGCCTCTACCGCGGACTCAACTGTTGCGAGCCCAGTCATCATCACAACATGAGAGCATGGCGAGGTCGAGAGAATTGAATCGAGTGCATCCATCCCGCTCAAGCCGGGCATATGTATATCCAAGAGGACAAGATCGAAGGATTCGATAGAGAGCAGCCGTAAAGCTTCTTGCGCGGATCCAACAGAACGAGCATCCGTACCCAGAACTTGTAGAGCAGCCTCGTACGACACCCGAACAAATCGATCGTCGTCTACGATTAACACACGCAGCCGCGACACAGCTCTCGTTCTATGCGCCGATATCTCCAGCCGCTCCGGCATCCCGTGTATTCCCCGGCCTGGGTGCATTCCTCGTGCCTCAGTTAGCTCGATATTCCGAAGGCAAAACAATATCGTATCCGGACATTTGCGACTACGCTCATCACACCGGTAATTCACTTCCGCGAAACATTCGTGTCTCATTTTGGAACACGGTATCTGGTTTGTCTGAGAATTGCGAATAGAATCGTGCTGAATTGGATTTCTCTCCATTTCGACATTTCTAGAACGAAGTTGTTCAATTACTGTGTTTTAGGGGCAACTCTGGTCGAGGTTTTACTCCTTGGTAACCACGGGCGGTTTCCGCAAGACGTCCCGAAAAGCTGAAGCGTGAGGGCGAAGTGCCATGGCTCTAGAACTTGTGGGAAATATTCGCCGTCTGCGGGGCGGCTCTCAACCCCATCTCATGAGGGCAAGTGATGGATATTGCTATGTAGTGAAGTTCCAGGGCAATCCTCAAGGCACCCGCATCTTGGCAAACGAGCTCGTCGCTTCCAGATTGGCTGGGCTGCTTGGGTTGAAGGTTCCGCACACTGAGATCGTAAGAATGCCAGCGGGATTGAGCTGTGATTTGTACTTCGAGACACCTCACGGGCCGGTTCCAGTGGCGCCGGGGCTGCACTTTGGGTCGCGGAACGTAATGCCGTTCCTAGAGGGGCGATCCCTCGATTTTCAGCCGCGAGGTTCCGCTGCTCTGATTCGCAATCAAGATGACCTGATCGGGATCCAAGTCTTTGACATCTGGACCTGCAATACCGATACACGCCAAGTGGTGTACTCCCGGCGGAACCAAGAAAAGAAGTTCGCCGCGACGTTTATCGATCATGGGCACTGCTTTGGAGGCCCCCAAGGGACGTTCAGGCGCTTGCCCACTCCTTCTCTGGACACGATCGCAGCAGACTCGGGCACTTGGTACAGTTGGATAGACAGAATTCAAGCGCTGCCGATTCAGTGCATACTCGACGCGTTGATGGCGGTGCCGTCAGAGTGGCAAGAGGGATGGCACACGAGCGCACTGGCCCAGAAACTAGTCGAAAGGCAGAAGTGCTTGTCTTCAATGTTCTTGAGTCCCAATTGCCGTTCTTCGATACCGCGCCAATACATCTTGCCCCAGTTGTCGATGCCGTTGGGATCATCGTTAAGCCACCAGTGATACAGTCCTTAAATTGGATGGGGGACTACAGAGGTACTCCGCGCTCACCAAGGATGGCACATGCAATGGCATCTAACTTTCCTTCAGTGTCGGAGGACACGAGGGATTGGGGAGGAGATACTCGGATCGAATTCTCCCATCCCATCGCTATTTCCACGTATGAAGGATTCTCCTTCACGTGTTCCACAAACGCTCTGACCGCCTGTTCCACAATCAAGATATCCGCAGCTCCAGAAAGTCCGGGGATCCTACTCAAAGAGGAGCGTAGTCTACCGCTGACAATCGCCGGTCTATGTGTACTAAACGCGACAATCGCAATCGGCACACACTCCGCCGTCTCCAGACCGGAAGCATAGCCCAGCTCTACGTACTTGTACTGCGGGAGGGGGAATTCTCGCATACGGGATTATAGCTACCGATTCAGGACTCCGGGAGAAAAGCAGTAATCACGGCTTGCCTCTTTGCGAGGAACTCACAAAGAGTCTCTATGTCGTAGTCGCTAATACGCCATTCTTCCGGGACCAATTTACTGGCCGCTATTCTAAACTCATCAAGCGACAATGTGGAAATCCGAAAGACCCACATTCGTGCAGTATCAAGGTGTGAACCATCGGTCAAGGGCGGCATCGCTGGAGTGTCAGAAAGCCGATCCCACTCTGGACCGCCAAAGCAATGACCGTTGTCGATGAAACTGACTGTGTACTTCCTCTCACGACATCGCTTCCAGAATAGGCTCTGCCGAATATCGCGGTTGCATACCCACCAATCGAATAGCTTAATGCCTATTAGTTGGTCAGGATTCCGTAGGAGGCGTATGGACTGCCGAGGAAAGCAGTCAAATGTCCGACCTTCAAGGTGGGAGATGACCTGGTGAGATCCGACATGAAGACCAGGCTCGATGGATTTACAGCCGTTCGTGTTTTTCGAACGCAACTTCTCGACGAGGCCGGGTGGAATGTGCACTACCTCAGCGCCAGGGATCGACAATCCAAGCATTGAGCCCAGCAAGGCTGCAAACAGCTCATTCACCAATACCCGACTGCCCTGCGGGTTCTCGCGGCACTTAACGATGTAGCGCTCACCCCTGGGGCAGCCCATCAGGTGCGGACGGGAGCCTCCCTGGAGAGGCCGAATATAGCTCGTAAGAGTGACTGCCACGTCACATCCTTAGCTTAAAGATGTACTGATACTCCCCGTTATACTTCCGTAGGCCAAACACTACGAGCACGAAGTTTCATTGAAATGAACCTTAGTAACCTCATCAGTGGATGACTGCACAAATATGATTTCACGGTATGCGTCTGTCAACATTAATTGATTCCACATCGCGACATTGATTGACAAAAATCAATATTTGTTGTGATTTGCAACGATATTTACTGCAACGAGCGGGCCACGGAGCATACGCGGAAACAGGAGAATGTCGGTGAAGATTTGCCGAGGAGGCGAGTCCAATTCCTGACGTTAACCCACCTCAACTAACTTCGACTCCTGACAATTCTTATTGACGGTGCTGTAGACCACCATACTCGGCTGCGAGCCACCGACCATGGATTAGATGAGTTGCGTGATCGAAGACGGTCAAGCGGGGATGCAGCTTCCGGAATTCTCGCCCGATCAGTGCGGCCGCAGATGATCCAATCTCCATGGATAGACGCCAGGAGGGCGTAGTGACGATGCCAGAGAGTGTACAGCGTTCGGCCATCCTCCACGTAGGTTGATCCATGAGAATCGGTTGCCGCTCATCAAGCTTCGCGCGGGCCTTCACGATGGCTGCGTCAGAAGGTTTCACGATCTCCATGCAGCACATTAGACGCCTCTAAAATAGTTGGCCCCATATCTGCTCCAGATTCACTCTGTTAGTGACTCAGATCAAGGCAAAGGAAAACTCAAATGTCGAAGGCGGTTCGCGGGATTTTAGTCTTGATGGTAGTGCTCTTCCTCGTCTGCGGCCTGGCGCCTTGCGCCCTGGGGCAGACTCCGTATTTCACCTCTGGAAACCTGGTGGTGAGCGTAGAGGGCAATGGCGTGGTGGGTGGTTCCGGAACCTACGGAGACAACCAGGCGGCACCGCTTACGCTCTTTCAGTACCAACTGAACGCCGCGAACCCCACAACGGCCACGCCGACCTACGTGAACTCACTGGTGTTGCCGCAGACGGCCTCCGGTGCGAACCTGCCAGTATCGGGTGAGTATGGCTCTTCGTCGGAAGGGTCGCTGCAGGTTGCCGGCTCGGGGCAGTATTTGACCGTCATGGGCTACGGAGTGAATGCCACCACTTTCAACAGCAATCCGGATGCCTATAGCGCGGCGGCCAACACCGCCCTGGCGCAATCCGGCAGCCTGACCGGGCAGAGTTACACTCCGGTGCCTCGCGTCGTCGCCCTGGTGGACCCCTACGGCAACGTCAACTCCGCCACCGGGCTGTACAACATCTTCAGCGGAAACAATCCGCGCAGCGTCTACACGTCCGACGGCCTGAACCTCTACGTCTCCGGCCAGGGCACCAGCGGAGATGCCACCGGCGGCGTCTTCTTCACCACTTTGGGCTCCAGCTCCGGTACGGCCATCACCGGCGCTGACGCCGGCAGCGGTGTGAATCAGGACACGCGCAGCGTCCAGATCTACAACGGCACGCTTTATGTTTCGCTGGACAGCAAGGCCGGCGCTACCAACCGCAGCTACATCGGCACGCTCGGCAATCCGCCTTCCACCACGCTGTACAACAGCGCGGCCGGCCCCAAGCAGTTGACTACGGCCAACAACGCCGCAACGCCTGTCGCCGTCACCACCACCGGCAAGCTCACGCTCACGGCCAGCGAGGTCAACACCATCAACAGCTCCGGATTGCAGATCAACCTGAGCCCGGAGAACTACTTCTTCGCCAACGCGTACACTTTGTATGTCGCCGATAGCGGCAGCGGCAAGCAGACCTCAGCCACCAGCACGCTGGGTGATGGCGGATTGCAGAAGTGGATCAACACCAAGACTGACGGAACCGGCACGTGGGAGTTGCAGTACACCATGTCGCAGGGCCTGAACCTGGTGGAAAACACGGCGTCCAATGCCAGTGACACCACCGGCACCACCGGTCTGTTGGGCGTGGCGGGCGTGGTCAACGGTAGCAACGTCTATCTGTTCGCCACCAACTACACCATCGCCGATCTCGACCCGACCTACCTGTACGGCATCTCGGACCCGCTGGCGGCCACCACGAATCCGGGTACCTCGTTCACGCAGCTTGCC
>Ga0181528_10001716_pt1 | contig 13572 bp, 11 predicted proteins | sample PEATcosm2014_Bin_47_FD_119742 | JGI IMG/M metagenome (GOLD analysis project Ga0181528, IMG submission 119742) | Peatland microbial communities from MTU Mesocosm Facility, Houghton, MI, USA - PEATcosm2014_Bin10_10_metaG | ecosystem: Environmental > Terrestrial > Soil > Wetlands > Peat | place...
CACGATCTCTCTGTGCCCGACCCGCACTACATCCTGCCCGGCATCATCCTGGTCAGCATGTTCCTGGTGCAGTTCATTACGCCTTCGCCGGGCATGGACCCCAACCAGCGGCGCATGATGGCCATCATGATGCCCGTCATCTTCGGCTTCTCCATGTCTCATTTCGCCTCCGGCCTGGCGCTTTACTGGTGCACTGGAAACCTCATCAACCTGGCCATCCAGCTGGGCATCAACAAATCGAAGATGGGCCGGGAGATGCACGAAATTGCCCTGAAGCGGGCAGCGCGCAAAGGCGGCGGCGGGGCCGGGCCGAAGACCATTCAGGGGAAACGGTAGAACCGCTTCATCGATTGGTTTCGCAAGCGCGACGGGGGGACGAGCCAGACTCGTCCCCCCGTCGCGTTTGGCGGGCGCGTTACCTCACATGGCCGGAGCCGGCTGCTCCACCGGGTGTTTGATTGACGGCTCCTTGTAGCCTTCGTCGGCGAGGTGCCGGCCCATCTTCGCGTAGAGGTCGGGATTGTCCGGCTGCCACGTGCCCAAGCCATCCACATAGCGGTTGAACATGCAGAAGGCCGCGGCGATCAGCACCGTGTCGTGAATCTCAAGGTCGGTCGCGCCCTGCTTGCGCGCAGCCTCCACATCCGCGGCGGTCACCAGCTTGCCGTCCTGCTGCACCTTGCCCGCGATCGCCAGCAGCGCCTTCAGCTTCTCGCTGATGGGCGCGGTCAAAAAATCCGCCTTCACCTGCATGATGACGGTGGCATCCCCCAGATGGCAGGCGGCAGCAGCGCCATGGCTCGACTGGCAGAAGTGGCAGTTGTTGCGCGAGGAGACGTAGGTGGCGATCAACTCGCGCTCGCCAGGCGTCAGCGAACCGGGCTCGTGCAGCAGAATGTGCGCCAGCTCGCGCATCGGCTTGGCCGTCTCGGGTCGATAAGTGAATCCGGCGCTGATGCCCGGAAATCCTTCAGGCAGATTGATATGCGGCATGGGTCGCTCCTCAATGCGCAGCGGCGTGCGCATGGTTGCCAAGATACTCTTCGCTGACGGTCACGTAGCCATCCCGGGCCACGCGGCGTGCGCGCTCCCGGTAGAGAGCTTCGTCGTCCGGCTGGTCCGTGCCCAGGCCGTCGACGTAGCGGTTGTACATGCAGAATGCAGCCGCAATCAGCACCGTGTCGTGGATCTCCAGGTCGGTTGCACCCAGCACCCGCGCGGTGCGTACGTCTTCGGCGGTGACCAGCTTACCGTCCTGCTGCACCTTGCCCGCAATCGCCAGCAGCGCTTTGAGCTTGGGGCCGATGGCGGCTTGCGTGAAGTCGGTCTTCACCTGCTTCACCAGCGCTTCGTCGCCGCCCAGGTGCGCCGCGGCAATGGCGCCATGGATGCTGTGGCAATAGTGCGTGCAGTTGCGGCTGGAGACAAAGGTCGCGATCAGCTCGCGCTCGCCGCGGCTCAGCGTGCTGGGGCCGGTGAGCAGAATTTCCACGAGGGCGTTCAAGGGGCGCGCGGTCTCCGGCCGGAACGCCATGGCGCCGCGAATTCCCGGAAGATCGGGGGGAAGTGCGATGTGGGACATTGCTTTCTCCTTTGCTGAATGGGCGAGTGATGATTGAGCGAGTGATGGATGAGTGCGCAGTGGTCGAGCGCTGTCCGGTCTAGTCTGGAGCTTTCACCTGGTTCTGCCCAGCGATGGGGCCGTCGAGAACGCCTCCGCAAGGGTGAGGCCGAGGAGCATTCCGCTCAAAGCGCGCGGGGCGCAGCAGCAGCCACCGCACCGGCAGGCCGGCCAGCACCACTGCCGCTCCCAGCAGCGAGGGGCCCAGGCTGTGCATGAGCAGCATCGCGGCAAGCACAGCGCAGCCGGCGAGGAAGACAATGGGCGCCACTGGGAACCACCAGCGCCACACTGGCGGCGCGGCGCGAAAAAGCGTGGCCGCCGTCAGCGCCAGAAACACCACTGCGGAAAAAATGATGAAGGCCAGAATGCGGTCGAACGCGCCGAGCAGCAGCACCGCCAGAGCCATCCCCGTCTGCAGCAAAACGGCGTTCGACGGGGAGCCGAAGCGCGGATGCAGGCGGGCGAAGAAGTCCAGGGGGCCCGGCTCGCCCGCGCCGCCGCCCTCCTCGCGCGCCAGTGCATACGTGACCCGCGGCACCGCCATGCTGAGCGCCATCAGGCCGCCCAGAACGCACAGCAGCACGCACGCCGACAGCACGCGCCCGCCCTGCGCCCCAAACAGCGCCTGGCCGAACTGCGCCACAAAAGCCGTGTTGTTCTGGATCTGCTCCATCGGGACAACCGCGACGAAAGCGAAGCTCACCAGCAGATAGACTCCGGTGACGATGAGCACGCCCGCAGTGAACGCGATGGGCAGCGTGCGGCTGGGATTGCGCACCTCGCCCGCGATCTTGCCCGCCTCCCACCATCCGCCAAAGCAGAAGAAGGCACTGATGGCTGCGCCGGCGATGGCGCCCGTGAGCGGGTCGGAACCGGCCCGCCGCAGAGTCAGCGGGGCCATGTTCGCCAGCGTTGCTTGGCCCGAAAGCAGCGCCCAGCCCGCGAGCCCGGCCAACACAGGAACCTTGAGCCAGTTCAGCCCGGTCATCAAGCCGCTCGACATGCGTGTGCCCGCGTAATTCAGGGCGCCGAGGGCGATGAGGATAAGAGCCGGCAATACAGCGGCGAGCCCGCCGGGAATCGCCACCAGCGACTGCACATACGGCACCAGCCCCACGCACAGCGCCGCGGCCACGCCGGGATACATGACCACTGCGGCCATCCATCCATAAAGAAAGGCTACGCGCCGGCCAAAGCCCTGGCGCAGGTAAACGTACTCCCCGCCGGCCCGGGGAAAGCGCACAGCCAGCTCCGTAAAGCAGAGCGCGCCGGCCAGCGTAATCAAAGCCATGCCGCACCACACCGCGCCCAGCAGTGCCGGCGATCCCAGCGACCGCGCCATGGCGGCCGGAGTCAGGAAGATACCCAGCGAGATGGCCTCGCCTGTGACAATGGCCGTGGCAGCCCACACGCCCATATTCCGCCCGGGTTGCCGCTCGGTGGTCATCGTTCGGCCATGGTACGCAGCGCGATTGCGGAAGCGCATCCTCCTTTCGATGGAGAGCGGCGCCGAAAGCATCTGGAGAAGACGATCCCACGGTGTGGGCCCAACTGTCGATGCATCCGGCCCCTTTGGTGTATCGTCCAATGCGTATGGCAACCGCGAGCAACGCCCCTCGTCCCGCGCCCGAGGCGGAAGAGCTTTACCGCCGCTGGCTCCAGTTTCTCGACGATGAATTTGTCCGCCACAGCTCCCCGGAACGGCGTGCCGAGATTGTGCGCGACCAGCTCTACCAGCTTTACCTGGGCCGGCCGCACGGAGGAAAACTGAACCTTACCTTGACCAGCGAACTGCCGGCCAACATTCTGGGGCTCAGCCTCGACTCCGCCAACGTGACGCTGGAGGCGGAGTACTTTGCCGATGCTGACCGCGAGCGCTATGCCCGGCGCAAGCCGCTCTTGTGGTTCTGGCAGATGTTCGACCGCTCGCCGATCGGGCTGAACCTTTGGCTCGGCATCCGCTTCCGCTGCATGCTGGGGCGGCACATCTTCGAGCATATGGGCACGGGCGTGAAGATCTTCCATGGCGTGGACCTGACCTACGGATACAACCTGAAGATCGGGGACGGGGTCACCATCCGGCAGAGCGCGCTGCTGAACGACCGCGGCGGCATCACCATTGGCAAGAATGCTGTGATCGGGTCGTTTGCGCGGGTCTACTCGCACACCCACGCCGCAGACAACTATGAGCGCGTCACGCTGGTGCCGACAGTGATCGGCGAAGGGGCGCGCATTGCCAGCCACGCCATTGTTCTGGCCGGACAGAAAGTGGCCGCGGGCGAGGCTGTGGGGAGCTTTCCGGCGGACCGGAACTGACCTCTGGAGGACCCTGCGTGCTAACCTGAGCTTTCCAATCCATGGGGGAGTGGTTTGCAATCTGTCCGGTTTCTCATTGCGGTTTTCGAGTTTGTTCTGCTGATTTTTTCGCTCAGCGTCCACGAGTGCGCCCATGCCTGGACGGCCTCGTACCTGGGTGATCAGACGGCGCGGCTTCAGGGGCGGGTGACGCTGAATCCGGCCTATCACGTTGATCCGATCGGAACGCTGCTCTTCCCGGGGCTGGTGATCTTCGGGCCCTTCCTTGGGCTTAACTTTTTCAGCGGGCTGCTGGTGGGTTGGGCCAAACCCACCCCTGTCATCACCCGCAACTTCCGCAAGATTGTCCGCGACGACAACCTCACCACCCTGGCCGGCCCGGTCTCCAACCTGCTCATCGCCCTTGTGGCCTTCCTTCTGCTCACAGTGATCTCGCTAGCTGTTCCCGGCGGGCACGACCTGGTCATCTCCACCTTCGTCGGCGGCAATGCCGTAGCCATTCCCTCCGGCCTGGAAGCACTGGTGCTGCTGGCCGTGCTGGCCATCGAGATCAACTTCAGCCTCTTCTTCTTCAACCTGCTGCCCATCCCCCCCCTCGACGGCAGCCGCCTGGTGCGCAACCTGCTGCCCTACAACGCCGTCGTGGTCTACGACCGCATTCCCATCTGGGTCAGCTACCTGTTCATGATCTTCGTCGGCGGCTTCATCCTGCGCCTGCTCATTGGCCCGGCGCTGGGTCTGGTCTACCTTGTGCTGCGGTTGGTGTAGGCGGGGTTCGGGGTACCGGGCGCCTGCATCCCGGTACAATAGAGCGAGCCTGTTTTGAGCCCTCCGGCCCGGACGGCCGCATCTCCCGGCAGCACCCTCGATGCAACAGGGGAAACGACAAGAAACCATGCCTGAGTCCGTACCCTCATCTCTTTCCGGCGCCGCGGGCGCAGTTGGCCCCACCGCAGGTGGCCGGCCACGCGTATTGAGCGGCATGCGCCCCACCGGCAAGCTCCACCTGGGCAACTACATGGGCGCGCTGGCCAACTGGGTCAAGCTGCAGGACCAGTACGAGTGCTACTTCTTCGTGGCCGACCTGCACGCACTGACCACCGACTATGCGGATCCCTCGAACATCCTGTCCAACACCAAAGAAGTAGCGTTGGACTTCCTCGCTGCGGGCCTCGACCCGGAACGCTCAACCATCTTTGTGCAGAGTCACGTGAAGCCGCACTTCGAGCTGCCCCTATTGCTGGGAATGATCACGCCGCTGGGATGGCTGGAACGCGTGCCCAGCTACAAGGAACAGCAGGAGAACCTCGTCGGCAAAGATCTGACCACCTACGGCTTCCTCGGCTACCCTCTGTTGATGGCCTCCGACATTCTGCTCTACCAGCCGGAGTTTGTGCCCGTCGGGCAGGACCAGCAGGCCCATGTGGAGTTTACGCGTGAGGTAGCGCGGCGCTTCAACCATTTCTATCCCAAGGCGAGCTTCGGCGAACACCCGGGCACCGGGCTTGTGGAGCATCTGCGCCTCGACGTCCTCCCTGAGCCGCGGGTGCTGCTGACTCCGTCGCCCAAGCTCCCCGGCACCGACGGCCGCAAGATGTCCAAAAGCTACGGCAACACTGTTCTGTTGACCGATCCCGAGCCGGTCGTCCGTCAGAAGCTCAAAACCATGGTCACCGACCCGGCACGCATCCGCCGCACCGACCCTGGCGACCCAGACAAATGCCCGGTCGGCGACCTGCACAAGGTCTTTTCGACCGCCGAAACCCTGGCCAACGTGTACGATGGTTGCCGGACGGCGGGGATTGGCTGCATCCAATGCAAGGGCTGGGCAGCAGACGCACTGATCCAGATCCTCCAACCCATCCAGGAGCGCCGGGCGAGCTTCTCCGAGGCGCAGGTCGAGGAGATCCTCGACGAAGGCTCCAACCGCGCCCGCGCCCGCGCCGAACAGACCATGGTCGAAGTCCGCGCGGCCATGCAGATGAGCTAAAGCAGTCCCAGTGGCCGGTGACCGCGTTGCGGAAGACAAGAGCCCAAACGGAAGCGAAGACGCATTGACCGAAGAGATCACCAATCCGAATCCTGTTGCCGATAGCCAGGAGCCCATTCCGCCAGGCGCGCCGAGGCAGCCCGCCGAAAAGCCCGAACCGGAGGAAGGCGGGGGGTTCAACCCCCGCATCATGCCTGCCAAATCGACCGGGGCGTTAGCCCCGGAAGACGCTTCCGCTCCTTCCCTTGTCCTGCAAACGCATCCCCACCCCGATGAGAAAGCCGCCGTCAAATCGGCGGCGCAGCAAAAAAGACGCGACGAGGCCGCCGAGGAGTCGCCGTTTTCTGTCATCGTTGGGCTGGTGTATGACGGGCCGCTCGACCTGCTGCTAGACCTGATCCGTAAGCAGGACATCGACATCTACGACATTCCCATCGCGAAAATCACGGCGCAGTTCCTCGCCTACGTCAATCAGCTCAAGGCCTCCGACGTCGATGTCGCCGGCGAGTTCATCTACACCGCTTCGCTGCTCATCCACATCAAGAGCAAGATGCTCCTTCCTCGCGCCGGAGCCGGTCCGGAAGAGGTTGCCGAAGATCCCCGCCGCGAACTCGTCGAGCGCCTCCTGGAGCACGAGCGCTTCAAGAACGCCGCGCAGATGCTGCAGCAGAAACAGATGCTCGAAGCCGCCACCTGGACCAACCCCGGCATCCGCGAGTTCAAGGACGACGAGGCAATCGAGCCGGAGATCGCCGCCGACACCGTCGATCTGGTGCGCATCTTCCGCGACATCCTGGACCGCGCCCGCAACCGCCCCGTCCTCGACGTCGAAGAGGACACCGTGACCGTCGGCCAGATGATCCGCTTCCTCGGCCGCCGCCTGGCCATGGAAGACAAGCCGGTCTCGCTGAGCCGGCTGTTGAGCCATACGCACTCGCAGCGGGCGCTGATTGCGACGTTTCTGGCGCTGCTCGAACTGGTACGCCTGCAAGCCATCCTCCTACGCCAGGACCGGGCCTTCAGCGACATCTTCATCAAGAAGCATGTCGAGTTCGAAGCGGTGATGAACGAAGGCCTCTCCAACGCCCGCGACGACTGGCGCTAAACCTCCCGCTGCGAGCCTGAAAGCGATTCCGCCATACGTTTCACGACCCCACGACCAATCTGACTGCACGCTGTTATAACTTGCGTCATACCTGAGCCGACGAGGTGGGTTCTCATGGCTACGAAAACCAAGTTCATCGCGATCGGCAACTCCGCGGGAGTCATTCTGCCCAAGGAGGTTCTGGCCCGGCTGAATGTTGCCAAGGGCGATGCCCTCTACATCACCGAGAGTTCCCAGGGCATACGGCTGCTCCCGCTCGATCAGGACTTCGCCACACAGATGGACGCGGCGCGGGAGGCAATGCGCGAAGAAGCTCTGATGCTTCACGGCGGCCCGGAGGGCGTGCGCGACCTGGGGCTGCTGGAATCCGCCTTGGCACGTCCGAGGAACCTGTTTGGCTATGCCGAGTCGCCCGCATCCCTGCCCCGGCTTGCCGCCGCGTACGCCAGGGGAATCGTCGCCAATCAACCCTTCGTGGACGGCAACATGCGCACGGCATTCACTGCCTCCGTCACTTTTCTGCAGTTGAACGGCCTTAAACTGACGGTAGCCAAAGAGGACCGCGTACTGACGTTCTGGAAGCTGGCTGCCGGCGAAATCTCCGAAGCGGAACTGGCCCTGTGGTTTGCCGAGCATACCGCCGCCCGGTAGCGCCGGCAAATCGAGGCCGCGCGTGCCCCTCGGCCCATCCCTTGAAGAGTAAGCAGCACTCATCCAGCCCGTAAGCCGCGAGGCCGCCCCTGGCCCAACGCTGCCCCGCGCCAGCGTTCTCGTCCGGCCCGCTTTCCTGCCGGAAGCGACCAGATCAGGCTCAAGTCGGCGCGCTGTTCAGCCGATAAGAGCCCTGGGAAGGTCCGTATGGCCACACACGCTGTATCGACGACGGGCACCGGGGCGCAGCCGCCGCTTGGCCCCGCGGTTGTTCCGGAAAACTGGGCGGGAGAGATGCGCTATGTTGCGCGCCAGCCGATTTTGACGCTGCGCGGGCACGTACACGGCTACGAATTGCTCTTCCGCAACGGTCCGGATGCGGTCATCAACGCCGGCGCGGACATGGCGGCACGCACCATGCTCGACAACGCGGTGATCTTCGGCCTCGACTGGCTCACCAACGGGTTGCTGGCCTTTGTCAACTGCACAGTGGAGGCATTGACCGAGGAGCTGGTCCTGGTCCTGGCGCCGCACCGCACCGTGCTGACCATTCCGCCCAACCTCGAGCTTACATCCAGGCTGCTCGATGCCTGCCGCCGGCTCAAGGCGCGTGGATTCCGCCTCGCGCTCGACGACTTTTCCTGGCAGGCCGACTTGCGCCCGCTGGCCGAGCTGGCCGACTACATCCGCGTCGACTATACCGCCTTTGGCGTGGCGGAGCGGCGTTACCTGTCCTTCCTGGAGAGCCCCACGCTCACCATGGTGGCCAAAAAGGTGGAGACCCAGGAGGCATACCAGCAGGCCTGCGAGGAGGGCTTCACGCTGTTCCAGGGAGGGTACTTCTGCAAGCCGGTCTTGCTCAAGAAGCGCAAGGTCCCCGCCAACCGCCAGCTCCATTTCGAAATCGTGCGCCAGTTGCATCACGATCCCCTCGACATTCCGATCATCAGCCAGTTGGTGCAGCGCGACGCCTCTCTCACCTACCGCCTCCTGCGCCTGGTCAACTCTCCTATCTACGCCATGCACCAGGAGGTCCGCAGCATCGAGCGGGCCATCATTACCGTCGGCGAGAACACCTTTCGCCGCATCGTTTCCCTTGCCGTGCTCAGCGAACTCAATGGAGAGGAACCTCCGGAGATTCTCCACATGGCTCTGTTGCGTGCGCGGTTTTGCGAAATCGCCGCCACCTCGGCCGGGCTCCAATCCGATGAGCAGTACCTCCTGGGCCTTCTGAGCCTGATCCCCGCCATGCTGCACCTGCCCATGGAGGAGATCACCCCGGGCCTGCCGCTGCGCGCGGAGATCTGCGAGGCGCTTCAGGGAACCATGAACCCGGAACGGAGTCTCCTGGCGTGGATTGAAGCCCATGAGCAGGGCGACTGGGCTGCATGCGACCAGGTTGCCCTCGCCCGTGGCCTCAGTCAGGAGCACCTGGTGCAGTGCTATGCCGAAAGCCTGGTCTGGGCCGCGGGAGCACTCAAGTCGTCAGTTTGATCTCCGTCTGCGGGGTCGCTCCCTTCGCCATCCCTTGCCCCCCGCCGGGTAGAAACTACATCCACTGGGAGAAATTACCCGCCCACGCTCCGCGCTCAGGCGCGGGCGCAAGGCGAGTTGACTGCGCAAACCGCGCCTGCCAGGCCGTTATTCCCGTTTCCACCGCAGGGCAACCGTTTGGCAATGGGATTGCTGGTACCCCGGTAGAGCTCAATGCAAAAGGTACCGCATAGCGCCAGTCGGGACCGTCCGGCCAGTTGCGCACAACCACCCAGGCGCGCCCGGCGTCGCGCTATTGCATTCGGCCTTTCCTTCTCCGCCGCGCTTCTTTCAGGTTGCGGAGCGGTGCTGTCGAAAACCACGCAAGCTGAGAGTTCGCCCCCCGGCACGCTGAACCGAATCTCCTGCGCCGTTGGTTCCATGCATGGCCCGGGGACGGCTGACTGCACCGTCAGCCTGACCGGGGCGGCCGGCAGCGGCGGCCTGAGCGTAAGCCTTTTGAGCAGCAGCGCCGACGTGGCAATCCCCGCCTCGGTCACCGTGCCCGCCACCGCCGATACCGCCGCCTTCAAGGCCACGGTATCGGCAGTGGCGGCCGCGCAGACAGTCACGCTCACGGCGAGTGCGGGCAGCGCCTCTGCATCCTTTGCCCTGCAGTTGAATCTTGACGCGCCCACGCTCACGGTTGCGACTTCAGGCTCGCCTTCCCTCTACGGCTCCGGGGTCACCTTTACGGCAACCATCAGCAGCGGCCCCACCGGCACAGTCACCTTCTACGACGGCAGCGGGTCGATCGGCGTCGCTGCCATCGTCGGCACATCGGCCGCGCTGACCACTGCCGCCCTGGCCGCCGGATCGCACGCGATCACCGCAACCTGGCCCGGGAACAGCAGCTACCCTGCAGTCACTTCCAGCGCCATCGCCCAGGTGGTAAACCCCGCCACGCCAACGTTGAGCATCAACGCCGGCAGCGTCTCGTTCGGACAGGTGCCGCTGAATCTCCTGGTTACGCAGACCGTGACGCTGGCGTCGACGGGCAGTGCCCCTGTAACCGTGAGCTCGGCCGCGGTAACCGGAACAGGCTTCTCGCTGGCGGGAGCGGCATTTTCGGCAATCCTGAGCCCGGGTCAGACCGCCAACCTGGGAGTGCAGTTCGATCCGGCTTCGGTGGGAACTGCTGACGGCCAGCTGACCATCGTGAGCAACTCATCGGGAGGTGTCACCGTCGCCGTCCCGCTCAGCGGAACTGGCGCGGTCATCGACTATGCCGTGGAGCTGACCTGGGATGCACCCGAGGGTTCCGCCGATCCGATAGCGGGCTATAACGTCTATCGTTCCATGGCCGGCGCCTCCGAGTACCAGCTCTTGAATCCGTCGGTCGATGCCCTGACAGCCTACCTGGACAGCTCAATTCAGCCCGGCCAGACCTACGTGTACCTCATTGAGAGTGTCGACTCTTCAGGGATTGAAAGCGCCCCGTCCGCCCTCGTCGCGGTGACCGTTCCCTAGCCTCCACAAAAGACCCGGCCAGTCCTGCTTTCCCCCTTGGAAGGACCCCTTTTCTCAGATCGATTCATCTCCCTTTCACATTGCTCCTGTATCCCTGGATAGGTCCGGGTTTGCGTCCCCCCGCGCTGCCGGACTAACATACATCCGAATCCTGGAGCCGTTTCATGTCCGATGTGGCCACAACCCTCCCCGTCCGTTCCCCCGCTGCAGCCCTGCTCGAAAAGAAGATGAAGAAATCCCACGCCCTCATCAGTGGAGGCGTGGTTCTGGCGGCGCTGGTGATCGGCCTCGGGTACATCGGCTTCCACATCGCCCAGGACTTCGACGGCGTGGCCCTCGGCAGCATCTGGCCCTACGCGCTGCTCATTCTGGCCCTGTTCATTGCCCTCGGCTTCGAGTTCGTCAACGGTTTTCACGACACCGCCAACGCCGTCGCCACGGTCATCTACACCCACTCCCTTGACCCCAACATTGCCGTGGTCTGGTCCGGGCTCTGCAACCTCACCGGCGTGCTGGCTTCTTCCGGCGCGGTCGCCTTCTCCGTCATCACCCTGCTCCCCGTCGAGCTCATTCTCCAGGTCAGCTCCGGCGCAGGATTCGCCATGGTCTTCGCCCTCTTGCTGGCCGCCATCATCTGGAATCTAAGCACCTGGTGGTTCGGCCTGCCCGCATCCAGTTCCCACACCATGGTGGGCTCCATCATCGGCGTCGGCATCGCCAACCAGCTCATGAGCGCCCACACCGGCACCTCCGGCGTGGACTGGGAGCAGGCCACCAAGGTCTTCAAGGTCCTGCTGATCTCGCCCGTCGTCGGCTTTGTCTGCGCGGCCCTCCTGCTGCTGCTCTCCAAGGTCTTCATCCTCACCAAATGGGCCACGACCACGGCGGCTTTTTACACCGAAAAGCATAAGAAGCCCCTCTGGGCGCTCCTCACCATCGTCGTCACCGGCGTGGCCGGCACCTACGTGTTGAACTTCATCGCTCCGCTCATCTTGGGCCTCTTCGGGCCCATCGGAGCCCCGCTCTGGCCCCCGGTCAAGGCGCTCGAGGCCCTCTACCCCCCTGCCGGTTTGATCGCCGTCATGCTCGTGGTGGGCATTGCCGGTCTCTACCTTCTCGCCCTGTTCGCCCGCATCGTCATCGAACATGGCCATGCGCTCTTTTCCGCGCCCGTGGGCAACCAGCCTCCACCGTGGCCCATCCGCGCCCTCCTCGTCTTTACCTGCTCCGGCGTCAGCTTTGCGCACGGATCCAACGACGGCCAGAAGGGCATGGGCCTCATCATGCTCATCCTCATCGGCACCGTCCCCACCGCCTACGCGCTCAACCACGCGGTCACCGGGCAAGACGTTCAGGCCTTCATCGTCGCCTCCGAACAGGCCCGCGGCGTGCTCAACAACCACGTCGACAAGAGCGGCATTCTCGGCGAAGATGCCCGCGCCGAGGTCACCGACTACATCCGCACCAAGGAGATCAAGCCGGACACCGTCATCGCCCTCCGCGAGCTGGTCGGCGACCTCGATCACGAAGTCGCCCTCTACAAGGAATTCAAGGCGGTTCCGCCCAAAGATCAGGCCAACGTCCGCAACGACATGTACGTCGCCAGCGACGCCATCCGCCTCATGCAAAAGAACAAGCAGCCTGCCTTCACCGCCGATGAAACCGCTGTGCTGGCCAACTACAAGAGCAAGGTGGACAAGGCCACCAAGTTCATTCCCACCTGGGTCAAGGTGGCCGTGGCCCTGGCCCTCGGCATGGGCACCATGGTCGGTTGGAAGCGGATCGTCGTCACCGTGGGCGAAAAGATCGGCAAGGAGCACCTGACCTATGCCCAGGGCGCGTGCGCCGAGCTGGTTGCCATGTGCACCATCTCCGCCGCCGACACCTACGGGCTACCCGTCAGTACCACCCACGTGCTCAGCTCCGGCGTAGCCGGAACCATGGCGGCCAACCGCAGCGGACTCCAGATGTCCACGCTGCGCAACATCGCGGCGGCCTGGGTATTCACCCTCCCGGCGGCGGCCCTGCTGTCCGGATCACTCTTCTGGCTGTTCCGGCACCTCGCCGGCTAGTCGCGTTGAATGGCCAGTTCCGTGACTGGAATTTGCCCACCGTCGACCCGCCGGAAGCTCTCCGTACCCCATGCATTCGCGTCTTTTGCGAATGGATGGGAATCCAGGAAACTCGAAGTGCGGAAATCACCGGGCCAGTGTCCTAGTCGAACCGCCGCAGCCAAATGTCGCGCACCGAGACCTTGCACGGCTCGCTCTCGATCTCGAAGCCAATCAATCCTGGCTGGTTGTTTGCCGAGTCCGGGTTGTCGTCGATGAACACCGCCATCAGCTGCCCGTTCATGATGTGCATCATCACTCCGCCGCGCGCAATCACCTCGTACTCGTTCCACTCGTTGACCTTGACATACCCGCCCAGCGCCTGGATGTCGCCAATGCGCCCCACCAGGCGATTGCCCTCGCCCGGCAGTGACTGCGTCACCTGTCCGCGATAGGCGAGAATCCCCTGCATGGTGTTCTCCGAGTACCACTGGCCCGTGAACGACGCGGCCCACACACCGACCGGGAACCAGAAGTCGGCCTGCGGTCCGGTCATCATGAACTTCAAGTCGTACGGCGGCAGGCCCTTGGGCTGCGGCCGCGTCCACGGCACGCCGGTCACGCTGCGGTATTGGATCCCCCCGCCTCCGCCCTTCTCGATCTTCATCCTCAGCTTCAGGTCGAAGTCGCGCGTGCGGTCGCCGCGATAGACGATGTAGTTGTTGCCGCGCGGCTTGCCCGCCAGCGTCTCGCCCACCATCAGGCCGTCTTCGATTCGCCAGATGCTCGTATCGGCGTCCCATCCCGCCAGGCTCTTGCCGTCGAAGATCTG
>Ga0181528_10001717_pt1 | contig 13572 bp, 14 predicted proteins | sample PEATcosm2014_Bin_47_FD_119742 | JGI IMG/M metagenome (GOLD analysis project Ga0181528, IMG submission 119742) | Peatland microbial communities from MTU Mesocosm Facility, Houghton, MI, USA - PEATcosm2014_Bin10_10_metaG | ecosystem: Environmental > Terrestrial > Soil > Wetlands > Peat | place...
CCATCCCCGACAATGACCAGGCGGCACGGACACGCGCGCACGACCGTGGCGAAGGCCCGGATCAGGCGGCCGAGGTTCTTTTCCGCGCGCAAGGCGGCGACGGTGCCGATCACCGGGACAGCGTCGCCCGAAGCCGCGGCCCGGTGGGAAAATCGCGTGAGATCGATGCCGTTGGGCACGTATTTCACCACCCGCGACGGCAGTTTCCAGATCTCGGTGGCGATCCGTTCCAGATTGCGCGAGGGCACGACGACCAGGCCCCGCGCCAGCACCAGGCGGCGGATCAGCACCCTGCGCGGAATCTGCGTTTCCCGTTCCTCGGGGCCGAAGCCATCGACCACGTGCAAATGCCGGGTCAGCGGCGGCAGGTTGGCCATCGCGAACTCGATCGCGCCCCAGTTGCCGGTCACCAGCACATCCGGCCGCCAGCGCCGCAGCAAACGGCGGAACCGCCACGCGTTCGCCAGCATGGCGTTTTTCGGTGCCTCGACCGTTGGGAAACTTAAGTCCAGGCCCGGATCCAGCCGGTCCCGGCAGGACGTCTCACCATCCAGAGCCACCACCATGTGACGGAATTCCGGGCCGAAATGGTTGGCCAGCGCGGCGAACCGCACCTGCGCGCCGCCCACCGCGAATGTCGGGAAGACGTGAACGACCAATGGAACGGCGGCGAACGGCGACACCGTCACCGGCGACGGAGTCACGCCGGCGCCATCGGCGGGTCGCTTCGCGGCGCTCATGGATTACCGGCGCGATCAAGCATCTTTATAAGCGATCCGCTATCACGTGACGCCTGTCGAACGGATTTCTCATGGACGGAGTTTTCGCGGCCCGCGCCGCGCTGTGCAAGCGGACATTCCGCTTCGGGGTCATGTGTTGCCTGATGTCCGTCCTGGCCGGCCTGGCGATCGCCCGGCCGGCTCTGGCCAGAACATTGGAAGTCGGGCCAGGCCGCGCGCTGACCGGCCCGCTGGAGGCCGCGGCGGCGGCACGGGACGGCGACCGCGTGGTGTTCGATCCCGGCGTTTACCGGGAATGCGCGATCTGGAACGCCTCGCACCTGACCCTGGAAGCGCGGCTGGCCCCCGCCACCATGAACCGAACGGTGATGACACAGTCGATCGTGACCGGCCCGGTGTGCGGGGGGCGGGCACTGTTCTATTTCGTCGGCAACGACATCCTGGTGCGCGGCCTGAGCTTCCAGCACGCCCGTGACGACGGCCACAACGGCGCCGGAATTCTGATGGAAGGCGCCAACCTCACGGTCGAAAACAGTGAGTTTCAGGATAACGAAGACGGCATCCTGACCGGTGGGCCCGCGAACAGCGTGGTCCGTGTCCGCCGCTCGGTGTTCATCGGCAACGGCTCCTGCCTGGGCTCATGCGCCCACGCCTTGTACGTCGGCGCCCGGATCGCGCGGTTGGAGGTACTGGGCTGCGTATTCTTCGACACCCGCGTCGGCCACGACATCAAGTCGCGGGCGCGGATGACCGTCGCGCGGGACAATCGGATCGAGGACGGACCGAACGGGACCTCCAGTTATCTGATCGAGCTGCCCGATGGCGGCGACGCGGAGATCGTCAACAACCTGCTGCGCAAAGGGGTGAACAGCGACAACAAGGAAGTCGCGATCTCCATCGGCATCGAGAGCAGCCACAATCCGACCCATTCGCTGGATATCCGCGGCAACCGGTTCATCAGCGACCTGCCGGACCCGGTGCGCTTCGTGCGCAATTCGACCACGACGCCGGCCCGGTTGGCGAACAACACGCTGATCGGCCATGTGATCCCGCTGGAAGGCCCAGGAACGGTGGAGTGACTATTGTTCCCGAGGCGCTGGCACGTTCGTTGCCGGCCACCTCATTCGTCATCCCCGGGCTCGAGCCGGACCATGACGGGTTCACCCAACGGTGCCATTCAACGGTGCGGCTATGCCCGCCCCGCGTCATGGTCTGGCTCGACCAGACCATCGTTCACTCCATATTCGCTCTTACCGGTGTGGCTTTGCCGATGGTCCGGTCGAGCCGGACCATGACGGGGGTGGCGGTGTGGCTGTGCCGATGGCCCGGTCGAGCCGGAGGATGACGTGTGTCAACGTTTCGGGCCGCTGGTGTTACAGCAAGAACTCCCACAGCCGCGCACGCCATTCGTGCATCCGCTCGGCTAGAGGCCGCGCGCGCCATGTGCGTAAGTCGATCCTTTTTGACAAAGCGATGTCCTGATCCAGGACCGCCTGCCCTCGCGCGGCGGCCGAGCCCAACACGATCGCGTCGATTTCGTTGTTGAACACCACGCTGCGGCGATCGAAATTGGACGAGCCGATCGCCATCCAGACGCCGTCGATCACGACGAACTTCGAATGCAGCACCATGTGCTGGACCTCATAAATCTCCACGCCCGCTTGCAACAAATCGCCGTACGCGGCGTGACCCGCGGCCAAAGCCTCAGTTGAGTCGCTGGTGCTCGGCAGCACCAACCGGACGCGCACGCCGCGCCGGGCCGCGCGCGCCAGTTCCTGTCGTTCCTGATGGGTCGGGACGAAATACCCGGTGCTGAGAGTGATGTCGTGCCGCGCGGCGTGAAAGGCGCGCAACAGCCACGCGTAATACAAAGGCCGGTCGTCATTGGGCGCGCTGGCGAGGATGCGAATGGTTTGATCGCCGGTGGGCTTCAGCGGAGGATACCAGTTCCGCCGCGGCAACGCCGCGCCATTTTGCTTCGACCACGTATCAAAAAACACACGCTGCAATCGCGCCACCGCCGGTCCGTCGATCCGTGCCGCCGTATCGCGCCAATAAGCGTGCTCGGGATCGTCGGCGACGCCGGCGGCGGGCATCGCGTTCTCATATACATGATCGAGGTTGATACCGCCGATGAACCCGATCTTTCCGTCGACCACCATGATCTTGCGATGATCGCGATCGTTGGGACTGACCAGCCCGCTTCGCCCCACCGGCCCAGGATTGAACGGTGTAATGGCCGCGCCCTCCTGGGCAAGGCGTTGGAGGAACGCCAGCGGTGTCGTGTTGGAGCCGATCGCGTCATAAATGATGTTCACCGCGACGCCGTGGCGCAGCCGGTCGACCAGCACATCCGCCACCGTCCGGCCGCCGGAGCGTACGTCGTCAAATGTGTAATATTCCAGATGGATGCTGTCCCGGGCGTGAGACATCGCATCGAACATCGCCGGGAACGCCTCCGCTCCGTCACGCAACAAGACCACGCTGTTACCGTCGATCGCCGGCTCCCGATCGATGCCGCGCATTACCTCCCGCTGGATTTGCAAATCGTCGGGTGAATCCGGGCCGGTTCCCAGGTCGATCCGCGGCTCGCTGGCGCATCCCGCCAGGATATAGGCCAATATGAACAGCACCAGCGCGACCGGCCGCATGAATGTTCCTTTCCCCGGAACCCAGAGTCCGGGTGGTAACGCGGTCAACGCGATCCCGTTTCCGGACGCGCGGCGAAAATCAGCAACCGCCGACGCACCGAGTGGGGCGAAGAGCCTCGGTCAATTCGCGCGCAAAATGACCCGATTGTTTTCGACCGTCACCTGGCGCAGGTTTTTCAGGAACGATTGTCCGAGAAGATTTTCGCGTAATGTCCCAGGAGGAGCCACGAAGGCGGGCACATCGTATTGCGTGATCGTTCCGACGGCCAGCGTTCTGAGTTGCGTGGCGGCCACCAGGGCCGGCCCGTTGGCGGTGATCACTTTCACGGAATATCGGAGACCGTCGATAAGGAGCCCAAGTCTTGCGGCCTCCTCCGCGCGGATCGTCACGAACGAGGCTCCGGTGTCGAAGAGCATCAAAGCAGGCTTTCCATTCACCACGACATCGAACGCGAAATGACCGTCACCGCGCCGCGCGGTCGCGGCCTCATCGCCCGGTGTCAGAATCCTGGGCAGAGGCAGCGGGCGCGGCGCCTGGACAGGCGCCGAAGGTACTGGGCCAGGGGCCGGGACAGACGTGGCGAGAGGCCTGGGGGCATCCGGAAGGCGCGGCTCGGCAACCGGGCCGCGATGGTGAAGCGCGACGTAGGCGATCGTTACGGTTGCCATGACGCCGGCCCACCTCAATACTTTCATTACAAGTTTCCCGTGTCTCCCGGCGATTGATAGGTCCGCGCTCAATGGTCCGGAACGCTATCGCAGAACGGCGGCGATCAAAAATTCCTTGTTGCCTTCAGGGCCGGTGATCGGGCTTTCCTCGATCCCCAGCACGGTCCAGCCGGGCAGGTCGCGCCACCAGGCCTCGACCCGGGCGCACACCGCGCGATGCACGCCGGGATCTCGCACGACGCCTTTGGCGCCGACCGCGGCAGGCCCGGCTTCGAACTGCGGCTTGATCAAGGCGACCGCCCAGGCGGGGGGAACGCAAAGAGCGAGACATGCGGGCAAGATCGTTGAGAGGCCGATGAAACTCGCGTCGCACACCAGAACCTGGATCGGATCGTCGATCGCGTCCGCTGTCAGATGTCGTGCGTTGGTCTTCTCGTGCACCACCACGCGAGGATCGTTGCGCAACTTCCACGCCAGTTGCCCGTGTCCGACATCCACGGCGTGCACCTTCGCCGCGCCATGCGCCAGCAGCACGTCGGTGAAGCCGCCGGTGGACGCGCCGACATCCAGGCAAATCCGGCCTTCCGGAGAGAGGCCGAAATGGCGCAGCGCGTGATCCAGCTTCAGGCCGCCGCGTGAGACCCACGGGTGGTCCTGTCCGCGTACCGACAAAGCGGCGTCCTCGGGCAGCAGGTCACCGGCCTTGGCCACCGCCCGATCGCCCACGAACACCTTGCCCGCCATGATCAACGCCTGCGCCCGGGTGCGGCTTTCGACCAGGCCGCGGGCCACCAGCATCTGGTCCGCCCGTTGCTTCATGCTGGCCCGACCGGGATTGGCGCGACCAAAAAAATTGGCCGGGTCCGATGGCGGGCCCGGCCAGCAAAGTTCAAGGGGAACAGAAGCCTTGTCATAACCGGGGCCATCTTACGCGCGGCTTACAGGGCGTATGAATTTTGCTCATGCTTCGGGCGGGCGCCTCACTCCATGGGACGGGTGGTCACGCCACCGTCGGCGGTGCGGACAATGGCCGCGACGCGCGCCTCGGCCTCGGCCAGTTTGGTCTCACAATGTTTGCGCAGGGCGGCGCCGCGTTCGTAGCAGGTGATGGCGTCTTCCAGCTTCTGTTGGCCGCCTTCCAGACCGCGGACGATCTGCTCCAGTTCCGCCAACGCGTCCTCGAACGACATCGCGCTCACATCCGGCGATTTGGCCTCCGGCATGTCCTGTTCCCCCTACGCGTTCATCAGGCCGCGCACATGGATCGCGGCGGCGGCGGCGAGCGATTCCAGGTCGTAGCCGCCCTCCATCATCGACACCACCCGTCCCTCGCTGTGCTTGCGCGCGACCGCCAGCAGCGCGTCGGTGATCCAGGCGAAGTCGTCGTTTTCCAGGCGGATTTGCGCCAACGGGTCTTCCCGGTGCGCGTCGAACCCGGCGGAAATGATCAGGAAATCGGGCGAGAACGCTTCCAAAGCCGGGATGATCGTGCCGGCCCAGGCGTTGCGGAAGGCATCGGAGCCGTCGCGGGCGCGGAGTGGGACATTCATGATGTTGTTGGCGATGCCGCGTTCCCAAACGTCGCCGGTGCCGGGATAGAACGGGCTCTGGTGGGTGGAGCCGTAGAACAACTCGGGGATCTGGGAAAACAGCGACTGCGTGCCGTTGCCGTGGTGCACGTCGAAGTCGAGCACCGCCACCCGCTTCATGCCGTGCTTCAACCGCGCGTACTGGGCCGCGATGCCGGCGTTGTTGAACAGGCAGAAGCCCATCGGCCGGGAGGGCTCCGCATGATGGCCGGGGGGACGGACGGCGGCGAAGGCGTTGTTCACGGCTCCGCGCATGACCAGATCGACGCCATGCACCCCGGCGCCGGCCGCGCGCAATGCCGCCTCGGCGCTGCCGGCGCTCATGGCGGTGTCGGCGTCGATGTTCACGACGTCGCCTTCCTCGGGCCGCATCGCCAGGATGGCGTCCACGATCCGCGCGGGATGCACCAGGATCAGTTGCTCCTGTGTGGCACGCGGCGCTTCTTCCCGAACCAGGCTGGCGAACTCCGGCGCGTCCAGCGCGGTCAGCACGGCGCGCAGCCGATCGGGGCATTCCGGGTGATACGGGCCGGGGTCATGCTCCAGGCAAGCGGCGTGAGTGATCAGCGCGGTGGCCACGTCAGGGGTCCTTTGGGGTTGGCTTATCGCCGGAGGCAGCTTGGGCCGGATCGGGACGGCGGCGGATGACGAAGCTCAGCACGCCGGCCTCTTCGCTCATGGCGATCAGCGCGTGGCCGGTTTCCTGGCAGAACGCCTTGAAGTCGGCGATGGCGGCGCGGTCGGTGGCCAGTACGCGCAGACGATCCCCCGGCGCCATCGACCGGAGCGACCGATTGGCGCGCAGCACCGGCAACGGGCAGTTCATGCCTTTAACGTCGAGCAGGGTTTCGCTCATGCGCGTATTGTGGGGATCGCCCCGATTTTGGGCAAGGGCGTCTGGACTGGAACCGGCCGCTGTCGTTCGAGGGCGGGAAGGGAAGCCGTGACGACGCGTTGTCGCGTTGCCGGCGCGGACGGCCGGACGCGGACGATCCGGCGCGCGGCTCGGGTTGGCGCGCAAGCGGCAAGGCAGGCGAGGGCGGCGGCGCGCGTCAGGTTGTCGCGGCGGTGGGCGATCGTGGAGGGCTCAGTGCGAAATCTGCTCCAACTGCAAGTCGCGTGTGCGGGGGCCGAGGATGCCGATCGACAACACCACCATCAGCATCGCGAACGCGATCAGCAGGAATACGCCGGTCACGCCACCCTCTTTCAGGAAGAAGCCGATGATGAAGCTGGCGAACACGGTGCTGATGCGGCTGAACGAATAAGTAAAACCGACAGCGCGGGCGCGTACGCGCGTGGGAAACAGCTCGGTCTGGTACGCGTGAAACGAATAGGACAGGATGTTGTTTGACAGCGTGATCAGCACGCCGAACACGATCAGCAGCGGAACGACCGATTGTTGCGAGAACAGCACACCGAACACCGCGATGCAGACGGCGGCGGCCACCAACTGCCACTTGCGCTCGATCTTGTCGGCGAAGGCGGTGGCCAGCAGCGGCCCAAACGGATTGGCGATGGCGATGATGAACGAATATTGCAGGCTGGTGGTGATGGTAATGCCTTTGGCGATCAGCAATGTCGGCACCCAGGCCGCGAACCCGTAAAATCCGAAGGTCTGGAAGAACTGGAACACCATCAGCATGATTGTGCGGCCGCGGTACGGCGGCACCCAGATCTCGCTGAAGTGGCCGAGGGGCTCGGTCTTCTCCACCTCATGCGGCGCGGGGGCCGGCAGCGGCGCGCCGTCGAGGTCCGCGCGCACCGCCGCCTCGATCTTCGCGGTCACGGCCTCGGCCTCCGCGAGACGGCCCTGGTTGATCAGCCAGCGCGGACTCTCCGGCAGGCCGCTGCGCAGGAACCAGACGACGATGGCGCCGCCGGAGCCGATCAGCACGACCCAGCGCCAGCCGTCGATGCCGAACGGCGCCTGGGGCACCAGCAAATAGGCGGCCAGCGCCACGACGGGCACGATGAGGAACTGGATCGCCTGATTGATCGCGAAGGCGCGGCCGCGGATGTCCTTGGGCATCAGCTCCGACAAATAGGTGTCGATGGTGACCAGCTCGACGCCGATGCCGATGCCGGCGATCAGGCGCCAGAGACAGACTCCGGTGCCAGTGGTTTGAACGGCCATGATGACGGTCGTCGCGGAATACCACAGCATCGACCAGGTGAAGATGGTGCGCCGGCCATAGCGGTCGGCGACATAGCCGAACACGAACGTGCCGATGAACAGACCACCGAACGTCGCCGCCACGAACAGCGCGGGTCCGGTGAAGATCGCCAGCGAAACGTTGGCCAGCAGTCCGGCCCGGACCAGGCCGGGCACGACGTAACCGGTGAAAAACAGGTCGTAGAATTCGAACATGCCGCCGAGCGACAGCAGCGCGACCATGATCCAGATATGGCGGGTCGCCGGCAGCCGGTCGAGCCGGGCGAGAATGGCGCCCGCGTTGGGCGCCGGTGCGGCCGAGCTCATGCGTTTCCTCCTTATGCGTCGTCTTTCCCGGCTGGCATGGTCGCCATCACCGGGAGGGGGGCTGCATCGCATAAGGCGGCGGCAAGCTCAATCCGCCGCGGTGTTGGGTCCCGTTTCCCGTTGTGGGAGGGAGGAGCACGTTCCGGTTTCCGTCATCGTCGGTCTTGAACCGAGGATCGTTTGCGTCCGCGCTCGTGGGCGGCTGGCGGCCAGCGGCGCGCGTCCACTGATGCTCGGGTCGAGCCCGAGCATGACGGCGGATGGTGGGTGGGGGGGACTCGCTTAGTCTGAGCGCCTCGCCACGGGCGAAAGCCCGCGGCGTCAACCCCGCTGCCTCAGGCCTGGGCTTCCGCCCGCTTCGCCTTGGCGCTGGTGATCTTGCGCTTCAGTTCCTGGCCACGCTCGGTCAGCTTGGAGGCGTTGGTGCCCAGAAGGAACGCGTCGATCCCGCCGTTATGCTCGATCGTGCGGATGGCGCGGGTCGACAGGCGCAGCCGCACCGACTGGCCAAGCGCCTCCGACAACAGCGAGGTGACCTGCAGGTTGGGAAGAAACCGGCGGCGGGTCTTGTTGTTGGCGTGGCTGACGTTGTTGCCACTCAACACGCCCTTCCCGGTGATCTCACAGCGACGCGACATACCCTGAGTGCCCTTTGGTCCATTGAAAGCGGGGGTGGTCAATTAGGAAGCGGGGCTTATGACGGCGAGGCGCCTCCGCGTCAAGCAAAGAACCGGGCACCGGACCGCGGGACGGCCAGAGCGCGCGAGGCAGCCACGAACCCGGTTCCCCGGCATCAGGGTCCCGCCGCCTCCAGCAGCGTACGGGCCATGCTGATCAGGCCGTTCGGATTGAACGGCTTGCGGACCATCGGCGAGTCGTTGAACCCCGGCGGCAGGCTTTCGCGATCGTTTCCGGTGACGAACGCGAACGGAACGTTCCGGCTGTTCAACGCCACCGCCACCGGGCCGACCGATTGACCGTTCAGGTTGTTGTCCAGTAGCGCGGCGGTCGGCTGGTGCAGGCCAATCAGGCGAAGCGCCTCCACGACGCTTCCGACAGGACCGAGCACTTCGAAGCCGGCGTCGGCCAGGATCGTTTCCATGTCCAGCGCGACCAGGAATTCGTCCTCCACCACCAGGATGTATTTGGTGCTCATCCGAATACCGCCTTTTCCGTGGAAGCGCGTTCCGCCGGATCGTGGCTGGTGAGGGCTTCGACGCGCGACCCGCCCTTGCCCAGCGGCACCCGGAATTTGCAATGCAGACCCTCGGGCTCGAACCGCATGTCGGCGTGACCGCCATCGGCGCGCAGGCTCTGTTCGATCAGCATGGAGCCGAAACCGCGCCGCCCCGGCACGGAAATCCGCGGCCCGTTCACCTCCCGCCAGCACAGCCGGATGATCGGCGCGGGCTCGGCCGGTTCGATCCGCCATGCGAGATCGACGCGTCCCTCCGGCACCGACAGCGCCCCGTATTTGCGGGCGTTGGTGCCCAGTTCGTGAAGGACCAGGGCGAGGCGGACGGCGGGCTGCGGGTCGAGCCAGACTTCCGGGCCGGTGCAGGTGTAGCGTTCGGAGGTCGCGCCGCCGAGCGCCAGTTGATCGCGCACCAGGGAGCCGAGGTTGGCGCCGCTCCAGGACGTTTCGGTCAGGATATTATGCGCGGTCGACAGCGCGCTGAGCCGGCCGGAAAAGCTTGGGCCGAATTCCTCCAGGCTTTCGGCGCGGCGCAGGGTCTGGCTGGCGATCGATTGCACGATCGCCAGCGTGTTCTTGACCCGGTGATTAAGCTCACCCAACAGCAATTGCCGCGTGCGTTCCTGCGATTTCCGCTCCGTGATGTCGTGCGCCACGGCGGCATACCCGGTCAGCCGCCCGTCGCCGTCGCGCAACGGCGCGAGACAAAAGATCACCTGGACGATGGAGCCGTCCTTGCGGCGGCGCGAATCGTCGGCGGTCACCGCGTGGCCGAGCGCGCGCACCTGCTGAACCAGCGCGTCCAGCCCATGCGCGGCGTCCTCCGGATACAGCACACGTTCTGATTGGCCAATGATCTCGGCCGCCTCATAGCCATACAGCCGGCGCGCGCCGGAATTCCAGCTTTCGATGATCAGATCGGGATTGAGCGAATAGACGCCGTCGATGGTCGCCTCGACGATGGCCTCATACCGCGCGCGCAGTTGTTGCCGCGTCAGATCGGTGACCACGAGGCAGGTTACCGGCAGTTCTTCCTCGCTCAACGGCGAAGAGGAGATCAGCACGGTGACGCGTCCGCCCGCCGGCCGCGCCAGGGTCGTTTCGAATCCCGCGCGTCCGCCTGGCGCCATCAGGTATTCCAGATCGCCGGACGACATCAGGTCCAGCACGGACGACCCCACCAGTTTTTCCACCACGGAACCGGCGATGGCGGCGAAGGCATGGTTACAGTAAAGGATCGTTCCGCGCGGCGAAACCGTCAGCGCACCCTCGCGCATTTGCTCGACGAGCATGCGGTAGGGCTCGGCGGCGCTGCGCAGAGTATAAACCTGCGGGCCCATTTCGCCGTCGACCAGAACCGCGTCGACTTCGCCATGATGCAGAGCCCGCAACGTTTCTTCCGCCTCGGCGAGCCGCGCGCGGGTTTCCTCAAGCTCAGCTTCAAGTCCGCCGTTCGAAGTGCTCATCAGGCCACCTTGATCGCCTCACGAAGCCGATGCCGATCAGACATGTCGCCGATGACCCGCCGCGTCGGGCCGGGTTCGTGACGCAATAATGTCGGGGCCGCGATTATTTGGGCTGCTTTCGCCTGCTCGACGGCCCGATAAAGATCGACGACTTCCAAATCGTAATTGCCGGTCAACTCCTGCTCGCAAAACTCTCTTACATTATCCACGGCGCGTAACGAACGCCGCGACGCGCCCGCCACGTACAACGTCATTGTGTAGCGCGGGGTGGTGGAACCTGGGCCTTTGCCTGACACGACTTTTCTCCACCTTCCGCGCTCCCGTGCTTGCGGACATCCAGTCCGATGATAACGCGCTCCTCGTTGGAAAGGTCCCCAATTATCTTTCTGATCGGCTCCGGCAGACGGCGCACGAGAGTCGGTAGCGCGAGAATATGATCGTCCGCCGCGAGCTTCGGGTGCCGCACCAGATCGATCACCTCGATGGAATAACGTCCCTCGAGATGCTCCTTGCAAATGCGGTTCAGATTGTTGATGGCCCTGACCGATTTTTCGGTTTGCCCAGCGACGTAGAGGCGCAAATCCCAGCGCTCGTCCTTCGCCGGTTCGGCATCGGCCTGAGGAGTGTCTCTCATGATCCCTCTTTTATCTCGTCGATCCGAACGCCCTCCGATCCGATGCTGAACGAACGCACGTCGGAGGAGTGCGCCATGCCGCGCGATTTGACGACATACAGGCGGCGTTCCAGTCCGGAAGCCTCGCGGTGGTTCCTCAGCGTGATCCAGGTGTCCATCAACGAGGAAATGTTGAGGTCGGTTTTATCGACATCGCCTTGCACCGTCAGGTAAAGCGCGGTGGCTCCGGCGGATTTCACGTGGTCGATCAGGCGGAGCACCATGATGCCGGATTGGCCGGCGCTGCCGCTGGCCTGCAACGCCGACAGCGGATCGACCACGACCACGTCGGGCCGCAGTTCCTGAACGACGTGCAGCATGCGCGCGAGATGCATTTCCAGGCCATATGCCGTGGGCCGCACGGCGTTGACGATCAGTCGCCGCTGTTCGATCGCCGGTCGCAGATCGATGCCGATGGTCGCCATGTTCCGGACGAATTGCGATTCCGATTCCTCGAACGCCAGATAAAGACACCGCGCGCCACGCGAGGTCGCGGCGTGTGCGAAATGCGCACCGATCGAAGTCTTGCCAGTACCCGGCCCGCCGCTGATCAGAATACTGGAGCCCTGATAATAACCTTTGCCCTCCAGCATGGCATCCAGCGTGGCGATTCCGGTGGGGATCCGCTCATCGGAAACCGCGTGCGAAAGGCCGAGGGACGTCACCGGAATTAAACTTAGTCCCGACTCCTCGATCAGGAACGGATACTCGTTGGTGCCGTGCGCGGACCCGCGATATTTGACCACCCGCAGCCGGCGCGTGGCCAACTCTTCCTGCACCCGTTGCTCCAGCAGGATGACGCAGTCGGAGACGTACTCCTCGATACCATGCCGCGTCAGGCCGCCGTCGCCACGCTCCGCGGTGATGATCGCGGTCAGGTCGCGCTCTTTCAGCCAGTGCAGCAACCGGCGCAATTCGGCGCGCAAAATGGCATGGTTCGGAATTCCCGCGAACAGCGTATCGATGCTGTCGAGCACCACGCGCTTCGCTCCCACCGTTTCCACCGCGTGCGCGAGGCGAATGAACAATCCTTCGAGATCGTATTCGCCGGTCTCGCGGATTTCCTGGCGGTCGATATGAAGATAATCGGTGGCCAGCAACTGGCGCTTTTGCAAGTCTTCCAGGTCGAACCCCAGTGAGGCGCTGTTGAGTTCGATCTCGGAGATTCGTTCCTCAAACGAAAGCAGCACGCCTGGCTCGGCGTTGTTCAGCGCGCCTTTCACCAGGAACGTCACGGCCAGTAGCGTTTTGCCTGATCCGGGACCGCCGCAAACCAAGGTGCCGCGGCCTCGCGGCAGCCCGCCGGCGGTGACCTCATCCAGGCCCTTGATGCCAGTGGAGACTTTATTGAGTTGACGTTGCATCGATAGCCCGGATGCCCTGTTGTTGAACCCTCCCGGCCGAGGTGGCCGGGCTCCCGTGATGGCGCGGGACGCGGTTCATCGGCGGAATGGTCCGCCTCAGGCACTCGTCTCGCAAGGTAACCGCTCACACCCGCCCCCTCGGACGATCCCCTCGCCAGGCGCGCGTTTACTCAGGGGGTTTAAACGGTTCGGCGCCGGTTTGGTTCCGGAGTTCCCGGCTGAAAGGGCAGCGTTTTCAGTGGAACGTGCGGCCGGAGTCGATCACGATCGTTTGGCCGGTCATGGTTTCGGTGCGGCACATGGTGACGACCATGTCGGCGCAATCGTCCTTGTCGGCGGCTTTCTTCAACAGCGAACTGGCGGCGGAGCGCTCGATCATGTCGGGCCGCAGATTGGCGGTCGCGCGGGTGCCTTCCAGAAGCCCTGGCGCCACGCAATTGACCAGCGTCTCCGGCGCCATCGCGACCGCCATGCATTTGGTCAGGTGGATCAGGCCGGCCTTCGAAACCGCGTAAGCGATCGAGGAGCCCTGAGGGCCCAATCCCGCCACGCTCGATATATTCACCACCCGCCCCCTGCCCTGGGCTTTCATGACCGGTGCCACCGCCTTGGTCAGGCGCATCGGCCCCGTGAGGTTGACGGCGATGATTTTGTCCCAGACGTCTTCCGTGAGATTGTCGAGATCGGTGAACGGAATGGCTTTGTTGTAAGCGGCGTCGTTGATGAGGATGTCGAGCCGGCCA
>Ga0181528_10001719_pt1 | contig 13567 bp, 7 predicted proteins | sample PEATcosm2014_Bin_47_FD_119742 | JGI IMG/M metagenome (GOLD analysis project Ga0181528, IMG submission 119742) | Peatland microbial communities from MTU Mesocosm Facility, Houghton, MI, USA - PEATcosm2014_Bin10_10_metaG | ecosystem: Environmental > Terrestrial > Soil > Wetlands > Peat | place...
AAATCCCATTTCGAGTCAGGTGCATTCAACCGGGCTCTGCCACCTCTCCGCTTGTTTACTTACTACGAGATAGCTTCCTCTGGAAAGTGCCGGTGGCCGTCTGGTGGCTGTCGCCTTACCGGTCTCGGACTTACAGAAGCTCATCCTGCCAAATGTAGTTTACCAGTCCAGGCACCATCGACACTGGGATCGAACCCGTTTTGCGGCGTCTGCGTTCCCAATGATCGCTATCGGCATGCGTGCATTTTCAGCAGCGGCTGCTCCTGATTCTTTCCCTCGCGAGGTGCCGATGACTGTATCGGATCGCACAGTCTCCCGGATTCATGAGCGAATGAGCCGGATTGCACAGCGCGAGCGTGCGCCGGATGGAACACTCCTATCAGGAACATCCTGAAAGGGTCCTTTCAACGGAGCCGGAAGCCGCACAATCTGCCCAGTTCGGCCAATTCGTCCAGTTCAGTCAACGACAACAGCAAGTAAGGGGTCATCGAAATGAGAAAGAGCAATTCGCTTTCCGCACTGGTCTTTGTCGTCATCGCCGCGATCGGCGTGACGCTTGCATATTTCATTCATCGGTCGGAAGGCAATGTTCCGAGTATGGTGATTTTGGGCGTCGCGCTGCTGGTTGCTTTCATGCTCTCGTCCGCAATTCAGGTCGCGGATCAGTGGAATAAGGCTGTCGTCCTGCGGTTGGGCAAGTTTCGCTCCCTGGAGGGGCCCGGGCTCTTCCTTATCATTCCGTTGATTGAAAACATTCCCTACTGGATCGACACCCGCGTCCTCACCAGTTCATTCAAAGCAGAGAAAACGCTGACCAAGGACACGGTTCCGGTCGATGTGGACGCGGTGCTGTTCTGGAAGATTATCGATCCGAAGAGAGCCGCCCTCGATGTGGCGGACTACCAGAGCGCGATCAGCTGGGCCTCGCAGACCGCTCTGCGCGACGTCATCGGAAAGACCATGCTGTGCGATATGCTCGAAGGCCGCGACAAGATCAGCAGCGTGCTGCGCGAGATTATCGATGAGCGTACAGAACCATGGGGCATTAACGTGATCTCGGTCGAGGTAAAGGATGTATTGATTCCGCCGGCGCTTGAAAATGCCATGTCCATGCAGGCCCAGGCGGAGAGAGAGCGCCAGGCCCGCGTCATCCTTGGGGATTCGGAGCGTCAGGTGGCGGAGAAGTTTGCCGAAGCCGCCAAAACGTATACCAACGATCCGGTCGCGCTGCATCTGAGAGCCATGAACATGTTGTATGAGGGCCTGAAGCAGAACTCCACCATCGTTATTGTTCCCAGTTCCGCAATCGAGACTATGCAGCTGGGCGGCCTGGCCGGCATGACCGCACTGACCATGGGCATCGGCCAGGAACGAGCCAACAAAGCAGCTCTGCTCGAACGCAACGGCCACAATGGCGCCGGATCCGCCCCGGAGGAAGAGCTGCAGCACTCATGAGCGACAACGGAAGCACTCACCCGCACCATGAAGCTGGGCCGCATCCAGGCCACGCTCGGCAAGCTCGTCCGTACTGGATGCGCGCGCATCGTGACTGGCGATTCTGGGTTGGCGTGGTTTGCCTCGCCGCAGCCCTGTTCATTTATGTCACCAGCGTCGACCTCTCGCTGATCCCGGGCCGGCACCACCGGCAACACGAGACGCTCCCCGTCGGGCAGTAACGTTCCATTAACCCCGGAGAGCGAATGAAGAAACTCATCGTTTTCGATCTCGACGGAACCCTCGCCACCAGTAAGTCTCCCGTTGATGACGAAACGTCGGCACTACTGGGTGATCTTCTCGGGATCGTCGCGGTGGCCGTGATTTCCGGAGGGGCCTGGCCGCAGTTTGAGGAACAGCTTCTTCCCCATCTGCCCCACCACCGGCGCCTGATGAATCTATCGATCCTTCCCACATGTGGCACGCAGTTCTATCGATACTCAGGGGAATGGAAGAAGATCTATTCGGAAGATTTCACCGCGCACGAAAAAGACAAGATCGTCAGTTCGCTGAAAAAGGCATTCGAGGCGTCAGGATTCAAGGCCGACAAGGTTTGGGGAGAAGTCATTGAGGATCGAGGCAGCCAGATTACCCTGTCGGCGCTGGGTCAGCAGGCGCCTCTGGCAGAAAAGGAAAAGTGGGATCCGGATTTCGCGAAGCGGATGAGAGTAAAAGCACTCCTCGATCCTTTGATTCCCGGCTTCTCGGTCCGGCTGGGTGGCGCAACCTCCATCGATGTCACGAAGCCCGGTATCGACAAGGGCTACGGGGTTCGCAAGCTGTGCGATATCCTCGGCATTCCGCTGAAAGAAATGATTTACGTCGGCGACGCCTTGTTTGCAGGCGGCAACGATTATCCGGCAGAACAGGCAGGCGTGATCTCCATTGCCGTGCGCGGGCCGGAGGACACGAAGCGCGTGATCGAAACCATCCTCGCTTGTTTAGGTGACGTCCCGCAGTCTGACCTGCAGGTGGGAATCCATGACCGGGCTTAAGCTCGAGAGCATTGGAATGCCGATGGAGCCGGAGCCCGGAAATCCCCACGAATTCGAACGCTTACCGGATCCGGCAGCCCGCGCCGCCCGAATGGGCAGCTGTAACTTTCTCCGTTTCTTGCGAAGGGAAGTTACTCGCATAACGCTCTTCATCGCCTAGCTGTCAGTGAACACACTGGCCCGCGGATGCCCCTTGGCAAGCGGCGGCGCAGTGCTTGCTTCGCTGAAGTCGGCCGTCCAGTGCCAGTTCCTGATCTCCGGCATGTCTTCCAGATGTTGCCGGATGTAGCCGTGGTGCTCGTAGAGCTTTCGATTGAACAGGTCGATCGCATCCGACGCGACGGAGCGCAGCCGGGGAATATTCTTCAGCGCGTCGATGGCGAGGTGATAGCGGCTCATCTGGTTCAGCACCACCATGTCGAAGGGCGTCGTGGTGGTGCCCTGATCCATGTAGCCGCGCACGTGGAAACGCCCTTCATTGGAGCGTCCATGAACCATGGTGTGGATCAGCCAGCGATTGTTGTGAAAGGCGAAGACGACCGGCGCCTGCTCCGTGAAAAGCTCGTTAAAGGACATGTTGTCCATCCCATGCGGGTGCTGGTCGGGCATCATCAGTACGCTCAGGTCCACCACATTCACCACCCGCACCCTGATGCCGGGAACATATTTTTGCAGAAGCCACGAAGTGGCGCATGTCTCGATGGTGGGCACGTCGCCGGCGCACGCTAACACCACGTCCGGCTCTGCGCCTCCATCATTGGTGGCAAACTTCCAGGTCGATGCGCCGCGCGAGCAGTGTTCGAGCGCTTCGTCCATGTTCAGCCACTGCAGCTCGGGCTGCTTGCCGCACGTCACGATGTTCACGTAGTTACGGCTGCGCATGCAGTGGTCGAACACGCTGAGCAGGCAATTGCTGTCGGGCGGGTAATAGACGCGAATGGTCTCACTCCGGCGCGCCAGGGCATTATCCACAAATCCGGTGGCCTGATGGCTGAAGCCGTTGTGATCGTTGCGCCATGCGTGACTCGTCAGCAGAACATTGAGCGAGGCGAGAGGCTTCCGCCACGGAAAAGCCCGGCATTGCTCCAGCCACTTGGCGTGCTGCGTCAGCATCGAATCCACTACCTGCGCGAACGCCTCATAGGAAGACCACATACCATGGCGCCCGGTGAGTAAGTAGCCTTCGAGCCAGCCCTGACAGCAATGCTCGCTCAGGACTTCCATGATGCGGCCATCGGGACTGAGCTGGTCGTCGATCGAAACCGTCCTGGCCATGAAGCACCGTTGCGTCGCTTCCAGCGCGGAGTTCAGGCGGTTGGAGTTAGTCTCATCAGGGCAGAACATGCGAAAGTTCGTGCGATTCAGCCTGAAGATGTCGCGGAAAAAGTCTCCCAGCTTCCGCGGCGCTTCCGCGACCACTTCCCCGGGACCAGGAATCTCGAGCGCATAATCGGTAAAGTTCGGCAGATCCAGTGTCTTCAGCAGCCGGCCGCCATTCACATGAGGATTTGCACCCATGCGGCGGTTGCCCTTTGGGGCCAGTTCCGCGAGTTCGGCGATCAATGTGCCGTTGGCATCGAAGAGCTCCTCGGGTTTGTAGCTCCGCATCCAGGTTTCGAGCAGCTTCAGGTGTTCGGGATTCTCGCGAACCGTCGCCAGCGGAACCTGGTGCGCGCGGAACGTCCCTTCGATGGGAATGCCGTCGACGGCTTTTGGGCAGGTCCATCCCTTAGGCGTGCGCAGGACGACCATCGGCCAGACCGGTTGCTTCTTGAAACCGTCCCTGCGCGCTTCCCGCTGGATGCCGCGAATTTCGGCATAGCAGACGTCCAGCGTCCCGGCCAGTAACTGATGCACGACCGCCGGGTCATCGCCTTCCACGAAATACGGCTTGTAACCACGGCCTGTATACAGAGCCTGCAGATCGTCGTCGCTGGTGCGCCCCTGGACAGTAGGCCCGGAGATTTTGTAACCGTTAAGGTGAAGAATGGGGAGCACCGCGCCATCGCGCACGGGATTGAGGAAGTTGACGGACTTCCAGCTTCCTTCCAGCGGACACGTCTCCGATTCCCCGTCGCCGATGACGCAGGCAACAATCAGATCCGGATTGTCGAAAGCCGCGCCGAAGGCATGAACGAGTGAGTAGCCCAGTTCGCCACCCTCGTGCATGGAGTTAGGCACATGCGGCCCGCAATGGCTGGGCACTCCCCCTGGCGTCGAGAATTTCCGGAACAACAGCCGCATGCCGTTTTCGTCCGGAGTTATCTCCGGATGCACTTCGGTATAACTTCCCTCCAGGTAAGAACTGGCATTCAGCGAAGGACCGCCGTGCCCGGGGCCGGCAATATAAATAATGTCCGCATCATGCTCTTTGATAAGGCGGTTGAGATGAATGTAGATAAGGTTTTGCCCCGGCGAGGTTCCCCAGTGACCGAGCAGCCTCGGTTTGATCTGTTCCGCCTTGAGCGGTTCTCGCAGCAGTGGGTTCTCGAAGAGATAGATTTGCCCGATGCAGAGATAATTGGCGGCCCGCCAGTAGCGTTGCATTCTGTCCAGCATCTGCGGCGTAAGCGGCCCGTCGGGAACCGGCGCAGCGACTTCGCAGTGGCCGTCGGCGGCGACTGCGCTGGATAAAGCAACGTCGAAGATGAATCGAGCCGGAGCGGCCGGTTGCGCGAAACATGTGCTCAGGGAGGCGGGGCTTTCCTCGTCGACTCTCGGCGGTTGCTCGATGGTGGACATAGTCAACAATCCTCTCTGCTGCTGCGCTGCCGTTGATGGTGGCAGCGGCTGATGATCCTTAGGCGGCCAGACGTTTCGCGATGGCGTGTAACTCCGCGCGCCGCTTCGCAGTGGGTTTGGGCCAGGACATCCTCAGACCTTCGAGGGCGTCGAGGACAATACGGGAGACGATGAGGCGCGCCTTCTCCTTGTCATCGGCGGGCACGACATACCAAGGAGCGTGATGCGTGCTTGTAAACTGAAGGCATTCTTCATATGCCTTGACGTAGTCTTTCCAGTATTTGCGCTCGTGAATATCCGCGAGACTAAACTTCCAGTTCTTATCCGGAGTATCGATCCGCGCCAGAAATCGCTTCCTCTGCTCCTCTTTGGAAAGGTGAAGGAATATTTTCACGATCCTTGTTCCGTTGCGATGGAGGTGTCGCTCCATATCCACGATGGAGCGGTACCGCCCCTCCCAGATCGTCTTCTCATCGCGCAGCTCTTCCGGAAGTCCCTGGCTGCGGAGAAGCTCCGGATGCACCCGAACCACCAGCACGTCTTCGTAGTACGACCGATTGAAGATGCCGATCCTCCCGCGTTCGGGAAGGCGGCAATTCGTGCGCCATAGAAAATCGTGCTCCAGTTCTTCAGCGCTCGGCTGCTTGAAACTGAATACCTCACAGCCCTCCGGGTTCACCCCCGACATCACGTGCCGGATGGCCCCGTCTTTGCCGGCGCCGTCCATTCCCTGAAAAATCAGTAACAGGGCATAGCGGTGCGACGCGTAATGGAGCTCCTGCAGCGCACTCAGCTCAGCAACATGCTTTGCCAGAACGTCCTGATATTCGTCGCTCGTCAGAACGACGTGGTCGAGCGTCGTCGGCCACTTGCTAAGTTTCACCTTCTTTCCGGATTGCACACGGAAAGCGTCCGCATTGAGCTTCATCGTCTCCCTCTCGACCCGGTGCGCATTCAGGCTGCTTTCGGATTTTGTGCCGGACGGTTCCGCGTCTCTCGTTCAGCCTCGAGCCAGTCCTGGTCCTGCAGGCTCTCGCCGTGGATTCTTTCCTGGTACAGTTCAAATGCCCGGGCGGCGATCCCCGGAGTCACATCGACCGGGGGCCTCTTCTCGAGCAGAGCAGGTTTGGAAGGGTCGAAGATGCGATAGGCGAGCAACTTGACGCGGTCGTTGATGAGGAACCAGACCAATGCATAGGCCCAAACGAAGCCTGCCCACTTCCAGCTGAGCGGAGCCATAAAGACGCCATAGACTGCGATCAGCGTTGCTATGGTCTGCGTGCCCAGAACAGCAATCCACAGGATCCGTGCCGGGCGTATGGACCAGAATGCGCCGCGGGTCCGCGTGAGGAAAATGGTCAGGTGTCCGGCCACGCTGAGCTTCAGGTACATCAGCGTCTGGATGTGCAGACGGTCGAGGTGGAAGACGCGTTCGCCCAAAAAGAACAAACCAAATGCGGCGATAACGCCGATAACTCCCAGCACCGTGGAGATGGCCAGCACGAGCCGCATATTCCAGGCTTCGGGTTTGTCTTTGTACTGCACGTTGTCATAGGCAATCGAGAGGATGGCGCCGTCATTCAGCAGCGCGATCATAACAATCATGACCGCGGTCACCGGATAAAAATTGAATACCAGGATCGCCAGGGTCATGAAGAACAGGACGCGCAGCGTCTCAGCGATGCGATAGATGGCGTAGCTGTTCATCCGCTGAAAAATGCGGCGGCTCTCCCTGATGGCATCGACAATTACGGACAGGCCGGGAGCCAACAGCACGATGGAGGCCGCCGCGCGCGCCGCATCCGTGGCTCCGGACACGGCAATGCCGCAGTCCGCCTTCTTCAGCGCCGGAGCGTCGTTGACCCCGTCGCCCGTCATGCCGACGATGTGGCCCCGCTTCTGCAAAACATCGACGATGTGGAACTTGTGCTCCGGGAATACCTGGGCGAACCCGTCGGCCTTCTCGATGGTCTCAGCCATCTGCGCGCTCTCGTGATGTTTGGTGTCGCCGAGCGCGGCTGCATCGATAATATTCGTGCCCAGACCGAGTTGTTTCGAGGTCTCTCGGGCAATCGCAATCTGATCGCCTGTGACCATCTTGACATCCACGCCCATCTTCCGCGCGCTCGCGATTGTGGCTTTTGCCTGCTCGCGCGGTGGATCGAAGAGCGGGAGCACTCCCGCAAACTGCCACTTGCCTTCCTCGTCCGCGCGAGCAACACCCAACGAGCGGAAGCCGCGGCCGGCAAATTCGTTCACGGCTTTCTCGACCGCCGGCGTCACCCCACTCGCATTCGTCGACATTTGCAGGATGACCTGCGGCGCGCCTTTGGCCACATAGAACTGTTTTCCGTCCGCGCCCTGAACAGTCGCTTCCGTGCGCTTATGTACGGGGTCGAAGGGGTGGAAATGAAGGATCTGGTACTGCTTCAGCGTCTTCTCGTCCTTCACGCCGCCGATCACCGCCAGATCGATGGTGTCCTTGTCTTCCGCGCGCGAAGCCAGTGCGGCCCAGAGAATCACCTGATCGCCAGGGATGTCGTTCACGCTGAATGGATCGCCCAGCGTCAGCTTATTCTGGGTCAGAGTCCCGGTCTTATCCGAGCAAAGGATGTCGACGCCGGCCAGTTCCTCGATGGCCGGAAGCCGCGTCACGATGGCCTCTCTTTTCGCGAGCAGGCGCGCGCCAACCGCCATGGTTACCGATAACACCGTCGGCATGGCTACGGGAATGGCAGCCACCAGCAGCACCAGGCAGAACTCCAGCGTGGTGAGGATCGGATCGCCACGGAAGAGCGCGACGGCCAGGATCAGGATCACCAGAGCCACCGCGAGGACGATCAGATAGTCGCCAATCTTCAAAACGGCGCGCTGGAAATGGCTCACCGTGTGAGCTTCCTGCACCATTTGCGCGGTCTTGCCAAAATAAGTGCGCGTTCCGGTGGCGTAGACCATGCCGTCGATTTCGCCCTGACGAACGATCGATCCAGAGAAGACCGCGCCCCCAGGCGCGGCGCTGACAGGTAAAGATTCTCCAGTCAGAGCAGACTGATCCACTTCGATCGGGTCGCCCGCAAGGAGGCGCGCGTCGGCGGGCACTATATCGCCCAGACGCAGCCGAATCACATCGCCGGGCACCAGGTCGCTGGCTTTGGGATTCACCCACTTTCCGTCTCGTTTGACCTTCGCCTTGACGGCCAGCCTGGCTTTCAAAGCCGCGATAGCGTTGCCGGCCTGATGTTCTTCCCAAAATCCCACCATGGCATTGGAGAAAAGAAGAAAGAGAATGATGAAAAAATCCAGCCAGTGACGCACAATGCCCGACAAAATCACCGCGGCTTCGATCATCCACGGAATCGGTCCCCAGAAGTAGGTGAGGAACTTCAGGAACTCGTTGGATTTTTCTTCTGCGATCGCATTCGGACCATACTGCGTCAGCCGCTTTTCCGCCTCGGCCTGGCTGAGACCGTCCGCTGTCGAGCCAAGCTTCTTCAATACCTCCGGCATGGGAAGGGACTTTAGTTCGTCCTGGGGAGCCGGTCTGGGCTCGGCTTTGCCTGTACTTTTCATTGAACAAACTCCTCCCGATGTCTGCCTGCCCCGCGCCGCCCAACCCGCGCCCAAAGATATCCCGGCTCCGTGGATGGATTGCAGCAGTTGTTTTGCATTGGATCGCAGCGTAAAGACGTGCCGCCGCAAAGAGCGTTGTACCCGCATGCTGAAGGCGAAGGCGAATAGGCCTCTTCCGTGAGTATCCCCTCGCGGGGTGCGGATTACTGATCAGTTTTGCTCAGGCTTGATTACAAGCCATGGCTCAGTGAAGCCGGCGCCGAGTGTGGCGAAGGGGTCGATCGCGGTTCGCGCGCCGGGCGTATCCGATTGACCAGCGCGCCGGATTCGAGAATGAAAACACTGAACCCGGGCATCGACCGTTTCTATCCCAAAGCTTTCGAGAAGTAGCCGATGGGGGATACGCTCGCCTTACCAGAAGTAGGTTGCAACAACCTGCGGGGGACCCGGGATTGAGTCCGTCATCGAGGTCTTGAGGACGATTTCCATATTCTTGTTTTGCCATCCATTCGGAGCGTTGTGAAGCGCAGCGGTAAGAGCCTCCGGGTTGGAGGCCAGTTCGCCGGCAGCCTCCGTGCCACTGTCGCGAAGTCCCGCGGCGGCTACGGTGAATTGACCGGTTTTCGAGTTAAGCAGTCGGGCAACAATGCCGTAATCCTCTTCGAGCTTGTGCGCGTTGCTGTATGCAGACACCCAGGCCCTGCCTTCGGGCACCTGTTCACGAATCGTGTATTGACCTTTGTCGATCACGAAAGCAAAGTGGAGGCTCGACAACATATCGATTGTCCAGCGATTGTTGAACGCGCCGATGACGATCGCGGGAGAGTTTCGCAGATCCTGGAATGAATAATTGGGGCCGATCCTTACCTGATTCGTTTTGCCAAGGTGACCCAGCAGGGCGGAGAACTTCAGGGCGGCGGAGACATCGCCCAGGGCAACTCCGTACCCCTCCTCGAGCTGCATATCTCCCCACAAGATTTTCTCGCTGGGATCCATCTGGAGAGGTACCGAGAAGCGTTCGACTTCAGTCCGATAAGTGCCCGGATGCGTCGCGGCATACCTTTCGTATAAGCCTTCGCTGGGGCGATAAGTGATGCCCTTGGCCAGGCAGATCAGGGCCGGCTGCTGGGTCGAAAAGACGGGTTCCCAGAACTGCTGAAAAGCCGTTTTCTGGCGCGTGCTCCGCAGCACTCCGCTCAATGCAATCGCTGCGACAACGGCTGCGACGACGCAGAGGCTGGCCACTAACCACCACCAGCGGTTGATTCGCGTCGGTTCCTTCTTTTCGACCGGATCGCTGGCTACCGAGGCGGGTTTTGGCTGGGAAGGCGTCGCGGCCCAGTGGAAAACCGGTGAGTAGGATCCCAGGGGCAGTTGAATGCGCACCCGGACGTCACTCGGAGCAGACTGGTAATACTGATCCAGTCGCCGACGCACTTCGCCGGCCTGTACCCTCACAACGGGATCGTCACCGGTTGCATAACCGGGGGGCCGGTGGTAAACCTCAGCCCCAATCGTTCGTTCCTTCACGGCCTCCGGATGACCTTCCAGCTGCTGCTCCACGACGTACTGAAGAAACTGCTTGCTCCGCGCCGCACTCCGGAACGAAGAGCTGGCGAGAATCCTTTCCAGTTCGTCGAGTACAGTTTTCCGGCTCTCTTCATCCAGGTTCGGAGCGGAGATGAATGCTCGTTCGTGGTTCGTGGACACAACGGGTACCTTCATATCGCTCCGAGCGCCGCCGGGAACGCTTCCAGAGCAGCATGGTACCAGAAACAATCGACCCTTCGGCGAAACCGGAGCGGAAGCCAGTCCTCTCATCTCTCGAATGTACTTCATTGATTACACTAGACATAGCGCCGGATTGCCGCAGGCGCTTCGTTGCTGAAGATTGGCTATCGCGCCAGGCCGGGCCGCGGGCAGGGGTCGGCGCTGGGCGTTATGCCCCCCCGGCCACGGAGCAGACGCGGCCGGTTGGGTGCGCGCACAGGCGGCGGTCTGCATTCGACGGGCGCAACACTGTTGGCCCAACGCCGGCTGCGTTCAGCGCAAGCGCGCGCCCTCCACACTCACCGTGACCCGGGGCGAAGCCCGTACTAACTGCTCTACAGGTCATGCCAACGAATAGGCCGACGGCTTTCCCCGTCGGCCTTCGCCGAATCAGTTAGAAGTCAGAAGCTGGCGCGCAGATGCACCTGCAGGCTGCGCGGCGGGTACTGATTAGTGGCTTGTCCAAACGAACTGCTGGAAAGGTCCGTGGTGACGCCATTGAGGTTGGTGCGGTTGAACAAATTGAAGACCTCGCCTTTAGCCTCGATCTTCATCTTTTCCCCAAAGAAGAACGGCACATTGAAATACTTCTCGAAGTTAAAGTCGAAGTCTTTGTACCCGGGCTCGTCGTAGGTGTTCCGGCCAAGATTCCCTTCCTGCCCGAGAGGGGGAGTGGGAAACGCTGCCCTGGCCGCACCGGTGGTTGGGTTGCCAAAGATGCCGCTCAGGAATTGGCTCTTGGATCGGCCGCTCAGGTGATTGCCAAACCCGGGCACATCGGGTAAACCGAGGTTCGAGCCATCGGCGTTGTAATTGCCTCCGGCATCGCCGACGATGGTCGTGCCACCTGGGCAGCCGCCGCTCGCTGTCAGAGCAGCGCCGCCACTGCAGATCGGAATGAAAGCCTGGCTGGTATATACGGTTAAAGGTAATCCGGTTTGCCCGACCCACCTGCCGCCGAATAGCCATCCCCCAAGAATCCCGCGGAGGGCGGCGCTGGAATAGTCCTTGGGAACATCCCAGGTGCCGTCAGCCGTGAATTGCTGGTGGATGTCGTAGTCGGAGCGTCCGCGTTGCGCATGAAAATCGCCGTTCTGGTAGATCGGGCCACTCTGCGTGGTCGTCGTAACCGCTCCGCTGTCGAGTGAGCCAGCCGTGCTGAGGGGTTCATCCAGGGACTTTCCGTAGGTGTAGATGCCCCGCAAGGCAAAGCCGTGATGGAGCGATTTGATGGCTGACAGAGATCCATAGTTTCCTACGGAGTTGCCGTCCGACGTGCCGTACTGGATCGTGCCGAAGTTAGGGTTGAGACGCACAAGCTGGCCGTTGTTTTGAATCATGGAGCCGTTAAAGCGATTGATGTCGTTATTGAAGACCATCAGGTGGTGAGCTTCCGTGCCGGAGTAGTTCAGCTCCACGATCAGGTTGTTCTGCAGTTGTTGCTGCACGCTCAGCGTCCACTCCTCCACATCCTGCATTTTGAAGTTGGTATCGTAGCCGCCCATGCCCGCCGGCGAGATGACTCCATTGATCAGCAGCCCGCCGCTGGAGTTGAGCGTGGCATTGCTGGTGTTCAAAACCGGGCAGACTAACTCCCAGGCCCCCGATGGAGTGCAAAGCGCGAAGGTGGGGGTTGGCTGCCCCGTGTAGACGCTGTCTGAAGGCGTGAAGTAGTTGGGCAGGTTACCGGCTGTTATATCGGTGATGTGCAGATAGGGTGGCTGATCCGCAAACAGCCCATAGCCACCGCGCACTGCCGTCTTACCCGCGCCAAAGACGTCCCAGGAGAAGCCGACACGCGGTGTAAAGTAACCGATATTGTGATCGAGGACGTGGCTGCTGCCAACCAGGGCAGCCTTGCCCGAGGCGACTTCGGACTCCAAAGTAGATCCGGAGCCCAGGGTGAATCGGCTCAGCGTAGGCCGGAGGATGCTGAAGAAGTTGACCATCCCATCGTATCGGACTCCCATGTTCAGGGTGAACCGCGGCGCGAGCTTCCAGTCATCCTGCAGGTAGTATCCCTGCAGGACATCGCGATAGTCGCGGGTGTAGGGTGCCTCTGCGTGGGTAGTTACGCTGACCGGCGAGCCGTTTTCCGATGTCGCTTCATCCTGAATGAAATCGAGGATGCTGTTGAAGTTGAACGTGGGACGGGTAAAGGCGCCTTCCTGGTCGTCCACCTCGCGGGTGTTGAACAGGTCAACCCCGAACTTGAGGGTGTGTGTCTTAATGGTTGCCGTCATCACATCGCGCCAACTATAGGTGCTCTGGGTGAAGTTACCTGGCGCCCACCCTGCGAATCCCTGCAGGTTGGCGACGTTGACGTAGGGAATCCCCTCCGCTGGATATTTCAGATTTGACCCATAGGGCCGAATGAGATTCGCGCCGGTTTGATTGATGAGATGCGAGTTGAAAGTATGCGCCCAGTTGATGTTGACGAAATCCGAACTGTTGGCATTGCCCGAGGCCGCCGCCGGACGGACACCATTCCCCGGGGTCGAGTAATAGGTGCGGATTGCATCGACATAGAGCCGGTCGTTCTTGCCGATATAGTCGTCGACGCGGAAACTCCACTGATACCCGTTTTTGGGGGTGGTCCAGCCGTAGGTCGAAGTGCCGATGACGTCCAGACCGGCGGGGATGCCCGCTGGGGGCGCGTAGTAACCCGGCGTGGCCGCTTCGTACTGGGCCACCGTCTCAAGACCCGTCGTTGGATAGTGCGACGGAGGCGCCGTTGTAAGGACGCCTGTGGCCACGGTGTTGGGTAGGTTGGCCTTGGCCCAGGTTACGAAGTCCTGGGTTTCCACCGTAGCCAGGCTGCTGCTGGGGTTGCCTGAGCGCAGAACGTCAATAGCGCCGAACCAAAAGAGCCGGTTCTTGAAAGCCGGCCCACCCATGGTCCCGCTGTACTCGTTGCGCGTGAAAACCGGCACCTTACTCTCAAAGTGCGTGGTCGCGGAGAGCGCATTGTTGGTGAAGTACCAGTCGAAGTTCCC
>Ga0181528_10001720_pt1 | contig 13562 bp, 13 predicted proteins | sample PEATcosm2014_Bin_47_FD_119742 | JGI IMG/M metagenome (GOLD analysis project Ga0181528, IMG submission 119742) | Peatland microbial communities from MTU Mesocosm Facility, Houghton, MI, USA - PEATcosm2014_Bin10_10_metaG | ecosystem: Environmental > Terrestrial > Soil > Wetlands > Peat | place...
ACCGAAGTCACTACCGGCCACGGGCCCAGCACCACCATCGGCGAGGAGCGCGAGGACAATCCCTTTCTGCAGGGCTGAGCCTCACTCCCAAATTCCTGGGCCAAGGAGAGCCGCATGAGCCACCTTCGCATCGCCCTCGCCAATCTAGCCTTTCCCGCCACGCCGCAGGAGTCCGTCGCGCGTGTCGAGGCTGCCATCGCCGAGGCCACCCAGGCCCATGCCGCCATCGTCTGCTTTCCGGAGTGCTATGTGCCCGGCTATCGCGTGGGCAAGTCCGTGGCCCCGCCTGACGCCGCCTTCCTTGACGCGGCCTGGGCCACGGTTGCCGCCGCAGCGCGCCGGCATGGCGTCGCCGTCGTCCTTGGCACGGAGCGGCTTGTGGGTGAGTCCATTATTCCCACCGTGCTCGTCGTGCAGGCCGATGGCTCCATCGCGGGCTTTCAGGACAAGGTGCAACTCGATCCCAGCGAAGATCCGCTCTACACTCCCGGCAGCGAGCGCCACGTGTTCACCGCAGGTGGCGTGACCTTCGGCATCGCCATCTGTCATGAGGGCTGGCGCTATCCGGAGACCGTGCGCTGGGCTGCCCGCCGCGGAGCCCAGGTGGTCTTCCACCCTCACCTCTCCGAGCACGAGCCCGGCGACTTCGTGCCCGCCACCTTCGCCGACCAGCGCAACAGCTTCCATGAGAAGGCCATGCTCTGCCGCGCCGCCGAGAACACCTGCTACTTCGCCAGCGTCAATTACGCCAGCCCCGGCTCGCCCACCACCTCGGCCATTGCGCGCCCGGATGGCACTCTGTTGTGCTATCAGCCGTACGGCAGGGAAGGCCTTCTGGTCGCCGATCTCGACCTCAGCCTGGCCACTGGCCTGCTGGCCTCGCGCTGCCGCTCGTAGAGCGTTCGTCTCCCGCCATATATTCGGGCAAAGCAAAATCCCCGCCGTGGCGGGGATTTTCACATGAAGCGCAGATTCAGTTATTTGGCGGGAGTGCTCTGCGTGGGCAGGCTCTTGCTGTTATCCAGCACGCTGCCGTTGCTGCTGCCGCCGCGCACGCTCATCACAGCCAGCGTGAACGAGGTGAGCATGAAGATGATGGCCGCCCAGGTGGTCAGCTTGGTCAGCAGGTTGGCGCCGGAGCGCGGTCCAAAGGCGGTCTGGCTGCCCATGCCGCCAAAGGCTCCGGCCAGGTCGGCGCTAGCGCCGCTCTGCAGCAGCACCACGGCGATCAAAAAGAGACATACGATAACGTGAACGATAGTGACCAGGATGATCATTGTGCAATTCCTCTCCGGCGGCGAATCACGCCGGGATTTTCAAATCTTCTTGCCTGTCGGGGACCACTTGGAAGGCCCTGTTCTCGGCCAGGGCCGACGACAGGGAAGTTTTGGTGCGGAAGGCGGGACTTGAACCCGCATGCCTCTCGGCGCCACCCCCTCAAGATGGTGTGTCTGCCAATTCCACCACTTCCGCACTGGCTCCGCGCAATGGAGCCGATGGCCCATCATCGCAACGGTTGCTCAACTTCCAAAGAGCGCATACAGACGCACTTTGAGTATAGCAAACTCGCCGCGGAAAGAAAGCCCAGTGCCAGCGGCACCGGGCTTAAGCTTTCCACAGGCTGGGTTTACCACTTCACGATCTTGGAGAAGCTCTCGGCCTTCAAACTGGCGCCGCCCACCAGCGCGCCGTCAATCTCAGTTTGGCTCAGCAGCGAGTGTGCGTTCTCCGGCTTCACGCTCCCACCGTACAGGATGCGCAACTGCTTGGCGAAGTCATCGCCAAAGACGTTGGCCGCCTCCTGGCGAATCAGCACGTGCGCTTCCACGGCCATCTCCGGAGTCGCCGTCAGGCCGGTCCCGATGGCCCACACCGGCTCATAGGCCACCGCCAGCTTGGCTGCCTTGCGCGTGCTGATGCCGGCAAAAGCTCGCGTGCACTGTCGCCGCAACACGTCCTCCGTGATGCCGGCCTCGCGCTCTTCCTTCACCTCGCCCACGCAGACGATCGGCGCCAGTCCGGCCTCCAGTGCCACCTTCAGCCGCCGGTTCACCGTGTCGTCCGTCTCGCCGAAATATTGCCGGCGCTCGCTGTGGCCCAGGATGACCCACTTGCAGCCCGCGCCCAGCACCATCTCCGCGCTGATCTCAGCCGTGAACGCGCCTTCTTTTTCCCAGTACATGTTCTGCGCGCCCACTTCGATGCCGCTTCCTGCGGCCTTTTCCACCACCACGGCGATGTCCAGAAACGGCGGGCAAATCACGATCTCATCCCGCTTGTGGCCGGCCACCAGGGGCACGAATTCCTCCATGAACTGACGTGACTCGGCGGGGGTTTTATACATCTTCCAGTTGGCGGCGATGATCTTCTTACGGCTCATATTTGCCTCTCGTGTGGAGTGGGTTCAACTAGCGCTCTACTGCCGCCGGAACGGAAATGAACTTCCAGCGTACGGCGTTGCGGCGATGCTGTTCCTTGTGCGCCGCCTGCAAAAAGGTCTCATACATCTCGGAACTGTACAGCACAAATCGTGCCTCGTGCACGCTGCGCGCATCTTTCAGCTCATCAATCACCGTGCATACGGCCACCTCGGCCGCGGCCTGCGGTGGGTAGCCGTAGACGCCGCAGCTGATCGCCGGGTAGGCCAGCGAGTGCAGTCCCATGCGGTCGGCCAGCCGGAACGAGTTGCGATAGGCGTTGGCCAGCACGCCGCTCTCGCCGCTCATGCCATCCTTCCACACCGGGCCCACCGTGTGGATGACAAACGCGGCTTTCATCCGTCCGCCGGTGGTCTGCACGGCCTCGCCCGGCGGCAGATGCCCGTCGCGCAACACAATCTTTCTGCACTCTTCCAGGATTGCCGGGCCCCCGGCACGATGGATGGCGCCATCCACGCCGCCGCCGCCCATCAGGCTGCTGTTGGCCGCGTTCACAATGGCGTCTGTGGTCTGCCCGGTGATGTCGCCGGAGAGGAAGAGGATGGTCGCACCCTCTTCCAACTCCAGCCGAACGATATTGGTCACGATTCTCACTCTACTTTGTGCAGGGTCTGGATGACGCGGTTAATTTCTGCCTGTGTGATCCTATTGGCATTGCCCTTGTCAAAGGTAAATTCCACTCCATCCTTCTCCGAGAAAAGGCGCACCTCAATGGGTGTCGCATGACTGGATGGGTTTCCAACTTGAAACCCATTGAAGTGATCATTATGCACTCGAAAAATACCAGAGCTAGCCGAAGGACTAACCAATAGAGACTTGTGAATGTAGAGTAAAGTCTCGCGGTATCTTAAACGATTGGAAAGTGTCCAGTGATGAAAATTGCCAGGAGTAATTTCGTAAACAGACTGATACACATCGTAATCCGTAGCATTGGGACCCAATATCTCATGAAACGTGTTTGACCATAGATCGTTTCCAGTGATGCTTTGGAAAAATGTGCCCGCTCCCATAACAAACACATTCACTTGCATCCCAGAATGTAAGCGAATGGCGCGAAAGCGAAGACCGTTCTGATCGATGTCCTTTACTTGATCAAGTTCTGTCCACGGCAGCGAGAATGCATACCCAGCATAGGACATGTCAGTGCCTTTGGCCGTTGAGACGCTAAGGTCGGTCAGTTCCTTGGGGGCCACTCGTGCCGTGGCAGAGTCGCGGGTGGTCAAAAAATAGGATGCTGCAACGGGATAGCCCACTTTATCCAAGACAAGAATGAATAGAAGGGCTATCCCGCAACAAATCGCGACCTTGCTGGCTTTGGTCATGAAGGACTACTTGTTTGTCAGCGCTTCCACGCCCGGCAGCTTCTTGCCTTCCAAGAACTCCAGCGAGGCTCCGCCGCCGGTGGAGATGTGCGTAATCTTGTCGGCCACGCCCGCCTTGTGTACGGCGGCCACGCTGTCGCCTCCGCCCACAATCGAGGTCGCTCCGGGATTATCCGCCACCGCCTGCGCCACCTGCGTCGTTCCCTTGCTGAACTGGTCGAACTCGAAGACGCCCATCGGTCCGTTCCAAACGATAGTGCGCGCACGGCTGATCTCATCGGCGAACAGCTCGATGGTCGCCGGACCAATGTCCAGGGCCATCTTGTCCGCCGGAATCGCCTTGCCCTTGGCGATGATGGTGCCCACGGCCGCGGCGTCGAACTTGTCGGCCACCACGTGATCCACCGGCAGCAACAGACGCACGCCCTTGGCCTTGGCCTCGGCCAGCAGCTCTTTCGCCAGCTCCACCTTGTCGGCTTCCAGAAGGCTTTTGCCAATCTCCAGCCCCTGCGCCTTCAAAAAGGTGTATGCCATGCCTCCGCCGATAATCAGCGCGTCCACCTTGGGCAGCAGGTTGCGGATGACTCCGATCTTGTCGCTCACCTTGGCTCCGCCCAGGATGGCCAGAAACGGTTTGGCCGGATTCGACGTGGCTTTGCCCAGGTATTCCAGCTCTTTTTCCATCAACAACCCGGCGGCAGACTTCGGCAGAAAGTGCGTTACGCCCTCGGTGCTGGCATGCGCCCGGTGAGCCGAGCCGAACGCGTCATTCACGTACACCTCGGCCAGCGAGGCCAACTGCCGCGCGAACTCCGGATCGTTCTTTTCCTCCTCGGCGTGGTAGCGGACGTTCTCCAGCAGCAAGGTCTGCCCGCGCTCCAGTTGCAGAGCCATCTCCATGGCCTGGTCGCCAATGCAGTTCGGAGAGAATCCCACGTTCTCGGCCGCGTCAAATTTCTCATCCAGCAGGATGCGCAGCTTTTCGGCCACCGGGCGCAGGCTGTACTTCGGATCGGGCTTGCCCTTGGGGCGTCCCAGGTGAGAGCACAGAATCAGCTTGGCGCCGTGGCGCAGCGCGTACTCAATCGTGGGCAGCGTCTCACGGATGCGGGTGTCGTCGCTCACGCGGCCTTCGTCAAGCGGCACGTTGAAGTCCACGCGCATCAGCACGCGCTTGTTGTTCAGGTCGAGGTCTCGGATGGATAGCTTGGTCATGGGTCGTGCTTCCTGGTAGTTGGTCGAGGTTCGGATTTCGTTTTGATTGCCGTGCGTATACGGCATGGGCCGGAGGCTTCACGCCCCCGGCCCAGCCGGTGTTTGCTTACAGACCCTTCTTCCCGAAGAAGGTGATCAGGTCCTTGACGCGGTTGCTGTAGCCCCACTCGTTGTCGTACCAGCTGATGATCTTGACGAGGTTGCCGACCACCTTGGTCAGCGGCGCGTCGAAGATTGAGCTGCGCGGGTCGCCCTTGAAGTCGCTGCTCACCAGCTCGTTCGTCTCGTAGCCCAGGATGCCCTTCATCCGGCCCTCGGCGGCGGCCTTGATGGCTGCGTTGACCGACTCGGCGGTTACGGGTTTTGCGGCCAAGAATGTCAAATCCACCACGCTGACGTTCGGAGTTGGTACGCGGATGGCGAAGCCGTCCAGTTTGCCGGCCAGCTCGGGCACCACCAGCTTCAGAGCCTTGGCAGCACCGGTCGAGGTCGGAATCATGGACAGGGCAGCAGCGCGTGCGCGCCGCAGGTCCTTGTGCGGGAAGTCCAGGATTACCTGGTCGTTGGTGTAGCTGTGGATGGTGGTCATCAGGCCGCTGACGATCCCGAAGGTGTCGTTCAGAACCTTGGCGACCGGAGCCAGGCAGTTCGTGGTGCAGCTGGCATTGCTGATGATGTGGTGCTTGGCCGGATCGTACTTGTCTTCATTCACGCCCAGCACAATCGTGATGTCTTCATTCTTTGCCGGAGCGCTGATGATGACCTTCTTCACCGTGCCGCGCAGATGCTTCTTCGCGTCGTTGGCGTCGGTAAAGCGCCCGGTGGATTCCACCACCACCTGCACACCCAGGGACTCCCAGTCCAACAGGGCCGGGTCCTTCTCGGCAAACACTTTGACCTTTTTGCCATCCACCAGAATGTGGTCCCCTTCGGCGCGGATATCAGATTTAAGATTGCCGAGGATGGAGTCATACTTCAGAAGGTGGGCCAGGATTTCGGGGCTGGTCAGGTCATTGACGGCCACGATGTTGATGTTCGGATCGTTTAGAGAAGCGCGAAATACATTCCGGCCAATACGGCCAAAGCCATTGATGCCAACTTGAATCGCCATGCTTGCCTCCAGCAGATGTGGGCAGTCCAGCGCGCGGGTTCCAGCGCACAAAAACTCCGCGTCCTATGCAGCCGTTGAAATGCTAGCACTGCGCGGTGCGGGCGGCAAAGCATAACAACCTCTTGTTTTCCGCAGGATGCCGCCGCCGTTCCCCTGTGCCCGCCATGGACCGTTTCCGCCCACAGGCCCCGAAGCGTTCTGGTAACCCTTTTGGCGTTGGTTTTTCCTCCGCGGCACTCGCCCCCGCGCCTCGGACGTGGTATAAGTCCCATATGCGCAGATGGATGCGTGATCGCGATAAGCGGCGCAATCAGAAAAATCGTCCTTTGCAGGGTCCCGGCGAGCCAACACAGGGTCCGGCCCCGCTGCAACCCACCTTTCTCGAGCGGGAATCATTCCTGACGGATTCCGGTGAGCCACGCCCCGAGGGCCATTCAGAAAACGAAGCCCCGCAGGCTGTTTACGAGGCGCAGCCCGAAGCCGATCCTGGCGATGGCGCGCCCACTGGCTCTGCCGAGGCTCCTGCGGGCCGTACACGCCGCCGTCGCGGCCGTGGCGGACGCGGACGCAACCGCACCGACCAGCAGCAGCGCGCAGCCCAGGCCTCCGAGCCATCCCTACCCATCGCTCCCGGCCGTGCCACGGGCGAAGCCGCCGAAATTGACGGCCCCGAACCCGGCGATAGTGATGGTGCTGACCTCCCCGAGGCCACACCCACGCCCTCCAAAGGCACGCCACGCGCTCCCAAGGGTGCCGTGGTGCTGGCCATTGGACTGCCCGGCTCCGGCAAGAGCAGCTGGTTCAATCGCCACAACATCATTCCGCTCTCCAGCGATCTCGTTCGCGGCCTGCTCTTTGACGATGCCACCGAACAGCGCTTCCAGGATCTGGTCTTCAGCTCCTTGCGGTCGCTGCTGCGCGCGCGTCTGGTCGCTGGCCGTCCCATGAGCTACATTGACGCCACCAACCTCTCGCCCAAGGAGCGCCATAGCTGGATCAAGATGGCGCACGACTTCGGCTACGCCGCGCACGCCGTCTTTTTCGACGTGCCCACCGAAGTCTGCATGGAGCGCAATCGCAAGCGCGAGCGCAACGTGCCGGACGAGGTCATGCTGCGCATGGCGCAAAAGCTGCGCCCGCCCAAGTTTGAGGAAGGCTTTGCCAAGGTTGTCGTCGTGCGCCTGAAGAGCCGCAAGGCGCAACCCGACTTGGCCCTCAGTGGCGAGGACTCGGCGCTCGAGGCGCTGCCGCCGGTGGATGGCGACGATTCCGATCTGTAACGGGTTGAGACTCTAACGAGGGATTGTTCCAAAGGGCGCGGCCAATCGGTCGCGCTCTTTCTTTTTGCTCCACATGATTTTTGCGCGAATTCGATTTGATCCTGAGCTCCTCCCGGATTCCCGTCCATTGCCAATCCTGCTTGGCCAGGAAAATCTTTTTCGGGGTATCCGATCTTCTATTGCCTTTGCCGCGATCTCTGCCGAAGAATAAGTGTGGAGGATTTCGCACGATGAAGTTCCGCAAGTGGGCCATTTCGATCTCTGCCGTCGCCCTGGGCGGTGTGGGAGCCGTGCTGGCGACACGCGGCCGGCGCCGCCTTTTTTCAACCTTGCCGCATCACGGAGAGCCCGTTGCCAGCGGCGAGGACTTCGGCCACGCCTGGAACGAATCCATGCGCCACGAACTCGACGAGATACGCCATGCCGTTGAGGAGTTGAAGCGCGCCGAGCCCCACCAGACCGCAAATAAATAACGCCACTATTTTCTTCGCATCAAGAAAGGCCAGCGCCCATGGACGCCGGCCTTTGCCGTCTGCAATGCAAAATTTCTGTGCGGGCTACTTCAGAATGGAATTGATGCGCCGGGCCAGGATGAAGTCCTTGTCAGTCAAGCCCCCGGCGTCGTGCGTAGTCAGCTCCAGCGATACGCTGTTGTACACCACCCGAATGTCCGGATGATGGCCCTCTTCTTCGGCCATCGCAGCAAGGCGGTTGACGAACTGCATCGCGTCCACGAAGTTGTCAAAGCGCAGCTCGCGGTTCAGGCACCGGCCATTCAGCATCCAGCCGGGCAACTCTAGCAGCCCTTGCTCAATCTGCTGCTTCGTCCACTGGCCGCTCTGGGCCGGGGCAGCCGGCGCTGCGCCGCTGTTAGAACCCGCGATCTGTTCGGCGTAGCCGGCGTAGGTTTCTTCGTCACGAATCTTCGTGCGCAGCTCATCCCAAATGGCGGGAGGCATGGCGAGGAAGACCTTGACGATGGACGGGTCAAACTGGCGGCCGCTCCAGGCTTCAATCTCCTGGCGGGCCACCTCCATGCTGCGCGCCGGGCGATACGGGCGGTCGCTGGTGATGGCGTCCATGGTGTCTGCAATGGCGAAGATGCGCGCTCCCAGCGGAATCTCCTCGCCTTTCAGTCCGCGCGGATATCCGCTGCCATCCCAGCGCTCCTGGTGCGCGTGCACAATTTCGGCGGCGTCCATCAGGTAGGGAATCTTGCGCAGCATGCGGAAGCCCAGGTAGCTGTGCTCGCGGATCAGTCGCGTCTCTTCGGCGGTCAAACGGTCGGGCTTCAGCAGGATGGCGTCGGGGATAGCCATCTTGCCGATGTCGTGCATAAAGGCTCCACGGGCCAGTGAGCGTATGTTCTCCGGAGACAATCCAATGGCGCGGCCAATCTCAATGGCGTAGGCGGTCACGCGCTTGCTGTGGCCTTCGGTCTCGGCGTCCTTCAGGTCAAGGGCGTCGCCCAGGGCCTCCAGGGTTACGTCGTAACTGGCCTCCAACTGCGAGATGGTCTCGCGCAACTCCTTGGTACGGCGCTCCACCAGCGACTCCAGGCTGGACTGGTACAGCAGGTTCTCCACCTTCAGGCGGTGGCTTTCCACGGCGCGGCGCACCACGGCCAGCAGTTGTTCACGCTCAAAGGGTTTTAAAAGGTAGTCGTAGGCGCCGTTGCGGATGGCGGCCAGCGCCACGCTGATGTCGTGTACAGCCGTCACCATGACGACCGGCATCTCCAATCGCTCGCGGCGGATGCCCTCCAGCAGGCCCGTGCCGTCAAGCTGCGGCATCATCAGGTCGCTCAGCACCAGTTGGAAGTCGGAATCGCGCTTCAGCAGCGCCAGGCCTTCCGCGCCGGAACCTGCCTGCTCACACTGGTATCCGGCCGCTTTCAGCATGAAGCAGACCACGTCCCGAATGGGCGGCTCGTCATCGACAACCAATATGCGTTCAGCAGACATAAAAAGGACCACTTCTCTTGCGGTATGCTACTCCGGGAGTTGCTCTTTCCGCTATCACCAAGTGAAACAAAGCAGGAATCCTACATAGCCCCTGCCATAAAGTTTGCCTGTCAGTTTTCACCTACCAGGCAGGCCTCCCGGCCGGCGGAGAGCCGCAAACCGGCCCTATGAGCGGGGTGGGCGATGCTGATCAGGGCCTCGGCGCGCTGCTGGAGTGTCTTTCCACGTAACTCCGCCACACCATACTCAGTAACCACAAAGTGAACATCCTGGCGCGAACTGGTGACCGCCGCGCCGGCGTCCAAGGTGGCGCAAATCCGCGAGATCATGCCCCGGCAGGCCGTCGAGGGCAGGGCGATGATGCCACGGCCCCCGCGCGAGCGGCTGGCACCTCGTAGAAAGTCCACCTGGCCGCCAACGCCGCTGTACTGCCTTGTGCCGATCATCTCCGCATTCACCTGCCCGAACAGGTCCACCTGCAAGGCGGAGTTGAGCGAGATCATCTTGTCGTGCTGGCCAATGACGCACGGGTCGTTGACGTAATCCACCGGAAGCATCACGAGCGCCGGGTTGTTGTGCGCCCAGTCGTACAGCCGCCTGGTTCCCATCAGGAAGGTGGCGATGAACTTGTCAGGATGGAGCGTCTTACGGCGGTTGGTTATGACGCCGGCCTCGGCCAGCGTGACCACTCCGTCGGAGAACATCTCGGAGTGAACGCCGAGGCCTTTCTTTTCATGCAGGCAGCGCAGCGCGGCCTCCGGAATGGCGCCGATGCCGATCTGCAACGTGGCGCCATCTTCCACCAGACTGGCCACATGGCGGCCAATCTGCATCTCCAACTCACCAATCTTTGGCGCCACAACCTCGGGAATGGGCGAGTCCTCTTCGACGATGGCGCTGATTTGGTCCAGGTGGATGCGCGCGCCGTTTGTGCGTGGCAGCAGCCGGTTGACCTGCGCCAGTACCAAAGGTGCGCACTCGGTGGCTGCCAGGGTGAAGTCTGCCGAAAGGCCGAGGCTGCAATAACCCTCGTCGTCGGGCTCGGTCACCTGCAAGATCACAGCGTCAATGGGCAGAGTGCGCTCGCGGAAGAGCCGCGGCACCTCGCTGAAAAAGCAGGGCGTGAAGGTGGCGCGGGCATCGCGGACCGGGTCGCGTGTCGGCGGCCCGAGGAAGATTCCGTTCAGGCGGAAGCTGCGCTCCATGCCCGGCTCGCTGAAGGGCAACGGGCCCATAACGACCATGTGGACGATCTCAACGTCACGCAGCTCAGCGGCGCGGGCGGCCAGAGCGCGGACGATGGCAGGTGGCTCGGCGCAGGCATGGCCCAGCACGACGCGCTGGTGAGATTCGATGGCTTTTACGGCCTCTGCGGCCGTGACGATCTTATTGGCGTAGTGGATGCGCCATTGTGACTTCATTATGAAGAATCCTTATAAAAAACTGACTAAGTATAGGTATATGAATGCTCCGGCGCCAAACTGCGGAGCCGGCCAAACTCACGGTAATTCAGAAAAACGGCCTTCGGATGTGACCCACCGCACAGGAGAGCGTGCGTCCGATGCGCTGCGGCAGGCATCTTCCGGCGCCCGATGACGGTTGGTTTACATTCCCTCCGCCGTGGGCGACAATTGCAACATCTTGATTTACCGGAGAGTTGGGAGTTGAAACCTCACATTCGGGCCAAGATTACGGCTCTCGGCACTTATGTACCACCCCGCATCCTTGACAACCAGGAACTGGAAAAACTGGTTGCCACCACCAACGACTGGATTCTGGAGCGCACGGGGATCCGTGAGCGCCACCTGGTGGACGAAGGCGTAGCGGCCAGCGACTTGGCGGTGGAAGCCGCCAAGGATCTGGCGGCGCGCCACAACGTGGATCTTTCCACCGTGGAAGTCATCATTGTTGGCACGGTTACGCCGGACATGATGTATCCCTCGACGGCCTGCCTGGTGCAGAAGAAGCTGAAGATTCCGCAGTGTTGGGGATTCGATGTTTCGGCCGGCTGCTCGGGCTTTGTCTTCTCCTTGACGACGGGCGTCAAGCTGATTGAGAGCGGCGCGCACAAAAAGGTGCTGGTCATCGGCTCAGACGTGAACTCCTCGATGATTGACTACACCGACCGCGCGACCTGCATCCTGTTTGGCGACGGCGCAGGCGCCGTTCTGCTGGAGCCCTGCGAAGAGGGCGAGGACGTGGGCTTCATTGATTACGTCCACCAGATTGAAGGCTTTGGCGGCGATTACCTGTACCAGCCCGGCGGCGGCAGTCTGCATCCTTCCTCGCATGAGACGGTTGACCAGAAGATGCACTACGTTCACCAGGACGGCCAGCAGGTCTTCAAGTACGCGGTGAAGAAGATGGCGGAGATGACCGAGCGGGTGTTGGCCAAGAACCACCTGACCGGCGCGGACGTGGATTGTTTCATCAGCCATCAGGCCAACAAGCGCATCATCACCGCCACGGCCGACCGTCTGAAGATGCCGGCGGAAAAAGTCATCATCAACATTGAAGACTACGGCAACACCACGGCGGGAACCATTCCGCTGGCCATGCGGACGGCCATTGAGACCGGGCGGCTGAAGAAGGGCGACACCCTTCTGATCGCCAGCGTGGGCGCGGGCTTTACCAGCGGCGCTTCCATCATCAAGTGGGCGTATTAGCAGCATCCGATAAGGGTAACGGTACGAAAGGCCTGCCAACCGGCGGGCCTTTCGCGTGGCGGCGGCAGCAGCAGCGCAGCGGAACAAATTGACGCGGGCCGGGTTTGATCCGTTAATAGACAAATGGGGTGTCTGCGCGAGCCCTTTGAAGGATGACCGATGAAAGTTCTTCGATTGGTATTGCCGATGCTGACGGCCTGTTCGATGTTGCTGGCCTGCTCGACGCTGGTGGCGCAGGTTGCACCGCCAGCCCTAGAGGATTCCTCGCTGGGCTCGATCTCCGGCTTTGCCGCGCCGGAGCGCCAGCAGACGGCTCCCGTGCCGCAGGCGCTGGCTGATGCCAGCCGTACGGCCAGCACACGCACGGAGTTCGTGCTCGACCGTCCCATGCTGGAGCTGGCCTCGCGCTTTACTCATGACAATCCCGAGCTGCGCAAGGTGATGGCGGCACTCAGCGCCGTGGGCGTGCACAGCTTCCATTACCGCGACGGCCTGGAGCCGGACGCCCTGCTGGGCGCAAGCGTCGCCCAGGAGTACCGTGAGCGCGGCTTTATCCAGCTGCTGCGCAAGCATCGCAATGACGGTGGCGTGGTCAGCGACCTGTGGCTGCGCATGGACGGCGCCGAGGTGCGCGAGATTGCCGTGATGTGGATGGGACCGCGCGACGTGAACCTGGTGACCGTCAGCGGCACGCTCTCCATGGCGGACCTTTTGAGACTGGGCGGACACTTTGGGGTTCCGAAGATGGACGGGCTGGGACTGCCAATGCCGAAGCTTGACCGTTAGACAGAACTCTGTTCAGCGGGCTGAGAGAATTTTGTAGTGAAGAAAAAATCTGGGGCCGGGCTGTGAGTGGGTTTTCACTCAGCGCTTCGGCCCCTAAGTATTTCTACGCGCTAGAACCACTTCTTGGGTGATGTCGTGGACTTCTCCGCCGGTTGCACAACGGGCTGGCTGGCGGAGGGCACAGGCTTGGTGCCCGGGGGAACGTCCTCGACGCTGCTCTCACAGTGCAAGTGCGCGTTAGGCTTCACCAACTGCTTCACCTGGGCCTCATACCATTTGTGGTGGTGGTGGACCTGCTGCAGGATGGAGACCATCTGGTTCTGGCGGAAGTTGCCACCCAGCGGCGGTTCGTCGAACTTGTACTCGTCGCCCAGCTTCTTCCAGGCCGCGTTGTTCTCAATGCTGTAGATGTGCTTGCGGCCTTCTTCCCGCACGCGAATGTCGAAGATGAAGCCCTGGTCGTGCTTGGGACTGTCGTAGACCACCACGTCAATAAAGCGCGCGCCGTTAAAGCTGCGCCCCTCGGGCAGGTAGGCCAGCACCAGTTCCTTTTTGTTGGAGACGTCCACCCAGTGCAGGGGATCTGTGGCCAGGCACTGCGCGGCCTCAAAGAGCTGGGCGGGTGCGCGCTCCTGCGCCGCTACAAAGGGAGTCAGCAGAGAAACGAGAGCCACCAGCATCAGCAGGCGGCCAAGGATGGCAGCGGGACGGGAGAAAAATACGTTCATCGCGATGCCATGGTACACGAAAAGATGGCGGCAATGAAAAGGCCGGAGCCCA
>Ga0181528_10001723_pt1 | contig 13551 bp, 3 predicted proteins | sample PEATcosm2014_Bin_47_FD_119742 | JGI IMG/M metagenome (GOLD analysis project Ga0181528, IMG submission 119742) | Peatland microbial communities from MTU Mesocosm Facility, Houghton, MI, USA - PEATcosm2014_Bin10_10_metaG | ecosystem: Environmental > Terrestrial > Soil > Wetlands > Peat | place...
CCGGGTTCCCGAACACCACCTGGGCGGCGCGGGCCCTGGCGGATCGCGCTTCCAACCTGTGGCACCGACGCACGGCCGAGCCGGCTTGGGAGCACGCGCTGGCTGTCTTCACGAAGGCGATAGGCACGCCACCCAGCGCCGAGGATCATGCCGACCTGCTGGCCATGCTGCGCGAGGCGGCGCAAAGGGTGTCTGTGCCGATAGCCTTCGCCTACCTGGACCGCGCCTTCGACCTGGCTATGGAGCGCGACACGAAAGCCGCCATTCTGCTACAGCGCGCCGATTTCTTCAGGCCTGAATTCGGCGGCGAAACGGGCCGCTGGTACAACGAGGGCCACGAGCCCGAAGAGGAGCGGATCCTCATCCGTCTCGTCCGCGCCTTCGACGACACGCCGACGGCGGCCAAGGCGTGGCTGTGGCTGGGCGAGATCTCAGAGGGGCGCGAGGATTACCTCACGGCGCGCGCCCGCTTCTACGAAGCCGCCCGGCGCGGGCCGCTTCACATGAGCGATGCTGACGCGAACGGCCGCCTCAGCGCGGTCATGGAGGCTCGCCGGCAGCTTCGGAGGATGGCCGAGGCGCACTGCGAGCTGGCCACGCCCGCCACCGCCCTGCCCGACGCGCCCATCACGGCCCGCCTGCATGTGCGCAACGTGGACAGCGTGCTGCTCACGGCGTATCGCTGCGACACGCCGGCCACGGCCGGTCTGCTGGCGCAACTCGCCGGCGCAGACATGAGCGGCGGTTCGATGGACTGGCATCTGAGGGGGCTGGCAGAGAACGGCGAGGACCCCTTCGCCGCTTACCAGCCCGTGGCGCGTGCGACCGTGCCGGTGAACAATCGCCACGACTTCCGCTGGCTGGATGTCCAGGCCGTGCTTCCCAACCTGTCGCCCGCCACCTACATCATCCGCGCCGGCACGCCGAACGACACCAAGGCGGCCGACGCCGCCTTCCTGACCATCGGCCGCATGGCCATCGTGGCGCACGACACGACGCATCAGTTGATGGTGGGCGCGGCGGATCGCGCCGGCGGCCAGCCCTTGGCCGACACCGAGGTGCAGTTGCTGGGCGTCATCAAGAGCGAAAAGGAGCCGTCCTTCGGCGACATGCCGGGCTCCAAGGCCGCGCCCATTACTCCCTCGCCAACGGCCGGCCCCTCCTTCGGCGTCACGCCGGCAGCCAAGGGCCGCACCGGCGCCGACGGGCTGGTCGCCCTGGATCGGGCCTTGCCGCGGACGGCGGCGTCGCGCCAGCCGGGTGAATGGGAGCGCCGCGCGCGACTGGTATTCGCGCGGCATGGCGACGAGACCGCCATGGTCCTGGTGGAGGGCTTCGACGAGCCGTCGAGCTACGACGTCGCCCGCCCCGAGCTGCACGCCCACCTCAGCACGGACCGGCCGCTGTATCGGCCCGGCGACATCGTGCGCTTCCAGATCATCCTGCGCCGCGCCGTGCCGACCGGCTTCGAGAGCGTGGCGGGGCAGAAGTTCTACGTGGTCACCAGCTGCGGCGCCCTCGGCGAGCGCGCCGTCATGCCGCGGCCGGTCGAACTCACCGCCGATGCCTTCGGCTGCCTGCACGGCGAGATCAAGCTCGACCCCGGCGCGCGGCTCGGCACTTACAGCGTCCACGTGTACGAACACGTTTTCGATGAAGGCTACGAGAAGGCGCCCCCCTCTCCGTACGGCGATGGCGCCTGGGCCGGCAGCTACGCCGTCGAGGAGTACCGGAAGCCCGACTTCCGCGTCATGGTGACGGCGCCGGAACGCGCCGTGCGCGGCGGCGAAACGGTCACCGTGCCGCTCCACGCCGTCACCTACGACGGCTCGCCGGTGGCGCTCGCCACGGTGCACTGGCGCCTGCGCTCCTGGGAGAACGGCGAAGGCCAAATGCCGCGTCAGTGGCTGCCGCCCGAGCGCCGCCGCACGCGTGCCATGCGACGCTTCAGTGAGGCATTCCGCGACGACGTGCCGGAATACCCGGCGGCCAAGCCGGGGCGCGAATTCGAGGAGGACGATGACGATGACGACGAGGAGGACACGCCGGAGGCGGCGCCGGGATGGCCCCGCGGCGAAGCCCGCACCGACGCGCACGGCGAGGCCCAACTGACCTTCGTCATGCCGCGCCAGAACCCGCGCCACTTCTTCCACGGCGTCTTCGTGCTGAGCGCCGACGTCACCGACGCGGCACGGCGCACCATTTCGGCGAGCTGCATGATGGGCACCAGCGCCGAGGCCTTCCGGCTCAGCGTGGGGCCGCGGCAGCACGTGTGGTCGGCCGGCGAGACGGCCGTGTTGGACATCTCCGCCTTCGACTGGGTCCGTCACGCCGTGGAGACGCGCCTGTCGGTGGCGCTCTATCGCCTGCGCTACGTGCCGCACACCGCCGCGGAGGAGGGCGGCCATTGGGAGCGCGCCGAGCGCCTTTGGACCCGCACCCCCCAGACCGACGCCACCACCGGCGACGCCGAGCTGCCCTTCGAGACGCCATCCTTCGGCCATTACCAGGCCGTCGTCACGGCCACCGATCCCTGGAGCGGCGAGGAGATAAGCGCCACCACGGCCTTCTGGTCGAGCGGCTCCGGCCACGAGCACGACGGCTACGCCACGGAAGGGCTGGCGCTCGTGCCGGTGAGCGACGAGGTGGAGGCCGGCGGGCAAGCCCGGCTGCTGGTCAGCGCGCCGCGCGCCGGCGGCTGGCTGATGCTCACCAATGAGAGCGTGGTCGGCAGCCAGACCCTGGCCGTACACCTCGACAACCAGGTCGAGGTCGTCCAGTTGGCGCTGCCGAGCGCGTGGCTCGGCGCAACATATGTGGTGGCGTCCTTCGTCGGGCCGGAGCAGACGCGCCACGGCGGCTGTGTGCTGTTCATCACGCCCGCCCGCCGCGCCCTGACGGTCAAGGTCGAGCCCGATGCGCCGCTGCACAAGCCGGGCGAGCACGGCCATTTCGCGGTGAGCACCACCGATGCGACGGGGCAGCCGGTGTCGGCCGAGGTGTGCCTGGCGGTGGCTGACGACAGCCTGTTCGCCGTGACCGGCGAGCGTGCCCAGCCGTTGGCGGACCTCGCCGAGAGCAGCGTCTGGGATCCCGGCCGGCCGCCCCACGCGGCGGGCAGCGACGACGTGACGGGCTTCTTTGCCGGCCGCGATGCCTATGGCTCGCGCCGCGACCGCCCCGGCTACACGCTGTTTCGCGACCCGTACGCCAAGCCCGTGGAAATCGACACGGGCGGCGCCGGCGGCGGCGAGGACAACTTCCAGCCGAGCGCGGGCCGCGACGCCCCGCCGAAGCCTGCGCCTCCACCCGCGGCGCCCAAAGCCGCCGCGCCGGCCGCCCCTAAATCGAGTGAGACAGAGCCGCCCATCGCGACGCGCGAGTTCTTCCCCGACGCCATCGCCTGGCAGCCGGCCGTGGTGACCGGCGCCGACGGCCGCGCCTCCCTCGAGGTGACCTTCCCCGACAGCCTCACCACCTGGCGCGCCAGCGCCGCCGCCGTCACCACCGACAGCCAGGTGGGCGAGACGACCGGCCAGGTGACGACCAGCAAGGACCTCGTCTGCCGCCTGGCCGTGCCGCGTTTCCTCACGCAGCTCGATCAGGGCACGGTGAGCGTGCTGGTCAATAACAACACGGACCGCGCGCAGGACGTGGCCGTGACGCTGAGCGCCGAGGGCGTGGCGCAGGCCGATGGCGGCGAAGCCACCCTGACCATCGCGGCCCACGGCCAGGCGCGCCTGGACCGCGTGGTGCGCGCCGTCACGCCCGGCCGCGCCACGTTCACGGCCACGGCGCGCGGCGCGGACGACAGCGACGCCGTGAAGCAGGCCGTGGACGTCATCCCCCACGCCGCGCCGCGTTTCGACGCCGCGGCCGGAAAGGTGCCGGCCAGCGGCGTTTCCATGGCGCGCCTGGAATTGCCCGCCGCGCACCGCTCCGGTTCCGCCAGGCTCACCGTGACGGCCACGCCGTCGCTGGTGGTGAGCCTGCTGGACGCCTTGCCCTATCTCATCGACTACCCCTACGGCTGCGCCGAGCAGACCGCCTCGCGGCTGTTGCCGGCGGTCCTCGCGGCGCGCGCCCTGCATTATGCGCCGGCGCCGACCAATGCCGCGATGCCGCCGCAGGTCCCGCCGTGGTGGACGGGTCGCGGGCTGCCGGCGTTGGGCGACGTGATCGCCGAGAGTCAGGCGCGGCTGGCCAAGATGCAGACGGCGTCCGGCGGCTACGCCTGGTTCCCGGGATTGGAGGCCGATCCGTACATCACGGCCTACGTCATGGACGCCCTGGCGCAGGCGCGCGGGGCGGGCGTGACGGTCGATGCGCAGCGCTGGCAGCGCGCCGTCGGCTATCTGAAGGCGGTCCTGCGCCAGACCACGGACAACGCCCCGCTGACGGCCTACGTGGCGTGGGTGCTGATCGAGGCCGGCGCCGGCGATGCCGCCGTGGATACCGCCCTGGACCACGTTTACGCCAAACGCGCCGTCCTCAACGACTACACGCGCGCCCTGCTCGTCCTGTCGCTGTGCGAGCGCGGCCAGGGCGAGCGGGCGCAGGTGGTGTGGCGAAACCTGCAGTCGGGCCGCATCGAGACCGAGACCGGCGTGCACTGGTGCCAACGGGCATGGGGTGGCTCCTGGAGCTGGGATCAGGTCGAAACCACGGCCTTCGCCCTGCGCGCCGCGCTGCGCGTGGAGCCGGGCAGTCCGCTGGCCGACAAGGCGGCGCGCTGGCTGGCCGAGAACCGTCAGGGCACGCGCTGGTACAGCACCAAAGACACCGCCCTGGCCATCGACGCCCTGGTGCGCTACGCCGAGGCGCGCGGCGAGTTGGCCGCCGGCGGCAGTTCCACGCTGTCGGTCAACGGCCGGCCGATCAAAGGCTGGGAATTCACGCCCCAGACGCTGCTGGACTCGGGCGGCACGGTGGTGGTGGGGGAGGACCAGCTTCAAGGCGGCGCCAACACGTTGGAAATCCGCCGCGAAGGCGCCGGTGCGCTGTATTGGACGGCGCGGCTGGAGTACGACTCGACGGCCGACTTCATCAGCGCCGCCTCCAGTCATTTGAGTGTGCGGCGCGCCTATCGCCGCGCCGACGGCCGGCCGCTGCTGCCCGGCGAGCCGCTGCAATCCGGCGAAAGGGTCGAGGTCGAGCTGACGCTGGAAGCGGACAACGAGCTGAGCTACGTGGCCATCGCGGATCCCAAACCGGCCGGCTGCGAGCCGCTCGATCAGCTCAGCGGGCCGTTCTACCAGGGTTGCTACGCCTATCGCGAGCTGCACGACAAGGAAGTGGCGCTGTTCCTGCCGCACCTGGCGCAGGGCGTCACGAAGCTGGATTACGCCTTGCGCGCCGAGGCGCCGGGCACGTGGCGCGCCCTGCCGGGCCGCGGGTTCGCCTTCTATCGTGCTGACGTGCGGGGCTTGAGCGATGAGGCGGTGGTCACGGTGCGGGACGCCGAACGATAGCGTGCGCCGCGGCGTTTTCGCCGTCATCTTGCCAAACCGTGACGTTCCCCCCGGCCAGAGGCACCTCGCGGCGCGCCCAACCCGCATGGGCCCTCTGTTTCACAACGACGAGCCGACCCTCGACGATCGGCTCGGCTACGGCGATTACGCCGCCGCGCTGACCGATCTATGCCGCCGCTGCCGACCGCCCTTCGTGGTCGGCGTGCATGGCGGGTGGGGGGTGGGCAAGACCAGCCTGCTGCGCGCCGTGGAGGCGCGGCTGCTCGCCTGCGGGGCGCCCGCTGTTGCGACGGTGTGGTTCAACCCCTGGCATTACCAGTTCGAGGAATCGCCGGTGGTGGCGCTGTTGCAGGAGGTCGCGGCCAGCCTCGCCGACACGCGGCCGGGGCACGGCGAGGGGCTCAAGCTGCTCAATCTTGTCGGCACCCTGGGCGGCGAGTTGCTGCTCAAGGCCGTCACCGGCGGCAAGCTGTCGGTGCACGACGTGGCCGGCCACGGCGTGGCCTGGGAGGAGCAGTATTTCGCTGTCAAATCCGTGGCGCGGCGCCTGCGCGAGGCTTTCAGAGAGGATGTGGCGCGGCTGCTCGCGGCGCGCCACGCGGATCGCCTGGTGGTGCTCATCGACGATCTCGACCGCTGTCTGGGAGCCCAGGCTCTGCACGTCTTGGAAAGCCTCAAGATCTTCCTCAACGCCACCAACTGCGTCTACCTGCTGGGCCTCGATCCGGTGCGGCTGACGGCGGCCCTGCGTGAGGGCGGGCTGGGCAGCGACGCCCCGGACGCCGCGCCGGCCTATCTCGACAAGGTGGTGCAACTGCCGTTCTACATCCCCCGGCCCAGTGCCGAGCGGCTCGCAGCGTGGGTGGGCGAGCTGCTTCCGGACGATTACGACCCGGCGTTGACCCGCCTCGTGGCGCTCGGCGTGGGCGACAATCCGCGCAGCCTGAAACGCTTCATCAACGCCGCCCTGCTATGGGAGCCGGTGCTGCGGGCGCGATTGGGCAGCGTTTACGCCCCCAGCCTGCACCTGCGCCTGCGCCTCATCCAGCATCACAGCCCGGCGCGCTACGAGGCCGTGACGCGCGACGGCGGGCTGTTGGGCGACGTGCTGCTGGTGCTGCGCGGCCTGCGCAGCATCGAGAGCTTCGACCCGCCGCGCGCCGCCGAACTGCGCCGCTGGGCCGACGATCCCACCCTGGCCGCCATCCTGCGCGCCGACCCGCCGCTGGACGCCGACGCGGTGGCCGCCCTGGCCGCTTACGTACCCTTGGTGGCGGCGCCGGCCCCGGCCGAGCCCGCGCCGCCGCGCTGGAAGCCGGCCCTCCTGGGTCTCGCCGACGGCACGGAACGCGCCCTGCTGATCCGCGACGTGCCGGCCAACGTCGGCATCCCGGCCGACGTGCATTTGGGTCGGCTGCCCAGCCTGAGCGGCGTGGATCTGCGCGGGGCGGACCTGCGCGACGCCGATCTGTATCAGGCCGACCTGCGCCTGGCCGACCTGCGGCGCGCCGATCTGCGCGGAGCCATGCTGGCGCGCGCCAATCTGGACGGCGCGCTGCTGGGCGGGGCGGATCTGGCGGAGGCCGAGATGGACGACGTGGTATGGCCGGAGGGGTTTGCGGCGGAGGGGTGATCGCTCCCTCACGGCGCCGGCTGGACGGTAAGCCGCACCTCCTTGACCGTCACGGCGCCGCCGGTCTGGAAGCCCTGGAAGAAGATCTGCGCTGGCGCCGGCGCCGAGGCTGCCACACCACTCCCTTGCAGAATGTTGTTGACGTAGTACTTGAACTCGTTGCTGCGGGCGTTCCAGGTGACGGTGGCCGTGATGTCGGGGAAGAGGGGAGCGTAGACCGTGCCCTCGCAGGCCACCTGCAGCTCATGCCCCGTGAACCCCACCATGTGGCCGTCGGACACGTCGGAATCCTGGGGCCGCACCAGCATCCAGCCCACCTCGCGGCCCGCCGCGTCGCAGAAGCCCGTGCCGACCCAGGCATCGGCGTGGACGGGCCGGCTGATGTGGTAGGTGACCATGAGGGCGTGCAACATGCCGGCTTGCGGCGTGAACGGCAGGCTGGCGCGCACCGAGCCTTTGCCGATCTCCCCACCTCCCACCGTCATGACGCCTTGCGAGCCGCTCGCGGCGAGGGTGCTGTCGCCGCTGCCCGACAGGCTCCAGGTCCCCGTGCCGACAGCGGGCGCCTGGCCCGCCAGGCTCGGCGCAGCGCGGTGGAAATCCTCTTTCAAGAGCACCGTGCCGTCGGCGTACGGCAAGGGGATGGCCGCGGCGGCGGCCGCCGCGGTGCGCGTGGCCTCCTGGTTGAAGGTGGCCGGGACGCGGTTGCCGTGCGCCTCGTCGCGCCAGCCCGCCGACTGCACCATGAACACCGTGATGAGCCCCAGCCGCGGATCGATGTTCATGTTGGTCTTGTAGGCTCCGCCGTGGCCGAAGGAGGCGCCCGTGCCCCAGCCGAATCCGTACTGCTCGTTGAGCGGCGCCGGCGTCTGCTTGCTGGTCATCTGCCGCACGGCCTTCTCCGACAGGTAGCGGCGTCCGTCGAGCTGGCCGCCGTTGAGGATCATGCGGCAGAAGCGCCCCACGTCCGCGGCCGTCGAGAACAGGCCGCCGGCCGGCATGGCGAAGCGGTTGACGCGGTCGTCGAGGGGGTAGCGCAACTGCCCGATGGGCACTTCCACCAGCGCCGTGCGGGCCTGATTTGGGGCGTAGGACCTGGCGATGCGCGGCAACTGGGGCCCAGCCGGCCAGAAGGTGGTGTCGACCATGCCGAGCGGACCGAACAGGCGCTGCTGCAGGAAGTCCTCGTAAGCCATGCCGCTAACCACCTCGATGATGCGCCCGGCGGTGTTGATGCCGGCGTTGGAGTACTCCCAGCGCGCACCCGGCTCGAAATGCAGCGGCAGCAGGGTGTAGCTGCGCACTCGCACCGCCAACGGCAGCACGTCGAGGGTGGGTTGCTCGATGGGCGAGGTGGGCGGCAAGCCGCTGGTGTGCGTCAGCAGATTCCGCACCGTCATGGGATGGGCCGGCTTCTTGAGCACCATGTGGGCGGCGTCCTGCTCGGCGATGAACATCTGGCCGCGGAACTCGGGCAGGTACTTCTCGACGGGATCATCGACGCCCACCTTGCCTTCATCCACCAGCATCATGAGCGCCGTAGCGGTGATGGGCTTGGACTGCGAGGCGATCCAGAACAGGGCATCCGGACGCATGGGCGTCTTGGCGGCCAGGTCGGCGTAGCCCACGGCCTCCAGGTCGAGGACCTTGTCCTTGTCGGCCGTCAGCACCACCACCCCCGCCACCGTGCCGTCGTCCACGAACGGCTGCAGCTTCGAGGCGATGTCGGCACGGCCGCCGCTGGCCGCCATTGCCGTCACTCCCAATGCCATCACCACGCGGTTCAGACCCTGACCCATCACGGATTCTCCTGTTGAGTCCCGTTCACGGCGCGGCGTGCGCGCGGATCTCTTCTTCGGCCAGCGGCCGGCTGTAGAACCGGACATCGCCGAGGCGGCCCTTGAAGCCCTGGCCGAGGAAGATGGCGCCGCGGCTCGGACCCAGGCGGCCGGTGCGAGCCACGTCCGCCGCCGCATGGCCGTCCACATAGAGCTGCAGGGAGACGCCGTCCCACACCGCCGCCACGTGCTGCCACACGCCAAGGCGCGCCACGGGCCCGCTGGCGCGCGGCTCCATGGCCCCGTCAGCCAGCGGCACGAAGCAGGCGATGCGATTCTCTTCCTCGGCGCTGTTGAGGCGCAGCAGCAGCCGGCCTTCCCAGCTCACGAGGTTCTGGAAGGTGCCCAACTGCTCAGGGAAGACCCACGCTTCCACGCTGAAGGCCTTCAGCGGCGGCAGCTTGCCGGGATCGATGGTCACACCACCGGCTCCACTGAACTCGTAGGCGACGCCGTCGCGGCCTCGGTTTGGCGCCGTCGCGACGCTTTCCATGCGGCCGTCGAAGCCGTGCCCGGTGGCGTCACGGGCCACGGTGGTGTCGCCCGCACCGGCCAGCCAGCGCGCCAACGGCGGCTCGCCGGTGGCGACGGCGGGCGGCGCCCATTGCGTCTCGAATTGCCTGTTGACCGCTCCCGCCGGTGTACCCGCTTTCAGCCTCATGCCGCGCAGGGTGGTGTTGCCGGTCAGCTCGATACCGCCGCCGTTCGATACCGCCAGCTCTTCGCCGCCGGCGGCATTGGCCAGGAGGCGGGTGTTGGTCAGGGCGATCGTCCCGCCCTGAGCCAGGAACGGTCCGTAGGTGTTGAAGCACGCCACTTCGAAGCGCAGCCGGCCGCTCGCGATGGTGGCGGAGGAGGCCGGCGCGCCCCACGTGGCCGTGTTGTAGAAGCGCGCCTCGGAGCCGATGCGGCCGCCGCAGAAGCACGGATCGGGCCGTACGTAGGCCGCCAGATTGGTGTTGATGAAGTCGACACCCTCCGGCGCCAGCCCGGCGAACAGGGCATCCACCTGGGCCGTATCACTGGCGTGGCCCAGCAGTGTGACGGCGGCGCCCCGGCCGCTCTCTCTTACGAACTCGGTTACGAAATGCACGCCGTAGCGGGCCGGACAGACGGCGGAGTTGAACTCCAGCTCGCCGGTGCAGTCGCCGTAGACGATGGCGTCCAGGTTGTTCTCGACGTACACGGCCACGGGATCCTCGCCGTGTCCCTGGCCCGGCGGCGGGGTGCCGGGGCAGTCTCGGAAATGCGAGAAGGTCCACCAGCCGGGGTTGAGGTTGGCGTTGCGCACCTCGCCGCCCCCCGACCCGCCGCCCACCGCGATGCCCACTTTGAGCGGCGCGCCGAACACGCGATCCAGGTAATGGCGATTGCACCCATGGCTGGTGAAGTCCAGGAACTGATAGGGATTGCCGCCGTTGACGTTCACCACGTAGATGTCCTCGCCCCGGCCTTGGACCGTGAAGGGGTACGGGACGATGGCGTCGTACTTCTGCTCGGGATAGACGAAGATCACCCCGCGCAGGCCGCTGTGCGGCGCCATGATCATCATCGGCGGATCGTCGGCCTTGCCGCGGCCCGTGAAGACACGCAGGATGGTGCCGCGATCGCAGGCCTTGTTCGACACGTCGTAGGTCCCGCGCAGCTCGACGCCGGTCGGCACGCTCAGGTTGCCGCGAATGGCATACTCGCCGCCCGGCAGGAACACCACGCCGCCGCCGGCTCGACCGGCCGCCGTGAGGGCTTTCTGAATGGCGGCGGTGTCGTCGCTGAAGGCGTCCTTCTTGGCGCCGAAGGCGGCATCGGTGACGACATAGAGGTCGGACCTGGCGGGCTTCACGACGCGGTCGGGCTTCCAGGCGATGACCGGCGGACGCGGTGATTCCGGCAGCGGCGCGTCGCTGATCTTGATCTGCTCGGAATCACTGGCATTGCGGATCCGGGCGGCGCCCTGGAATTCGCATCCGGCGACGGTGGCGACGCGCGTGCTGGGGCCGATGGCAAGGTGGTTTCCCGGCGAATCGAACTTGCAGCCCAGCATCGAGAACCCGCCCGCATCGAAGGCCGCTTCGCCGCTGAACTCGCAACGCTGGAAGGCGGCCGAGGCGGCGAGCGTGCCCCGCATGTCCATCGATCGGGCGTCGCCGCGCAGGGTGCAGGAGTGGAAGCCCAGGAACGACGTGAAGGTGGGCTCGGTCTTGATGGCGGCGTCGCTGCCGGCCAGCACGCAATGGGTGAACAGGAAGCCGGGGAAGCGCGCGTCGGCCGCCAGGAAGGCGTCGGTGCAATCCGTGATCTCGCAGCCGTAGAAATGCCCGTAGGGAGGCCCGCCGTTGTTGATGGGCGGGCTGTGGCGCGACGGCCGCGCTTCCACGCCGAAGTGGTAGCCGCTGAGGTGGAGGAAGGTGCAGCATTCCCAGTCGATGCGGTTCATCCGCACGGCCACGCCGTTGGCCCGCATCCACGCCGCGTGTGGCCCGTCGGCGGCCGGCGCGCCGGGCAGGCCGCAGCCGCTCCAGTAGCCGGGCATGAACCGCACGTTCTCCAGCCGCCCGGTGTCGAAGCAGTTGTCGATCTGAATGCCCGTCGCCAGGGGCGTGCCGTAGACGTTGCGCACCATGTGCGTGCCGTTGCCGCCCGGGCCGACATCGATGCCCTGGTACGCGTTTACCAGGTCGACGTCCTCCACCGTGGCCTCGCTGGCGTGACGGATGGTGAAGGGGTAGGGCGTGATGTTGGCGGCATCCTGTTCGGGATACCAGATAGCCAGGCCCTTGACGCCGGAGCTGGGCTTGAGCGACAGGAAGGGCCGCGCCTTGTCGTCGCCGCGACCGGCGTAGGCCATCAGCACGGCGCCGCGCAACGGCCGCGCCGGATCCGGCGTTTCCAGCTCGCCGCGCAGCGTCACGCCTTGCGGCACGGTCAACCGGCCGCGAAGGACGTAGCGGCCCTCGGGCACGAATACCGCCCCGCCGCCGGCCTTCGCCACGACTCGCAGGGCGGTTTGGAAGGCGGCCGTGTCATCGGTGACGCCGTCGCCCTCGGCGCCCGCTTCGCGCACGGTGCAGCCGGCCACCAGCACATCGGTGCACGGGTATTTCGGATCCACCACGCGCCAGTGCACGGGCGGCTCATCGGTCGCGGCCATCTCGCCGGCGCCGTCGAAGGTCGCCAGGGGATAGAACTCCGCGAAGGTCTCGGGTTTGTTGCCGTCCACGCCGTGCGCCGAGGCGATGAATCCCGACAGCGGGTACTTGGGGTTGGTGTTCTTGAGCCAGATGGAGGCCGAGTTCTCGCAGCCCGACAGGCAAGCCGTCACGGACTCGGATTCCACGGCTCGCACGCAGCTTCCGGCGCTGCCCGGCGGCAGGCCCCAGCGCTGCCCGGCGGCGGTGAGCTGGGGCGGCAGGTCGGCGGTCTCCTCGTCCCACACGAAATCCACATCCAGCACGCTCTTGAGCACCCCCGCCGGCCCGCCGCGCGCCACCTGGTGCTTGCCGGCGACGGTGGTGATGGCCAGCGCCGCATCCCCCATCCACACCACGCGTCCGCCGGCGTCCAGGTAGCGGCGCAGGAGGCAGGACGCGTCTTCCGGCGTCAGCAGGCCGGCCGGTAGCGTGCCCATGGTCATGACCACCACACTGCCGTCGGCGCCGCCGGTTCGGGCTTCCATCCAGGCGGTCAGCTCGGCGGCGTTCTTGGCGGTGAAGCCCTTGTTCTGGAACCATGCCGCCACGCCGCCGGCGTTGTTCACCCAGCTCGCGTCCTGCGTGGCGTCGTAGTACACGATGCGCTGCGTGATGGGCGCCGCCTGCACCATGCCCGCCACGAGAATGCCGGCCAGCAGCGAGCGATGCAACATGGTTTGCCCTCTCTGTGCGCCCTGAGGCGCCGTCTTCGTCAGGCTGGCGGCCGTCCCTCCTGCGGAGAGCGTGGAGGTGGCGGCCTCAGCGCCGCCAATCCACCCGCGTCGTGCAACAGGTAGACCGCTATGTCGACCAACTCGACCCGCGCCGTGCTGACCGTCATGCTGGCCGCCGCCCTCCCACTCTCAGCGGCCGAGCGCACCTTCTCCTTCGACGACCCGGCCGCCCTGGCCGGCTGGACCGTCACCGGCGATGTCCATCCCGATCCGGCCAAGACGCGCCCCGGCGCTCCCGGCGCATCGCTGCGCCTGGGGCCCGGCGGGCGCGCCGTGTGCCCCTTGAGCGCCACCGATGCCGCCGCCAAGGTCGAGTTCTGGGTCTTTGAGGACGGCGCCGTGGCCGCCGCGCCCAAGCAGCACGGTTACGGCGCCCTGTGGGGCGTGATGGACACCGACGGCCTGGCGCTGGTGAGCGGCTCCCTTTACGCCGCCTATCTGGGCGGCGCCGACACTTATGCCGTGGGCGAGTTCCATCCCGCCAAGGCCGGCGACATGCCGTCCCTGAAGTGCCAGTATCTCGGCCTGCCGCGCGTCGTCGGCTGGCATCACTGGACCTTCGACATGGACGCCGCCAAGGGCCTGGCCATCCTGGTGGACGGCAAGAACGTCAACGCCGCCGGCCCACGCTTCGACTGGAACAAGACCGGCCTGAGCGGCATCGCGTCCCTCTTCTTCGGCGGCGAC
>Ga0181528_10001724_pt1 | contig 13551 bp, 7 predicted proteins | sample PEATcosm2014_Bin_47_FD_119742 | JGI IMG/M metagenome (GOLD analysis project Ga0181528, IMG submission 119742) | Peatland microbial communities from MTU Mesocosm Facility, Houghton, MI, USA - PEATcosm2014_Bin10_10_metaG | ecosystem: Environmental > Terrestrial > Soil > Wetlands > Peat | place...
CATCCCCTATGGACCGATGGCTTTCGAACTCTGCTTCGATTTCCTAAAGCACGAACTGGTGCTTGAAACCAGCGATGCATTTTTAGAAGCCATACAGTTGCGGCCCGTGCCGGTCGCCGAATTCTATGAAAAGTTTATGGGAATGCTGCAATCCGCCGGCATCGAAGTCAATATCTGGCGCATGCCGGTAGAAATAGCGAATCCAATTCCCTTCGATCAGGATCGTGAACATCATTCATATGATCCCGTCTCGGCTGAAAAATTCTGGCGAATTCTACTATCGGTGGCTGCTGTATTAACCCAATTCAGAGCGGGATTTATTGGCAAGAGCAGTCCGGTTCACTTTTTTTGGGGCAGCTTTGATCTGGCAGTGACGAGATTTTCGGGGCGCTCCGCACCCCCGCGGCCAGGCGCGGACGTGATCACGCGCGAAGCTTACTCCCACGAGGTAAGCAGCGTTGGCTTCTGGCCAGGCGGTGGCGATGTGAAAGAGGCGGCCTTCTACTCTTACATGGCTCCTGAGCCGCCAGGATTCAAAGAAGCTCGCGTCAAGCCAGACGCAGCTTCTTATTCGACAAAGGTCAATGAGTTCCTGCTGATGTACGACGACGTACGGAAAGCAGAATCGCCGACGGCTTCCTTACTGGAGTTTTGCCAAAGCACTTATGACGCTGGCGCGAGACTGGGCAATTGGGATCGCCGCGCCCTCGAGAGATAGCCAAATCTTCCCGTCTGTGTGAGAAAAAACTCAGGCGATCGGTCGTCTCCACGCTGTCGATCGGAAACTGCTGAATTTCCTAGGCCAATCTTGGGGAGAAGTCGGTCAATGCCATAAAGGTGGAGTCAACTTTTTCCACCAGCTTGCCGTTGGCCTCAGACTTGTCCCGCACGCTCTTCCACTCCGGATCGTCCTGAAATGACTTCCAGTTTGCGGTCGCGATTTCCCGACTGGGGTGTTGCAGTATGTAGATCAGCGTGTTGCTCTTCTCCGGCTCCTCGAGAGGCGTCCAATACGCAACGCTCTTCATTCCATGGCGATCAAAGATTTTGACGGTATGCTCGCGGAAGCGTGCCAGCAGATCGTTCAACTTTCCTTGGGCGGCGTGATACACCCGGAGTTCGTAGACACCAGTCGATGCTCCGGCATCCGCGCTCTCCCGATTGGCAGACGCCCAAAGGGACGCGGGAAGCATTGCCGCCAGGGGAAGCGTTTTCAGTAATGTTCGTCTTTTCACAGCGGGAATTCTAGCAGAGGGTGCGATACGCGATCAGTATGCCGGGTCGAAAAACGTCCCCGTCATTCGGGCTGCGACAATTCCTGAAGCCTCTTGCGCATGTCCTCGCCCCGGTGCTTTCCATCCGGATTGCAGGTCGGGCAGTCCGGACTGTGCATTCTTAGCAAGGATAACAGGCGGCAGATCCAACGCTTCGAGTTCAATTTCCACCTCTCAGGTCCGGTAAGGAAAAACCCGATTGAATCGCCCCATGGAAGTTACAAAACTTTACTCGCCGACTTTCGCTGCAAAACGCCCCAGCGTCAATAGATCGGCTGTGGTCAGTTCGTTGCCCGTTGATAGCGAGATATCTGCAGTCTTGATAAATATTTGCGGCGATTCATTGCCTCGTCCAAAACCTACCCCAAGGGGCCTGAAAGTGCCATTTCGCGTACCCCTTGGGAGAGTGCTAAACTCGTCGCTCGCTATTGAGGCTTCCCCGTCGGTCTATGGGTTCGGTGCAAACTCATCCATCTGTTGTTCGGTTCGGTGTATTCGAAGCCGACCTCGCCGCTGGCGAACTGCGGCGGAACGGAATTAAGGTCCGTCTGCAGGACTTGCCCTTCCGGATGCTGACGATATTGCTGGCTCGCTCCGGAGAGGTGGTTACGCGCGAAGAATTGCGCCAGGCATTATGGCCACCAGACGTGTTCGTGGACTTCGAGCAAGGGATCAGTAGCGCGGTTATGCGGCTACGCGACGCATTGCGGGATTCCGCAGATAATCCAATCTTCATCGAGACGATTGAACGCCGCGGTTACCGTTGGATCGGACCTATCCATGCACCCGCGCCGGTCGCCACAGAGCCTGCAGCTTCGCAACCGGCTGGTGAAATAGCCGACCCTACGCAGCCGGTCCAAACCGGCCCTTCTGCCTCTTGGCGCCCGCTCATTTTTGTCGGCCTGATCCTGATTTTGATCTTGGGGCTTTGGCGGTTGTATCCGGGATATCGCCGGTCAGCGACTGGAGCTAAGTCGAGCCCTCCTCTGGTACAACGTCCCCATGCTCCGGTGAGCCGAGATGCCGAGGAGTTTTACCTCAAAGGACGGTTTTACTGGAACAAGCGAACCCCGGAAAGCCTCAACGAGGCATTGGATGCATTCACCCAGGCTCTGGCCCGCGACCCGAACTACTCGGATGCGTACGTTGGAATGGCCGACTGCTACAACCTTCTGCGTGAATTTTCCGCGATGCCTCCCGATGAGGCTTACTTCCGTGCATTCGCCGCAGCCAAGAAAGCGGTCGAACTCGACGATCGATCCGCGTCCGCCCACGCGTCGTTGGCCTTTGTAACCTTCTGGGGAATGTGGGATGCGCGCGGTGCAGAAGCGGAGTTCCGACGTGCGATCGAACTCGACCCGAACAATGCCAAGGCCCACCACTGGCTTGCAACGTTCCTTCAGGCGGTGGATCGGCACCCAGAGTCGCTTGCAGAGATCGACCTAGCCCGCAAGCTGGATCCCCACTCCTCAGCGATTCTGGCGGACAAAGGACAGCTGCTCGAATCTGCCGGACGTCACCAAGAAGCCTTGCAGGTGCTAACTCAACTTGAAGCCGCCGAGCCAGACTTCCTGTCGCCGCACCGCTATTTGCGACTCTCTTACTTTAATGCCGGAGATTATCCACGTTACATCGCCGAACTCAAGAAGGAGTCGCAGCTCTTGCACGACGCAGCACTGCTGGCCCAGGCCGACGCCGCATCCAAGGGCTTCTCTCAAGGCGGTGAGCGCGGATTGCTCGAATCACTGCTCTCCGAACAGATCCGGCTTTCGGGCCAGGGGAAGGTATCCCTCTTCGCGATCGCAGAAACCGAAGCCAAACTCGGCAACGTCGACGAATCCCTGCAGTACCTCACCAAATGTGTCTGGCTGCACGATGAAAATATGGTTTCGCTAAGTCAGAATCAAGGCTTCAACCGCTTGCACGGCAATCCCGCGTTCGAAAGACTGATCGCCATCGTCGGCATCCCACCGGCCCATTAATTTCCGTCCACGATTTGAAATTAAGACAGGAACCAGAAGATTCCGGTTCCGAATTTCCAGCCTTTTCGAACGTGAACTTCGCTTGCACAATCACTGTCCAAAATTTAGTACAAAAATAATTCCCTTCTTCATGAGGGAATCGGCCTCTCCCTGTCGCTTATACGTGTGAAGGCGCAAAGAATCCGCAAAACAATCCCCAGTGCTGCGGGAACCTTGGGGCGCCGAACAAGGGCTTCGCTTGAGCACAAGCGATCCCAAATTCGATCGATTAAAAGGAGAAACACCGTGAAATTGAAATCCATCAGCCTCCCCGTCGTCCTCGCTCTGCTTGCGTGCCTCCCCGCGGCCGCTCAGACCGATTCAGACTCCAGTTCCAGCTACACCTTCACTACCATCAACTTCACCGGGGACACATTCACCCAGTTGCTCGGCATCAACAACTCCAACGAAATCGCCGGATACCACGGTGTGAGCGTCAACCAGGGCTTCACCTACAACACCTCAACAAAGGCCTTCACGAACGAAAACTATCCAAAATCGGTTCAGACGCAGGTGATCGGAATCAGCAATTCTCCCGTCAGGACGGTCGGTTTCTACATCGACACCGCCAATAAGACGCACGGCTTCCTGGATAACAACGGAACGTTCTCCACCGTGGACTTTCCACAAAAGGCGTTCAACCAACTGCTCGGTCAGAACGACAATCAACAGGCTGTCGGGTACTACAGCCCCAAGACGGATGGGAGTAGCCAGCAACAGGCGTTCGTCTACGATGAGAACGGCGGCGTCTTCGAACTGATCATCGTCCCCAACTCCATCAACACGCAGGCCACTGGTATCAACAACTCGGGCAACATCTGCGGTTTCTACCAGGATTCTAAGAACGTGAATCACGGATGGCTGCTGGTCAACGGCACGCTTACCGTTCTGAACTACCCTGAATCGACCGGAACCCAGGCTCTCGGTCTCAATAACAAGGGCCTCGTCGTTGGTACCTACACCGACAGTGCCAACAACTCGCATGGTTTCACCTATACGACTTCCACCGCCAAGTGGGCCTCGATCGATGATCCCAGCGGCGTGGGCACGACCATTGTCAACGGCGTCAATGATTCCGGCGATCTTGTCGGCTTCTACGGAACTTCACCCATCAACTCGGGATTCATGGCGACCCCGAACTAACCACCAGCAATCGGAGAAAGCGTATGCTTCCCTTTCTTCTTAAGACTTGGTTCCTGTGGTGGGCGGTCGTGATCGTATTGGGCTTGCGATGGCACCATGTACTCGTGAGTGATTCGCAATCGAAGGCGGTCAATACTGAGCCCCGCGACGATGAGAAAGAGTGGATGGCTTTGATGAGAGAGCTGTACACACAACAACAATAATCAACAAAACAAAAGAAGTTCTCTTCGGAATAGGAACATGGATCCTGCGGGCAGGCAGGATCCCTTTTTATTTGCTGGAGAAGCGTTGCACGAATTGTTCGTAGCGTTCGCGTGCCTCATTCATCAGTACACCAAACTCAGCTTCGTGACGAATATTGGTAAGCAACGGATCGCGTTGAAAATAAGGGTATGGGAAAAATCCTCCTTCGATGGTTCGATGGAGCATGAGGATCGCCGATGAACGGTCACCGAGCACGGCGTAAGCTTCCGCAACTTTGTACAGACTTTCGGAATCACTCACGCCGCTTTCCAGTATCCGCTTTTCGGTTGTGTGCAGAAGGTCGAGTCCTCGAGCCCGTTGCCCGTGAATGTCACAGCTCAGTGCCTTGCCGACGTCAGCCGGCAGCAAAGCAGGATTGATCTCGTACGCGCGATCAAACTCGCGCGCCGCTTCCTCGAAGTGGCCGAGGTGATATTCCCCAAAGCCCCGGTAAAACATCAGATAGACGGAATCGCTCGACGGAATACTCTGCAGAAACTTCTCGTACTCACCCAGATACAAATAGGCGTTCATCGCCGAACTGTTGATCTTCACCGACGGATTGTTCTGCCGGGCTCGCTCACTTTCCTCGGCCGACTCTTGCAACAAACCTCCAAACCGGTAGGCATAGCCCAACTCCCAATGGGCTTCCGCGTATTCCGGATTTTCAGCCAGTAGTTTTTGCATCAGGGGAACGGCCAACTCAACGCGGCCGGTATCTGTGAATAGATTCGCCATATAGACTCGGACTTCGATCAGATCCGGATTGAGGGCGAGGGCTTTCTCGTACGCTGCTTGTGCCTTTGGATACTGCTCGCGTCCCCCGAATTCCAGCGAAGCGTTGGTCGTGTACGCCCGCCCGAGGTGCGCCCAGATGGGAGCGTAATTCGGATCGATCGATGCCGCCTTCTCCAAAACGGCGATCGCTCCGGGAAAGTCATTCAACGAATAAAGATCCACTCCCCGCAAGTAATATTCGTATGCCTCCGGGTTGACCGACTGCTCTGGCCGCAATTTCTGTTGTTCGGTGGGGGACAACGTAACTTCCAACCCTTTGAGGATTTGTTGCGACACTGTGTCCTGAACCGTCAACAGGCGGTCATATTTGACGTCGATCGTGTCACGCCACAAGATTTTGTCAGGCTTTACGTCGATCAACTGAGTGGTGATCCGCAGGTCGTTGCCATCCCGCAGAAAGCCTCCGGTCAACAACGTGTCTACATGCAATTCAGAGGCTGCGCGTTGAGCGTCCACTTCCTGGTTTCGATATTTATCCACCGAAGAGGACGGCCGCACCGAAAGCTCGTTCACGTATCCAAGTTTGGTAATGATGGCGTCGGCGAGCGAGAATCCGAGGAAGTCAGTTTGCGGATCGGGCCTCAAGTTGCGAAAAGGTAAGACGGCCAGGGTTCGCGGCTTGTTCAGTACCGGGTGGCTGAACCATTGTTTCCGCACAGCAATCGCCGTCACGAGAAACACAGTCAGAAGCGGAATCGCAACTAGGATCATCCTCGTCGCCCGCGTCTTGTTTAAGTCAGGCGACTTCGAATCGGCTTTCACTTTACGCCTCTCTATGAAAGGAGTGCCGGTCAATGCGACCGACGCTGGATTCGGGGCGCTCACCTTTAGTTTCGATTTGAATTCCAGGTCCTTGCGAAATGCTTGGATCGCATCAAGCATTTCCCCAGCCGCGGGATACCGCTCCTGCAGGTCCTTCCGCATTGCACGCACAACGATGGCTTCAAACTCAGCTGGTACGTCGGGAGCCGCCCTCGAAAGTGGAACTGGTTCGCCCTTGAGAATTTCCGCAATGACATCGCTGGCGGTCTCCCCGGGAAAGGCGGGTTGCCCCGTCGCCATCTGGTACATCACGGCTCCGAGGCTGAACAGATCACTGCGACCGTCCACGGTACGGCCGCGTGCTTGTTCCGGGGACATGTAGCGAACGGTTCCGATAACCTTTCCCGTTTGGCTTGCGGAGAGCAATGTGCTCACAAAGTTCGGCGTGCCGGCCTCATTGCTCAGGGTTGCGATACCGAAATCCAGCAATTTTACAATGCCGTCATCCCGCACGATCAGGTTCGCAGGCTTAATATCGCGATGTACAATTCCACCTGCGTGCGCGGCAGCTAACGCACTGCATGCCTGGATGCTGATGTCCACGACATCTGCGATCGGCAATTTGCCCTTGTTGATCTTCTGCTCGAGTGTCTCCCCTTCGACATATTCGGTTGCGATGTAGTGCTTTCCGTCGACTTGTCCAAACTCATAGACCGTCAAGATGTTCGGATGATTGAGCGCTGATGCCGCGCAGGCCTCCTGCTCGAAGCGCCGTAGCGCCCGTTCATCATGGGTAAGTTCCGGGGTCAGAAACTTTAGCGCCACGTTCCTGCGCAATTGCAAATCACGGGCAAGGTACACCTGTCCCATTCCACCTGTGGCAACCGCGGATATGACTTCGTAATGTCCAAAATGAGCGCCCGGCGATACCAACGAAGCGCGTTCAACCACTTGTCGCGCCGCCTGCGCGATCGGCTTTTCCAGAAAATCAATGGGTTGGTCCGAAGACGCGAGGAGCGACTCCAGCTCGCTTCGTAGGAGCTCGTCGCCAGCGCAATGCTGTTCCAGGAAGGCCCTGCGCGCTGCGGCATCTAACTCGACCGCTTCGTAGAAGAGGCCTTCCACACGCTTCCAGCGATCGGAAGTAGGAGCCATGTGCTTACGAAGGACCTCGAATCAGTTCCCGATGCAAAAATGCTTTTGCTAGTTTCAGTTCCCGATGAACAGTCGCTGGAGAGATCTGGAGCGCAGCGGCGGTCTCGTCATACGTCAGGCCTCCGAAGCACAGCATCTCAATGATCTCGCTCTTGCGCGGGTCATGTCCGGCAAGACGCTGCAACGCGAGATCAAGTTCGATAATGCCCGCTCCCGTTTGGGGCCCGATCACCACCGCTTCGTCAAACTCCACTTTTTCCGCGCCGCCGCCGCGCTTGTCCCGCTGCTGGCTCTTGGCATGATCTACGAGAATCCGGCGCAACGTCCGCGCCGCGATCGCGAAGAAATGAACCCGATCGTCCCAATTCACGTCCGCACTTACAAGGCGTAAGTATGCTTCGTTCACCAAAGCGGTAGCGCGTAGCGTGTGATCGGGCCGCTCAGCACGCAGGCAACTCGCCGCCAGCCGGTGAAGCTGATCGTAGACAACTGGCATTAACTCGTCGAGAGCGCGCTTGTCGCCAGCGCTCCACTGCCGGAGCAGGCGGGTGACCGATTCGGGTGCGGCTGGCATACCTGTGTCCTCTCAAGTCGCCGCAAAGCCTCCGCAAAGAGGCGGTTGGTGAGTGCGATGCAAAGCTGAGGAGAGAAACTGGAGCCGGACAGGAAAACGTCGCCCTGCCCTTCCAGTTCCCCGATTTTATACCAGTTTGAGTCTCATCTCCCGTGAGTACTCCCCTCCTAATCGCGAAGCACCAATTCAAAACAAATTCGTTCATCCGGAGGATCGTTTTTTTCTGCATGAACCTTGCGAGATGGTTCAGGTATAATCCGCGCCACTCTAGACGGGACGCTTTCATCTGCTGATCCCGAACAAGCATAGAGAATCGAAAAGGCGCAAACGGGTGCGGGGAGAAGAATGACAGTGAAGTGATTTCTTCTCGTGTTTTCGCCCGGCGTTGCCTTCTCCCTGGGAGGCTATGTCGATGTCGCGAATCCATCAGCAAGTGAGCAGCAGCGGGCCGAACGAGCGGTGGTACCACTTTGGCATTCGATCGACACATGGAATGACACGCGCGATCTGTGCGTTAACCCTCTTCACGTTCTTCTCTCAACTGGCAACGGCGCAAGCGACCAGCCAACTCAATGGCAGTGTCACGGACTCCTCTGGGGCGGCAGTAGCCGGAGCCAAGATAACTTTGACCGAACCGGCTACCGGCTCGCAACGAACAACCACCAGCAACGCATCCGGCCTCTACCAGGTTCTCGACGTGCCACCGGGCGAGTATCGCCTAGAGGCATCGGCAAAGGGCTTTGCCCCATTCGTAGTGGAGAAGGTAACCCTGATTGTGAAGACGCCTTCTACCGTGTCCATCCGATTGCAAGTTGCGGGCGTGGCGCAATCTGTAACGGTCGAAGGCGAAGCACCGCTCATCAATCGCACCGACGCTTCCCTCGGCAACACTCTCGAGAACGAACAGATCTCCGAACTACCCATTGCTGACCGCAATGTGGTTCAGTTGCTCAGCCTGCAGCCAGGTGTGTCCTACATGGGAAATCAAACGCAGGCACAGCAGGATACCGACACCCGAAGTGGCGCGGTGAACGGTCTACGTAGCGATCAATCCAATGTCACGCTTGACGGCATCGGCGTCAACGATCAGAACAATGGTTACGCTTTTGCCAGCGTCCTCAATGTCCCGCCTGATTCGGTCGAGGAGTTCAGAGTCACCACTGCCAACGCCAATGCCGACTCCGGCTATTCCAGCGGTGCGCAGGTCGCACTTGTCACCAAGAGCGGCACGAACAGCTTCCACGGCTCGGCTTATGAATACAATCGAAATACTGTCTTCAGCGCTAATGACCCCTTCCTAAAGGAGTCCCAATTAACGAGTGGCGAACCGAATAAGGCACCCAAGCTGATGCGCAACTGGTTTGGCGTGACCTTGGGAGGGCCGATCAAGAAAAACCGCCTCTTCTTCTTCGCAAACTATGAAGGACGGCGAGACGCCCAGGGTACAAGCGTCTTACGCGATGTACCCAGCGCAACCCTGCGCGCGGGCGATCTTGTATATCTCTGTCAAACGCTATCGAACGGCGCCCTTGATACAGCTACGTGCCCCGGAGGCACCGTCAATGGAGTCACTGGCGTCCAGCCCGGTTATTACGCTCTCGGGCCGACCCAAATCACGGCGATGGATCCGCTCGGAATAGGTCCAAGTGCGGCAGTAGAGACCGTTCTGCAGCAATACCCGGCCTCGAACGAAAATGCCGGGGATGGTTCGAACACGTTAGGTTATCGCTTTGCATCAAACGCGGATTCCAAATTCGACACTTACATAACGCGGCTCGATTGGCATATCACGGGCAATGGATCTGAAACTTTGTTCGCGCGCGGAGAGACCCAGAATTTCAAGGAGCCCGGACAGCAGGAGTTCCCTTCGCAGTCCGCATCCACAACCATATTTGACGATAGCAAAGGTGTCACCGTGGGACTCACTTCCCTCATTTCCCCGAAACTGATCAACGACTTCCATTGGGGATTCATTCGTCAAGGGGTGCAAAACGCCGGAACGTCGCAGTATCCCGGAGTGTTCTTGAACGGCCTGAGCGACCTCTATCCTTTCACCCGCTCGACCACCGCCTTCGTGCCGGTGAATCAGATCAGCGACACGTTGAATTGGACGCATAAGAATCACACCTTTGAGTTCGGAGGTGATTTATTCCTTATCCGCAATAACCGCACCAGTTATGCGAATTCGTTCTCGGACGTGCAGACCAATGCCGTCTATCTCAACACCGGCGCTATCGCCAACACTCCCAGCCCGCTGGATCCTGCCACCAATGGATATCCGGCCGTCGATAGCAATTTCGGTCCGAACTATGACAGCGCCGCGACTATTCTTCTTGGGATTTTTCCCGAGGGAGATGGCATCTACAATTTCTCTCGCAACGGCGCAGCTCTGGCTCAGGGAACCCCGATCACCCGCCGCTACGCGATCAACGACTACGAGTTTTATGGACAAGACACCTGGCGTGTGAACTCCCGGTTGACGCTCACCTATGGCTTGCGCTGGGTACTCGAAGCTCCCCCTTACGAGACGAACGGGCTGCAAGTCGCCCCTTGCGTCGAGGCTACCGGCGGTGGTTGCAGCAACCAAAATGTGGCCGACTGGTTCAATCACACTGCTCAATTAGCTTCGCAAGGACTGTCGGCCAATAGTGCGGGTGAAATCGCATTTGTCCTCGGTGGTCCCAAAAATCATGGGCCTGGGCTCTGGAACTGGGACCACAAGGATTTCTCCCCTCGCATCGCCGTTGCATGGGCGCCAGATACCGGTAATGGATGGGTTTCAAGGATTCTCGGCAAGAAGGATCAATTCGCGATTCGCGGCGGCTACAGCATCACCTACGACCACTTCGGTATTCCGATCGTGAACAGCTTCGACCAGCACGGCTCCTTCGGTCTCTCCACAGACCTCGGAAATCCCGCGGGCATCGTTACGGTCGCCGGAGCGCCGCGCTTCACCTGCCTCATCCCTGGATCTGCAGGCCAATCCTGTTTGCCCGCTCCCTGCGCATCTCTGAGTGGCCCGACTTGCCTGTTCGGTCCTACTCCGTCGGGCACGTTCCCAGTTTCCCCCAGCAACACAGCGTTTGCCATCAACTGGGGACTCGATCAGACTCTAAAGACGCCCTATGCCCACGTTTTCAATTTCTCACTCTCACGGCAATTTACTTCTCATTCGTCGCTACAGGTCGCATATGTGGGTAGTGTCGGTCGTCGCCTTCCCATGCAGGTCGATTTGGCCATGCCTGCGAACCTCACGGATCCTTCCAGCAAATCAACCTACTTCCAGGCCGCCACAATGCTTTCAAAGGCCGCTGCCGCCAACACGGACGTCAACCAAATTCAGCCCATACCATTTTTCCAAAACATCTTTCCGGCCTGGAATACGGTAACCTCGTCCCAACAGACCGGCTGCGCTCCAGGAAACTACCCAGCGAGCCCAACTGCGACACAAGCGATTTATGAACTCTGGACTTGTTATCCGCACAACGAAACTTTTTCTTTGTTCCTGATGGATCTGCCCGGCTCCATCACCGGGATGAACACGCCGAACAGCAAAAACGGTCCCTACAGCTTCTTCCACGACCAGTTCAGCTCGCTTTATGCGTGGCGAAATATTGGCACTTCCGATTACAACGCGCTCCAAGTCACCTATAACGCCCGCTGGGGATCGAATCTACAGGGGCAGTTTAACTACACGCTTTCGAAATCGTTCGACGAGGCGTCGGCGGCTGAGCGTATTGGGCCTTACGAAGGAACTGGTGGTACCGGCAACGACCTCAATGGCGGCGGTATCGTGATCAACGCGTGGGACCCGCTGTCTCTGCGCGGCCTCTCCGATTTCAACGCCTACCATCAAATCAACGCGAATCTCGTCTATCTCCTGCCGTTCGGCAAGGGCCAGAGGCTCGCGGGAAATGCACAGCCCCTGCTTAACGCCTTGATCGGAGGCTGGCACGTCTCGAGTGTGTTCCGCTGGACGAGCGGTTTCCCGATCACGATCGACAACGGTTTCACGTGGTCAACCGACTGGAACATCGAGGGTGATGCAGAACCGAATGGACCGCCTCCGCTTGCCTCCAATCCCAAGAACGCCGTCGTGAATGGCGTTGGCATTGGCCCGGACATCTTCGCCAATCCGGCAGCGGCCGAAGCGGCGTTCCGACCTGAGTGGCCGGGAGAGTCAGGAGTCCGCAACAATGTGATCGGCGACGGTATGTTTAACATTGATACCGGCGTAAGCAAAGACTTCTCCTTCGGAGAGCAGCGGCGTCTGGAATTTACCTGGCAGACATTCAATGCAACGAACTCTGTACGCTACGATGTGCGTGCTGCACAACCTTCCTTGTCATATGACCCTTCACAGTTTGGCAAGTATCTCTCGACGCTAACCACGCCCCGGTTTATGCAGTTCGGCTTGCGTTTCTTATTTTGAAGTCAGCACGGTCGATTGCGAGGGAATCCTGAGGGATTTCTCGGTGATCGGCCCGGGTGAGTAACAAGAGTTCACGGCTTGGCCGCAGGCACAACAGCCCCGTACCGCGGCCAATGCTCCGCCAGTTCGCGCACAACCGCGCTGCCGACGACGTACGCATTCTCGATCGCCGCATCATAGGCGGCGTAGTTCCCGGTCGCTTCACTTTTGAGAAGATCCGCGGCTGACTTCCCTTTAGGTGGCATTGTGAAGTCACTGCCAGTCCTGAGATCGAGCGCGCGCGCCAAATCAACTCGCCCGGCGTGGGCGAGGAAAGTAAGCGCCTGCAGATAAGCTGAATCTTCCTCAGCTGACGTCGTGAATACTCCGTTTCCCTTCGTCCAGTAAGACACCCACTTCCTGGCCCAGTCCGTCATCTGGGTGCCAATCCAGAACCGGTCGGCCGTAAGTGTATCGCCCTTCAGCACGAACGGCGCTCGCTGCGCATCCGGCATTTCGGAATACTCACCCCGCGCCGCCTTCAGCTTTTCGTTGTCGGGTAAAACGAGCTTGTGCGTAAGTTCATAAGCCCAAGTTGCGAGACTGTCGTTCAAGTCATATTCCAAAATGCCGTTGTCAGATACCGCTGGCGGCGCTGGCCGCTCAAAAGGTGTCGCGCGATCATAGGCCACGATGCCCGTCGGCCAATTAGCAGGAATCTCGCGCCCGTCGATCTCGTAGGCCAGATCGCCGTCAACGATATGACTCGCCCACACCGCCGACCCAATCGACGCGCGTTCCGGATCAATCCCTCCGATGCCAGCCAGAATCCAGTACGCCTTGCGAAGGTCGAATCGCGGATCGAGACCCAGCGCCATGATCGAAGCTGCGGCCGAAGACTTGCCGGCTCCCGTCAAGACGGCGAGAACGTGGTCCGTTGCGTTGTAGTGCAGCGCGCGGTAACCCTGGGGAAACGACAAAGACTCACTCAGCGGATAACGCTCGATCCAGTTCTGAATCTCGCCTGGCTGATCGCCCGTGTCGTTGCCCACTTCGAAAGTCGTGACAACCACAACCCGAATTTCCAGCGGCGATGATGCCGCCGCAGCTGACCGTGGCAACGCGAGCGCAATAAGCACTCCACCAACGGTCGACCGAACCAATCGCCAA
>Ga0181528_10001725_pt1 | contig 13550 bp, 11 predicted proteins | sample PEATcosm2014_Bin_47_FD_119742 | JGI IMG/M metagenome (GOLD analysis project Ga0181528, IMG submission 119742) | Peatland microbial communities from MTU Mesocosm Facility, Houghton, MI, USA - PEATcosm2014_Bin10_10_metaG | ecosystem: Environmental > Terrestrial > Soil > Wetlands > Peat | place...
CTCACCGGCTCGCTCGGCGACGTGATGAAGGAAAGCGCGCAGACCGCCGTGAGTTATCTGCGTTCGCAGGCGAAGAAGCTCAATCTTGATTTCGACGACTACGGCAAAAATGATCTGCACATCCACGTGCCCGCCGGCGCGACGCCGAAGGACGGGCCGAGCGCGGGCGTGACGATTTGCGCGGCGCTGGCGTCGCTGATGACCAAGCGGCGCGTGCGTTCCGACGTGGCGATGACCGGCGAAATCAGTTTGCGCGGCCGCGTGATGCGCGTGGGCGGCATCAAGGAAAAGGTGATCGCCGCGTCGCGGTTCGGCGTGAAGCAGGTGATATTGCCGGAGGGCAACCGGCCGGACTGGCAGGACGTGCCGGCGGAAGTGCGCGCGAAATTGAAGGTGCATTTCGTGAAGCAGATTTCCGAGGTGCTGCAACTGGCGCTGGCAGCGAAATGAAATGCAAATTTCAAACCGGTAGGGCCGCGCTGCTGCGCGGCCTTGGTTTTTGGCGGCGCGGCAGCGCCGCCCTACCATTGCTGGCCGCGCTGGCTTTGTTTTTTGCCGTGGGCGCGGCGGCGGAGACGACGAACACTTTGTCCGACGCGGAAATTCAAGGACGGCAACTAGCAAAACAGCTTTGCGAGGCGAAGCCAGAATCCGGCAAAAAGTCCATTAGTGCCGGCACTTTAATAGTCCGAAAAAACAATGGATCTCGTTCTGAAATAACACTTCGGTTTCAAATTTGGGCAAACGACGTCGCTTTTTCGACGATTTATGAAGCAACTTCAAAAACAAACCAAATTAGTTTGGCCATACTTCATTTTGGTGAAGGAATTCATTATTCACTTTTCAACGGATCAATAGCTTCTTGTGAGACCAATAAACCTTTTGTTGTAAATGAAAACGAATCCATGATTCCCTTCGCCAATTCAGATTTCTGGATTGCCGATCTCGGCTTGGAATTTTTCCACTGGCCGGCGCAGAAGGTTTTGACGAAGCCGACGAACTTGGTGCGCGGGCGCGAATACACGCTGCTGGAAAGCACCAATCCGAATCCGTCCACCAACGGCTATTCGCGCGTGCTGTCGTGGGTTGACAAGGAAACCGGCGGCATCCTCCAGGCCGAGGCCTACGATGCCAGCGGCCGGCTGCTCAAGGAATTCGCGCCGAAGTCGTTCAAGAAGGTCAACGGCCAGTGGGAGCTGCAGGAGATGGATATCCGCAACGTCCAGACCGGCTCGCGCACGCGGCTGGAGTTCGATATGAACAAGCAGTGAATGGATTGCGAATAAGTCGGCAGGCCGGGCGCTTGACTTCACCGCGTCCGGGTTTCAGGCTTTTCCCGATTTTATGAAGATATTTTCTCGTCTGATTTTTTCAACAGCTTGCGCCGGCATGGTTTTGGCCGCGCCGGTTTTCGCCACGGAAACCAATTCGATTTCCTCCCCGACGGCATCGGAACTGGCGACGCAAAGCATGGTGAACGGTTATCTGCAAATCCAGGCGCAGCTCCACGACGCGCAGCTCGCCATCGAAAAAAGCCGCGAGGAAGCCGCCGCCGCCGCGAAACAAAACGCGGACGAAATGACGGCGCGCATCCAGGCGCTCGAAGACAAACTCGCTGCGCAGCGCGCCGCCGACAACTTGCTGGCGCAGAAAAACCAGCAGATGACGCTCATGCTGGCCGTCGCCTTCGGGCTGATCGTGGTGGCGGCGGTGCTGTTCATGGCGTATCTGCAATGGCGCGCGGTGGCGCGGCTGGTGGAATTGTCCGCGCGGCGGTCGCCGGAATTTTCCTTCGGCACCGGCACGGCGGTGCCGCTCATGCCCAACGCCGCCGTCGAGCAGTCAAACGCGCGGCTGTCCGGCGCGGTGGATTCACTGCAAAAACGGATCTTGGAACTGGAACAAAGCGTGCGCGCGCCGCTGGCGGAAAAAACTCCGGCGGCCACGAATGGCTCGCACAAAAATGGCGGTTCCAAAAATGGCAGCCCGGTGGCGGACGACCGCGACGAATGCGTGGCCAATCTGCTAGCCGAGGGCCAGTCGCTGCTCGACGCGCAGCAGCCGGAAAAGGCGCTGGAATGTTTTGAAGTGGCGCTGGGGCTGGAGCCGGACCACGCCGAGGCGCTGGTCAAGAAGGGCGGCGCGCTGGAAAAACTGGGGCGGACGGACGAAGCCATCACCTGCTACGACCGCGCCATCGCGGCAGACGAGACGCTGACTATCGCGCACCTGCACAAAGGCGGATTGTTCAACCGGCTGGCGCGCTATGATGAGGCGTTGCAGTGCTACGAACTGGCGCTGCGGACACAGGAGAACAAAATGCCGGGCGAAAAAGTCGCGGCGTAGTTGGCCAGTCCGGCACGGACTTCAGTTGAAATTCACGCGGCTGCCGGTGCGCTCGGCTTCGAGCTGGCGGCGGGTCATTTCAATCTTCAACTTCAATAGCTCGCGGTTTTCCTCGTTGCGCTCGGCGAGGTCGCGTTCCAGTTCGTGAATGCGGGTTTCGTAGGAATGCAGCCGTTCCTGGATCGGCGCCTTCAATTCATCCAGCCGGTGGACGAGTTCGGATATTTCCATGGCGGCGCCCTGCTGGGCCTTGAGCAGTTCACTGCGCTGCGCCGCCAAGCCCTGCACGACGGCTTCTTTCAAAGAAGCCGCAAGCTGCGGCGCGAGGCTGGCCTTGAGCGCAGCCTGCGCCTGTTCCGCGCGCGCTTCGGCCTCCAGTGCACGCCGCCGCCACTCGTCATCGGAAACGGTGTTGGCATTGGCTGAATTGACGGCAGGAACGCCCAAAGGAATTTGCACGCTCGGCACGTCATAAACACTCGGCACTTTGACCACGCTCGGAGTGTTGTTGATGGCGTTAGGCGCATTGAAGGAATAGTTTGCCGGCGACACACCAGGCACGTCATAAACACTGGGAATTTTCGGAACAGTCGGGACGACCGGCGCTGGTGCTGGAGCCGGCGGTTGCGGCGTGATGCCCAACATTTTTTGCGCGAGAAAAACATTCGCAGCGGGCGTGCCGTCCGCCTTGCAGACGGGGCACTTGACCGGCACCGGCATCTGGTTGTTCACCGGCAGGACGTCGAAGGCATATTTCTGGTTGCACTGGTGGCAGACCAGCTTGACATAAACCATCGGGTTCAGATTCGCCATAGGAATGATTCTTGTTCGCCAAGCATCCGGTCGTCCGCCCACAACGTAACGCGCCACGCGACCACCTCGCCAAATTTTTTGTAATCGTCACCGGCGAGCGGAAACGAAGTCCAGTGGCGGAAGAAATGCGGCTCGACCGGTTGTTCCAGCGTGGTCTGGCGCGGCAGATTGTCCGGGCCGATGCCGTGCAGCTGCAGCCGCAGTTTCAATTTCGCGTCGCCGGCATTCACCGCGCGCCACAAAACGTCAAAACGGATGGCGGAAACGTCGTTGGTGTGCCCGCGTAAAAAAACCTGGTAGGCGTCGCGGTCATACAGGCTCGGCGAAATTGCGTCGTGGCCCTTCATGTCGAGCAGCAGCGGCAGCATCTTGACGATGCAGCCGGTCGGGGCATCGGCGGCGGCCGCTGCGGACAGCGAACCGAGCAGGAGCAACGTCATCAAGAACCGGCGCATGGCGAAACAATAACTTTCGGCGCGGCGAATTCAACACTGTTTTAATTATTTCCAGTAGAAGCCGACGACCTGGATGTCCGAGCCGGTGCCGCGGTAAAGGATGGCGGTGAACTCGCGTTTGGCATCGCCGATTTGAGCGGTGACATTGACGCGCCAGGTCGAGCTGCCGACGGTAACCAGGTTGGCGGCCTGCGCGGCGGCGGCGGCGTTCAGCCCGGCGATTTGCAATGCGGCACCGGCATTGCGAAACGGCGTGTCGTCCTCGGTGCCGTCCACGCCGTCCGGCCCGGCACGCTGCTGGATGATGGCGGCGGCGGAGTTGGTGTCCATGCCCGGAATCAATTGCAGCACGTTCACGTCGGCCGTGTTGACGTTGATTTTTCCGGATGAAACCGCTGTGAAAACATCCTGCAACCCGAACGGATAATCCGGCGTCTGGCCGGGCGCGACGCCGAAGCCGAGCTTTGGTTTTTGAGCTCCAGGGTGGTCGGACAAACTGCTGCCCCAATACATTTCCGGTGTCACGCCTTTGACCGATAACAGTTCGGAGATGTCGTCAATCGGCGCGTTCTTGGCGTTGTGAGGCGGCGTCAGGCTCTGGTAATAATCACTCTCCGCGCCGGCGACGCGCGGCGCGGCGGCCGGGCTGCGCCAATCCTGGATCGAATCGGACACGACGGAAATATCATCGGCGTCCACGCCCATGACCGTCAGCGCCTGCTGCAACATCGCCGGCGGCGCCGTGTTGATGTTGGCGAAACGTTCGAGGTCAACGATCTTGAGCGAGACAGAGCCGTCGCCGATCTTGAAATTGTCCATTGAGATTCCGGCCAGCGGACTGTTGGTTTCGCTCGGCCCGCCCGGGCCGCCGGCCCAGATCTGCATGAGCGAATCGTAAGGCTCGGCGGGCGGATGCTGCGACAAAATCCACCGCGCGTATTCCACGCCGGACCGGCCGAGCCAGAGCAACTGCTGCTCGTTCTCGGCATTGCGCGCGAGCTTGGTCTCCACCTTCATGGAAAACGCCAGCGCCGCCGCCAGCGCCGTGAATACGGCAATCGCGATCATCACGACGATGAGCGCCATGCCGCTGGATGTTTTGCGGGAGGGGATTTTCATTGTGGGCCTCTGTATCCGCCGCCGTTGCCAAAGCCACCCCCATTTCCAAAGCCGCGACCGCCCGCGCTGCCGCCGCCATTTCCGAAACCACCGGGATTGCCGCCCTGATTGATTCCATTGCGACCGTTTCCATTTTGCCCATTTCCACCGCGCGGCAAAATAACGCCACCGCCGCCCGGCCCCCCGAATGGCCCGCCGGTCTGGGCGGCGGCGGGCAACGTGCCGGAGGGCACGGCGATTTCACGCACGACAACCGTGGTGGGTGCGGCATTGCCAAACCCGAGCTGGTTGCCGCCGAACGTGAGCGTGACGCGCACCAGCGGCGGCAGCGAATTGGTGGAATCCCATTCGGCCGCCCAGTCCAGCGCGTTCGTGTCCCAGCATTCGATGACGAAATCCTTCACGTTGCGCGCGAGCACAAGCGGCGTGTCCTGTTCCGCCGGATCCACGTCCATCAGAATCGGGTTCTGCCGCAACAGCAGGTCTTTTTCCGAATTGGAAACCGGCTCCACCGTGAAGGTGAGCCGCCGCAGGTTGGAATCGAACCGGCCGTTGCGCGGAAAAACATCCGGCACGCGCGCCACGAAGCTCAAGGCCGGCTGGTCGCCATTGGTGACGTTGAAGGCGTAATACTGCATGGAGGCCTGGAACGACTGGATGCACGTCAGCGAATCCTCAAGCGTGCGGACGGCGATGCGTTCGCGCTGGGCCTGCGCCGCCGCCTCCTGCCCAACCTGCGCCGATTTCAAAATCACCACCCACGTCGAATAAACCGCCGCGACCAGCAGCGAAAAAATCGCGATGGCCATCATGATTTCGATCAGTGTGAACGCACCGGCACATTGCGAACGGCGAATTTTGAACTGCGAACGCCGGATGCGTCCGTTTTCGGAAATTCGGAATTTGAAATTTGAAATTTGAAATTTCATCTGGGTTTGCCCACGGTGGCCCCGTCCAGGCTGCCCGCCGGTGATTGCGGGCGGAAAAACAGAACGCTCATTTTCTGCACTTGCGCTTTCCGGTCGTTGAACACCTGATAATCCACCTGAAACAGCTTGTTGGTCATGACTTCGTTGATGTCCGCCGTCCAAGTGTATCCGGGATAAACCTTGCCAAAATCGCCGGACTGGCTCATTTCAACGAGCTTGTTGGTAAGCGAAAGTTCCGAAGCAATCATCGCCGCATCCACCATCGGCCGTTGTAACCGCCGGGCGTTTTGCAGCGAACTGGAGACCAGCGACAGGATCACAAACACGCACATGAAGAAAATACCCATCGCAATCATCACTTCCATCAGCGAAAACGCCCGCCTTCGCTGCGCTATGGCGCGCTGACGACCGGAGTTGACTGTGGTTTCCGTTTTCATTTTTTCAGCGGTTCCGCGTCTGCGATGGCCGTGGAAAATTCCAGCGTGATCTTGCGCCAGTCCGCGCCGGAATGCAGCACCAGCGTCAGTTCGTCGGAAGTTCCGTTTGGAAAGAACCAGACGCGGGATTCCTCGGTCTGCGAAAAATCCATGAGGTTGATGCCGATGGCCTCCATGGCGATGCCGTCGGGCAGTTGCACCGATTTGCCGATGGAAGAATCCAGCCGGTTGTCCGCCGGCCGGAAGGAAACGTAGGCATTCTGGTTTTTGAGGATGGCGTTCGCCCGCGCGTCGCCGAGCAGTTCGGTCACGTCGCTCACGGCCTTGCGCATACCTTCCTTGCGCAACATCTGAAGCAGGGATGGAATGCCCATCGCCACGATGAGGCCGATGATGGCCACGACGATCATGATCTCAATCAGCGTGAACGCGGAACGATGACGGGTAACAATTTGCAGGTGACGCGAATTGGCATCACGCGTTGCGGTGTCCTTCTTGCCACTCGTCACTTGCCACATGTCACGCATACTCACGAGTGGATCTGGGAAATCAACTGGAACAGCGGCAGCAAAATGCTGATTAGCAGGAAGCCCACCAAGACCGCCATGACGATGATCAGAATCGGTTCGATGAGCTGCGTCATCACACGGAGGCCGATCTGGAGTTCGCTCTCGTAAGTGTCGGCGAGGTTGTTCAACGAGCCCGGCACGTCGCCCGTCTCCTCGCCGATGCGGACGAGATCCACCATGAGCTGCGGGAAGAGCTTGCTCTGTCCCAGCGGCTGCGCGAGCGTTTTGCCATCCGTCACCGCCTCGCGCGTTTTCGCGATGGCCTCCTTGATCAGGCGGTTGGACAACACCTGTTCGGTGATTTTCAACGCCGTCAGCACCGGCACGCCGTTTTGCAGCAGCGTGCCGAGCGTGCGCGCGAACTGCCCGAACAGATTTAATTTCACCACTTTGCCGACAATGGGGGCCTTCATTTTCCATTCGTCAATTTTCCGCGCGCCGTCCTCGCTGGCCTGGAAGCGTTTGAACAAAATAATCGCCAGAATGATGACTGTTCCGATCAACCACCAGTAGCTGATGAAAAACGTGCTGAAACCCATCAGCATCCGCGTCGGCAGCGGCAGCTCGACGCCGAAGCCGTTGAAGATTTCCATGAACTTCGGCATCATGAAAAACATGAAGAACGTGACGATGCCCGCGCCGACGCAGATCACCATCGCCGGATAAATCAGCGCGGACTTGAACTTCGCCTGCACCTCGGCGAACTGCTCGAAATGGCTGGCCATGCGCCGCAGGACTTCCACCAGCGAACCGCTCGACTCGCCCGCCTTCACCATGTTGATGTAAAGATCAGAAAAAATGTGCGGCTGCTTGGCCATCGCCTCCGACAGGCCGCGGCCCTCGGTGACCTCCTGTTTCAGTGCGCGGCTGACCTCGGCGGGAATGCCCTTGGATTCCAGGTGGGTCATGCTGTTGAGCGCGACGGTCAGCGGCATGCCGGACTGAAGCAGGTTCGCGAGCTGCTGCGTGAACGTCGCCAGCTCCTGCAACTTGGGTTTGCGTTTCTGCTGCAGTTGCGCGCGCAATGTCGGCGGCAGGAACGACAGGAAATCCCGTGGTTGCGCGCCGCGCCGCGCCGCCACAGCCGCGCCCGGCTTGGCGGTTTCCACGGCGATGGGAAAAAGCCCGAGCCGCTGGATCTGCACCAGCGCCGCCGGCCGGTCGGCCACGTCGAGGACGCCCTCGACCAGTTCGCCGCTGCGCCGGCGCGCCTTGTAGGAAAATTCCGCCATAATTCTTATTATTAACAAAACCGGCGCGGCCCGAAAGTTGCAAATTTCCATTGGCAAAATCACGAATCGTGCTTGACGCGCGCGGGGTTTTCGATTGGAGTGTGCCGATATGAAGAAGATATTTTTGGCGGCATTGGTCGGAGCGGTCATTGTCACCGCCGGTTGCGTCAGCACCGTGAGCGACACCCACTCGCCGGCAGTGACGTGGTCCACCGACAAAATCAACGCCCGCTATGAGCGATCCTTGGATCAGGTTTATGCGGCGGCGGTCACGGTCATCAAGAACAACGGCGTGGTGCTCACCGAATATATCCCGCACGACAGCACCAACAGCGTGCGCGCCCTGTCGGCCAAAGTTAATGAGCGGAATGTCTGGGTGCGCGTCGAAGCCGTGGATCCAGCCGCCCCCATTACCCAGCTCACCATTCAAGCCCGCTCCAGTTGGGGCGTCAGTGACGTGGGCCTGGCTTCCGAACTGGTGACTGAAGTCGCGCTACAGTTGTCGCGGTGATTTTTATTTCATCCCGCATTCTGTTTGCAAGTGCCGGATTGACGGCTCGGTCTGGTTTGTAAAACACCTGTGAAAACAGGTGTTTCTGTTTGATTGGCGAAAGTTTGAGGTTCAGTTTTTGAACTTCCGATGATGGTGGTTTGCATTTGGCACGGACTAAAAAACCATAGAGCCGATTGACTGCGAAAAGCTGTGTTTTCCATGGTGAACCTGGAAAAACCCGCAAAATAATTTCAATGGCAATAAATTTTCGCCGATTTCCTTTTCAAGTCACACTTGGGGCATTGTTGCTTTATGGGCTGACCTTGAGCCACGGCGTGACACTGAACAGCCTCGCGTTCACCGCCAAGATCGCCGGTTGGGATTGGCGGCCTTTGGCCAGTCATCCCCTGCTCTGGTTGCTCACGCTGCCCATGCGGCTGCTGCCCGCCGCCTGGGTGGCGGTGGTCCTGAATTTGTTTTCCGCTGTTTGTGGCGCGGTGACGCTCGGTCTCCTGACGCGTTCGCTTGAACTGCTCCCGTGGTTTCGCCCGCTGGGGACATTGCAGGGCTGGAGCGCCCGGCTGCCCATGCTTCTGGCGGTCGCCGTTTGCGGGCTGGAATTGAATTTCTGGCAGAACGCCACCGCCGGCACCGGCGAAATCCTGGATCTGCTGCTGTTGGCCGCTGCGGTCTGGTGCCTGCTGGAATATCGCGTCAGCCGGGATGTCCGGTGGCTGAAGATGGCGGCGGTCATTTGGGGTGCGGGAATTGCGGAAGACTGGGTGATGCTGTTCGCGTTGCCATTGTTTGTTGGCGCCCTGGGGTGGCTGCGAAAGCTCAATTTTTTCAAACTTCGTTTTATTTTATCCATGGCCGGTCTGGGCCTGGCCGGTTTTGCCATCTATGCCCCGCTGCCGATGGCGAATGGCCTGCTGACCGATTCACCGTGGAACCTGCATTCGGCCTGGGCGAATTCGTTCAATGAGACAAAACACATTCTGGAGCTGGTCTATGTCGGATTTTGGAAAACGCACCGCCTGGTCACCCTGGCGATTCTGTTGTTTTACCTGATCCCGCTGCTGGCGATCCTGGCGCGATTTGGAAATGAAGACACCAAAAACAAATCGCCGCTGGACCGGATGCTCATCCGGGTTTTCCGCAGCGTGCGGGTCGGGCTCCTGTTTTTCTGCGTCTGGCTGGTCTTCAATCCGAATTTCGGCCCGCGCCAGATTGCGGCCCAGCAAATCCACCTCGCACTGCCGATGTTGACCCTTGATTATCTGAACGCGCTCTGCGTGGGATTTCTCGCCGGCAACTTTCTGCTGATTCCACGGCGTGAAGAATCATCGCGCCGCCAAAACCTCGGCCGCCGGCTGGCGCGGTTTATGGAACGAACCACCACGCCGCTTTTAACCGCGCTGCTGGCGGTGATGGTGCTGGGATTAGCGGCGCGGAACCTGCCGGCCATCGTGCTGGTCAACCGCCAGCCGCTCGTTCAGTTCGGCACATTTGCCCTTCACAACCTGCCGCCCGGAGGCGGCATCATGGTCAGCGACAATCCGGAAATGCTGGAGGTTTTTCAGGCGGCGCAGGCCCGGTCGCGGGACAAACAGTCCTGGCTGCCACTGGACACGCTCGCCCTGCCGGCACCGGAGTATCGGGCGCGATTGCAGCGGCGGCACGCCGGCAACTGGCTGACCTCAACAAACCAGCAGGAGCTGCCACCCGAAGACCTGCTGAAGCTGATGTATGGGCTGACGCTGTCCAACCAGGTTTTTTATTTGCATCCGAGTTTCGGTTATTTTTTTGAATTCCTCTACCAGCAACCAAACGGTTTCGTTTTCGACTTGAAACGATTGCCGGCCAGATCCATCAAACCGCCGCCTTTGACAGCGACTACCATCAAACAAAACGAAAGAATTTGGGACGACCAGACACCGCAAATCCAAGCGCTTGAGCGTGCCGGTTCATCGGAAAAATCCTCTCTGGTCACGCCGGTCGAAGATTTTTTCCGTTTGGAACCCGTTATCGTCGGCCAAGTCGGGCAGCTCAAGGAATGGTATTCCATGTTGTTGAACGCATGGGCAGTGGATCTGCAGCGGAATGGCCAGTTCCCGGCGGCGCAACGGCGGTTCTCCCAGGCGCTGGAATTGAATCCCAACAACTGGGTTGCCCTGGTCAACCTGCAATGCAACACCAACCTTCAGGCCGGAAACAAATTGGCTTTGGGCAATGCGGCCGGCTTCGTCCAGCAGGGCGGTTCCCCGAAGCAACTGGAGCTGTTCATGAAACGGCTTGGCCCGCTGGATGACCCGTCGTTTTGCGTTTATCTCGGAAACTTTTACCAGGAAAATGGCCTGCCTCGTCTGGCAATGCAGGAGTTCAGCCGTGTCCACGACCTGGTGCCGGAGGCGCTGATTCCGCAGTTTACGCTGGCCCGGCTGGAGGTGCTCACCGGATTGCCGGATCAGGCGATGGTGTTGATCAGCCAGCTCCGGAGCGAGGAAAAGAAAATGCCGCCTAATGCCGACATGGATCTGCAACTGGCGTTGCTGGAAACCAGCGCCTGGCTGGCGCAAACCAATTTCATCCGCGCCGGAAATGTATTGCAAACCGCCGTGCAGCGGCATCCCGATGATGACCAGATCGTGAACATAATCGCCAATACTTATGCTTCCTTTGGCGACGTTACCAACGCCGAAGTGCTGGTCACCCGCCTGCTGACCCGGAACCCGGACAATATTTCCGCCCTGATTACCCGGTCCGGAATACTCCTCCAAACCGCGCGCACGCCGCTCGCCCTTCCCGTGCTGAACCACATCTTGTCACTGACCAACCTGCCGGAGGCAAAACTCGACCGGGCGATTGCTTATATTCAGGTTTCCAATTATCCCGCCGCCACGGCGGATTGTCTCGAGTTGGACAACTCGCTGCCGAAATGTTATCTGGCCGAATATCGGCTGGCACAAATTGCGGTTCTCCAGCACGACACGAACCAGGCCGTTCACTATCTCCAACTCTGCCTCACCAACGCACCGCCGGGAACGCCGCTTTGGCGCGAAGTTCAGGCACGATTGCATGGGTTCAAACCTGATGCAAAATGATTAATCCGGCGGAGCCGCAAAGCAGTGCAAGTTTGTTGACGGTCAGTTCTGGAAAAAAGAAATCACGGCTTCACCGCCTCCACATTCACCAAGCCAACATCAATGTTTTGTCCGCCGGCGGTCTGATGACAATGCACGGCCACCAGGATCGTTGCGCCGGGCTTGAGCAGCGCCAGCGCCGCCGGCCGGATGTCCAAGGGCACATAGCTGGTGGTGAAACCCGGTTCCGACGCTGCCAATATTCCGTTGACGTAAATTTCCACGTCTTCATCGTGCGCCGAATAGAACTGGAGGCTGGAGAAAGATTTTTGCGGGAGTGTGATTCCCCGGCGCAGCCAGATGTCATCCGTGTGCCATTCCGTGTTCCGGACCGCGCCAGGCGTGCCGGCCGTCGCAAAACTGGACAGTCCTTCCGACCAGGCGCTGGCATCGAAGTCCGGCGCGGTCCAGTTCGCGGCTGGCTTCTGCGTGGTGTAACGCCATTGGGCCGGCGCGGTCTGCGCCGTGGGCACGACCACGATGATTTTCGGCAACTCCGGCAGCGGTGCCCATTTGCCGGCTTGGGTTCTGTCGGCGCTGGCCCATTTTTTCCAAACCGCGCGGTCGGTCAACATTTTGATGAACACGCCGCCGATGACCGGCCGCGCGTGCATGCCGTCGCTGTGAATGTCGTCGGTCACATACGAATCCACAAACGGCGAACGCGCGGTCGTAGCGTTGAGATAATCATAAATCGGTGAGATGATCGCCTCGAAGTCGGCCGGGTTGTCGGCCAGCGACGCGCACCAGAACGACCAGTCAGTTTTCGTCAAATGCGTGCGCGAATCCAGCGGCACGCCGTAGAGCTGCATCATTTTTTTGTAGTGCGCCACTTCCATTTGCGCGACGGACGGAGGAAAAACATTCAGCCCCAAGATCCGATCCCAAACCAAATTGTATTTCTGACTCCAAGTGTTGGGCTTGTCGAACGCGAGCCGGTAATGGTCGCCATCCGCGGCGACTTGCATCCAATGCGCCGCGTCGGTTTTTGCCAGCTCGGCGTATTTCTTGGCGCTGGCGCTGGCACCGCGCATTTTGCAGAGATCGCCGTAAGCCGCGAGGCCGAGAATCGCTTTCACGGACAAATTCGCATTGTGCGCGAGGTGGCCCATGAAATCGTCCGTGCAAAGTTGTTCCTCGGGATCGAGACCGTAATTTTCCAGATACTTCGCCCACTCGGTCAGCTTCGGCCACCACGGATCCAACCATTTTGAATCGCCGGTGATCTGCGAAACCGCGTCGCAGAGAATCAGCATGTTGCCGCTTTCCTCGACCGGCATGCCTTCGCCACCGTCGTCGGTGCCGCGCGCAATCGGGTAGGTGCCGAGGTCATGCGGCGCGTTGGGGAATTTCCAGTGCGATGAAGCCGCGTAGCTCAAGATGGGAACCAGCGTGGCTTTCGCCAGCGTCGGACTCAACAAAACCCACTGCGGATCCATCGGGAAAAATACATCCACGGTGGCGATGTCGCCGTTGCTGGTGTTTTCCTTGGTGAAAAACAACGGTTGCTTGTTGGCGTCGGCCGCGAGGCCGCACGCGGCAGCGCATTGCCGATACGCGAGCGCACACATCTGGGCGTATTTTGCACCGCCGACTTTCGTGGCATCGGCGGTCAGCTCATCATCAAATTTTGCGCACCGTTGCGCGAGCTTCGGATAATCGCGCGCCGCTTTCGACAACATCTCCGATGCCGTCGCCCCATTGCGTTTCCAATACGGAAGCAATTTACTGCCGAAATACTTGATCGCCGCAATTTCATCGTAGGCGACGATCACCTGCCGAGTGACTGGCGGGGCGGCGACATCGCCGAGATCGAACGCGAACGCGAGCACCGGCTGGTTGTCGTCCACCGCACGTGGCATTTGCGTGTCGTCCGACGCGGGCAATGCGCCGCTGGCCACGAATGAGTCGAGCAGAGCTTTGTCCGCGCCAATCGCGGCGGTGGCCTGCGCGGCGGGCGCGGCGGCGTAGGCGTAACCCCAGTTGATGCGATGATCGTCGCCGCTGGAACCCA